>Ga0137403_10007817_pt1 | contig 12011 bp, 7 predicted proteins | sample CZOMad2_1_16fung_FD_122057 | JGI IMG/M metagenome (GOLD analysis project Ga0137403, IMG submission 122057) | Vadose zone soil fungal communities from Angelo Coast Range Reserve, California, USA - CZOMad2_1_16fungal (Hybrid Assembly) | ecosystem: Environmental > Terrestrial > Soil > Vadose zone...
AAAGAGTACGAACTCGAAGTGATGCGCGATTTTCGCGACAACTTCGTGGTCATCTGCTCGATCGAAAATTTCGACCCCATGGGCGTCCACACCGGCGACTCCATCACCGTCGCCCCCGCGCAGACGCTTACCGACAAGGAATACCAGCGGATGCGCGACGCTGCCGCCGCCATCGTGCGTGAAGTTGGCGTTGAAACCGGCGGCTCTAACGTTCAGTTTGGCATCAATCCCGAAAACGGCCGCATGGTCGTCATCGAAATGAACCCGCGCGTGTCGCGCAGTTCGGCGCTGGCCAGCAAAGCCACCGGTTTCCCAATCGCAAAAATCGCCGCTCGCTTGGCTGTCGGGATGACGCTTGACGAAATTCCCAACGACATTACCAAGATGACTCCGGCCTGTTTCGAGCCGACCATCGACTACGTGGTGGTGAAGATCCCCAAATGGCAGTTCGAGAAATTCCCGGGAGCCGACACCACTCTTGGCACGCAAATGAAGTCTGTCGGCGAAGTCATGGCCATTGGCAGAACCTTCAAGGAGGCGTTGCAGAAGGGAATTCGCTCGCTGGAGCCCCACACTCCTTGGCGTGCCCCGGCGGACACGCCGGAGTCACTCCTGCGTGAGAAGCTCGCGACTCCACGCGCGGATCGCATTCATTGGCTGCTCACGGCGGTCGAACGCGGCCTTCCAGCCAGCGAGATTTGCGAGCTCACTAAAATCGACCCGTGGTTCATCCAGCAAATTGAAGAGATCATCGCGATGAATCGGCGTGCCGCGACCGTGACCGTTGAGACCGCGTCGCGCGATCTGCTCCGTGAGGTGAAACGCTATGGCACCAGCGATGAAGTCCTCGCGCAGATCTGGAAGACGACACCGGCTGCCGTGCGCCTGCAACGTGCTCGCTATGGCGTAGCGCCGGTCTTCAAGCGCGTGGATACCTGCGCCGCTGAATTTGAATCATTCACTCCCTACATGTATTCGACTTACGAGGAAGAGGACGAATCCGATCCTCAGCCGCGGTCGAAAATCATGATCCTCGGCAGCGGACCGAATCGCATCGCGCAGGGCATCGAGTTCGATTACTGCTGCTGCCATGCCTCGTTCGCGCTCCGCGAAGACGGCTACGAAACGATCATGGTCAATTGCAATCCCGAGACGGTTTCGACCGATTACGACACCTCCGACCGCTTGTACTTCGAGCCGCTGACCCTGGAGGACGTACTCGCCATCGTCGAGCGCGAAAAGCCGCAAGGCGTGATCGTGCAATTCGGCGGGCAGACGCCACTCAACCTCGCTCTGGAATTGAAGCGCAACGGCGTGCCTATCATCGGCACCACGCCGGAATCCATCGACTTGGCCGAAGACCGCCGCCGCTTCGGTAGATTGCTGGACGAGTTGAAAATTCCTCAGCCTCGAAATGCCACCGCTTTGGTGCCCGAAGAAGCGGCGCGCGTCGCCGGCGAAATTGGTTTGCCGGTGCTGGTGCGTCCCAGCTACGTCCTTGGCGGCCGCTCGATGGTGATCGCCTACGACGTAAACACCGTGCAGGAATATGTTGCGCAGGCAGCGCTGATGGGGCCGGCGCGCCCGGTCTTGATCGACCAATTCTTGGAAGAAGCCACCGAAGTGGATGTCGATGCGCTTGCCGACGGCACCGACGTGGTCATTGGCGGAATCATGGAGCACATCGAAGAAGCCGGGGTACATTCCGGAGATTCTTCGTGCGTGCTGCCCCCGGTGAGTCTGTCGCCGAAGATACTGGATACGATCCGCGATTACACCAAACGCCTGGCGCTGGCTCTGAAAGTGGTCGGGCTGATGAATGTGCAGTACGCCATTCAGCGCGATGTCGTGTATGTTTTGGAAGTGAACCCGCGGGCTTCGCGCACCGTCCCGTATGTCAGCAAAGCGACTGGAGTGCCGCTGGCAAAAGTAGCGGCGCGTCTGATGGCCGGTAAACGCCTTGCCGATATGAAATTACCGCTGGTGAAACACAACGGCGTTTCGGAAATTGCTGTCCACGAATTCTATGCCGTGAAGTCGCCGGTGTTCCCGTTCAACAAATTCCGCGGCGTGGACACCATTCTCGGGCCGGAAATGCGTTCGACCGGGGAAGTAATGGGGATTTCGACTTCGTACGGCCAAGCGTTCGCGAAAGCGCAGTTGGCCGCTGGCCAGCGTCTCCCGCAAAAGGGCACGGTATTTCTTAGCGTGAACGATCGTGACAAGCGCCAAGTTGGCCCCCTCGGAAAGGACTTGCTGGCGCTGGGCTTCCGCTTGCTGGCTACCCGCGGAACCGCCGCGGCGCTCGAAGCCGCCGGTATCGAGGCGGAGCCCGTGTTCAAGGTGAATGAGGGCCGGCCGAATATCGTCGACCTGATCAAGACCCGCAAGATCGATCTGATCATCAATACACCGCTGGGCCGCGAGTCGTTCTACGATGAAAAATCGATCCGACGCGCAGCGATTCGACACAACATTCCGTGTATCACGACGCTGGCAGCGGGTAATGCGGCGGCCCTTGGAATTCGCGCTCTCGTGGATCAGAAGCCCGAAGTTGCCGCGTTGCAGGATTTACACCGAGGGCGCGTACCGGCATCGGGCACCAGTGCGACAGGAGATTAAGCCATGGATCTTTCCGGAGTTTATCCCGCGCTGACCACGCCGTACGCGGAGGATGGGTCGGTATCGCTCAGCGACCTGCGATACAACATTGAACGGTACAACTCGACCGGACTCGCGGGTTACGTGGTGCTCGGCTCGACGGGCGAATCGGTGCTGTTGTCACAGCGGGAAATGGACGGCGTGCTCGCGACCGTGAAAGAAGTGGCGGGTCAGGGGAAACGGTTGATCGCCGGAACCGGTGCCGAATCGACTGCGGACACCATTGAACGCACGAAACGCGCGGCCGAATTTGGCTATCAATTCGCGTTGGTCAAGACGCCGCACTACTACAAACCGGCGTATAAACCCGAAGTGTTGATCGCGCACTATCGGCGCGTGGCCGATGCGTCGCCCATTCCAGTGCTCTTGTATTCGGTGCCTATCTTCACGGGTATCACGCTGGAGGCGCCCGAGGTCGCTGTACTCGCGGAGCATCCGAACATTGTTGGAATCAAAGAAAGTTCGGGCCACGTGATGCGCGTAGCTGAAATGGTCGCAGCAGCCCCGACGGATTTCCAGGTGCTGACCGGTTCGGCCGGGACGTTGCTGGCGGGGCTGACGGTCGGCGCCAAGGGCGCGATCCTGGCGCTGGCGTCGGCCCTGCCGGAAAAGTGCGTGGCTCTGTTCGATCTGGTGCGCGATGCACAAACGGAAAAGGCTCGCGAGCTGCAAAATATCTTGCTGAAGGCGTCGAAGGTGATCCAGTCTGAGCACGCCATCGCGGGTCTCAAGTTTGCGATGGACCAGCGCGGGTATCGCGGCGGTATTCCGCGGCTGCCCTTGGTGCCGCTTGCGGGAGCTTACAAACAGCGTATTGCTGAGGCGCTCGCAGTTCTTGAGCCCGTGGCTGCGCGGGTTTAGCCGCCGTCCCGAGTACCGAGACTCTACGGTGAAAGCTTTCCGAGAGCCGGTAGAAAGTGTCGGGCTGCGGACTTTCGATGGAACGCCGGGCTGAAGCCCGGCGCCTGCATCGTGGCGTTTCATCCTGCGAGTGCTGTCCGAGATCGAGAAAATGGGACTGAGCGACGCTTTCCTTCCTGGCTGTGCTTCGTCCAACGTGTGAAGCCGCCGGGCCTGTACCCTCGAGGTAGACCGCATAACGGTTGGCGATTTGGCGTGACCATTTCCGCTGTGTATCATCAAAGACTCAATGGGTTGTATCTCGATACCGTTCCGCCGCCTGCCGCACCAGCCGAAGTTGTTTCTTCGGTTTCTTGATGATTTTTCCAGCGTGTCGGAGTTCTACGCGCATCCCCCAACATTGGAAGCGGTGAAGGGCATCGCCGGATCGGTCGACTATCCCGCTGAGCGCAGGCTCGAAGTCGCGGCCGCGTTGCGAGACATAAATCACAAACTGCGTCCGCCAACCACGGATGAGACGGACGCGACCGAGCGCAATCTTGAGCGCTTCGAGAATGGCGCGGTTGCCGTCGTGAGCGGGCAGCAAGTGGGATTGTTCGGCGGCCCGGCGTATGCGTTTTACAAGGCGCTGAGCGCGATTCGGATCGCGGAAGAATTGAGCGAGGCCGGAATTCCGGCTGTGCCGGTTTTTTGGATGGCGACCGAGGATCACGACCTCGATGAAGTGCGGCACGTATCCTGGTTCCATGGCGGAAAGCTAACACGGTTTGAGCTTCCGATCGAGGGAACGCCAGGGCGGCCCGTTGGGCGCGTGAAATTGGGCGCCGCTGTGGAGCCGCTGGCGAGGCAGGCTGCCGAGCTTTTGGCCGGCACGGGCAGCGAGACGGTTGCGAAGTTCTTGCTGGAGAGCTATGGGTCCGAGGAGACCTATGGCAGCGCTTTCGGAAAACTGTTCGCGCGCGTCTTTGCCGAACAGGGATTGATCCTGCTCGATCCGCTGGATGCGCGGCTGCACCGTGTCGCGGCGCCGGTCTATCGGAAGGTGCTGGCGGATCGCGATGTGTTGAATTCCAAGCTGCTGGAGCGCGGCAAAGATCTGGAATCGGCAGGGTTCGATCCGCAAGTCAAAGTAACTGCCGAGAGCACGCTGCTGTTTCAGATGAACGGTGGCGCGCGGCAGCCGATCGGATACGGCGCGGTCACCGATGGAACGGCTGGCAGTGGCGGTAAACCTGAAGCCGGAACTCGATCGAGCGAGGCATTCAAATTGGGAGATGCATCGTGGACGCGGGACGAGGCCTTGCGGCTTGCCGAGACTGCGCCGGAGACTTTGAGTCCAAATGCTTTGTTGCGGCCGGTGGTCCAGGACTATTTGCTGCCGACGGTGGCGTTTGCGGTCGGTTCCGCGGAGATTTCGTATCTGGCACAGTCCGAAGTGGTTTATCGGCATATATTCGGCCGCATGCCCGTGTTGTTGCCGAGGGCGGATTTCACGATTTTGGACGCCAAGGCCGACAAGCTGCTGCAGAAGTACCAGCTTTGTATCGAAAACGTGTGGGCTGGGCCGCAGGAATTGCGAAAGCAGATGGAAACGGTGTCGTTGCCAAAACAGCTTGCCGAGGATTTTGACAAACGGAAGGCGCTGATCGAAACGACGTTGATCGAACTGGGCGCGGACATCCAGAAACTGGACGCGACGCTGGCCGGCGCGGTTGCCACCACGCGCGAGAAGATGAGTTTCCAGCTGGACAAGCTCCGGGAGAAGACGGGCAGAGCACTGGACGAGCGCGCTGGAAAGATTGCCGAACACGTGGACTTTCTGGAGAACCTGTTGTATCCGGGAAAGGTGTTGCAATCACGGGAGTTGAGTTTTCTGCCGTTTCTGGCGCAGTGGGGTCCAGAAGGGCTGAAGGAATTGAAGGAACTGGCCAGCAGCGACAACTTGAAAGAACATCAGATTGCGCGAATGGCTTGAAGAAGGAGTTCGCGATCGGTCGTGAGTAGTGGAAAGCGTCTGTCTTCGGCACCCCCCTCCCCCTTTTTTTTGTAAGTGCGGATTCTAAAGGACTTTAAGTCCAATGATTTTGGATCTGCGGATTCTGCAGGGGTTACGGGTGCGTTTTTCGTAAGTGCGGATTCCAGAGGAGTTAGCGTGTAATTTGTTATTTGCGTGGGGGCGCTCCCTGGGGTTAGTCCACGAATTCCGGGGAGGAAGGTCTGTGACAATGGCTCTGGCCGATCTTGTTTTCGATATTACCACTAAGTTATGTAAATGTCAAGGACTTTTTGCAGTTAGCTGAGAACCAAGGGAATAGTTTCGCCGATACGTTCGGGGAGAGCGTAGACCGGTGTACTAGCTGCTCCCGCTCCGTGCCGGTGTCGTCGGCATTCCCAAAATGAACCACAAGGCTAGGCAAGGTTGCACTGGCCTGATTAAGATTGAGCGGTGGACGGACCAAAAGGCACTCTTCGAATCTCAGAGTGAACATGGCTTCGGGGACTCCGCCGTGCGCTACGGGAATGTTGTCGTCATGGATTGCTTGTGACAGGGGAGATGGGGGATGGAGACTTTGCGGGTTAAGACTCGACGGAGGACGCAGTTGGTTGATGTTACGGAGTTGGTGGAGCGGGTAGTAGGGGAGTCCGGGGTGGATAGCGGCGTTTGTTATGTTTATGTGCCGCACACAACCGCCGGGGTGACGATCAACGAACATGCCGATCCGGATGTGGCTTCGGACTTGGAGGGGGTGTTCGATCGGTTGGTGCCACATTCGGGGCCTTACCGGCATGCCGAGGGAAACACGGATTCGCACGCCAAGACGGTGATGGTGGGGACTAGCCGGGTGATTTTCGTGGAAAAGGGAAAGTTGGCGCTCGGTACCTGGCAGGGCGTGTTTTTGTGCGAGTTTGATGGGCCTCGGGAGAGGAAAATTTGGGTAAAGGTAAATGCGGACAAATGAGGAGAACAAGACCGCTTTGCGGGAGCGAGTGGCAGCAGAACGAGAATAATTAACCTCGCATAGCCAGTGAAGAATATGAATTCCGGGTATATCAAATCGAAGGCTGCTGCTGGACAAGATCTAGCCCAATGTACTTGGCGTCATTTATGAGGGTGCTCCTTCCTCTAGGCGATGATGCGAACGATCAAAACCTACTCCAAAAGGGGCGCCCTTTTATGATGCGTTTATCAGGCAGGTGGATTACTTCCGAGTGGCCCGTGACTCGGGAAATAGGCAAACGGATGCTTGTTCGGTATACCCAAGGCTGTGAAGTCGGTATTCGGCACGCAAACGAGAAACCAAGTTTACCGATTGCAAAAATAGCCCAACGTTTTCTAATCTTGGCGGCGGAGTTGTTCACGACTTCAGCGTTCCGGAGGGGTTATGCACGCGCTCGCACAGAATCTCCGTATCGCATTTCGCCAGCTGCGCCGAGTGCCTGGCTTCAGCCTAACAGTCGTCCTGACTCTGGCGCTGGGCATCGGCGCCACCACCGCGATCTTCTCGCTCGTTGAAGGCGTCCTGCTCCGGCCACTTCCATTTCAGGATGCCGATCGGCTTGTTCTGTTGGGAGATCACCTGGGAAGCGGCCGAGGAATTTCCGTCACTGCCCGTGAGATCAGAACATATTCGAACGCGACTGAAGCCTTTTCCTCGCTGGGCGGGTACATCACCACCGGCTATGAGCTCTCCGGTGGTGCACAGCCTGAGAGAGTTAACGCCGCCCGCCTCACTGCCAGCATGTTTCTCACGCTCGGCGTTCAGCCAATCCTCGGCCGTGTCTTCACAGCGCAGGAAGAGGATACCCATCAGCCGCTCGCGGTCATCAGTCATAGTTTGTGGCTTAACCGATACGAGCGGGATCCGCACGTCCTCGGCGGCTCCATCATTCTTGACCGCAAAGCGTACTCCATCATCGGCGTGATGCCGCGCGGCTTTGAGTTTCCGCTGCAAACCGGCCACCTCGACCAAGTGCAGCTCTGGGTGCCTCTGAGTCTTACGCCCGATGAGCTCTCCGATCAACACGCCGGCTTTTGGGGATACCACATCATCGCCCGTCTGAAGAACGGCGTCACCCTCCCGCAAGCTGCGAGTGATACTGACCGCATCGCCCGTCAGATCATGCACAATTTTCCCGTGTCCATGTCTGCGCTTCATATTCGTGGTGACGTCGAGCTGCTGCGCGACCACGTCGTCGCCGACGTTCGTCCCTTGCTGAGCACCCTGTTTCTCGCCGTCGCCATCGTCCTGCTCATTGTCTGCGTCAACGCCTCGGCCCTGCTGCTGGTCCGAGCCATCCGCCGCCGCCGCGAATACGCCGTTCGCCTAGCCCTTGGTGCCCGTCCGAGCGTCATCATCCGCGAAGCTGTCTGCGAAGGTCTACTGCTCAGCCTGACCGGAGGCGTGCTCGGCCTGGCGTTTGCCGCGACCGCCATCCGAGCCGCCCTGCGGCTCCTCCCCGAGTCCATGCCGCGCATCGATTCCATCTCCATGGACGCAACCGTCGTCACCTTCGCCCTCCTCCTGGCGCTGACAACGGGCGCACTCTGCAGTCTTGCGCCTGCCTTCGCGGCGTTGCGCACCAACCTCATCGAGAGCCTCAAGGAGGGTGCCCTGATCGCAGGCGCCTCAAGCCATACCCGGTTGCGCTCAGTCTTGGTCGTCTCGGAGGTGGCCATCGCCTTGGTATTGCTTACGGTGTCCGGCGCCTTCCTGCGGAGCTTCCAGAAAATGCGCGCCGTCGACCCCGGTTTCCGTCCCGACCATGTCCTCGTCGCCAGTTATCAACTGCCCCTCACGCAATATCCGACCGATGCATCCGTCGACGCCTTCAACCATGCCGTGATGGATCGGCTCTCGAACAAGCCGGGAGTCATCGCCGTCGGCACTACATCGGGACTTCCCGCATCTGACGTTTCAGCACAGAGTGCGTACACCATCGAGGGAGTGTCCGTAGACAGTTGGAAGCTGAAGTTCGCCGCGTTCGCAATTACCTATGGCGACTACTTTACCGCCATGCGTATCCCGCTGCTCGATGGCCGTACATTCACCGTGCACGACTACGCCAAAGCACCTCTGGTGGCCATCGTGAATCAATCTATGGCCAAACATTCCTGGCCGGGTCAAAACGCCATCGGCAAGCGCCTGCATCTTGGCAACCCGCAGAAGGGACTGCCCTGGGCAACAGTGATTGGTGTCGTGGCCGATACCAAGCTTGGCTCTCGCGACTTACCCAGCACCGATCAGTGGTATTTCCCCGCGCAACAGCCCGCCATTCTTTACGGCTCCGAGGCCTCTGGAAATCTCACGCAGCCCGCAGGCGGATACATTACCGTCCGCGCGGCCCTCGCTCCCGAGCATATGACGCAAACCTTGCGCTCGGTGATCGCCGAGATTGACGGGCTGCTAGCGCTGCAGCAGGTGCAGCCAATGAATGACGTCATATCTAACGTCGAAGCGCCACGCCGTTTCAACACCGGCCTGATCACAGCGTTCGCGATAGGCGCCCTGTTGCTGGCGATCACGGGTATTTATGCGGTCGTGGCCTTCTCCGTCTCGCTGCGGACGCAGGAGATCGCCATCCGCATGGCCCTGGGCGCTCAGCGCACAGGCATCGCGCGCCTCGTACTTGTTTCGGGCGCGAAGCTGGGGCTCCTCGGATGCGCCTTCGGAGTGCTTGGCTCACTGGCCGCGTCACGCTTCATCAGGTCATTCCTGTTCGACGTCAGTCCGACCGACCCGTTCGTCTACATCGCAGCGGTCCTGACGATGATGATGATGGCGCTCCTCGCATCGGCGCTTCCCGCAACACGTGCCGCTTCTGCGGACCCCGTCGAAGCGCTGCGCTCGGTTTAGGGATGCATCGCGGTGGTCCAAATCTCGGTCGCATTTGTAAAAAAAATCTATTCTTACATCGTACGAGTTGGGTATACACTGTTTTAGGGGCCATAGGGTTGTCGAAACCAGCTCGCGATCGTTTGAGGCACCGGCGGCTTAACCCCTCGTCGACATGGATTGCTACCGTACATGAGAGCGACGACTCCGGTTTGACGCAAGAGCGAATCGTCGCGGCCGGAATCGCCATTGCGGACCAAGATGGTCTACCGAGAGTGTCCATCCGAAGGATTGCGGCACAACTGGATTCGAGCCCAATGGCGCTCTATCACCATGTTCCAAGTAAACGCGATTTGTTGAATTTGATGCTGGACGCGGCAAATGCAGACTTCGGCTGGCCTGCGAAAACGATCACCGACTGGCGAGGCGTCCTGTGCCACTTCGCATGGGAGAGCCGCCGGTGTCTGAAGCAGCACCCGTGGGTGAACCAACTCCGCGCATCTGATCCGGAATATGGTCCGGAAAGCATTCGCATTCTCGAGTGGCTTCTAACTAGCCTCTCCAGGGTCGGACTGGATGTAAGGACCGCCATTCGGGTTATCGGAGTCTTGTTCGTATTTGTAAATGGTTTTGTTGCTGACGAAAGTTCGGAGTCGTGCGCTCGCAAGAATGAAGGACGGCGGTCGTCGAATCAGCCGAACTTCGCGAAAGCGATTCTCGCCACTGGAAATTATCCTCACGTGAAGCGATTTATCGAGATGACCGCGGAAATCCACGATGATCAAGGGTTTGAGCACGCTCTCAACCTTATCCTGAACGGCGTTGCCTCCGAGATTCGACTCCCCGGGAGAAGTGTTACGTCGAAGCGAGGGAAAAGAAGCGTGATCGCCACGGATATGGGTCCGTGAATTTTGACAGCGATAAGACATTGCAATTAGTTCCTCGCGTCTGGGTTGAAACGATGGCCGCCGTATGTGAAGGGTTGTTGGCACGAACCAGGTAGCCCGACAGGGCGGAATGGGGCACGCGAACTATGATCGAAACCACTTCCCGTAGAACATTTGTGAAATCGGCAGCTGCTGGTCTCGCTGTTTCGCTTCTGGAGATCCCATCTGTGAATGCCAATCCTCTGAATCTGCCGATCGGCTTGCAGCTTTACACCGTCGGCCAAGAAATGGATAGCGACCCGGCTGGAACGCTGAAGGCAGTGGCGGCAGCTGGGTACAAACAAGTGGAGCTGTCTCCGCTTAGCAAAACATCGGCGAGCGATCTGAAGAAGATGCTCGACGATGCGGGCCTGAAAAATCCCTCGGGGCACTACATGCTTTCGGATTTGATGAGCAAGTTCCAGGAGAAGGTTGATTTCGCCCATCAGTTTGGGCAGGAGTTTATGGTTGTCACCGTGCCTTGGGTTGCCGATCCGTCCCGTTTCAAGCCCGATCCGCAGTTAGGGCAGTTCGCGGTTTTTATCGCGATCATCAATGGGATGACACTGGACGATTGGAAGTGGAATGCCGAGCAGTTCAATAAAGTTGGAGAGCAGGTTAAGAAAGCTGGGCTGCAGCTCGCGTATCACAACCACAACTTTGAGTGGAAGTCGTACGACGGCGTGACGGGTTACGATGAATTTCTTCGCTTGACCGATTCGGGGCTGGTCAAACTAGAGCTGGACTGCGGTTGGGCGACGGTGGCGGGCCAGGATCCGGTCACCTACCTGACGAAATATCCGGAGCGCTACAGTTTGCTGCACGTCAAAGACTTCCAAAAGGGATTTACGCCGCGCACGACATTGATGGGCAAAGATCCTGGAGCGCCGGTACCCACCGAATTGGGGCGGGGCACGATCGAGTATGGACGAGTTTTCGCGGCGGCTCAGAAGGCGCGCATTCGTGCGCTATTCGTCGAACAGGAGCCGCCTTTCACGGAGATGACAGCTCTGGAAGCGATCAAAGTAGATTACGAGTACATGACGAAGCTGAAGTCGTGAGGCCTGGGAGAGACAGAATGTTCCATCGTTACTTCGGTACCGTCGTGGTGTTGCTCCTGTTCGCGTCCATTAGTTCGGGTCAAACCGACCAGGCCGCCACTGCGGACAAGCAGAGGACCGCGAATGGGCAACAAAAAGACGCTCCGCAAAAGGAGAATGCGGGCGACGCGCTTGCCGCGATGATGGGCGGCGCACATATCGACAAAGAAGCGGCCGAACGCGGGCGGAAACTTTTTGTGCCTACGTGCGGGTTCTGTCACGGCAATGACGCCCACGGGAAGAGCGGGCCCGATCTCGTGCGGTCGGCTTTGGTGCTGCACGACAACAAGGGTGACGTGATGGGTCCTGTTATCCGAAATGGGCGGCTGGACCGGGGCATGCCGGCTTTCTCGGCGCTTTCTGCGGAGCAAATTGCCGACATCTCTACCTTTTTGCATTCGCGAGCGGCGGACGTATCGAATCGGTTTGCTTACAAGATCGGCGATCTGATTACGGGTGACGCGCAGAAGGGCGCGGCGTTCTTCAATGGAAGCGGGCATTGCGGGAGCTGTCACACAACGATCGGTGATCTCGCGCATGTGGCGAATAAGTATGAACCTGTCGAGTTGCAGCGGCGCATGCTGTATCCCGCGCCGAACCTGATTGATGTGTTTCTGGGGCGAGCGGTG
>Ga0137403_10007819_pt1 | contig 12009 bp, 12 predicted proteins | sample CZOMad2_1_16fung_FD_122057 | JGI IMG/M metagenome (GOLD analysis project Ga0137403, IMG submission 122057) | Vadose zone soil fungal communities from Angelo Coast Range Reserve, California, USA - CZOMad2_1_16fungal (Hybrid Assembly) | ecosystem: Environmental > Terrestrial > Soil > Vadose zone...
CATCGTTGCACATATTCGGGATCACGAATGAATAGTCCGGCAGTTGGTTGTTGGCACGATCGGTCTTGAACTGATTGAAAGAGACCAGATTCTGGCGCTGGTTGCTGCTGTTCCTGACGTCGGAAAAATATGCGAACGGGTTATGGTGCTTGCTGTAGAGACCGGTATCGCCGCCAACGTACCCCGTGGAGGGCAGGCCCTCGGCGTACGACTTCCAGGTTTTGCCGGCCGTGATGATCCTGCGCACGATGTTGTCCGCGGTCACCTTTCCGGTGTAGCTGTCATTGTTGGTGATGATCTGGCCGGTAGTCAGCATGAAGTAATTGCCGATCGAAGGATGCGTATTGGCGTAGTAGTTCGTCGCCAGAGTGTACTTGTTTGCGAGGGAATTGAGATACGGCATGGAGCTGTTGCCGATTACGCTTGAGTAGGAATGGTTCTCTTCCAGCACCATTACCACATGCTTGGAAGCGGGGATTTGGGCAACAGCATTGAGTGAAAACAGCGAACCTGCAGCAATAAAGATGAAGGCGCGACTGCACCAGGTTTTCAGCTTGAGTGTATTCATCTAGAGAGACTAGGGACTCTTCTACTCTGGCTCAATGGGAAATTCGCCCGAGGCTGGTACTACGGCGTCTTTCGTACCTCAGCCGCCTAGGAGTTCCTAAGTCGGCGCGGATCGGGGGGAAAGAGAAATCGCAGAAAGGGACCCACGCGCTCGGCCCATGCCGTCTCGCTGTGGGTTGCGCCCTCGACCTCGAAGTAAGCCAGGTCTCTTCCTTCTGACCATCCCTTGGCGCGCATGGCATCGCGCAGCATCTCGGTATCCTCCAGGCTCATTCCGCCTTCCGCGGTGCCCATGTCCAACCAAATCTTCAGCGGTGGCTTTGCCGGCAATTGCTCGATCTCACGCAAGATGACTTTGTTGTCCCACCAGACGGAAGGCGAGAGCACCGCCAGTTTTCCAAAGATTTGCGGATATTTCAGCCCAAGGTGCAACGTAACCAGTCCCCCCAGCGATGATCCGCCGAGCCCGGTGTTTTCTGGACCATTCAACGTACGGTAGGTCTTGTCGATAAATGGCTTTATTTCCTCGACCAGCATTCTGCCGTACAAGTTTGCCTTGCCGCCTCCCAGTTTGGGGTCGGCAGTCGGAGTGTATTCATGGATGCGTTGCTCCCCTGTGTTGTAGATTCCCACGATGATCAGCGGCTCGATGGCGCCGCGCTCGATCATCTCTTCCGCCGTGTCATCGAGCCGCCACTCGTTCCCGCCGAATGCTGTATCCGAGTCGAAGAGATTTTGGCCGTCGTGCATGTAGAGCACCGGATACCGGGTCTGCGCGTTCTCTTCGTAACCTGGCGGCACGTACACGATCAACGTCCGCGCGGGCTGCAGGAATTGCGAACGGAACTTTCGGTGCAGGCGCAGCTCCGGCGCAGCAACTGGGCTCCCCATCACGCGGCCGAGCCAGCTCTTCATGCCGCGCCACATCTTTTTTTTCGGTCGGGTCGGTGTTTCGGTCGGGAAAGTCGGTGTCATCGGTCAGGAGGTCTGCTCATGAGAGTATATTGTTCCGCGAAAGTGACACAGTACTGATGCTACGTGAACATCATAAGTGGTACGCCGAACATCTGGGCCGCGACATGGAGATGCTGGTCTTCGGTCACGCCGGCACGCCGGTGCTCGTCTTTCCTACTTCGATGGGGAAATACTTCGAGTACGAAGACCGCGGCATGGTCCACGAGCTTCGCGAGAAACTCGAGAATGGCGTGATGCAGCTTTACTGCGTCGACAGCGTCGACGAAGAGGCCCTGTACAACAACAACGTCCATCCGCGCGTCCGCATCGCGCGCCACATACAGTATGAGGACTACATCAAGCACGAAGTCCTGGCGCTGATCGCGAAGAAGAATCCCGGGCAGCGCATCATGACCCACGGGTGCAGCTTCGGCGCCTACCATGCGATGAATTTCGCGCTGCGTTATCCCGAGCCGGTGATGGGATGCGTCACCATGGGCGGCGCCTTCGACATCAAGCGCTTCCTCGACGGCTACTACGACGAAGACTGTTACTTCCACAATCCACCCGATTACATCAAGGGTCTGAGCGACCCCTGGTATTTCGACCGCTACCGCGAGAACAAATACATCATGGTCACCGGCGAGCACGACATGTGTTGGAACAAGAACGAGGAGTTCGCCGCGACCCTGCGCTCTAAGGGGATCCCACACCACCTTTTTGTCTGGGGCGACGGGAGCGGCCACGACTGGAACTGGTGGTTGAAAATGGCGAACGCTTACCTGCCGTGAAGCAGCTTTGTCCGGCGGCTTGCATCGATTAGACTTATTGGGCTTATCGCGGCATCCAGCCCATCATTATTGGAGACGTTGTGAAAAAGATCGGGATCATTTTCGGCATGGAAAATACCTTTCCGGGCGCTTTCGTGGAGCGCGTGAACTCCATGAACCTGCCGGACGTGAAGGCAGAGTTCGTTCAGATCGGGGGCGTCAAAATGGCCGATCCGAGCGGCTACGCCGTCATCATTGACCGCATCTCGCATGACATCCCGTTCTACCGCGCTTATCTGAAAAACGCCGCATTGAGCGGGACCGTCGTCGTCAACAACCCGTTCTGGTGGAGTGCCGACGACAAATTTTTCAACTATGCCCTCGCCACCAAGCTCGGTGTGGCGATTCCGCCGACGGTGATCCTGCCACACAAAGAACATCCCGCCGGCACTACCGACCGTTCCATGCGCAATCTCACTTTCCCGATGAACTGGGAAGAGGTCTTCGATTACATTGGCTTCCCGGCTTTCCTGAAGCCCTTCGATGGCGGCGGTTGGAAAGATGTTTACAAGGTCAACTCGCCAAATGAATTTTTCGCCGCCTATGACCAGAGCCGCGATCTGTGCATGACGCTGCAGCGAGGAGTGAAGTTCAAGGAGTATTTCCGCTGCTATGTCGTCGGCCAGGACAAGGTCCACATCATGCAATATGACCCCAGCCTGCCTATGCATGAGCGCTATGTGAGGAACGCGCCGCCGGTGGACGCACGATTGATCGAACGGGTTGAGAAAGACTGCGTCACTTTGTGTCGCGCGCTTGGCTACGACCTGAACACTGTTGAATTTGCTTGCGAAGACGGCGTTCCATATGCGATCGACTTCATGAATCCGGCGCCTGACGCCGATTACCATTCCGTTGGCGCGGAGAACTTCACCTGGATCGTGAACGCTGTTGCTGACCTTGCCGTAAAGTATGCGCAGGAAGGCCGCGCGCTTCCGGAATATCGCTGGAGCTCGTTCTTGAACGGGATTACGGCTCCAAAGGCTCCGGCCAAGCGCTCGACTTCGGCAAAATCGGCAAGCGTAAAGAGCAAAGCAGCAAAGTAGTTGTTGTTGGTGGCTAGCCGCTAGGAGCTAGTAGCTGATGAAACCCACATTCACCATCGGGATCGAGGAGGAGTACCAGACCATCGATCCCGTCACGCGTGACCTGCGCTCGCACATCCACTCCGAGATCATCGCCAAGGGCAAGCTGCGGATGGAGGAGCGCATCAAGGCCGAGATGCACCAGTCGGTGGTGGAAGTGGGGACCGGCGTCTGCAAGAACATAAAAGATGCGAAAGCTGAGGTGCGGCAGCTGCGCACCGAGATGGTGAAGCTGGCCCACGAGAATGGCTTGCTGCTCGCCGCGGGTGCTACGCATCCGTTCGCGGACTGGCGGACCCAGGAGATTTATCCCGACGAACGCTATCACCAGGTTGTGGAAGACATGCAGCTGGTCGCCCGCGCCAACCTGATCTTCGGACTGCACGTGCACGTCGGTATGGAAGACCGCGAGACCACGATCCACCTGATGAACTCGATGCGCTACTTCCTCCCACATCTTCTAGCGCTATCGGCTAACTCGCCGTTCTGGTTGGGCATGAATACCGGCCTGAAATCCTATCGCTGCAAAGTCTTCGACAAATTCCCGCGCACCAACATTCCTGACACCTTCACAGGCTGGAGTGATTTCGAGAACTTTGTCAACTTGCTTATCCGCACCAAGTGCATCGACAATGCGAAGAAGATCTGGTGGGACATCCGGCCGCATCCGTTCTTTAACACGCTCGAGATCCGGGTCTGCGATATCCCGTTGCGTCTTGACGAGACGATTGCGTTGGCGGCTCTGATTCAAGCGACGGTGGTCAAACTGTACAAGCTGCACTCGCGCAACCAAAGTTTCCGCCAGTACAGCCGTGCCCTTATCATGGAGAACAAGTGGCGCGCCGCGCGTTATGGCATCAGCGGGAAGCTGATCGACTTCGGCAAAGAATGCGAAGTCTCCGAACGTGACCTGGTTCTGGAATACCTTGAGTTCGTGGACGACGTCGTCGACGAGCTTGACAGCAGGGAAGAGGTCGCTTACGTGCACAGCATCTTGCAGCACGGTACCGGCGCCGACCGCCAGCTGCGCGTCTTCCAGGAAACGGGAGATTTGAAGCGTGTTGTTGATTACATGGTGCTCGAGACTCAGGCCGGGTTGATGGAAACCGGCAAAATACCATTGAAGACTGCCCACTAGGAGAATGATTCTGCAGAATATTTCGGCTCCCACCGCGTTGAACCTTGTAGATTTCGATCCCGAGTACTCGATTGGCGCGCGCAACGCGGTGCGCGTCTGTCTCAACGTCCAGCCTTCGGAAAAGGTGACGGTCATCGCCGACAACTTCACGCGCGAGATCGCCGCCAGCATCGTGCACGAGATCGAAGCCATAGGCGCGCCGTATAACGCATTCATATTGGAAGAATTCGCGGCTCGTCCCCTGACCGGACTTCCATCGGAAATCCTTGCCGACCTGGAGACCAGTGACGTCAGTATCTTCGCCGTTCAAGTTCAGCCGGGCGAGCTGAAGTCGCGCATGCAGATGACCGACGTGGTCAACCGCCGCCGCATCCGCCACGCCCACATGGTGAACATCAATCGTCAGATCATGCTGGAAGGCATGCGCGCCGACTTTCACAAAGTGGACCGCATCAGCTCCAAGGTCCTTGAGTTAGTGCGCAAGGCGAAACGAATCACCGCCAAGACCGCGGCGGGCACGGACTTGATCGTCGACCTGAATCCTGAGTACAAATGGCTGAAGACAAGCGGATTGATCAGTCGCGACAAGTGGGGAAATTTGCCCGGCGGCGAGGTCTTCACCACGCCGGGAGAAGTTAATGGAACCTTTGTAATCGACGGTGTCGTCGGCGATTACCTTTGCGCAAAATTCGGCGACCTGCGCCACGAGCCGCTCACCATCCGCATGAAAGCGAATCGTCTCACCGAAGCCTTTAGCGAGAACAAAGAGCTGGAGCAGGATTTTTGGAAGTACACCCACACCGACGAGAACAGCGATCGCGTCGGCGAATTTGCTATCGGCACAAATATTGAAGTGCGCGACGTGATAGGCCATATCCTGCAGGACGAAAAATTCCCCGGCATCCACATCGCCTTCGGCAATCCTTACGGCGAGCACACCGGCGCGCAGTGGTACTCCTCCACCCACATTGATGTGGTCGGGACGAAGTTCGACATCTGGGTCGATGATACGAAGATCATGCGTTCAGGAAAATTCCTGATCGAAGCCTAGCGAATGATCCCCGAGCTGCGCCAGCGATTCAACGCGAATTTCACACTCAAGAAATATCAAGACTTCCTGCATGCGTTGAGTGCTCGCTGTAGGACAGAGATCCATTTCCGCGTTTGCGAGACTCCGGCGTTCTTTCCTGAGTCGCTCATCAATACCATGGCCCGGTACGGCGACGAGTTGATGCAGCAGCTTCTCGGGAATCCTGATTACCGTCGCGAATCAAACAAGTCCATCCCGGCGCGATGGAATGTTCCAAACGAAGACTCTACGCCGCTATTCGTCTCCGTCGATTTCGGTTTAGTGCGAGATGACGGCGGAAAAATCCGTCCCAAGCTGGTGGAGCTGCAGGCATTCCCAACTTTGTACGCGTATCAAGCTGTGCTTGGCCAGCAATACAAGGAGTCATTCGGGCTCAATCCGGGGTTGAAAGTCCTAAGTGACGATCTTACGCTCGACTCATATCGCGAGCTCCTGCGAGATGTCGTCGTCGGTGTACACGAACCGGCGAACGTGGTTCTGTTGGAGATCGATCCAGAAGATCAGAAAACTTTGCCGGATTTTCGCGTGACAGAAGAATGGCTTAAGATCCGGACCGTCAACATTCGTGACGTTTCAAAGCGCGGCAACAAACTCTATTACTCAAATGCAGGGAAGTCGGTCCGGATCGATCGTATCTACAACCGCACCATCGTTGACGAACTTGAACGCAAGCGGATCCAACTCCCTTTCAATTACCGCGACGAACTCGATGTGGAGTGGGCGGGTCACCCGAACTGGTATTTTCGGATCAGCAAGTTTTCAATCCCATTCTTGAAGCACCCGTGCGTGCCCAAGACCTGGTTTCTCGACCAGATGGATACCATTCCCAAGGACCGCGAGAACTACATCCTCAAGCCGCTGTACTCCTTCGCCGGCGCTGGAATCGTCTTTGCCCCCACCGACGTGCAGCTCGCCGCCATCCCTGCCGGTGACCGCCATAACTACATTCTGCAAGAGAAAATGACCTTTGCGCCGGTCATCGACACCCCCCATGGGGGCACCCAGGCAGAGGTTCGCATCATGTACATCTGGCCTCCCGGCCAGAGAATGCTGCCGGTCATGCCTCTGGTGCGCATGGGCCGAGGCAAAATGATGGGTGTTGACCATAATCGCAACTTGGAATGGGTGGGCGGCTCAGCTGCTCTCATAGAATCCTAAGCGTTTTCACAGGGCCGGATTCTCGCTGGGGTTACGGGAACTTCCCATCCGATTTAGGGACACTTTCTGTACCGGAATCATCAATACCACAACGTATTGTGGGTAACTGTTGCAAGCGACGCAAGGACTGGGCAAATTCCAATCCAAGTTACCAAGGTCTATACCCCAAATATCCGAGAAAACCGGAAGAAAACCAAAGTTCCCGCTTGACATAGGGGGTAGTAACGCTGATATAACTCGCGCCACAGCATCCCCCCCGAGAAAGCAATAAGAATTTCCTCGCAGCTCCGGCCAAAGTGCTATCTCCCGCCGTAAGCGAGAGCGTGATTTTGTGGAAAGGGCTTGGGTTTTTATGGCCGATTCGCGTGAAGTGATGAACATTCGCCAGGCTTCGCAGTACCTCGGCGTGAGCCCGGACACACTTTACAAGTACGTATACGAGGAAAAGATTCCCGCTTTCAAGCTGGGGAACCGCTGGAAATTCAAGAAGACCATCCTGGACGGTTGGATGGAGCGCAAGAGCACCATCGGCGAAAGCCGCGGCAAGAAGAAGCCTAGGACCGCTCGCGCGGTCGCAGGACACTGAGGAAGAACGTATGGGTTTATTCGGTGGAGCAAAGACGATCGTAGGCCTGGACATTGGTTCCAGCAGCATCAAGGCTGTTGAGCTGCGCAAGGCCCACGGTGAGATCGAAGTCGCGCACATTGGCGTGGAGCCGCTGGCGTCAGACATTGTCGTTGACTCGATGATCGTCGATTCCGGCAGCGTATCCAGCGCCATCACTAAGATTTTCACCGAGAACTCCATCAAGGCAAAAGCCGTTGCCACTTCGGTGAGCGGCCACTCCGTGATCGTTAAAAAGATCCCCATGTCGACCATGGATGACTCCGAGCTGGCTTCCTCGATCCAGACGGAAGCGGCGCAGCACATCCCGTTCGACATCATCGACGTCAGCGTCGATTACCAGATCCTCTCCGAAGACGATGGCTCGCCGCAGATGGATGTCCTGTTGGTCGCGGTGAAGAAGGACAAGATACTCAACTACACCAACGTTCTCTCGCTGGCCGGAAAGACGCCGGCGATCGTCGACATCGACGCTTTTGCACTGCAGAACTGTTACGAGTACAACTACGATCCGTCACCGACATCCACGGTCGCCTTGTTGAACCTGGGTGCCAGCGTGATGAATATCAACATCGTCAAAGGCGTAACCCCTCTGTTCACCCGCGACGTCAGCGTCGGCGGCAACCAGTACACCGATTCGCTGCAAAAGGAACTCGATCTCAGCTTTGAAGATGCTGAGAACCTGAAGCTGGGCCAGAAAGTCGGCACCGTCAGCGAAGACGCAAAGATGCCCATTTTGCAGCAGGTCACCGAGATCATCGTCCTCGAGATCCAGAAGACGTTTGACTTCTTCCGCGCCACCGCCGCAGGCGAGCACATCGAGCGCATTTACATGGCGGGCGGTTCGTCGAAGGTACCTGGACTGATCGAAGCACTGCGTCAGGAGTTTTCACTGCCGGTTGAGATCCTGAATCCATTTCAGCGGATCGCGCCTCCGGCCGGCGGTGCGGCGGCTGAACTGATTGAAAAGAACGCGGGACAACTCGCGGTAGCAGTGGGATTGGCCCTCAGGAGTTTCGAGCAATGATAAAGATCAACTTACTCGGAGTACCTAAGCCGAAGCGCGGCAAGCGTTCCGGTGGCGGCGCTGCCCCGGAAATTGGTGGCGGCGGCGAGGGCATGAATCCTCTCATTCCGCTGCTTTTGGCGGCCGTTGTTTGCGCTGGCGGCGTCTACTTCTTCTACAACCAGCAGGTGAATCGCGCCGAAAGAATCGCCACCCTGAAAGCTCAGGCCGAGCGCGAGAATCGTGCCCTCTCGGAAGTGAAAGCGACCTTCGAGCGCAAGCAACGCGAGGCCGAGAATTATCGCCGTCGCGTCGAAGTGATCGATCAGCTGCGCGCGGCACAGGCCGGACCTGTCAGCCTGCTTACCTTAGTGGGCGACACCGTCAATTCGACCGATGCAGTGTGGTTGAGCAAACTGACGGACGAGGGCGGTGGCATCAAGATCGAGGGGACCGCGCTCAACGTACACGCCATCGCCAATTTGATGAGCAATCTACAGAAGACTGGCTACTTTAAGACTGTAGAAATGACGGAATCGATCCAGGACGAAAAGCCTGCGGCGGAGAACATTGCAGCTTTCAATTTCATGATCACGTGTGAAGTTAACAGGACGGCGCCCCCACCGGCGCAGAAATCGTAAGACGGGACGGTACGTATGGCCGGATTCAGTGAAATGTCGAAAGGCGCGCAGTTCGGGATCATCGCGGCCGTCTGTCTCTTGATCGTCCTTGCCGGATATTTTGGCATGATCAAGAGCAAGATGGACGAAAACGACACCTCCCAAGCGGCGCTGACGCAACTGCAGGACGAGAACAAGAAGCTGCGCGAGTATCAGCCCAAGCTTGATGAACTCAACCGTCAAATGGCCAGCTTGCAGCAGCAACTTGCGATCCAGCAGAAGATCGTCCCTGACCAAAAAGAGGCCGACAAGTTCATGCACTTGATGCAGGACACCGCTCAGAGCGCTGGCGTCGAGGTCCGTCGCTACACCGCCAGTGGACTCAACACCAAGGAGTTCTACACCGAGGTCCCGTTTGAGATGGATATCGACGGCCAGTTCTACTCGGTCCTGAATTTCTTTGAGCGGGTGAACAAACTGGAGCGCATCATCAACATCAGCAATATGAAAGTTTCGACCACCTCCAAGCCGGCTGATGCGAAGGTGAAGAAGACTTACAAGTACTCACCGTCGGAGAGTGTGGTTTCCAGCTTCGTTGCGACAACGTTTTTCAGCCATGATGCACCTGCTTCGACGGCGCCGGCGAAACCGGCGGCGAAGTAAGAGGTAAAAGTGATGAACACGACGAAAACAATCTCGGTCCTGGTGCTGGCAGCGGCTTCTGCGTGGGCACAAACCGCGGCTTCCAAGCCTTCCGCAAAGACGGCCACGCCGGCGTCGAAGCCCAAGGCCACTGCAACCAAGCCCGCATCCCAGCTGGCGCCTGTGTCGGCGGCCAAGACAGCGGCCCCCAAGGCGGCGGTAGCAAAGTCCGCTGCGCCTAAGGCCGCCGCTCCAACTGTGGCCCCTAAAGCCGCCACCGCAAAAGCAACCGCCGCTCCTGCCAAGGCTGCCCCAAAGAGCGCCGCCACCACTTCGACTCAGAAGCCTGTAGTCAAGGCTCCTGCTAAGCCTGCGGCCGTGAAGACGGTTCCAGCAAAAACAGCTCCCGCGAAAGCGGTGGCCAAGTCAATGGCGCCCGAGAGGGCGATTGGCAAGCGCGACCCGTTCGTCAGCGTGATCGTGGCGCGGTCGGACGTGGCCGGGGCATGTACCGGAGGTAAGCGGTGCCTGCTCGTGGACCAATTGGCGTTGCGCGGCATCGTGCGCACGCCGACGAAATGGATCGCTCTGGTCGAGAACCCGGCCAGGAAGACTTATTACTTGTACGAGAATGACCCGATCTACAACGCGATCGTGGTTCGCATCACCGGCGATTCGGTGATCTTCCGCGAGAGCATCATGGACGCTTTGGGTCATGCAACCGAACGCGAGGTCGTGAAGCGCGTGAATGCGCCGGCGATCTAAACAAGATTCAGCACAACCGGCGATTGCCGGATGGGAGTAGCACAAGTAGTAAAGACAATTCGGGCCGAACCCAGGGGCAGTAACCGCCGCAAGGCGGAGGGCTAATTCTTAAGCGGCAGGGTAAATGCCGCACACGCAGAACGGAATTTTTGCCGGGGCGTGAGGAGAGATCGAGATGAAGCTAAAGCAACTGCTGGGTATTCTCTTGCTGACCATGGTGTGCACCACCATGGCGGCGGCAGCCGGAACGCAACTGACGCAAGTCAGCGCCAAGCACGACGGCGACGCGACGCTGGTCAGCATCCAGGCCACCGGTGCCTTCACGCATACCGAGTATCGTCCATCGGAAAATCTGCTGCTCGTTGACATGACGGGCGTCTCCGCCAGCAAGCTGAGCGGCAAGACCCGACTGCTCAACGCGCCCAACGTGATCGGCTACCGTGTGCTCGAGTACAAAGCGAGCAGCGGCGGCACCGTTGCCCGCATCGAGTTGACCATGGCCAAGGGAACCGGCGTCAGCGTTTCTGACGCGCATAACGCCCTCCTGGTGAAGGTCACCGGAGGCAGCGCCGAAGCAACCCCCGAAGCTCCGACTACCGAAGCCGCGACCGCACCAGCGGTTCCAGCCGGCAAGACCGTCAGCGTGAAGAATGTCTCCGTGGTCCGCGGCAAGAGCGGAATGCAGGTGGAGATTCTCGCTTCCGCGCCGGTCACACCGCAGGCCATGAAGCTTTCGTCGCCTGACCGCGTCGTTCTGGATCTTCCCAACACGGTCCCGGCCACAAAGCGTGATATCGCAGTGAATGGGGCGTCCATCAAGTCTGTACGTATGGCCCGCTTCCAGATGACTCCTCCGGTAACACGCATCGTGATCGACCTGGCGGCGAACCAGGATTACGAAGTCGTGCCCAACGGAAACAAGATCACCTTGAAGCTGCATGACGCAAAAGTAGCGGAAGCAATCGCTAGCCCGACTTCTCCCGCGCAAACCGCAGTTGCAGCTATCCCTGCTCCAGTTGCCACCGAAGCAGCGGCTTCGCCTGCGCCCGCTGTTGCACAGCCTGAAGTTGCTCCGGCAAAGAACGAGCTGGTTATCCTTGCAGCTCCGGTCGTTCCGAAGGCGGAAGCCAAGGTTGAGCCATCAGTGCGCGCAGCCGACGCAGCTTCCAAGTTCTACGCACAGCCTTCGCAGTCGGAACTTGCTCCGGCCTCGAGCGCAGCTCTTTCGAGCGCACAGCCGGTGAATTTCTTGATTCCCCAGCAGGCAGCGCCGGCGACACCTTCTACGGGGAAGCGCTACACGGGCGAACCCATCTCAGTCAACCTGAAGGATGTTGACCTGAAAGATTTCTTCCGCCTCATTCACGAGATCAGCGGATTGAACGTTGTGCTGGATCCAGGCGTCTCCGGCAACCTGACCATCGTGCTCGACGACGTACCGTGGGACCAGGCACTCGACATCGTGCTTGCCAACAACAACCTCGACCGCCAGCTTGATGGCAATGTGCTTAGCATTGGTCGCGTTGACC
>Ga0137403_10007820_pt1 | contig 12006 bp, 10 predicted proteins | sample CZOMad2_1_16fung_FD_122057 | JGI IMG/M metagenome (GOLD analysis project Ga0137403, IMG submission 122057) | Vadose zone soil fungal communities from Angelo Coast Range Reserve, California, USA - CZOMad2_1_16fungal (Hybrid Assembly) | ecosystem: Environmental > Terrestrial > Soil > Vadose zone...
TCCACACGGCCCGATTGACGTGAAAACGCTTGGTTGCGATTTTCTGATCTGCTCGCCGTACAAGTTCTTCGGCCCGCACATGGGCACGCTTTACGGAAAGAAAGAACACCTCGAGCGATTCAAGCCGTACAAAGTCCGTCCCGCGTCGGATTCGGTGCCCGAATGCTGGGAAACCGGAACGCAAGTGCAGGAACTGATCGCCGGAATCTACGCAGCGGTGGAATATATCGCCGAACTAGGCCGGCGTTGCGATCCGTCCGCAAAAACTCGCCGCGAAGCGCTGCTCGCGGCATATCGTTCGACAGTCGCCTACGAACGCGCGCTGGCAACAAAATTAATTGCGGGATTGCTGGCGATTCCGGGTCTGCAATTCTTCGGCATCACCGAACCTCAGCGCTTCAGCGAACGCTGCTCAACGGTTTCGTTCCGTCTGCCGAAAGGCACGCCCACCGACGCCGCAACATTCTTGGGCGAACGCGGCATCTTCACCTGGGACGGAAACTTCTACGCGCTCAATCTGACCGAACGCCTCGGCGTAGAACCATCCGGCGGCGTGCTGCGCGTCGGCCTAGTCCACTACAACACAGTCGAGGAAGTAGACCGACTGCTGAGCGCACTGAAAGAGTTTTGCGCATCGTAAAAAATATTCCTGAGGAAAAATGAGCAAACGACCGAAACCGATGGTGTTGACAGTGCTGGATGGCTGGGGATATCGCGCGGAAACGAAAGGCAATGCGATCGCTCTTGCGCGCAAGCCGCACTACGACCGGCTCATTAAGGATTTTCCCAATACTCTGATTCAGACTTCGGGGCCTGCTGTTGGTTTGCCGGAAGGGCAGATGGGCAACAGCGAAGTGGGCCACATGAACATCGGCGCCGGACGCGTGGTGCACATGGACATCACGAAAATCGATCTGATGGTGGCCAACAAGACGCTGGATCAGGTTCCTCTGTTCCAACAAGCGATGGAGCGTGGCCGCCAGCGGAAGCTGCATTTTCTCGGACTGCTGAGCGATGGCGGCGTGCACTCGCATATCCAACATCTTTTTGCGTTGCTCGAAATGGCCAAGCAGCACAAGGTGGAAAACGTTTTTGTGCATTGCTTTCTGGATGGCCGCGACACTCCGCCGCACAGCGGACGCGATTTCGTGCAGCAACTGCAGCAGAAAATGCGCGAACTGGGCGTCGGCAAGATCGCCACGCTGGTCGGGCGCTACTACGCGATGGATCGTGACAACCGCTGGGAGCGCATCGAGCTTGCCTATCGCGCGATGGTGCATGGCCAAGCAGAAACGCGAACCACCGATCCCGTCGCCGCGCTCAACGCCAGCTACGAAGCAAGTGTCACCGACGAATTTGTGAAGCCGATTGTCGTTGTGAACGAAGACGGTGCCGCTGCAAAACCAGCCGGCCTGATTCACGATGACGACGCGATCATTTTTTACAATTTTCGCGCCGACCGCGCCAGGCAGATGACCTACGCCTTGGCCGCGCCTGATTTTGATAAGTTCGTCGACCCCAAGCGCCCGAAAAACCTTTTCTACGTGGCGATAACGCAGTACGACAAGAATTGGCCGTGGCTACAATCAGTCATCAAACCAGACAAGCTTGAACAAATTCTCGCGCAAGTATTTGCCGACCTGAATTACAAAAACCTGCGCACTGCTGAAACCGAAAAATATGCGCACGTGACTTATTTTTTCAATGGCGGAGTCGAGAAACCGTTCTTTGGCGAAGAGCGAATCCTGGTGCCTTCGCCGAAGGTCGCAACGTACGATTTGAAGCCGGAAATGTCCGCACAGGGAATCACGGATACGGTCGTAAACGCGATCGAGAAGAGCGATTTCGACGCCATCATCATGAATTACGCCAATGCCGATATGGTCGGGCACTCCGGAAAACTGGAAGCTGCAATCAAGGCAGTGGAAGCGGTGGATGCGGGACTCGGTACGATTTTTCAGACCCTGAAGCCGCGCGGCGGAGCGTGGATCATCACCGCGGATCACGGCAATGCGGAAACCATGATCGATCCCCGGACCGGCGGCCCGCACACCTATCACACCACCAATCCGGTCCCGCTTATTTTGGTGACTGAAGAGGAAAAACTGCGGCTGAAATCGGGCGGCGCGCTGCGCGACATCGCGCCAACTCTGCTCGGCGTGCTCGGCCAGCGCCAGCCAACCGATATGACCGGCACCGACCTTAGAACTGTGGCAAAGTAGAGGTCAGGCGGAGGCGAAGAATGACTGGCCATAGCTATCAAGTCGAATCAGGTGAGCGCCGCCGTGACGTGAATATGAGCGCGCCAATCGTCACCGGCCGCCCCGCTGGCGCGATTGTCGCGATGGCAGTGGTCGCAATAGGATTCCTTGGCATTCCCGAGGCGCGTCCACTCTTGCTGGCGTGCGGTGGTCTTGGGATCCTCCTCGGCTTGATTTTTTGCTGTCAGCAACGCTGATTTTTCTCGAATGACTCGATTAACTCCCGCAGAAACAAAATTAGTGATTTGCGTATGGCACCCGTTTACGGAGTGGCGGCCGAAGCCGCTGCTGGCGGACTCGATTCGCGCGCGCTATCCGGAAATGCGCGTCCTGCACCTGCCGAACTACGACACACTGCCTCAGGAACTACCGGACACCAATATCTTCGTTGGCTACTCGCTGCGCGCGGAGCAATTGGTACACGCCCGCGAGTTGAAGTGGATTCATTCGACCGCCGCAGGCGTGGCGCAACTGATGTATCCGGAGCTGCAACGCTCCGGCATCACCGTGACCAACGCCAGCGGGATTTTTTCCGTGCCGGTGGCGGAACACACCATGGGCCTGATTCTAGCGATGGCACGCAATTTTCCAGACGCGGTTCGTTACCAGGACCAATCCAAGTGGTCAGTGCAGGACTTATGGGACCAGCCGCAGCATTTGACGGAAATCAATGGCAGCGTGCTGCTGATCGTTGGATATGGATCGATCGGACGCGAATTAGCGCGGCGGGCAAAAGCGTTCGACATGCGCGTCTGGGGAGTCACACGATCCGGCAAAGGCGACACGATGTATTCAGAAAAAATATTTCCGGCTTCGCAATTGAATGAGGCGCTGCCACGTGCCGATTACGTCGTAATTGCCGCGCCGGAGACTTCCGAGACCAAGCATCTGATCGGCGCTGAGCAGATTGCGCGAATGAAGCGCGGAGCGCGGGTGATTAACGTGGCGCGCGGGTCTTTGCTGGACGAATCAGCGTTGATAAAAGCATTGGAAAGTGGCGCGCTGGGCGGCGCGGCGCTGGATGTAACTGGAGCAGAGCCTTTGCCGCCGGAATCTCCACTGTGGAAGGCGCGGAACCTTTTCATTACACCCCATACCAGCGCGATCAGCGAGCGATTGTGGTTGCGCGAAACGGAATTGTTCCTGAAATTGCTCGACGAATGGTTCAGCGGGAAAGAACTTTCAAATCGGGTCGATTTTTCCCGCGGCTACTGATTGTCGAAAAGTATGTTTTTGCAGCCGCGGCTTCGTTGCACTCGCTGACGGCGGGAAATTACCGGCAGTTTGGTGTATTACCAAGAAAGTTCCTCAGTCGATCCCGGTCTTGGGGGCAACGTAGCCTTCGCGCGCATACACCACATATTTTTGTTTCTTACCTTTTTGGTCCAGGACTGTAAGCGGCGCGCCGTCCGGAGCAACCAGATCAATTTTCACTTTGCGAAATTTTCCGTCGCGATTGCGATTGGTGGGGCTATAGGTAAGGCTGTACTGATTGCGCAGAAACGACGCCACTTGCTGAAAGATTCCCGGAATTTCGCCCTCAAATCTCGGGAACCAGGCAAATCCTCCGGTTTCTTTAGCAAAGGTCTTCATCTGATTTTCGTCTTGCAGGAAATCGATTTCGCTTCCCGTGCGGCCGTACATCTCTCGGGTAAGCATGACTACCTGACTCATTCCGACGATGAAAACCGGTACGTCGGTTTGGTGCAGCGCTTTCATGGTTTGGTCATAGGTGTGTTTCGAAAAAGTGTCGCGTCCGGTGGCTACCAGCAGAATGGACTTTTTGCCCGGGACGTCTTTCAAGCGGTCCACGGTGTCCAGCAGCGCGTCGTACACATTCGATTCGCTGAAACCGGGAAAATACAGATGGTAAATCGCATTTCGTACTTCATCCTTGTTCTGGGTGAAGTCCACTTCCAGTTTTGGCTTCATGTCGAACGTTACCAGAGCGACGTAGTCCTGTGGCTTCAGGTTCGGAAAGAGGGCATCGGCCCAATACTTCGCCAGATAGGAAAATCGCCCGCCATAGCGGGCGCTGAATTCCATCAGGACCACCATGGTGATGGGAGCATCCGTGGGGCCGAAGTTGGTAACCGTTTGCGGAACGCCGTCTTCGAACAAGCGAAAATTCTCGCGCTTCAATCCGGTGAGGATGTCGCCATGACTGGTGGTGGCCACAACATCCATCGAGACCACCGGGACTTCGACGGCGATCGAAAGGCCGCCCTCCTGGGGCTTTTGCGCCGGCGGAGTTTGCGCAGGAGGCGGCGTCGGCTGCGGCTGGCCGCCGGATTGAGGCCCGGTGGGCGCCTGTGCAGCAGCGAAACCGGCGCACAGAGCGGCGACGCCTGCAGCCAAGACCACGCGACGAAAAGTGTGTCCAACAACGCAGGAAATTATCCCGTTCATTCCATCCCCCATGTACTTCGCGTGCGGCGCGCCAGTAGCCGACGGTGGAACTTAGGAACGCACAGCGATGGCAGCGGCTGGGCGCTCTCTAGTGGCATGTTAGTATGAAGCAGAATTGCAGCAAAACGTTTGCTAATTGATTGCGCAGATGCGCGATTCCGGCCTAACGAGGAGATTAAACGGTGATTCGCACGCGACTTGTGAAGAAACTGGTATTTTGTACGCTGTCACTGGGAATTTTGCTTCCCTGGGCGAGCGCGCAGATCCCGGGCATGGCGCCACCATCGACCGCGCAAACCAGCACCCCGCTCGGCGACAATTCGGCGCTGGCACGCGAAGCGACCGGATGGCTCGCGGACCTGATCAAGATCAACACCACCAATCCTCCCGGCAATGAAGAAGCTGCAGCGAAATATATTGCAGCAATTTTACAAAAAGAAGGAATCACCGCGGAATTGCTGCCGTTGGCACCGGGACGCAGCGCGCTGGTAGCGCGGCTGAAGAACTCGGCGTTTTCCGATCCTTCCAAGGCCTTGTTGCTGGTCGCGCACATGGATGTAGTGGGCGTGGAGCGCGCCAAGTGGACGGTTGATCCCTTCGGCGCGGTGCCCAAGGACGGCTATATTTACGGACGCGGCGCTGTCGATGACAAGGGCATGTTGGCGGCGAACCTGGCGGCATTTGTGGCGCTGAAGCGCACCAACGCCCGGCTGAACCGCGACGTGATTTTTCTGGCAACTGCGAGCGAGGAAGGCGCCAGCGACGCCAGTATCCGAATGCTCATCTCGAAATACTGGGATAAGGTTGCGGCGAAATATGCGATCAATGAAGGCGGCAACGTTTTTGTAAAAAGCGGGAAAGTGCAATATGTGGCGGTGCAGGCCAGCGAGAAAGTCGCGGTCAACGTCACGGTGACCGCGAACGGGAAGTCCGGGCACGCCTCCATACCGCTGAAAGACAATGCGGTGACGCATCTGTGCGCGGCGGTGGAAAAAATCGGCGACTACAATGCGCCGGTGCATTTCACAACCATCGTGCGGCGATATTTCGAAGGGATCGCGCCATTGCAGGACGACGAAATCGCGAAATGGATTCGTTCGCTGGATACCGCGGACCGCGGCGAGCATGCGGCGCGCGTGATATCCGACAGCAATCCGATGTGGAATGCGATGCTTCGCGATACGATTTCGCCGACCATGCTCAACGCCGGTGTCCGCGCCAACGTGATTCCATCGGTTGCCACCGCGACATTGAACGTACGGCTGTTGCCGGGAAACACTATTACCGCGCTGCTCGGCGAGCTGAACAAAACCGTGAACGATCCGCAGGTAAAGCTGGAAGTGCAGCCGGACGCTGGCCTGGCGGCGCCGGATTCTTCGCTGGAATCGGATTTCTACGCCGCCATCGTGAAGGCATCGGCGGAAGAATTTGCCGGGGTCCCGGTGGTGCCATTTCAATCGACTTGGGCCACGGATTCAGCGCAATTGCGCTTGCATAATGTGCAGGCCTACGGACTGGTGCCGTTCCCGCTCACCGAAGAAGACATCAAGCGGATGCATGGCGATGACGAGCGAATTCCCGCGGCGGCTTTTGCGAAAGGCGTGGACCTGATGGTGCGGCTGGTGAATGAATTCGCAGTTTCGCACTGAGTTGTCTGGCCTGCTCGGAAAACGCTTTCACCGTCACTCCGAGCCTGCCTGGCGCCGGCAGGCGCAGCGACCGAAGGTTCCGACCTCGTCGGAAGGAATCTCTGCTTCTTGGTTTTGGTTATCGCAATGAGTTTTCGACATTCCAAAATCGTCTGCACCATCGGTCCGGCATCGCGCCATCCACGGATTCTGAAGCGATTGCTGGAAGCGGGCATGGATGTTGCACGCCTGAATTTTTCCCACGGCAGCCATGCCGATCATCTGAATTGCATTCACTTGTTGCGGGCCACGGCCAATAAGCTCGGTAAGACGATTGCCATTCTTGCCGACCTGCAAGGACCGAAGATCCGAACCGGCGCACTGGCCGGCGGCGTTCCGGTAATGCTGCGCACCGGCCAGGATTTTGCTATCACTACTCGGAAAATTCTTGGCGATTCGACACGTGTGAGCACTATCTTTCTGCCGCTGCCGAAGGAAGTACACCGCGGCGATCGAATCCTGTTGTCAGATGGACTGATCGAGTTGCGCGTCGAGTCCGTCCGCTTGAAAGATGTGAATTGCCGGGTGGTGAATGGCGGCGCCTTGGGCGAGCACAAAGGAATCAATTTGCCGGGAGTGAAGTTGCGGGTGCCAGCGCTGACGCCGAAAGACAAAGTGGATTTGAAATTCGCGTTGGCGCATGCAGTTGACTACATCGCGGTAAGTTTTGTGCGCCGTCCGGAAGATGTGCTACTCGCGAAAAGTTTGATCCGGCGCGCGAAAAAGGAAACTCCGGTGATCGCGAAACTGGAAAAGCCGGAAGCCATTGAGAATCTGGAAGGGATCTTGCGAGTATCGGACGGCGTGATGGTGGCGCGCGGCGATCTCGGCGTGGAGATGAATCCAGAGCGCGTGCCGGTGGTACAAAAAAATATTATCGCTCGTGCCCGGGAATTTCGCCGACCGGTGATTACCGCGACGCAGATGCTGGAATCAATGACGGAGAATCCGCGACCGACGCGCGCCGAAGCCTCGGATGTGGCCAACGCAATTTTCGACGGCTCGGACGCGGTGATGCTGTCGGCGGAAACCGCCAGCGGAAAGTATCCGGTCGAGGCCGTCAGCATGATGGCGCGAATCATCGAAGAGGCGGAAGCCAGCATCCCGGAATTTGCCCGGCCGGCGTCGCAGGAAAAATTGAAAGTGGCGGAAACGGTGGCGGAGCTGGTGTGCCATGCTTCGCGCGAATTGCACATGAAGTGGATTGTGGTTTTCACGCACAGCGGATTCACCGCGCGGCTGATTTCGCGGTACCGGCCGCTGGTGCCGATTGCGGCGTTTTCTCCGGATGCCGAAACGCGGCGGCGGCTTGCGCTGGTGTGGGGAGTCGCGCCGCTGGCAATTCCGGATCTGCGCAAGGTGGACCAGTTGGCGGAAATTTCCGAAAAACGATTGTTGGAAGAAAAATTGGTACGCAAAGGTGACGTGATCGCGATTGTGGCCGGGACGCCGATGGGCGTACGCGGTACCACGAATTTCATGAAGTTCCACGTAATTGGCGGAAAGCTGAGATGAAATTCGCGAAGCCGGAGCAGGAACTATAGTTCGGACTTTGTGGCGAGGACCGTGGGCAGAATCGCGCTACGTTGACAGGTTTCGCCCGGCACCTCGAGGTTAGAAACCAGCGTGGTCAACAAGAATCGCACCAAGACCGCCGCACCAAGAGTTGCAGGAGCCAAGATATGGGATGGGGCAGCGAGAAGCTCGCACGAATTCTCGGTTACTGGCCGTCCTTTCACGATGCGGAAGTCCTGGAAATGAACCTTTGGCGGGGGGATGTCGAACCTGAGCGAGGCAGCTACGTCTTTCCAATCCTAACGGCGAAGCTCCACCTGTGGGAGTTGACGGACCAGATTAATGAACAAGGATTTTACATTTCCCTTCATCACACGATAGCCTCGTTGCGATTCCAGGATGTGAGCGAACTCGTGCTATCCGGATTCAATCACCAGAATGCGATTTTTGGATTGTCGATAGTTCGTAAAGAACGAAACGGGGGGCCATCGCCGGCGTTTTTGGTCGAATTCGAGGAGGCCTTCGGGATTAAGGCGGAGTTCATATGCATGCGCATTGGGGTCGTTGAAGCAGTTGCATGCAATCGAGATGGACGAGTTGAATGAAACCGCGAATCCGTTATGAGCAAGCGGCTGGGCTGCCGCTGCAACGTTTAGAGAAAATCGCTGAAAGCTGCTACAGGTGGGTTGAGAATTGACGCGAGAGCGGGCGGTGGCATAGCATCTGCGGGATTTTCTACCTTGTCACAAAGGAAGACATGACTATCAATCCTGGTCGGCGGGAGTTTCTTGCTTCGATCGCGGCGGTTTCGTTGTTTCCGCTGGAAGAGGAGCAGCTGGAACTAATACTGCACAGCGGAAATATAGTGACCGTGAATTCGCGGGAGCCGCGCGCGCAGGCGGTGGCGATTTCCCGCGGCAGGATTTTGGCGGTGGGCAGCGACGCGGACCTCTTGCATCTTGGCACTGCGAATTCCAGGAAGATTGATCTTGCCGGGAAAACGGTGCTGCCGGGGTTTATTGATGCACACTCGCATCCCGCGATGGCCGGAGTGATGCATCTGCGGATGGTGGATTGCGATTTGCGGTCGATCTCCGCGATTCAGGCGGCGCTGCGGGATCGCGCTGCGAAGACGCCAGCAGGCGAATGGGTTCTCGGTTTCAAGTACGACGACACAAAGACCAGCGATGGCCGCTCACTGAAGATCGAGGATCTGGATGCAGCGGTTCCGGATCATCCGGTACAGATCGAACATCGCGGCGGGCACACCGCCTACTGCAACTCGCTGGCGTTTCAGAAAGCGGGCATCGACGACAAGACGCCGGATCCGGCAGGAGGGAAAATCGACCACCATCCGGCGACGGGAAAATTAAACGGGCGGGTTGCGGAAAGTGCGCGTGAGATATTGGACAAAGCAATCCCTCAGACATTGACTCGTGATGACCATCGGGAAGGCGTCAAGCTGATTTCGAAGATGCTGGCCAAGACCGGCATCACCTCCGCCCATGAAGCGCAGGGAACACCGACCGATCTGCTGGCCTATCAGGACGCGCATGAAGCAGGAGAGTTATTGTATCGCGCGTACTGCTTCATCAATTATCGCTACATCGATTCGATGATCGCTGCGGGAGTTCGAACCGGACTGGGCGATGAGTGGGTGCGAGTGGGGGCGATGAAGCTGGTGTGCGACGGCTCGATTTCAGAACGCACCGCTCGTCTCTCGACAGCATATGAAGGGCGTCCCAATGACTTTGGCATTCTGGTGATGGCCGAGGAAGAGCTTTATTCCTACGGACGTAAAGCACATCTAACCGGCTGGCAAATCGGCACGCACGCGAACGGCGACGTGGGGATTGATACTACTTTGCGCGTTTACGAACGGTTGCAGAGGGAAAATCCAAGACACGATCCGCGATTCCGGCTGGAACATTGCACCGTGATCAATGATGACCTGGTGCGGAGAATCAAAGCGCTAGGCGCGATTCCAACGCCTTTTTCCACTTACGTTTATTATCATGGCGAAAAAATGAAGTATTACGGGGCAGAGCGGCTGAACCATATGTTTGCGTTGCGCAGTTTCCTGGATGCGGGAATCCGCGCAACGCAGGCTTCCGACTATCCGCCCGGGGAATTCATTCCGATGATGGCGCTGCAATCGGAAGTAACGCGCACCGACACCAAGGGAAATGTATGGGGGCCAAAACAAAAAATTACGCTGGAAGAAGCGATTCGCGTCGGCACGATCAACGGTGCATACGCTTCGTATGAAGAAAACTTGAAAGGATCGCTCGAAGCCGGAAAACTCGCCGATCTGGTGGTACTGGGGCGGGATCCGTTAAAGGAAAACCCGTCTACACTGATTTCGATTCCGGTTGAACGCACCATGGCCGGCGGCCGGTGGACGTTTGAGGCTTAGGCTGCGGTCGGTTTCGCCGTACTGCAAGACGGTAACCGGAGAATCGCGGAAGTACCCAGAGAGTATTAGGCTATCCATTTCCTAGCCTACGTTCACAGTTCGAGCCAAGCGCGCTGGGCGGCTGCCTGATTCCGAGGGTTTTGCGATTTTCTGAAAAGTTGAAAAGAGAACTCGCCGCACCATGGGCGGCGCGGCGAGTTAAGAGGGTCGCCTGGTCCGGGTTAGAAGCGGACGGAGCGACTACGGATAAGGGTTACTTCTTCGGGAGATAGCTGAGATCCGGGCGGAACTGGATAATTTCCGAGGTTTCGCTTTCAGTCGAAGAACTAACCTGCTTCATCAGCGAATCGGCTTCCGCCTGTCCAAACGCTTCCTTGAGCATTTCCGGAAACGGCTTCATGTCGGGTTTGTCTTCGAAATCAGCCCAATTGGGATGCGGAATCACCAGGACAAAGGTGCCGGCGCGGCCGCCGCTGGCGAGCGAATACCATTCGTAGTGCACCGGCCACTTGGTTTTCTCGATGGCATCGGTAATTTTGCCGATGGCGGCGCGGAATTCCTCGCTTTTTCCGGGGCGCAGCACGTAGGTGTTAATCTCAGCAAATTTAGAAGGAGTAGAAGAATCGAGCGGTTTGCTGACCTTGGGCAAAAATTCGTAGTAGCGAGTGACAAGCGATTGCACATATGAACCGATGACCTTGTTGTATTCGTCGAGGTCGGCTTGATCGGGAACAGAGGGTTTGTCGAGATCGGCCCAGTGCTGTCCAAGCCTGCCGACGATATAAGTGCCGGTGTTGTCGCCGGCGACGGTTTCCCAGACCATCAAGGGTTGCGAATCTTTTTGCTGGTTATGCCAAGCCACCTTTTGTTTGCGGCCTGCCTGGTACTGTTGTGCCATACCGCTCTTTGGAGTTTGAAATTCGAGTGATGCGATGGTGCCGGGTTTCTCCTGGGCAAAACTGGACACTCCGGCAAGCAACATGACGCCAAAACAGCATAAAAGTTTTTTCATTTTGCGAAGCCTTTCCTTTTTGAAATTTGTGCTTTTGATGAGTGACCGTGCGGGGCCGAATCACAAATCGTTGAGGCAGCCCGAAGTGAGATCAAACATATGAGGCAGACGAGCCGCTTGGAAATGTGAAATTTGCGAAGAGACTATATATGGGGGCTGTAATATGCAAGGAAATAAAATACATCGTGAAACGACGCATTTTGGAATTGGAGAGCTGAACCGCGAGAACTATCAGTTGACCCAGCGGTCGGGGCGGGATGGCGGTTCGTTTTTGTTTTTGTTGATGTACACGTCGAATTTTTTGCGGTTGCGCTGGTATTTCCAGTCAGAGACTTCGTTGCGCAGGCGGAAGAGATAAGAATCACGGCGAAGGTAGAGATAGCCAATAAGCATGCCGCCCAGGTGACAGATGTGGCTGACTTTGTCGTCGCCAAGACCAAAAGTGCCAAGAAATGTAATGAACGCCATTCCTGCGACAATCCATTTCATTTTTATCGGAATGGGAATAGGGATGATATAAGCGCGGCGGTCGGGAAAGAGAATGGCGCAGGCAATGAGGATTCCGAAAATAGCGCCAGACGCGCCGATGGTTGGCGTAAAAGAGTTTCCTTGCCCCCACAACATGGGAACCGTCTTGACGATAACGTTTAAAATGCCCGCGCCTACGCCAGTCAAAAAATAGTAGCGCAGGAAACGGTTGCGGCC
>Ga0137403_10007821_pt1 | contig 12006 bp, 12 predicted proteins | sample CZOMad2_1_16fung_FD_122057 | JGI IMG/M metagenome (GOLD analysis project Ga0137403, IMG submission 122057) | Vadose zone soil fungal communities from Angelo Coast Range Reserve, California, USA - CZOMad2_1_16fungal (Hybrid Assembly) | ecosystem: Environmental > Terrestrial > Soil > Vadose zone...
CATCAGCCCCTTGCGCCCGTGCCCGCTGGGGTGCACTGAATAGCGGGAAACGGATTGAGACGCCAAACGTAGCGTTGTCCGGCTGGAACTTCCGGTAGTACTGATCGTAGTTGTTGTAGCTCGACAAGCGAGCGTACTGGGCGGCGAAATCGAGAGACGGCAGCGATGCGCGATGCTCGCCCGAGGCCCGGAAAGCTTCCGCCAGCGCGTGCTGGTCGGCGGACTGAATGGCGGGACTCGATCTTACTGCTTTGGCGGGAAGATCGTCTTCCGGAATCACTGCAGGCAGCGCGGGGATTGTTTCTTGGGCGACCTCGATCGAAGACAACGGTAACCCCGTCAACACGGAGAGATGACGGCGCAGCACATCGGCGGAGCCGCGGGCTTCAGTGATACGAAGCCGAGCCCGGGCTGCTGTCAATTTTGCCTTGTTCAGATCCATGGTGCTGTCCACCCCTTCCTGCAACCGCTGGGCTACCACTCTCTCCAGTTGCGATGCCTCTGCTTCGTCCTCCTGCGAGCGTGAGAGTCGCGCTTCCCATTTGGCGAGTTCGGCATAGCTGAGGGCGACGTCCTGGATCACGGCGTTGCGCTGATCTTTGTCCTGGAACTGGGCAGCGCGCCATTCCGTTTTCGCTGCGTTCTGGAACTGCCGTTGCGCTGGATTGAAGACCGTGCTCTGCGCCACCACATTGACGATTGAAGGCGCGGAGCCCTCCAGAGTCAGCGGGAATCCGTACGAGTAGCCGAGTCCCGAACCCACTAGCAGTTGGGGGAGATATCCATTGCGAACTTCGCGGTATGCCGCAAAAGTTCGCTGGACATCCGCATTCGCAACCGCCGAGCTTGTGCTGTGCGCAAGCGCCAGTTGAATGGCGCGTGCGAGCGGAAGCGTCTCCGCGTGCACGAAGATTCCGGCTAACAGCATGGTGGTGGACAGGACAAACAGGTTGAATCGGAATTTCATCTCGTCACCTGTGATCAGGCCGCGGCTCGGCCGCGACGCACAAATTGTAGTGCGCGAAACCGGAGACGGGCAGGGAATTGGTAGGAATGATTCAAATCGGGTGGGCGATCGGGGATCGGGCGCACCATCTTCAGGGAGCAACCCGCTTAAGCCCTAGTCGGCACGGTTCGAAATTGCGGGCTAGTGCAAGGCACGCGCGGTACTCGGCTGCCGCGCCAGTCTTGTTGCCCTGCTTCTCAAGGATTTGTCCCAGGTGATTATGGGCTTTGAATGCAGGGGCTTCCTCAACCGGTCCGTCGGCAAAATAGCGCCGCAGCAATTCGATAGCAAACGAAAAGGCTCTGCCCGTGCGGAACAGCGAATTCGCTGCTTCCACCAGGACTTCGCGATGCGGCATGGGCGCTTGATTCATCTTGACGAAGGCCTGCTCCATCTCGTCGTAGCGCTTCCGGTTGCGATAGAAGAAACCCATGTTCAGCCAAGCCTCGGCTTCACCTTTAGCGATGTCGATCATCTGGTGATACTCGCGTTCAGCGGCTCTGAAATCCTTGTTCTTTTCCGCGATGCGTGCATAAACCCAATGTTCCTGCGCGGGGCTGACTTTCCCGAGGACCTTGGCCTGCTCGCGCGCCTTATCGTTGCCCCCGCCCATAATGCCCGGTGCTTCGAGGTAGTACTCGGCCACGTCCACTAAGGCATCCGCGTCATGTGGATCCAGTTGTGCGGCACGCTGGAACTCATCGCGCGCCTTGATCGCCAGGCCGGCGGCGCCCAGGAAATTTGCCCGGCTGGCTTTTTCGCCATAGACTCGCCCCAGCCAGCGATGGTACCGGGAAATATTCGGGTCGAGCTCAGTGGCTTTCTTGCAGCGTGATTCCGCGCGATCCCAGTCTTCATACTGAAAGAACGCGCGGCAGAGGAGATTAAATGCCTCCGCATCCTTCGGATTGGAATGGACCCGCTGGTTCAGAGCGGCGATGGCATCGTCCACCCGGCCCGCTGCCAACATATCCTGAGGAGAATCCGCCGCCATCGCGGATAACGAAAAATAGAGCAACAGTAAGAGAGCCACAAATCGGAAAGGCTGCTTGATCATTCAGTACTTGACCTGTGTCCCGTCACCAATCGTTTTGCCGTTCAACGAACTGATCGCGACGGTGTCGTTGAGAGCGAGTCCGCGCGTAATTTCAACCTGGGTAAGATTGGAAATCGAAGTTTCCACGTCTTTCCGCTTTAGTTGATGCCCGAGTACCTGAAGGACGTAGGGCTTACTGTCATCCATCCGGACGGCCTCGCGCGGCACCACCAGCGCGTTATCGCGCTGGGCGGTCGTGATCGTTACCCCTACATTTATGTTGGGCAAGAGCTTCATGTCCTTGTTATCTACGATGCTGATTGTCTCGCCGACGTTCCGGGATCCGCGCAACTTCACCGTAGAGGGAACGGCGTTGACCATTGCCTGCCAGACTCTTCCGGGGACGGCGTCCCAGGTAATCTCGATGGCGTGTCCAGGCGCTAGTTTGCCCACATCCGGTTCGTCCACGAAGGCGCGAACCTGTACTTTCCTGAGATCGGCTAATTGCAGCAGGAGATCGCCACTGGTGACGAAGGCCCCCGTTTTTACCGGCAGGGAGTACACGATACCGTCAAATGGCGCGCGCACATTGGACTTGGAGAGAATATCCTGCGCCGCATCGTAGGCGGCCTGCGCTTCACGGCGCTGGGCTTCGACGCGCGCCAGCTCCGGCTGGGAATAACGCCGTGTCTGCTTCTGCTGAAGCAGGTTGAGTTGGGCATCGGCTTGAGCCAACGCATTCTCCGCTGCGCGGACTTCACCACCCGAAGCTGAACCCTGCTGCTGAAGCCTCTTCAGTGCGTCCAGGTTGCGCTGTGTCGCTTCGCGATCTCCGCGTGCTTTCACCATCTGCGCGTCCAGGCTCAGCACTTCTTCCTGGCTTCCGCCTCGTTCCATGGCATTGACTTCCGCCAGCGCCGCCTTCAGTTGGGTTAGCGCTCGCGCTGCCTGCGTGCGCGCGTCGGCGTCGTCGAGAGTCACCAGAAGCTGGCCCTTCCTGACGGCGTCGCTTTCCTTGACCAGCACACGTTTCACGGTGGTAGTGAGCGGAGAGTGGGCCTCAAAATTTTGTACCGGCTCGATCTTGCCATTGGTCGAAATCAGACTTCGGATTTGTCCCTGTTCCACGTGCGCAATTCGGACCGGGATCGAGTCATCTCTTCGAGTGACGAAGGCAGCGAGAATTAGAACCGCTCCCAGAACCGAGAAAGCAGTTCCCCACCAGCGTCGCTTTTGACTCACTGAACTGTTTCCATTCAATGGCATAGCAAGAAAATCGTAAGTATCAATGTATCACTGGGACACGCGCTGGCAGCAGGTAAAACCAGCTTGGGGACTTGTCTGCTTAGATGCGGCGATCCCAAAGTTCGCGGCAATGTTTGTGCATCTGCGGCGGTGGTCGAGGACTGGGTACAATATGCGAATGCCGAAGTCTCCCCGCTACACCGCGGCGCATGCCAGCGCCGGACTGGATCATAAATTTCCAGAAATCGAAACCTGGCAAAATCAGTTTCCCGGTTACGAGATCGTAATCGACGATCCCGAGTTTACCTCGGTCTGCCCAAAAACAGGATTGCCCGACTTCGGAAAAATCGAGATCCGATATATGCCAGATCGCCTCTGCCTGGAACTGAAGTCCCTCAAAGAATACCTGCAGTCATATCGAAACCTCGGCATCTTTCAGGAGAACATCGTCAATCAGGCGCTGAATGATGTTGTGCGATGGGCAAAACCGGTATGGGCCGAGGTGAAGGGAGACTTTCGTCCGCGCGGCGGGATTTCTACGATCGTGATTGCGCGGTGGCCGCGGCCGAAGAAAGCGGAGGGAAGGGAGAGGTAAGAGCTCAGATTGCAGAAGCCGCTTCAATCAGCGCGATGCGGCCGCCTCTCGTGGCTCAATCAATTCAATCTCGTCCGCATGCTCAGCCTTGACGCGGCTCACTTCGTACGCCCCTTGCAAATTCAGCCAGAATTGTTCGGTTGTCCCGAAGAAGCGCGATAGGCGGACGGCCGTGTCCGCACTGACGCCGCGCCGTTCCAGAACAATGTCATTGATGCGAGGCGCAGGGACCCGCAGTCGTTTCGCCAGTTCGTAAACTGACATCCGCAGTGGCGCCAGGAACTCCTCACGCAGGATTTCGCCGGGATGAACTCTCCAGTTCGGAGTGCCTTTTCTGGCCACACTCATAATAGTTGGCCCTCAATGATAGTCGGTGATCTCCACTTCGAAAGCATCGTGGCCCCTCCACACGAAACAGATCCGGTATTGATCGTTGATCCGAATGCTGTACTGCCCCTGCCGGTCGCCATGCAATTTCTCTAACCGATTTCCGGGGGGAACCTTCAAATCATCGAGAGCGGCTGCGCCGTCCAGCATGCCAAGTCTTCGCCGGGTTACGCTCGCGGGAGGCGCGCCCCTGGTCTTTCCCGTTCTCCAGATTTCCGCCGTCTGTTTGTTGGCGAAACTCCTGATCACCGCCTTACCATAACGCTCTCCGTTAATAATGTCAACCGTTACCAAAGTGAATAACGGTCTTGCTGGCCCGTCATGCTATATTCGCTCGACCTGTGCCCTCGAAGAACCTCCATCCCCGCACCGCGCTGATCGTTCTCACCGCGCTGAACCTCCTCAACTATGCGGACCGCAACGTCCTGTACGCCGTGCAGCCGCTGGTTCAAGACGAGTTCCACCTGACCAAGACACAAGTCGGCTACCTGACCAGCGCCTTCCTGGGTTTTTACATGCTAGCCGCGCCGTTTGTCGGGCCGCTGGCGGACCGGTATTCACGCAAGCTCATCATCGTGCTGGGGGCGATTTTTTGGAGTGCCCTTACATTGCTCACCGCGGTCACCCACACTTATGGAGAACTGCTTGTCCGGCACACGCTGGTTGGGGTCGGAGAAGCGACCTTCGTCACCATAGCGCCGACGTTTGTGGCCGATCTTTTTTCGCAAGACAAACGCGGCCGCATTCTCGGCGTGTTTTATCTGGCGATTCCGGTGGGATCGGCGGCCGGATACCTCCTCGGCGGCTACCTTGCTCCGATTTATGGATGGCGGTTTCCGTTTTACATCGCCGCCGCTCCAGGTTTCCTGCTGGCCCTGGCCGTTTTGTTGCTCAAGGAACCGGAGCGGGGACAATTCGATTCGCTCACGGAGAGTCTTGATGAGAAGGCGCCGGTTCTCTCCGATCTTCCGCCCTGGTACGTAATGCTGAACCCGCTTGGGGTCGCTCGCTCAATTCATGCGAGGCTGCGCACCGTACTCTGGTCTTTCTGGAGAGTGCTTCGCAATCCGGCCTTCCTCACCGCCACTTTGGGTATGGCGATGATGACATTTTCGCTGGGAGGCATTCAGGTGTGGATGCCGCAGTTCCTGTTCAGCGAGCGCCACTACTTGCTTGAGCAAGCCAATCTGATGTTCGGACTCATCGTCGTAGTAGATGGAATTCTCGCGTCACTGGCGGGCGGTTTTCTTGGCGACTACCTGCTACGGCGGACGAAAAGCGCATACTACCTCGTTTCTGCGGTCAGCATGGCGCTGGGAATTCCTTTTATGATCGTAGGGCTGTTCACGTCGGGCCACGTGATGGTGCCTGCTATCGCGGTCGCTGCCTTCTTCCTCCTGCTGAACACTTCTCCATTGAATGCGGCAGTCATCAATTCCGTGGGCGCTCACATTCGAGCCACGGCGATTGCCGTGAATATCTTCATCATTCACATCCTCGGGGACGTTCCTTCTCCCACCATGATGGGATGGGTGGCCGACCACCGCTCGCTCCAGGCGGCCTTCATTCTGCCGGTGATCGCTATGGCGCTCTCCTCTGCCATACTGTTCTCTGGGATGAAATACGCTCCCGCCGTACATGTCGGCAGCACGTCCAGAGAGGCAGGGAATACCTAAGGTCGGATGGTTTACTTTCTCTGGATTGCAGGCACGATTCTGGCGCTGGCCTGGTTCTCCCGGATCGTCGATGCCGCGCTGGGGATGCCGCAGGTCGCGGACATCGCGCGGCCAGAATGGGACCGCCGACCCACAACTCCCAACAACGAGCCTCGCGTCACTATCATCGTTCCCGCCCGAAACGAAGAAGCGCATATCCGCGAAACACTCACCCGTCTGCTTGCCCTCGAGTATTCAAACTATGAAGTGATCACGGTAAACGACCGCTCCACTGATAGCACCGGCCCGATCATGGACGAGATTGCGGCGCGGCCAGAATCGCACGGCAAGCTGAGAGTCATCCACGTTGCACAACTGCCGCGAGGCTGGCTGGGCAAAACCCACGCCATGTGGAGCGCCGGCAAACAGGCGACCGGAGACTGGCTGCTCTTTACCGACGCCGACGTTCTCTTCAAGCCCGACACGTTGCGCCGTGCGATCTGCTATGCCGAAACCGAGAAAGCCGACCATCTCGTCTTGCTGCCTCGGATGATCATGGAGCTTCCGGGGGAACAGATGATGATGGCTTTCTTTCAGACGATGTTCGTCTTCGGGCATCGTCCCTGGAAGGTCGCCGATCCCAAGACTCGCGATCACATTGGTGTGGGCGCCTTCAACCTCGTGCGGCGTTCGGCTTACGACGCCGTCGGCACCTACAAGGCCCTCCGGATGGAAGTTCTCGACGACATGAAGCTAGGCAAGGTCATCAAGAACGCCGGCTTCGCGCCGCGCGTGGTGTTCGGCGAAGATTTGATCTCGCTGCGCTGGGCCAAGGGAGCTTTCGGCATTGTGAACAATCTCACCAAGAACTTCTTCGCTCTGCTGTCGTTTCAGTGGTGGCGTACGGTGGGATCAGTCATAGGTGTGGGATTTCTGAATTTGGGCCCATTCATGGGAGTCTGGCTGGCACACGGATGGGTCCGAGTCCCCTATGCGATCGCCCTCGCTTCAATCCTTGCGATCTACTTCGGGATGTCGACCCGCACCGCGGTGCGGCCCTACTATTTCTTTCTGCACCCGATCTCGACCAGTTTGTTCATGTACATCCTGATGCGTTCGATGTTCCACACGCTTTGGAACGACGGCATCGTCTGGCGAGGCACGAAATATCCGCTGGAGGAGTTGCGGAAGGGGCTGGTGTGACGCAACTGTGTGTTTGTACCGCTTGGCGGCCGATGCTTTTCCCGAACGAGAAGTGTAGCGGCGGCTGTCCGGCGGGCGTCCTCGCCCGCCGCGCCGAGGGCGAGACGCCCTCGGGACAGCCGGCAAGATGCCGGCGCTACTGCTTCTAGTCACTGGCTTTCGCTGGGGTCCTCGATGTCCACCGGGCGGCCCTGTTTTTTGTGCGTCTGCTTTGCTGCTTTCGGACGTCTGAACTTCCCGGGACTGTATTTGCCCCTTCGTTCGACGTCGTAGCCCTTGGGAAGGGGTGGCACCAGCGCCGCATCCTTACCGAGTTGCCGCGGGTGTCGTAGGATGATTTCCGCGCGGCCGTCGTAGTCCTGAACGGTGCCCTTGATTTCAATGGCACGCCCTTTGAGCTGCCGGACATCCCCAACGTACTTGAGGTCCCCGGGGAACACGACCACCGTGAACGGGCAAGTTTCGAAGGTCTCGCAGAAGTCGAGAAAGGTCACGCCCTTGCTGCCCTCTTTTACATTGAAGATGGTTCCACGAACGCACTGCGTCTTTCCGATGTGCTGATGCGCGTCGGAGAAAAGAACACACTCGGCGGAGGCAAAGATGGCGATCCAAGGAAATGTGAGCGACAGCATCCGAAGAACGTAGGGGGAGGAGGTCATATGGAACTCGCGAGGGAGCCTTTCCGGCTCAACTGATTGTATCCGGGAGAATCATCGCCCAAGCAGGAGACGCCAAAATATCAAGGAGTTTGGTTCCAAAGTCGGAAGGTGCGGGCCGGGGTCTACTTCTAAATAAGCGCTAACTTTAGGAATTGAGTTCTTGCGGTTTCGGATTCGGCTCTTTCGCGCTCGAATTCAAACACTAGCCCATTCTCTTGCCTGGGGTAACATTGTCGGAATTCTCTACTGTGAACCTGTCCTCCCCAAATCGCGGAGCAGCGGTCGGAGAAGGATCGGGGAATGCGCGTCGCCACAGTCGCTTACGGCTTGCCCAGAACGCACTTCTTCTTGTGATGTTGGCGAGCATCACGTGTTTTTATGCAATTGACTATGACAAGAGGGCGAAAGGAACCGACTTTGCGCATATCTACGCGTCAGCTCGGATGGTACGCGAAGGTTATGGGCATCAACTGTACAACTTCCAAATGCAAGATCAATTCCAGATTCGCTATGTGGGACGCACTGGCACCTATTACAACCATCCTCCATTTGAGACACTACTCTACCTGCCACTCTCCCTTTTTTCGCTGCAAACCGCGTACCTGCTATGGTGCCTACTGAATGTAGCGTTTTTGACGTGGACGGCGATACTGTTGCAGAAACATGTAGTCAACCGCCTGGATTGGCGCGTCTTGCTGCCACTATTCTTCTTGTTCCCGCCCGTGTTAGTCAATTTTCAGCAAGGGCAAGATTCGCTGCTGCTCCTGTTGATCATGACGCTGGCGGTTGTTGAGTTGACGCGGAACCGAAACTTCAGAGCTGGTTGTCTGCTAGGTTGCGGACTCTTCAAGTTCCATATTGTTCTTACTTTAGTTGTATTGTTGGTTTTGCTGAGAAGAAGAGGGCTCCTCCGTGGGTTTGCCCTCGTGTTCGTGACATTGCTGCTGATTTCAGCCGGCATTTCTGGATGGTCCTTCCTGACGGCGTATCCTCGCTTTTTGAGGAATCTGAGCAGCTTACCGCTCGCAGGCATTCACCCAGCGGCGATGGCGAACATCAGGGGATTGGTCAGCGTTTCGGACATCGTACCCGATGCAGCCGCTCGTCTAGCTCTTACCTGGATCGGTTCAGTTTTCCTTTTCTGGTATGCAGCGACGAACGTTAAGAACGGTAGGTCGAAGTTCGTAGGCGACACAACTCTCGTGTTCGGGAATTTTGTTTTGGCTGCGATTCTTGTCAGTTATCACCTCAGTCCCTCCGATTTGTGCATCGCGTTACTGCCCATCGGTCTGCTCTCGGCATCTCTGATGAAAGACACTGGAATGCCGCGATGGGCAAGAGTCAGCCTGCTAAGCTGCCTGTGTCTCCTCTTCCTGCCTCCTTTCCATTTAATCCTGCTAGCCTGGCATGTTTACGCATACGCCAGCATTCCAATTCTGATCATGTTTTTGATCACCTCTGCGGGTATCGGCAGAAAGTGTGAGGCTGAGCAATGAGAAGAGGAAGACGTTACGGTGCGCACCCTCAGTGGCTAAAACCGAGCTGAAATAAGTTCACAATCCGCCCTAGGCGGCTGAAGCCACAGATCAAGAGAAAGGGCCTGCCGCTGCGCCGCCCAAATCGGAAATCCTTTCAGCAAACTGCAAAGTCGGGCGGGCACGACTTGAGCCGTGCCCCTGCCGTTCCTGGTTTTCCTGTAGAGCAACTCGAGGATTGCTCTCGAGAGGAACGACGCGCGGCTACTTGCTGAAAGACTTCACGGCTGTCGCCTCGTCGTCCTTCACGTCAAAGACGGTATACAGCTTGGTGATCTGCAGCAGGTCGTGGACTTTCTTGGTGAGATTCAGCAGCTTCAGTTCGCCGCCCTGGTTCTTGGACGTAGTGAAGGCGCTCACGAGCTCGCCGATCCCTGAGCTGTCGATGTAATTCACGTCCCCCAGGTTCAGCAGAATCTTCTTGTGTCCCTTCGAGAGCAGGTCGCGCACACTATCGCGCAGGACGACGCTGCCTTCGCCGAGCGTGATCCGGCCGCTGAGGTCGACGATGGTAACTCCATCCACTTGACGAGTACTGGACTTCATGGTCACTGGGAAGCCTCCTTGGAGTCCGCGGCGCTGCCGTGGACGTGCTTAATCATTTTAAGTTCGGTGCCCGACTGGGAGGGGTGGATCTCCACCACATCCATGAACGAGCGTATCAGGAAAATGCCGCGTCCCGATGTCTTCATCAAATTTTCCGGCGCCAGCGGATCGGGAATCTTGCTGGCATCCAGTCCGGTGCCCTGATCGCGAATGGTGATGACCAGGTCGCGTGCGGTGCGTTCGAACGCGAGCGTCACTTTCTTGCCCGGGCTGTACGCATTCCCGTGCATGACTGCATTCACGGCGGCCTCGCGCACCGCCATGGAAATCTTCATGACGTCTTCATCGTCGAAACCGGCTTCGGCGGCCATACGGCCGGCGGTCTCTTCGGCACTGTTCACAGTCTCCAGCGTAGAGTCCAGCGTATAGGAGACGCGATTTCCAGACATAGGGCGCACGGTTCCTGGATTCACTCGCCCCGCCGGCACCGAGAACCGCACGGCTCATCCTGCTGGCCAGAAAGCGGTTAGCGGGCGATGGAGCAGTTTGCCTGTAGGGCGGACAAAAGTCAATTTTTTCGGCAGTTCCCGAATCGTTTTCTGGATTCCCCACCCCCAGTTGAGTATTCTCAAGGGGATGAGCACTCTCTCCCTGAGCGAACTGCTGGGTTTGACGGTGTACGACTCGACCGGCGCCGCCAGCGGACGGGTGCGCGAGGCGGCCCTGGTACCGCAGGAGGATCGCTCCCGGGTATCTTCGCTGATCATCAAAACCCGCTCGGGAAGCCGCACGCTGCCCTGCAGCGCGGTTTCTGGGATCGATGGGGGCGTCCGGGCGTCCACCACCGCTGCGGAGTGGAGTCCCGCCAGCGGAGCCGAAGGGCAATTCCTGCTCAGCCGGGACCTTCTCGACCAGCAGGTCATTGACGTCCACGGGCGCAAGGTGGTCCGCGTCAATGACGTTGATTTTTATCAGGAAACTGCGCAGAACCGTCTCGTCCTGAAAATCGAGGGAGTTGATGTAGGTGCGCGGGGCGCGATTCGCCGCCTCCTCAAGGGAGTGATTCCCCTCGCAGTTCTGCGCATCTTGGTGCAGCGCATTCCGCCCCGCGAGATCCCCTGGGAATTTGTGGATCTGATCGAAACCGATCCTGCCCGGCGCGTCAAGCTGAAGATCTCGCATGAACGGCTGGCCAAGCTGCACCCGGCCGACATCGCCGACATTGTGGAAGAGTTGGCTCCAAATGAGCGCGAGGCGGTATTCGAGACCCTAGACGAGGAGGTGGCTGCCGAGGCGCTCGAAGAACTGGAACCGAAATTCCAGAAGGCGGTAGTGGAATCGCTCGAGACAGACCGCGCCGCCGACATCGTCGAGGAGATGGAACCCGACGCCGCCGCCGACCTGCTCGGCGACCTGTCGGAGGATCGGACAGAAGAAATCCTGGTGCAGATGCAACCGGAAGAGCGCCGGGAAGTGGCCGACCTGCTGGAATTCGGAGAAAACACAGCTGCCGGCCGCATGACGACGGAGTATATCGCCTTGCCGGTAACCGCCACTGCCCACGACGCCCTCGAGGCCATGCGCAACTTCGGGGGCCGCATGGAGAGCATGAGCACTACCTTCCTGATCGATTCCAATGGCACCCTGGCAGGCACAGTCCCTGTGGTGAAAATCGCGATGGCTAAGCCCGAGACTCCGCTGCTGGCCTTGCACCAGGAGCCGCTCATTTATTCGCGGGCCAATGCCAAGGAGAAGGAATATGCGGAACTCTTCGACAAGTACAACCTGCTCACTCTGCCCGTAGTGGACGACCATAATCGCCTGGTCGGCGTGATTACCCCCGACGACGTGATCAACATGTTGCGCGCCAAGCTCTGATTTTTCTCTCTCCGCAAGCAGTTTCACCTGTTCAGAAAAGGTCCGCTGCGTTTATTCTGATCCGTCTGTTTTGTGAACTTGATCCCTGTGAACTGCGCGCATGCGATTCCTGAGACGTTGGAAGACCCAGATCCTGCTCTTTTTCTCCGTAGTGGGTCCGGGTTTTATCACCGCGAACGTGGACAACGATGCCGGAGGGATCCTCACATATTCGCAAGCTGGCGCGCAGTTCGGTCACATGCTCCTATGGACCATGATCCC
>Ga0137403_10007822_pt1 | contig 12004 bp, 15 predicted proteins | sample CZOMad2_1_16fung_FD_122057 | JGI IMG/M metagenome (GOLD analysis project Ga0137403, IMG submission 122057) | Vadose zone soil fungal communities from Angelo Coast Range Reserve, California, USA - CZOMad2_1_16fungal (Hybrid Assembly) | ecosystem: Environmental > Terrestrial > Soil > Vadose zone...
TGGGTGGAATGGGTGGGTGAATGATTTACCCCATGCTACTGGAGTTTTGCCATAATCCCCAGGTTCTGCATGCTCTCGTCGCCACGGTCCTCACCGACATGCTCGGCGTGGTCGCGTTCACCGACACGCTGTTCACCGACCATGGCCTGGTTCCGCCCCAGGCCCCGCGTACATTCACCTCCTTTAACGAAGCTGCCGAGGAAGCAGCCATCTCTCGGCTCTATGCCGGTATCCACTATCCGCCCGACAACAACAACGGTCTGGCGCAGGGTCAATGCATCGGACAGGTGATCCTCGGCCGGATGACGTTCAGGCCATAGCGTGCTGTCCTGATCCTGCGAGGAGTTGAGGCGGGTGGGGTCGGAGTGGGGTCGGAATGGAGGACACGAAGAGAGAAAAAACTGGGGCGATACAGCGGTGGGGGCATGTCCAAGAGGTTGCGCTCAGCGTTGTCACGGTTGCGAGTGGCAGCAACGATACCGGCCAGACGGGAGGTTTTTCGACGATGCCATGGGCCCTATGGCGTTCTCGCGACCCCCATTCCCAAAGCCTCGCCTTGCGCCTCTTCGGTACCGGGTTAGCAGGGCTGGCGAGCTTCAAGGCGACGTCAGAAAGGCTCACGATCTGAGGCGGTGCGCACCTCCACAACGGTTCATGAACTTTGCCCCGAAGCTAGGCCCCGAGTGCTACAGTTTTATTCCCTTTTCCTCCCACAGCACCTTGGCGTGATCCCGCAAGGTCAAAATATCCATGCGACCGTGGAATCGTCGTTCTTCAGCGATGTTCCGAGTCGTTAGCGGCGGGAGGGCTCGCGCCACATATTCAAATTGTGGAACGTGTTCTGGAGCGGAAGTCCCGCGCGTGCGAGACGGCTGATGGCGCGTGCAATCTGCGCATACGCCAGATCGCGCTGTGGATTATTCTCTCGGTAGAGCGCCAGGATACCCGCGTGTTGCCGTCCTTCCTCCTGCCATATCTGGTGTAACGTGAGGAAATCGCGGACATTGGCGGTGACCACAGCGCACCCTTGAGCCGTCGCATACCCGAGATGTGCTGCGTCCTCAGCCCCTCGCATCGCCACCGCCCGTGGGGACATGACCTCGTGTCCTTCATTCTGCAAGAAGCGGATCAGCGTATTCGCATCCATGTCATCATCGAGATAGAGTCTCATCGCTGGGCAGGGGAGTCCTCTGAAAAGAATCCCTGCTCTTCAAGCCACGCGCGCTCCGCGTCCTTTTCGGCGCAGATCACGTCCCAGTGATCCTGGCAATACCCCAAGGCTTCCAACACGGCCGCGGCCGGGAGATCCCGGTTCTGGGCAATCTGGTGCGGGGTCATGCGCGAGATATAGCGGTCGTGCCAGATCGTCGACGCCCGCACTCCGGTACCCCGAATAAAGAGTTCCTGGGTCCGTTTGTCCGGCCGGTGTTCGAGATAGACGTATGTCGTGTGCGTCTCCATCATCCCTCCGTTTTCAGCCAGGGAGTCCACAGGTGTGACGTGCGCACGGTGCATGACCCGGATGGTCCCATACTCATGCTGCCTCGCGATCCTCTCCTGTCAGCATCTCACCACGCCGTGGTCGCTGTCGCATCGGGCCATCTCGTATCGGACGGAGATGGATCATAGGCAGACGAATCACCTTCCCTCTGCTGCGGGCGAGGCCTTCGTGATACACATGGATGTCGCATGCGGAGCGGAGAGGTCGTCGGGCCACGTGACCATCCCCTAGCCGCCGCAACATCACGTGCTTGAGGCCTGAGCGGATCCATCGCTCCACGTCAGCATCCCAGAAAGCCAACCACGTCGTGAGCGATGCTGTCATATCCGTGAAGTGTTTCGTGTGACGACCGACAGAGATGAACACGAGGAGGAAAGAGATCACCAACTTCACCCTCCTCCAAACCGTGCTCGTGAAGAAGTCCGTGGCTCCCAGCACATCCATATGGATACGAATAAACTCCGACCAACTGATGGTCTTCTTCCGCTCAGGGGCTGGTGGAATGCCATGGCGTTTGAGCATGTTGCCCACGGTCTGGTCACTGATGGTGTAGCCTAGGTTGACCAGAGCTCCCACGATCCGATCATAGCCCCACGAGCGATTTTCTCGGGCGATCCGCACCACCAAGTCCTCGATCTCCTGAGCCATACGGGGACGGCCCACTGACGTGGGCAGCTGGGACATGTCACCCGACGGGGATGGGCATTGGCGGTGCCAGGCCAGAATGGTGTCGGGCTTGGCCACGGTCGCGATCTCCGCGAGTGCTTTCCGACCCAACTTCTGACCAAGCTCGGCCAAGGCTTGACGGTCGCCCTCACTGAGCGGCACGCGACCAGGGACCTGCTGGCGAAGGATGCGGTTCTCTGCGGCGAGGTATGCATTGCGGAGCCGGAGCTCTTCGTCAACAGATTCGCTGAGAGATCCCAGCAGTTTCTTCCAGTCCATTCCTCTCTCACCCGTGCCAAGACGGCTGACATGGATAATCAGTATGGGCGACCGCGCAATGAAATTCAAGGTCAAGCATACATCATGGTGGAGGCGTAACCTATGGGAGAGCAATGCGTTTGAATATTTTGGCCATACGGGTACGGGTTCTGTTGCAAAAATCAAAAAGTACGATTTTTGACGACTGTAACCCTTTGAAATATCGAGACACGATTCTCGACAAAAGCATCAAAAACCAGTTTTTGCAACAGAACCGCCCCAAGACCCCATTCGAGCACGACCGATGGCATGCTGCTGACGGGCACCCGTGTCCCCCATCCGCCTTCGAGCGCCCGTCGGGCGGGATCGGACTCCGGTCCTGCGAGCACTTCCACCACGACGGCAGTCGGCAAGAAGATGGTATCCGCCAGGCCCGTGAGCAGCGCGAGGTGGCCAGCTTTGGCAAGGGTGATGACCGGCGAAGCGTTGACGACAAAGACCTCACCCACGCTCACCTTCCTCGATGATCTCCTCTGCACTCGATTGAAAGGGGGAGACCCCAAAGCGTCCGAGTGCCGCGATGAATTCGCTCCGAGACACACCTGCGATCTCTGCCGCTCGGCCTTGTGAGATGCGTCTCATTTCATACCACTTGACCGCTGCCGCCAAACGCAACTCTCGGACGAAACTCGCGGGCTCCTCCCGCAACGCGGCCAACACGCCTTCCGGCATTTCGATGGTCATCTGGACCATGGCTCACCATCCCGGGTTTCTTGCCCCGCCCGTGCGACATTTGACTCGACGACGGTCTGTAGGGGGTACAATCCCCCAACAGACGAATGGCCCTTTTCGTGCACATTCGGCTCCAGAAGAGACGGCAAAACCACCTTCAGAAGCCTATGTTTCTCCCGAAGTGAGCGCGTAGAGTCTAGTAGAGATTCCCTCAGGGCACGAGAGCCTAGTGCCTCCTGACCCAGCCAGATCGGCTTGGGACGAGCTCAAGGACTCCCCCCGTATGCATCTGACAGTTGGACACATTTTTTACTTTAGAGGTACTTGGGGTATGCTAGGGCCTGAACACCCGACAGCACCCCCAAGCCCAACCCGTTGACAAAGGAGTCGGTCATGACCGACGTCCCCGAAGCCACCAACTGGGCCGTCACCGAGTTTGCCGACGCCGACCTCGGCGACCTGCGACGGACCCAGCGCTTGGTCCAACTGGCCCACGTCCTGGCGCAGAATCCCGGCGCCGCTCTGCCCGCAGCCTGTGGCAGTAGCGCCATGCTGAGAGCTGCCTATCGCTTCTTTGCAAACGATGACATTGAGCCGCCCGATATCGTCCAAAGCCATATCGAGGCCACCTACAGTCGTCTCAACCCCGTGCCCTTGGTGTTGGCCGTGCAAGATACGACCGAAGCCGACTGGACAAGCTTGCGAGCCACCGAGGGCTTGGGGCCGCTGGGGCATACCGCCTGTCAAGGCCTGCTGGTCCATACGACATTGGCCATCACACCCGATCGGGTCCCCTTGGGCCTGTTGGCCCAACAGGTCTGGGCTCGCGACCCCAACGACGTGGGCAAACGCGCCCGGCGCAAGCAGCTGCCCATCAGCCAGAAAGAAAGCCAGAAATGGCTCTGGAGTTTGGAGGCCGTCTTCACCGCTCAGGAGGGGTGTCCCAACACCCGCTTTGTCAGTGTGGGCGACCGTGAAGCCGATGTCTACGACGTGCTGGCTGCCCAACGCCCTGCGGGCGTCGATCTGCTGATTCGCGCCGCGTGGGATCGCTGTGTCAGCGCGCCGCAGCGCTCTGTGTGGACCGCCGTCGAGGCCCAGCCCGTCGTCACCAAGATCGTCCTGCACATGCCGCGTCGCGGCCTGCAGCCCGCTCGTGAGGCGACGCTGGCGCTGCGCTATTGTCCCTTGACCTTGTGTCCACCGCAGCACCGCAAGGCTGAGGGCTTGCCGGCGGTGTCGCTTTGGGCGGTGCAGGTGCGCGAGGTCGAGGCCCCGGCCGAGGTCGAGCCCATCGAGTGGTTGCTGTTGACCACGGTCGCCGTCGACACCATTGATGACGCCATCGAACGTGTCCAATGGTATTCTTGTCGTTGGGGTATCGAGGTGTGGCATCGGATTTTGAAAAGTGGCTGCCGCCTGGAAGCGCGTCAATTCGCCACAGCTCAGCGCCTTCAGCGCTGTCTGGCGCTCTACAGCGTGCTGGCGTGGCGAATTTTTTACGCCACCATGTTGGCGCGCGTGGTGCCCGAGGCACCCTGTAGCGTCCTGTTGGAGCCGGACGAATGGCAGGCGCTCTATTGTGCCATTCATCGCGTCCCCCAGCCGCCTCCTGAGCCGCCGTCGCTTGGCCAGGCGGTCAACTGGATCGCGCAGCTCGGCGGGTTTGTGGGGCGCCGCCGCCGCGATCGGCCCGGGGCTGAAGTCTTGTGGCGGGGCTTTCAGCATCTCGGTGATCTCACAACCATGTACTGCATTATGCGCCATGGTCCCCCATAAATGAATATTTGTGTCCAACTGTCAGGTATGCATAGGGGGCTCTGTTGGTTGGAGTGCCGATCGTCGGCCTCACGGCCGTTGCATGTGGGACCTCCAGGAGCAGATCGACGAACATGAGCGGTGTAGACCCCCCTGGCACCACTTCCCACGCGGACTGATGGATGGTTCAGCCTGATGACGTGGGCGTGATCACAAGGGCGATCGGACATCCGACGTCCAGTGGCCTGTCACATCAAGACCTTTTGCGAACTCGTCAGCTGATCATGGAGGATGTCCTCGATGATCAGTGACACGGGTCACGCCGTGTGTTCTCTGTGGTGAGCAAGGTCTCTTGCCGAGATGCCCACACTTCACCGCTCACCAGTGTCCATGTGCGACGGGAGGTCCTCAAAGGGCCTCGACATGACCTCAGCGTCCCACGCCACACCCCTGTGCTGCCGCGCTGGCCGTTCACGTGACCAGGCCGATGGGGTGCACGCGTCCAGGCCTGTGTGTCACGCTACGGACGCGAGGCATCCGGTGTGCGCTGCGCCGGGGCTCCACGGCCTCCATGCGCCGCGACTGCCGCTTTGACCCGGTCGGGCGTGAAGGGCACGGCGCGCAGCCTGGCCCCGGTCGCGTCGAAGACCGCGTTCGCCAGGGCCGCGGCCACGGGAGCCGTGGAGGCCTCGCCGGCGCCGAAGGGCGGCAGCGCCGGCCGGTCGAGCAGGGCTACCGCAATAGCCGGGACTTCCGGGAAGGTCAGAATCGGATAGCTCACCCAGTCCACGCTCGTGACGCGGGCGCGATCGAACGTCACTTCCTCGTGCAGCGTGCGGCTGAGCGTTTGCAGGATGGACCCTTCGATCTGGTTACGCAGCCCATCGGGATTGACCACCAGCCCGCAGTCGTGCGCACAGGTGACGCGCCGCACGCCGATCCGACCACTTGCCGGATCGACCGTCACCTCCATCGCCATCGCGACGTAATTCTCGGTCTGTTTGTACCGGGCATACGCCACGCCGCGGCCGGCCAGCCCGTCATCCTGCGCCGGGTGCGGATTCGGCGAGGGCCGCGCCTGCCAGCCGAGCATCTCCGTGGCGCGCTGCAGCACGTCGATCGCCCGTGGATCCGTCAGCCCGCGCAACCGGAAGGCAACCGGATCGGCGCCCGCCGCCGCGGCCAGTTCGTCAGTGAAGCTTTCCACGGCGAAGACATTGGCGATTTTACCCGGCGCGCGGAGATTCGATAGCCGTAAGGGCGTTTCCTTCAGCCAGTGCACCTGCACGTGCACGTGGGCCGCAGCGTATGGCGGATCGCCATTCTGCGCGATCTGCCCCGCGCTCCGGCCGTGCGCCTGGGGCATCCCGGCCGCGTCGACGGCGAGGAACGGTCGATGCCCTGGCACGTTCGCCGGCAACCACATCTGCGTGTCCCACCCGAGGATCCGTTGATCGGCATCGAGGCCGCCGCACAAGGCCAGCACCTGCGGGGGGCCCTTCGGATCCCAGCCGTGCTCGTCCTCGCGCGTCCACTGCACCCGTACGGGCCGTCCCACGGTCTTCGACAGGAGGAGCGCATCAGCCGCCGCGTCGTCGCCACCGTTCGTGCCGTAGGAACCTGAACTCTCGAGAAACATCACACGCAGCTGGTCCTCCGGGATGCCGAAGATTGTCGCCAAGTTCCGGCGCAGCGCGTGGGGTCCTTGCGACGCGGTCCAGACGGTCGTGCCCTCTGGCCGCACATCGGCGACCGCGCAGGACGGTCCGAGCGAGGCGTGACTTTGGAAGGGCCACGTGTAGGTGGCGGCCAGCTGGGTGACCGCTGCTGGCAGTGATGCTGCAAGATCGCCGCGACTCACCAGCGTCTCCGTGCGCTCCACCGCGCTCTCGTGCACAGAGCGGTCGAGCCCGGCGCTACCGGGCAGTCCTTCCCAGGTGCTCCAGGTCGCTTTGAGCGCCCTGGCGGCACGCACCGCCGCCCACTCGTCAGGCGCGACCACGCCGAGAAAGCTCTCACGCCGGACCACGCGGACCTCCGGAATGCCCCTTAGTGAGGACTCATCGACCGCAAGCAGGGTGGCGCCAATCGCCGGTGGGCGGATGACGCGGCCGTGCAGCATCCCGGGGACCGTGAAATCCTGGACATAGAGGTGCTGTCCGGTGCACTTCCCCGGCACATCGGGCCGCAAGAGCGGCTGGCCCACCACGGTATAGCGGGTCGGGTCCTGCAACGGCGCCTTTGGGTCGACCTGGAGGGCCAGGCGCTTCCCCTCCGTCAGCGCCCCGATGCCAATGCCCGGGCCGCCGGTGATGGGCCGCACCTGGCCATCTGCGAGGGTCAGTTCCGCTGCCGAACACCCGAGGCGCTCGGCGCCAAGCTTGAGGATGGCCTGGCGGGCGGTCGCCGCGGCCTGGCGGACCTCCACCGCGCCACGCGGGATGCCCGTGCTGCCTCCCGTGCCTCCCTGATCGGGTGTGAGCGCCGTGTCGCCCTCGACCACCGCGATACGCTCCACCGACATGCCGAGTTCCTCCGCCACCATCTGGCTCATGGCGAGGCGCAGGCCCGTGCCGACATCCACCTTACTCGTATAGATGGTGACCGAGCCATCGGCATGCACGGCAAGGAAACTGTCGACCTCTTTCAGGGTGAGAGGTTTCCCGAGGGCAGCGCCAGGACCTGGCTCTTGCGCCCTGGTGCGTGGCGGCAGGGCTACACCGAACAGAAAGCTCACCATGACTGCGCCGCCAGTTCGGAGCACCTCGCGCCTGGACATGACTGCTATGGCCTGCATGATCGCCTCCCTTACGCCTTGGCCGCGCGCAGCACGGCATGCAGAATGCGCGTGTGGGTGCCGCACCGGCACAGGTAACCGTCGAATCCTTGCTGGACTTGCTCACGGGTCGGATGCGGGGTCTGCGTGAGCAGCGCTTTCGTCGCCAGAATCATGCCGTTGGTGCAGTAGCCGCACTGGGCCGCTTGTTCGGCCATGAAGGCCGCCTGCACCGGGTCTGGCTGCTCGGGCGTGCCGAGCCCCTCGAGTGTCGTGATCGCGTGGCCGGCGGCGTGCTCAACGGATGTGATGCAGGAGCGCACGGGTGTGCCGTCGATCAGCACGGTGCAGGTGCCGCATTGACCGAGCCCGCACCCGAACTTCGGACCGTGCAGCCCGAGCCCATTGCGCAGAACGTAGAGCAGCGGCTGGGCGGGATCCCAGGACTCGACGGTGACGGCACGGTCGTTGACTCGCAATCGGTATGGCGCCATGGCGCGTCTCCTTTGCTCAGATGGATCCTAACGATTCCAATCCTTCAGTGCCACGAGTCCTGGCGGGGACGTCCACAGGAGACCTCATGATAAAGGGGTTCCAGGACCACCGCGCCAGGACGGCCTGGCCGGGTCGCACGCCGAGGTGCACCCTGAGCACGGCGGGGACATGGCGGCGTTCGTCCGCGCGCTCGAGCCGGCCACGCCGCGAGAGGATCACGGGACGAGGGCGATGACCATGAGCCTCAGCACATGATACGCTCGACCAGGGTGCGTCACAACTGTTGCTCAGGACGTCATGCAGAAGCCGTGGCCCCGACCGGTGTGGGGGTGAAGCGGCCAGCGCGCCGCACGGTTCAGTCGGCGTGAGGCGATGAACACCCGATTGACGCCCGGCTGAGAGGTTGATTTCATGCGCGCAGACCCACTTGGGGGAGACCCGAGTCATTACCCGCACGGTTGTTCTACACGGCCCCACCCTCTCGTATGCCATCCCCCTGGCAAACGGCACGTACGATCTGACCCTGAAATTCGCCGAAATCTACTTCACCTCTGCAGACCAGCGCATCTTTGACGTGCTCGTAGAAGGCGTAGAGCGCATCTCCAACCTCGACATCTTCACCGCAGCCGGAGGTGCTAATACCGCCTATGACGTCACCATCCCGGTCACGGTCTCGGACGGCACGCTCAATATCAATTTCAACTCTGATGTGACCAATGCAAAGGTAAGCGCGATAAAGGTGGTTCCTGCGGCAATACCGACTCCCACGCCAACCCCAACCCCCACTCCCGGACCCGTCGCCTGCTCCCAGTACACCCAAAGCAGTACCATCCCTACCGGCTACGCAAGCCCCTATGATGTCGTCTCCTCCCCATCCACCAACCTCATGAATGTCACCTGTGATGTATCATCCGCCAGAGTAGACCTTGGCAAAGGAGATCCCCTGCAGTATATCTACAACACAGGGTATCTATTCAAAACCGGAGGCACGAACTGGACCAGCATACCCTATACCAGCTCAGAATCATTGATAGCCAATGCCTGGTATCCCAAATCAGCAAACACGACGATAGCACTGACGAGCACTGAGCTCAGCCAACCATCCTACAATCTGGCTTACATCTGCTCATGGACGGGGACGCAGTGGAAGTGTGGATGCAGGGATGCAATGTGTACACAGAGTTACTGGATGATACAGTCGTTTAAAAGATAAGGAAGGAAAACTCGCTAGGAAAGAAAAGACAAAGCCCCGGACGTGCCGGGGCTTTTTGGTTCTCGGGGAACCAGGGATCTTCCCTGACCCACCCTCGTCGGCCCATCCTTGACAAAAGAGGCGTCCGTCGCTATGAACATCCATAGCAGCCACGCGTTCTCCCCACGACCTTTCCGACAGCGACCCCCCGTGTGACAGGAGGTTGGCGATGGATACCCCTTCTGAGCATACCACGCGTGCAGATCACCGGATCGATTGGGATGATGTCGAAGCACGCCACCACCCCGTGACGCTGGTCAGTCGGCCGGTCTATGAGGGGTGGGTCCTCGGTCTCTTTGGCGCCATCCTTGTCGGCTTCATCGGGCTGCTGGCCTGGACCGGGTACGCGCTGTCCACCGTCAAGGCCGAGCTCCGGCAGGTGCAAGCATCCGTCGCGCAGGTGGACCCCCGGAGCACCGGTCACGAGGCCATCCCAGAGGAGACGGCGCAGCGGCTTCACGAGATGGACCAGCGCCTGCACGCGGTGGAGAGCTGGACCCGGGACACGGCGCCGCGGGTCACCGCGCTGGAGCAGCGTCCCCGGGAACACGTGGCCAAGCCGCCGTCGCCGCTTCCGGCCCTGCCGCCCGCCACCCAACTGCCCCGCAATGCCACCAGTGCGCCGCGGACCCCGCAGGATCAGCAGGCCGACCGCGACATGCGCCAACAGGCCGCGGCCACGGGGCGCTTGGGTGCGCCGGTGCCGGAGAGTTTTGGTCGGTGGCTCGAGTGGCATCCGGCGTGGGAGCTCCGCTGGCTGAGCTTTCAGGTTAGCGGCCAGCCGTCCGCGTACCTGTACCACATCACCTATAAAGCAGCCCCTCAGCAGCGCTACACGATGTATTGGGATCCCGACCGCCGTACGTGGCAACAGTGGGCCCTCTGGCAACGGGTGCCGTAGGAGGAATTTCGGCCTGGAGGAGTTCGGCATGGACGTGTGGATGTAGGGATTGGGCGTGTACGCAGAACTACTGGATGATACAGAGTTTTAAGAGGTAGGACAGGTAAACTGACTAAAGCAAAGAAACGTGAAAGCCCCGGACATGCCGGGGCTTTTGGGTGCCTTCCTCCTGCGCTGGCGAGCAGGCTAGACTTTGCGGTTCGCGAGCTGTTGGGCGCACATCCGGGCCACCGCCGTATTCGGGTCTTTGTTGCCTGCCATGGTCGCCCACCCACCTCTTTCGATCAGTTGACTTTGCTGCCAGGACGCGGTGTTCTGGAATGCGACGAGCTTGGCCGCCGCATCGGCTTGCCCCATGAACCGCTCCACGCAGATGGGGACCAGGATGCCCGTCACCGCTTCGTCAGCCCGTGCTTTGGCCATCTGCTCTGCGGTGCTGCCCAGGACCCATCCCCACCAGGCAAAGCCGACGATCATGATCCCTACCGCACCGATGACGATACCCCAGAACGCTGGTTTACACCACGGGGGGACTTTCATGCGATACCTCCTTTAAGGCCTGCGTGCTCTTCGGAGCACCCTGCTTGTCAAAACTTACAATATGATATCATATGACTTCAATGAATACGAGATGTGATCATGGTGTACATATATTTACTCACCCACAAAAAGGCCGACGTGCCACCATGGTCATGGGCAGCACTGAGCTTCAAAATCCCTCCTCCATCGGGGGCCATATCTGCCTTGGAATGGATCAGGATGGAAATGCGGTTGTCGGGATAGTGCGTGTACGGAGGGTTATTGCTGTGCCCTTCGTAGCTCCGTCAGGAGCGTAGGAGGGGCAGATTCAATCGTTTAAGCGGTAAAGCAGAGGGAACTGACGAAGGGAAAGAATAGCCGCTGGGTCGGAAGACCGGGCGGTTGTTTCAGTCTGCAATGATGGTATGACCCGTGAGATGGTTTCTTGGGGTCACGCGTGTGGTCGCGGGTCGCTGCTCTTATTCTCGCTGATATAGGCATCGCGCGTCTCGGAGGAAATCTTTTGCCCCTCACCCTCCAGGACGAGATCGATGGCCGTGACTTCATCCTCGGCCTGGACCGCGTAGTAGGTAATATGGTCAATGGCGACGATGAACTCGGGCATGGTGGATCCTCCTTGTACGAGAGAGATGCTGGGCTGCCAAACATGACTTGCGCAACAATGGTGCCAGGCGAGGCGGGCGGGGTGTTTGTTCGGGGACACCGTCGCGTCACTAGCAAGGAAAAGAAACCGGCCGTGTGGGAACGCACGGCCTTGAACGCTGGGTCACGGGAGTGGCGGGTGTCAGCGGCCCCGCGTCCGCGCGGATGGTTCGGGGGTGATCTCCGGTCGCGTGGACGGGGTCCGCCTGCGCAGCTATACGCTGAGGTCGCAGAGCGCCGTGGTGGTCGAGAACGCGTGTGTTGACGCAACCATGTCTATCGCCGCATCAGCCCGGAGAGGATGGACGGCTTCGCGCCTGGCATCCCAGCGTGCTCTGAGGGTGGCAAGCTTTGCGTCGTGCCGTGCGGCCTTGTGGGTGGCCCACCATTCTGTCAGTTGCTGATAGGGTGCATTACGTAATTCTTACGGGGGGTTTCCGCCATGCCTCTGAAGGGCTCTCCGTTTGTAGGCCGCGAAGACGC
>Ga0137403_10007823_pt1 | contig 12004 bp, 6 predicted proteins | sample CZOMad2_1_16fung_FD_122057 | JGI IMG/M metagenome (GOLD analysis project Ga0137403, IMG submission 122057) | Vadose zone soil fungal communities from Angelo Coast Range Reserve, California, USA - CZOMad2_1_16fungal (Hybrid Assembly) | ecosystem: Environmental > Terrestrial > Soil > Vadose zone...
CTTGCCGACCGTGCGGGGGCTCAGGCTCAGGATCACCCCGATGGCGGCGTCGGTCTTGCCTTGAGCCACCCAGGCGAGCACCTCCGCCTCGCGACGGCTGAGCCCCAGGACCTCGAGGGACGCAGGCCGGGGGACGGTGTGCTGCTGTTGCAGCAAGAGGAGGCTACCGCCGTCGGCGGGAATCAGCCGGACGACGAGACGGTTCTCCGGACCCTCGACCACTAGCGGTTTGCCGGTGGAAGAGACGTCGCCGGGCCTGCCGACCGTCGTCACCTGGAATTTGACCCAGCGCTGAAGAGCCCCCGGCAAGCGCTTTGCCCGCATCCTTGGACGCCCGAAGTAACTGGTCAACCACTGACGGGCCAGCCGCGTAGCGAACCGGACGGCGCCACCCGGACCCAACAGAACGATCCCCCGTCCGATCTCCTCCAGCCCCGCCAGGGCCAGCGTAGCCTCTTGCTTGATCTGAGAAAACGACGCGGCGTTTCGGTGGGCCTGGACGATGTGGGGCTGGAGCACACTCAAGAGCATCCGGTCACGCTCCGAGAAGTCCGGCCCACTCCGGCTGAGTGCGACCCCGCCGACCCGTGGCGGCGGGGCGGGCAGCCCGATGACTATCTGGTGCTCCACGTCGATCTTGCGGAAGAACTCGTTATAGAGCCCAAAGCGGTGGAACTCGCGCTGGGTCAAGAAGTCTGAGATTTTGGCGGCACGAGCCTGAGGATTCTCGCTGAAATGCCTGATGAGAGGATGCTCGTGCTTGTGGTGCTCAAAGGTCTGCATGAGGTCAGAAGTGACGACATGGGCGGGATGAAAGACCCGGGCGGTGGGCTGTCCGAGCCCGATCTCGGTGTATGCGATGACCTCGGCCGGAATGACCTTCGCGATCGCGCGAACCACGTGGTCACGGAAGGCGTCGAGATCACGGAGCGCAGAGATCTCTGCCACGCACGCAACAAGAGCCCGGATGTCCCGCTGGGTTAAGTGCTCCAACCCGCCCCCTTGCAGCGCGAGCGATTCTGAATACGTAAAACTACGTATGGACGTCTAACCCGCGCCAAGTTAAAAGTCAATGCTGGCTCAGAAGTCAAGGCTGGCTCAGAAGGGGCTTCTCGGACGGGGCTTCTCGGAATCCACCCTATAGGGAACGGGTGCGGCCGCCACAATTCGTCGACGACGTCTCGAACGCCTGCGCAGCCCCGTGGGACCCTGCCTGGTGCCCCAGTCCAAGGTCGGCTCGGGCGAGGTTCCGTCCATTCCTCAGCGAAAAGGTGACGTTGCACACGGAGGGCAAGCGATGAGCGCTCGTTTCCGAGGTCTCTCGAGTCTCGCGGTGGTGAGTGGCGTCCTTTCCCTGGCTCTGGCAATGGTCCCCATGCCTGTGCTGGGTATGACGGGCAGCGACTTGCGGACGGTCAATGTCCCCCCGGGCGCAGTATGCGGAACGAGTGAGTTTCAGACTTCCGGGACTGCGCTCGCGGTCGTGCAGGGCTCGAAGGTGGGCCGGACCGAACCGCTTCTGCTCGTGACAAGCTGCAACAACATGCTGTTCTTTTTCGACCCAGTAGCGGCGCCTGCGGTCCCCACGGTCACAAGCCTTACCATCACACCCGCGATTGGTACCCCGACGATGCTCGCCCTTCGGAGTGATCGGCTGGACCTGCTCGCGTGCGTGCCCGTCGTTGGGGGTGGCTCGGTCTATCGCATCAACTATAGCTCGTTGGCGCCCAACCCTGGAGCCGCGACCCTTCTCTTTTCCGTGGCGGCATGTCAGGGTATCGCCTGGGATGCCGTCTCTGATAGGGTCTACAGCGGTTCTTCTCCAGAGGGACTCAGGATCGACGTGGTGACCGAGACCGGTGGTTCTATCGGGGATGGTGGTGTGAGCTTCTTCCCCGCTGGGTGCGATACCTCCAGGAATGCCCTCGCGGTAGGTGGCGCGAGCCTCTTCGTCGCTTGCGAGGATGACGGGGGTCCGGTGATTAAACAGCTCGACAAAAACACGGGCAACGCCGTGATGAGCGGGTTAAACCCGGTGCGCTTCCAGCTCATATTCAACGAGGAAACCCGGCTCTCCCCTGGGGACCTCGAATGCGACCCGGGGACCTTCCCGGGTAAAGATGCCCTCTGGGTCAAGGAAGCGAACGGCCATCGTGTGGTCGCCTTTGAGGTCCCGGACCGCGTCTGTGGTGCGGCAGTGAGCCCGGCTATCGCTGCCCCCGGGGCGTGCCCGCTGAATACCCCGGCGAGTGACCTGAATGCCGATGGGACGCCGAAAGAGAGCGACGGTGACGGTCTCCTCGACTGCTGGAAGAATGCAACACTGTGGGGTGACGGGAAGCCCGGAATCGACTACAACGGAGACAACATCCGCGACCTCATCCTCTGTGACAACAACGTCACTGGTCCGGGTTCAGGCGCGTGCGCCAGTAAAGGCCAGAAGCACATCTTCGTCGAGGTCGACTGGATGGTGGGCCATCAGCCCACGGATGCGGCCATGCAGACGGTAAAAGACCGGTTCACCGCGCACAACGTCACGCTGCACCTCCAGGTCGCGCCGGTGGTCGAGGCTCTCACGCATAACAACAACCTCGCTTTCCAGGGCTGCACTCCACCCGGGAACGCTGGCGACGCGGACTTCGATGTGCTCAAGGCCAGCAATTTCGGGACCCTAGCTGAACGGATCGACCCCAATGCCGTCAACATTCTCAACGCCAAGCGCCAGGCCTTCCACTACGCGGTCATCGGCCACAACCTGATCCCCCCGGACACCTCGTCCGGCTGCGCCGAGGTGCTGGGGAACGACTTCGCGGTGACGCTCGCCAGTGTCGCCGGCGCGACGTCGGCGCTCGACAAGCCGGGCGACGACGACCAGGTCGCAACGACGTTCATGCACGAGCTGGGACACAACCTGGGGCTCCGGCACGGCGGCGGGGACAACGACAATTGCAAGCCCAACTACATCAGCATCATGAACTACACGTTCCAGTTCAAGAAGATCGTCAGCGGCCGAGTCATCGATTACTCGCCCGTGGAGCTCGTGACGCTGACCGAGGGAAGTCTCTCCGAAAGCCTCGGTATTGACAATAATGTCGTCGTGTTCCCGGCCGGGACCAAGACCGCCTTCGGACCGACGCTGGTGAAGGTCGTCCCCGCGCAGGGAGACATCAGCTGGAACAGGAACACGAGCGCCACGGAAACTGCCGTGGTGGCGAACCTCAACAACTTCGGCACGACCACGTGCGGAGCCTCCCCGGGGCTCACCCAGCTCAAGGGATACAACGACTGGGACAACCTCAAGCTCAAGTTCCAGGATTCGCTGGACTTCGCCGAGGGGAATCACGACACGGCCTTCGAGCAGCCGGAGATCGACCGCCCGGAATACGAGGCGCTCTTCGAGAGCCGGTTCGGCCCCGGCTCTGCCACCGCCGATGACGACGGCGACGGCGTGGCCAACGTGGACGACAACTGCCGGTATGTGCCGAATCCCAATCAGCTCGATTCCAACCGCGACGGCGTCGGAGACGCCTGCGGAAAGAAGGTGGCCATCGACATCGTGCCGGGCTTCTCGCCCAACAAGGTGCTCCTCTTCGAGCACAACGGGGTGACGTTCTCGTTCATTCCCGTGGCGATTCTGAGCGCACCGGGGTTCGATGCCACGCTGCTGAACCCCAGCACCCTGAGGCTGGCGGGCGGACCGGTGAAACCGGGCGAGGCATGTATCAAGATCGACGTCAATCGGGATGGGCGTCGCGACCTCGTGTGTCTGTTCCTGGTGACCGGCCTCACACTGGGTGACGACGTCCTGTCGCTGGAGGGCGGGGGCATTCGTGGAGAGGATTCCGTTCGAGTCATCCGCTTTGGCAACTGACAAGGAGGAGCAAGCCGTGACGATGAGAGTCCTTGCGCGCATGGTCGTGGTGATCGGGATCCTCACGCTGTCCGTGACGCTGGCCGAGGCCGGCGGTGGCCAGGGCAACGGTGGCAGTGAGATCGGTGGCGCCTTCCAGTGCTACCTGATCAACGGGGTCAACCAGCCTCATGTCGTGAACACCGAAGATTCGTCCCTTCCCGAAGATCAGGGGGGGACCAGTGCCAAGTTTCCGGCGCGGCAAAACGTTGCTCTCGGGTCCGGGCGCTTGGTGTGTGCGCCTGTGTTGGTGACGCTGGCGCCAGGCTCAGCTCCACTGGATAGCACGGACACCTACCCATCCGTCGAACACTTCAAGTGTTACGACGCGTTTGATCCGCGTCTCCTCCTGGTCCGGGGCCCCAAGGTCACAACCTGGGACCCGCTCGACGTCGAGGATCTCCGCGTGGGTGCGCCCGTTTTCTTGTGCATACCGGCTGCGGTGACACCACCCAGGTAGCCCTGAGCAGCGAGTCGAGCCGGAGGGGCTCGGCGGTCATTCCCTCCGCGTGTCTTCCCGGCCCAGGCGCGCCAGGCGTTCCGGGCCGGGGTGGACGAACTGTGACGTGACGAGACGAAACCTGCTCCGACGATTGCTCGTGCTGCTCGGGATCGGGCCCGGCAGCTTGACGTCACCGGTGATGGGATACGCTGCCGAGGCGGCGTCGAAGGCCGGGGAGCTATCCGGAGCCGAGCTCGACGATCTCATCGCCTTCGGCGAGGTGCTGGTCGAGGGCAGGACGCTCTCCCCGACCGAACGCGGATTCCTCCTGGAGCACATTGAGGATCGGCTGAAGCACACTCCGGGGCATCTCTCGCTCTACCGGACGACGGTGAGGACGCTGGAGCGCCTGGCGGGCCGACCCTTCGCGCGTCTCGATCTGCCCGAACGCGTCGAGCTGGTCACTCGCCATCGTCTTGGCGCCTCGCAAACGTCGGTGGAGGAGGCTCCTGGCCCGTTTTCCTCCGAGATGCAGGCCATCCGAAAGCAGATTGTCGAAGATCTAATCGGCGGCTACTACGGCTCCGCTGCAGGCTGGGCGATCGTGGGGTATCAGATGTTCCCCGGCCGCTGCGGCGACCTGACCCGCTACACCCGCGCGGAGCCCTGACGCGACGACGGGCGAGCCCCTGAGAATGGAAGCCGAGGCCTGCGTCGTCGGCGCCGGAGCGGCAGGCGGAATCATCGCGCTCGAGCTCGCTCGCCGTGGCATCCGCGTCGTCGTGCTCGAATCCGGCCCGCGACACGACTTCGGCCGGCGCGGGGAGTACGTCCGGCGCTACCTCCGGCACGAGAACCCGTGGCGGAGCCCGCTGCCCGAGCTTGATCGCTATACGCCCGGGGGCCCCACTCCCTACGTGCTCGACTGGAAGCGCGTTCGGGGTGTCGGTGGCAGCACGCTCCACTGGGAGGGATACACCCTGCGGCTTCACGCCGACGACTTCCGGCTTCGGTCGCTCCATGGGATCGCCGACGACTGGCCGATCTCGTACCAGGACCTGGAGCCGTTCTATGCGCGGGCCGAGAAGGCGCTGGGCGTCGCGGGCACCCCTGACGACCCATGGGCCTCGCCGCGTAGCACGCCATTTCCACTCCCCCCGTTCCCGCTCAGCTATTCAGACGGTCGGTTCGCCGGAGCGTGTCGCTCCCTCGGGATCGCGCTTCATCACCTCCCTCAGGCGCGCAACTCTGTGGCCTACGGTGGGCGTGCGCAGTGCCGGGCCTGCTCGACCTGCCACGTCTGCCCCACAGGAGCCAAGGCCAGCATCGACCTCACCCACATCCCCGAGGCCGAGGCTACCGGTCGGGTACGCGTCGTCACGGAGGCCACCGTCGTCCGCCTGGAGACGGACCGCGTCGGTGAGGTGAGCGCCGCTGTCTTCGCGCGGCCCGACAAGGTCGAGCAGCGAGTCACGGCCCGCGTCTTCGTGGTCGCCGCGGGCGCGATCGAGACGGCACGGCTCCTGCTTCTCTCGAGCTCGAGAGCAGCTCCCGACGGCCTCGCGAACCGCAGCCGGCTGGTTGGCAAGTTCTTCATGTCTCACCCTTCCATCGAGGTGACGGGCCTCGCGCGCGACAAGGTCCACCCGTATCGCATCGGGTTCTCGACCGCCGTGTCGCGACAGTTCACGGTCGAGCGGGACCGGGCGAGCCGCGGCGCCTTCATGCTCGAGTTCATGAATTCGGCTGGACCCACACCCGACCGTCTCGCCGTCACGAGCGGGCAATGGGGGGAAGCGCTGCGCCGGCACGTCCAGGACGAGTTCGGACGCCGCCTCGGAATCCGAGTGTACTGCGAGCAATTGCCCGACCGCGCCAACTCGGTCTCGCTCAATCCGAGAGTCAGAGACTATTTCGGCAACCCGGGGCCGCACATCCACTACAGCGTCGGCGGGTACGAGCGGCGCGCCCTCGACGAGGCCAAGGAGATCGCGGGCCGGATATTCGCAGCCATGGGGTTGACCGACGTCCGGCGGAGCAACCTCATGTTCGCCGCCCACCAGATCGGGACTCACCGGATGGGCACCGATCCCAGTGTGAGCGTGGTGGACACGAACCTGAAAGCGCACGACGTCCCCAACCTGTACCTGGTGGGGAGCGGCTGCTTCGTCACCGCCAGCTCTTCGCCGCCCACGCTAACCATCGCGGCGCTCGCGATCCGTGCCGCCGAGCACATCGCAGCGCGGCTGCACCCCACCGGCCGTGTTGCGCCGAGCGTGTCCTCGCACGAGCACGAGCCCAGACTGACGAGCTGAAGGCCTTGCGAAGCCACCCGGCCGCCGGCCGCGCGGTCCGCCACTCCCGCTGACCGGCAAGATCCGGTCAGTCAGCCAGGAAGAGCGGTCCCGAGCACAGCAAGGAGCGCCTGCACGCGCCGCGGTTCGTCGAGCGTCCCCAGCGCCGCGAAGACGGCCGAGGCGTGCTCGAGGAGCCGCCGCGCCTCGGCCGAGTCACCCTCGGTTCGCCGCAACTCCGCTTGCGCCACGAGCGCCTTGGCGTGCTCGTTGCGCGCCCCCACCTCCTCGAGTATCCGTATGGCGGTTCCCAGGTGACGCGCGGCGACGGATGGATCCTCTTTCGCCATCGATTGAGCGAGCAGCCGATGGGCCATTCCCTCGAGGTGGCGGTATCCGAGCTCACCGCTGGTGGCGAGAACCTCCTCGAGGACCGTGCGCGCCCGCCCTGGTTCGCCCTGGAGCAAGTAGCTGTCTCCCAACCAGACGCCGAACGCGGACCGAGTCAGGCGGAGATTTGACTTGTCGAACCACGCGACGGCCTCCGACAATTGCGCGGTCCCCGCCTGAAGCTGACCGAGACGGACCAGTCCGTACCCCTGGGCAGCCTTCGCCATCGCGGCGTCGACAGGGCTCGGAGCGAGCTCGAGGGCTTCTTGACAGCAGCGCACTCCCGTTTCCGGGTCGCCCCGCTGGATATTCGTCCATCCCATCCGCCACCAGCTCACCACCTTGATCCGCCGGTCGTCTACCGCCTCCCCGTGCTCGAGGGCACGCCGGCAGGAGTCGAGGCTGCGCTGCCACTCGCCCATGTAGATGAGAGCGATGCTGAGCCCCCAAAGCGTCCGGCAGGCCCACCACACGTTGCCTCGCCGTTCGAACGCTGGAAGCGCGCGGTCGCCGGCCTCCACCGCTGCTCGAAGGTCGCCCGCCATCGCATAGACGTGCGTGAGGCAACACTCGGTGAAGGGCTTGATCTCGTCCAGGCTGGCCGCGTCCGCGATCGCCGATGCCTCGCGGCAATAGGCGATCGGGACCTCGGGGCGCGAGCCGGTGATACTGTGGAGGAACCCCGCCCAGTAGTACCACCCCGCGCGGCGAGGCGGATCGGCCGTCTCATTGACCAGCACCCGGATGTCCTCGAGCGCATGGACGTGCTCGGCGTGGCGACCGAGCGCGAACTTGATCTCCGCCTGCTTGACGACCGCATCGATCCGGCGGAGCCGATTCGGCTCGGTGTCCGGCATCGTGGAGAGCCGCTTCAGAGCGTCCTCGAAGAACGCGAGAGCCTCGGTGTGGGCCCAGCGGCGTTGAGCCTTCTCGGCAGCCAGGATTGCGTAGTCGACGGCCTTCTCGTTCTCGCCACCGCTGCCGAAGTGATAGGCGAGAAGTTCCACGACCTCGTCCACGCGCCCGGCATAAAGTTCCTCGAGCCCGCGCCCGGCGGCCGTGTGGTACTGGCGCCGCCGTCGCTCCAGGAGACCACCGTAGACGACGTCCTGGGTCAGTGCGTGCTTGAAGCTGTACAGGGCCTCGGGATCGTGAGCAGCGGGGAAGACGAAATCGAGGCCGTGGAGATTCTGGAGGTTCTCGACCACCGTCTCCGCAGCGGTCGCGATGACACGGGACACGAGTGACGTTCCGAAACGCCGTCCTACCACCGCTCCGCCTTGCAGCGTGAGCTTGAGCGGGCCCGCGAGTCGGTCCACGCGGGACGCGATGATGTCGTGAATGGTCGCGGGCACCCTGACGTCAGCGTTTCGGAGCCGCGCGTCCCGGTCCGCGACGACGATCCCGCTCGTCTCCAAGAGCTGGTGAAGGATCTCTTCGACGTAGAGAGGATTGCCTTCGCCCTTCTCGGCAAGGAGCTTGAGGAGCTCGGCGGACATCGTCTCGACGCCGAGGACAGTGCGGACCATCCCCTCGACCTCTGCGGTGCCGAGTCCCTCGAGGGTGATCGTCTCGGTAGCCGCAAGGTCGGGCCACGGCAGGACGCCCGGCCGCATGCTCAGAAGCAGGAGGACCCGATGGCCGGACAGGCGGGCCGCCAACTGAGCGAGGAACTCCGCCGAGCTCGCGTCCAGCCAGTGCACGTTTTCGATGAGGAGCACGACCGACGCCCACCGGCTCGCGCGCAGGAAGACCTCGCGCAGCACTGCGAACGTCCGTTCCTTGAGCTCGACGCCGGAGAGACGGTTGATGAACTCCAGCGGTGCGAAGACACCGGCGAAGTGGGCCAGGAGGACGGCCGGCTCCTCTCCGTCGACGCCGAGGTCCTGGAGGCGCTCGGCGATCCGGCTCTTTATTTCGTCCGCCGCCATGCCTTCGGTAAGGTCCAGGTATCGTCGCAGCACCTCGAGGATCGGGCGATAGGGCATGAGGCGGCCGTACGAGGCACACGTGGTCTCGAGCTCCAGCACCCCGTGGCCCTCCAGGCCGTGCAGGAACTCGTAGAGCAACCTCGATTTGCCCACGCCCGGCTCGCCCGATAGCAGCACCGTGGCACCCTGGCCGGCAGAAGCGCGGCCCCAGGCTGCGTTCAGAAGATCGAGCTCAGGAGCGCGGCCTACGAGCGGCGTGAGACCGCGGTCCTTCGAGACTTCGAGTCTCGTCCGGCCGCGAAGCTCGCCGGTGACCGCGTATGCGCGAACCGGCTCGCTCTTGCCCTTCACCTGGAAGTCACCCAGGTCCTCGAAGCTGAAGACCCGGTCCCGGAGGTGCTGGGTGCGCCGGCTCGCGACGATCTGGCCCGGATTGGCGATGGCAAGGAGTCTTGCCGCGAGGTTGGTCGTGTCACCGACCGCCGTGTAGTCCATGCGGAGGTCGTGGCCGATGGCCCCGACCACGACGGGCCCCGTGTTGATCCCCATCCGCATCTGGAACTCGATCCCGTGGGCGCTCTTGACGTCTTCGGCGAGCGGCTTCAGGCCCTCTTGGATCGCGAGCGCCGCGCTCAGCGCGCGCTGGGCATGGTCTTCGTGAGCGATCGGAGCCCCGAAGAGCGCCATCACCCCGTCACCGAGGAATTGGTTGACCGTGCCCTCATAGCGGTGAACCGCACCCAGGATAGCGTCGAACGCGCGGTCCATGATCGCGTGGACGTCCTCGGGATCGAGCTTCTCCGACATCGCCGTGAAGCCGGACACGTCCGCGAACATCACCGTGACGATCTTCCGCTCGCCCTCGATGGCGCTCTTGGAGGTGAGAATTTTCTCGGCGAGGTGCTTGGGGGTGTAGGCCTCCGGGGATGCGAAGCGGGCGGGCGGCGCTATAGGCGCTGCTGCGGCGGCCGGGGCCGGCGCTGCCGCGGCGGTCGCCAGACGCTGGCCACATTCGCTACAGAACTTGTTGGTGGAAGGGTTGACGGCCTGACAAGCGGAACAGAGCGACTGGAGTCGCGTCCCGCACTCCCCGCAGAACTTGGTCTCTGGGGGATTGGCGCGCCGGCACTGGGGACACTCCATCCTAGCCTTCCATGGTCCCGACCGATGGAAGTCGCCCCAAAACTAAGGGAAACATCCTGAAGAGTCAAGCTAACCGACGGCGACGTCGAAGTCCGGGCGCAACGCCGCCGTCTCTCTCCAGGTTCGGGCAGAAATCCCGCTCGGAGCACTGCCTCCGTCTCATCTTTTCCCACAGTTAGCCGTGGCATCGGGTTTGCCCTCGGAATCACCGCGGTCAGGGTCCCGAGGAGGGTTAAGAAATGGCGATCAGCGGCGTCGGCGGGTTCGTCGGGACTTCCGTCGCGCTGCGAGCCCGGCGGGCGCCAGGTTGTCTCCGGTGCCCACTCGAGCGGCGGGCCGGTCGGAACTACTGCGGCGGATGCGGCAACCCGCTTCGCCCTCGCTGTGAGCGCAAACAGGTGAGCGTGCTTTTCGCGGACATCTCCGGCTTCACCGCGCTGTCAGAGCGGCTCGATCCCGAGCAGGTCAGCGAGATCATGCACCGCATGTTCGACATCGTGCTGAGGGTCGTGCACGAGCACGGTGGCAGGGTGAACCAGTTCCTGGGCGACGGGGCCATGGCACTCTTCGGCGAGGCGCCGGCTGAGCAGCATGCCTCCCGAGCGCTGAGCGCCGCCCTCGACGTGCAGGAACGACTCGAAACGGTGCGCTGCGAGGTGCGGCGTAGCTACGGCTTGGAGTTCCGCGTGCGGATGGCCATCAACACGGGGCCCGTCGTCGTCGGGACTATCGGCGCTGCTCTGCGCACCGACTACACGGCCACGGGCAGCACGACCAGCGTTGCCTCGCGGCTGCTCTGCATTGCTGAGCCCGGTCAGATCGTGCTCACCGGCCGCACGCGGGAGCTTGCCACCGGCCGCTACGACTTCGAGGAGCTCGGGGAGATGCCTCTGACGGAATCGCTCGACACGGTCGAGGTCTACGCGCTGACTCGCGAGACGATGAAGTATGTCCAGAGCGGGGACCTGGCCGCGGTCTAGTCACTCACACGTCATCTCGTCGACGTCAATCCGGTGCTCGACGACCCTCTGGCGACGGGTGTTCCGGTTGATCCCAAGGATCTGCGCGGCGCGTGCGTCCAATCCACCGAGGACCTCCCCGCAGGCTCTTGACGCAGGGGCCTGAGCGCCGTCAACGTCGCGGTTCTGAAACGTCAGTCCAGGATGCCCGGGTCGATCCCGTGCTCGACCAGCTTCTTACGAAGGGTGTTCCGGTTGATGCCGAGGATCTGCGCGGCCCGCACCTGGTTGCCGCCCGTCTCCCGGAGCACCGCGCGCAGCAGGGGCTTCTCGACCAGGCCGATCATCAGGTCGTAGAGGTTGGCGCTGGCGTGCTCGCGGAGACCGCGGACGCACTCGATGAGCTTCCGCTCGATGACCTCCTCGAGCGGCGCGTCCACGGCGACCGAGGCGGCTGCCGACACCGGACCGATGGGAAGATGCTCGGGCAAGATGATGCCGCTCGTGGCCATCACCATCGCGCGCTGGATCACGTTCTCCAGCTCGCGCACGTTGCCGGGCCAATCGTAGCCGACCAGGCGGTCGAGCGCCTCGGGGGCGACCCCGCGCTCGCCGAGCTCGCCGGCGTACTTCGCGAGCAAATGCTCGATCAGGATCGGGACGTCGCGCCGGCGATCCCGGAGCGGCGGCAGGTTCACGCTGACGACGTTGAGCCGGTAGTAGAGGTCCTCCCGGAAGCGCCCCTCCTTCATCAGGGCCTCCAGGTCGCGGTTGGTGGCGGCCAGCACGCGCACGTCGATGCGGATGGATTCCTGACCGCCCAGGCGCTCGATCGTCCGCTCCTGCAGCGCCCGCAGCAGCTTGGTCTGCAGCTCGACCGGCATGTCGCCGATCTCGTCGAGGTAGAGCGTGCCGCCGTGCGCGAGCTCGAGCTT
>Ga0137403_10007825_pt1 | contig 12003 bp, 8 predicted proteins | sample CZOMad2_1_16fung_FD_122057 | JGI IMG/M metagenome (GOLD analysis project Ga0137403, IMG submission 122057) | Vadose zone soil fungal communities from Angelo Coast Range Reserve, California, USA - CZOMad2_1_16fungal (Hybrid Assembly) | ecosystem: Environmental > Terrestrial > Soil > Vadose zone...
CGTCATTGCCGGCTTGCACGACACGGTCGACGCCCTTTCGTTTGAAGCGACTAAACTAGGCAGTGTGCGGCAACGCACCGACGTCGTCACTGTTAGTCAATTGCGCGATGAGATCGAGGCTTGCCGCAAACTGCTTGTGACCGATACCACACGGGATTTGGTAGGTTGGACTAGTCTTTTTGAAGCGTTGCGGCGACGCGTTTCTGAGATTGAAGACATCGTTAATGCGCTGGCACACGAACACGGCGAAGTTAACTTTAAAGAGCTGCGCTGGTGGCTAGCCGCGTTGGATCATCAGGTCCGCTCCTGCCGGCGCGATGCCGACACGCTCTGCGGCTGGACTCGTTTCCTCGCTCAATTACCGGCATCAACAACCACAGAATTTGCTGGGGAGAACAGTTCGCTCGAGTCATTACTCATGGAGGTGCCAACGCTGGCGGCCGTGCCAGAGCTCTGTGATAACGCTCTCGTCGCGCTTGCGGCTCGGGGCAGTGATGGAGCACCGGAAACTGCCGCAGTCACTCAAGCGCTGGAACAATCAGCGGCCGTAGCGGGTGACGTCTTGTCGCGACTCAGTCGTCTGGCCGCGAACTGCGAGCGGGTTATCGAGGAGATGGATTTCAAGTTCCTGCTCGATCCCGAGCGCAAGGTTTTCACTATCGGGTATAACGTCTCAGCGCAGCGTGCGGATAATTCCTTCTATGATCTGCTTGCATCTGAAGCGCGCCTTGCCAGTTTTGTAGCTATTGCCAAGGGTGACGTTTCCCAGGAACATTGGTTTCGTATGGGCCGCCAGCTTACTTCAGTTGATGGTGGCCGCGCACTCATTTCCTGGACCGGCACCATGTTTGAATACCTGATGCCGCTGCTGGTAATGCGAAACTACAACGGCACCCTGCTGGACGAAACCTATCGCACCGTAGTAAAGCGCCAAATCGAATATGGTCAGGAACGCGGCGTGCCCTGGGGCATTTCTGAGGCGGCCTACAATGTTCGTGATCTGCGATTGAACTATCAGTATGGACCATTCGGTGTTCCTGGACTCGGTTTAAAACGCGGGCTCATCGAAGACCTGGTAGTCTCGCCTTACGCAACCTTGCTAGCTGCTGAGATCAATCCACGCGCGGCCATGGACAATCTGCGGCGTCTCGAGAAAACGGGCGCGCTCGGCGCCTTTGGTTTTTATGAATCGATTGACTATACGGCAGAGCGATTGCCGCAGGGACAGACCCACGTCTTGATTCGCGCCTTCATGACCCACCATCAGGGCATGAGCCTCATCTCATTAAGCAATGTAATTCAGGACGACCGCATGGAAAGGCGTTTTCATGCTGACCCGGTGGTGCAAGCGACCGAATTGCTATTGCAGGAGCGCGTCCCTGTCGGCGTGCCGGCCGTACATCCGCGCGCCGAAGAAGTTTTGACCGGCCGCGTGGTGCAGTCGTTCCCGGGAATGATCACGCGGGTCTATGACACCGCAAATCTCGAGACGCCGCGAACCCAACTGCTATCAAACGGCACCTACAACGTGATGCTGACGACAGCAGGCTCGGGTTATTCCAACTGTGGGCCGAATGCGGTAACCCGCTGGCGCGAAGATGTGACGCGCGACAACTGGGGCACATTCATTTATTTGCGTGATGTGCGCAGCGGCGCGGTTTGGTCGGCCAGCCATCAGCCTATTCAGAAGCGCCCACAAAAGTACGAAGTCGCATTCTCAGAAGACAAGGCTGACTTTTGGCGCAACGACGCCGGACTGATCACGCACATGGAAATTGTTGTTTCAGCGGAAGACAACGCCGAGGTGCGCCGCGTTGCGCTGACCAACACGTCGACGCGCACGCGCGAAATCGAACTAACAAGCTACGCGGAAGTAGTGCTGGCGACGCCGCAAGCCGACCTGGCCCATCCTGCGTTTAGCAACCTCTTCATCGAGACGGAATTCTTCGCTGGTGAAAACGCGATCCTGGCCCATCGCCGCCGGCGATCTAGCGATGATGAACCAATTTGGGGCGTGCATGTGGTGGTTGCCGATGGCGAGCTTGTAGGGACGACACAATATGAGACCGACCGCGGTCGTTTTTTGGGCCGCGGCCATACGCCCGCCAATCCCATCGCCGTCATGGAAGACCGTCCTCTCTCAAACACGGTGGGGGCGGTGCTCGACCCCGTTTTTAGTTTGCGCCGCCGCGTGCGCGTTCGCCCAAATGAAACAGTGCGTTGCTCGTTTAGCACGATAGTGGCGCGGTCGCGCGAAGAGGCAGTGATGCTGGCCGACAAGTATCACGATCCGAATACCTTTGAGCGTGAACTACGTCTCGCATGGACCAAAGCTCAGGTCGAAATGAGTCACCTGAATATTGACGCTGAAGAGGCCCACCTGTTTCAACGTCTGGCGGCCCGCATCGTTTATTCTGACCCCTCATTGCGGCCGCGCCCGCACGTGCTGGCGCTGAACACTAAAGCCCAATCGAGTTTGTGGGCTTATGGAATCAGCGGCGATCTGCCAATCATCGTTGTGCGGATTGACAAAGCTGCCGACCTGCCAACGGTGCGCAAGCTCGTACGCGGCCACGAGTACCTGCACTACAAGGGTTTGAAAATCGATCTGGTAATTCTGAACGACAATCCGACCACCTATTTGCAGTCGCTTCAGAAGGAACTGGAGATGATGGTTCGCACCAGCGGACTTGGTGGTCTTCAGGACAAGCCCGGTGGCGTCTACATGCGGCGCGCGGACCATATGCCCGAAGCCGATCGCATTTTGCTGCATGCCGTGGCCCGGGTTGTCATTGTTTGCGAGCGCGGCTCGGTGGAAGATCAACTAGAGCGGCCACAGGTGGAAGAGCCCTTGCCGCCCGCGTTCGTGGCGCGCTCGGCATCGCAAACGTATCCCGAAGCCACGGTACCGCCGCCGGAGTTGAGCTTTTTCAATGGGCTCGGCGGATTTCGTCAGGGCGGGCGCGAGTATGTGACGCTACTTGGCGCGCAGCAGTGGACGCCCGCGCCGTGGTCCAACGTTGTTGCCAACAAAGATTTTGGTTTTCAGGTAACTGAAACCGGCGGCGGCTACACCTGGTCTGTCAATAGCCGCGAGAACCGGTTGACGCCCTGGTCCAATGATGCAGTCAGCGATACTCCCGGCGAGATTGTCTATTTGCGGGACGAGGAAACGGGCTCGGTCTGGTCCACGACGCCGCTGCCAATTCGCGAAGCAGAGCCCTACATCGTCAGGCACGGCCAGGGCTACACCGTTTTCGAACACATCAGCCACGGTATTTCTCAGGAGTTGTTGCTGTTCGTTCCTCTCAAAGGGTCGGTAAAGATATCGTTGCTGCGCTTGCGCAATCGCACCGCGCGCAAGAGAAAAATTACCGTGACGTCATACAACGAGCTCGTGCTTGGCGTGCAGCGATCGAGTACTGCTCCCTATGTCATAACCGAAATCGACAAGCAAGCAGGGGCGATATTTGCGCAGAATCCTTTTAATAATGAATTCGCGACACGCGTCGCGTTCGTGGCAACGAATGAGACATTGACTGGCGCAACTTGCGATCGCAAAGAGTTTCTCGGCCGCAACGGCGCGCCAGACCTGCCGGCAGGTTTGCGGCGCACCACCCTTGCCGGCCGCGAAGGTGCCGGCCTCGATCCCTGCGCGGCGTTGCAAACAACGATCGAACTTGCCCCCCATCAGGCGCGCGAAGTCATGTTTATTTTGGGTGAAGCAGAATCGAAAGCAGAGGCGCAGGAGCTAGTGACGAAGTTTGCCAACTTTGGCGCCGTTAACGAGGCGTTCGAAGGGGTACTCAGTCACTGGGACAAGTTGCTGGGCACCGTTGAAGTGAAAACGCCAGACGCGGCGCTCGACACGATGCTAAACCGCTGGCTGCTCTATCAAACACTCGCCTGCCGTATCTGGGCGCGCACCGCCTTTTATCAATCGGGCGGCGCGTTTGGTTTTCGCGATCAATTACAGGACGTGATGGCGCTTGTATACAGCAGCCCGGCAGTGGCGCGCGAACAAATTGTCAAGGCGAGCAGCCGGCAATTCAAGGAAGGCGACGTGCAGCATTGGTGGCATCCGCCGAGCGGCCGCGGTGTGCGCACACGCTTTTCTGACGATCTTTTATGGCTACCGTTTGTTACTGCATTTTATCTGAATGTTACTGGCGACTTGTCAGTGCTCGATGAAACAGTTTCATTTCTCGAACAACCGTTGCTGAAACCGGAAGAGCAGGAATTTTACATGCAGCCGGAAGTTTCGCCCGAATCGGCTTCTGTATTTGAACACTGTGCGCGCGCACTTGATCGAAGTTTGACCGTAGGTAAACACGGCTTGCCGTTGATGGGTTCGGGCGATTGGAACGACGGCATGAACCGGGTGGGACATCTGGGCCAGGGCGAAAGTGTCTGGGTTGGCTGGTTTCTCTACACGACGCTGGCTGCTTTTGCGCCCTATTGCGATGGGCGCAACGAGCGCGCGCGCGCCAGTCAGTACCGCGAGCATCTCGAGAGTCTCAAAAAATCATTGGCGCAAAGCGGCTGGGACGGCGACTGGTATCGACGCGCTTTCTTCGATGACGGCACGCCTCTGGGCTCGGCCCAGAACGATGAATGCCGCATCGATTCCATTGTGCAGTCGTGGTCTGTTATTTCTGGCGGCGCGGAAAGTTATCGCGCCGTGCGCGCGATGGCTGCGGTTGAAGAGTATCTAATCCGGCGTGGCGATGGCCTCGTCATTCTCTTTACGCCGCCCTTCGACAAGAGCGCACTCGATCCGGGCTACATTAAGGGGTACGTGCCGGGCGTTCGCGAGAACGGCGGACAATACACGCATGCCGCGCTTTGGACCTTGATCGCGTTTGCAATGCTTGGGGACGGTGAACGAGCTGGTGAACTTTTTTCGCTGCTGAATCCGGTCAACCATTCTGCGACGCGGGCGGGCCTGCACAAGTACAAGGTCGAGCCTTACGTTGCCGTTGGCGATGTTTATGCTGTGCCGCCCCACACTGGCCGTGGCGGCTGGACGTGGTACACGGGATCGGCGGGATGGATGTATCGGGCGGGGCTGGAATCGATTCTGGGTTTCAAGCTGGAAGGCGCGCGTTTGCGCATAGATCCCTGCGTGCCGCGCTGGTGGCGCGAGTTTGAAATAACTTACCGTCGTGACAAGACTACGTATCGGATCAGGGTTGAGAATCCGCTGGCGATCAGTCACGGCGTGGCTACAGTCGAACTCGACGGACAAATGCTCACGAACGATAAGATTTCCCTAACCGACGACGGGCAAATTCACAACGTGCTCGTGGTGCTTGGTGAAAAGCCCGCGCCGGAACGTCCGGAAGCCGCAAACGAAACAAGTCAAAAAGAGCAGATTCGTTGATTAGCTTTAGGCTACGAACATCAGGAAATTGCGATCCAGAAAAAGAGTTGAACGATAACAAGGAACATATACGCCACGGCTTTGGTACGGTTCGTCCCTATATTTATGGCGGTCTCGACCTGCCCGACTTTGCGCAACGTGTTTTCGGCGCGGTGGAATTGGAACGGCACCAGTTTAGTGAACGCTCGTTTCATTATGAGGGCAGAATTGGCGATTCAGTAGTCGTGATCGAAGCTGGCGATCTTCCTGCTCACGTGAGCGGTACAAAGGCATCTATCTACGTGTACGTCGACGACGTCGATGAAACTTACGCTCGCGCGCTGAACTTGGGAGCGACCTCAGTTGCTGAGCCCGAAGACAAGCCTTACCAGGAGCGTTCGGCAGGATTCAAAGATACGTCCGGAAATACATGGTGGATCTCACAATACACTGCGGCCGATTCTTAACGCCGCCAAGCTTGGCTACAATCAGACTATGAAACGGTATGAAGTTGCTGAACAGTTCAATCTCAGCAGGACAGCATTCGCTTTTCTAAATAGACTTCCGGCGGCTACAACAAAAAACTTTCTTCCCAGCAATCGGGCGCCTGCGCTATCCTCGCTTAACAGCTTTCGTTAAGAGGAAAATCGAAAAGAAGGAGAAAGTCATGTCGCACACCAGTAGGGAAGCAGTTATTGCGATAGTTCTTTTGGCGGCGGTGGTGCTTGCTTGCAAGAATTCTCAAAACACTAACTCTGCGCCATCAAATAACTCGAATAGTAACGTGTCCTCGGCTGAAAAGTCTGCTGGCGACGACGTGATTCATTCAGCAACTGGAGTCGAAAAAGAGAAGCCGGCGGCGGGCAAAGCCAATGTCCAAGGGAAGGTGTTTTTCAACCAGAAGCCGGTTGCCGATATCGAAGTAAAGCTTTGTGAAAAATTCAGCCGCTTCATTGGTGGCTGCAGCGGCGAAACCTTTACAACCAAAACCGATGCCAACGGCGAGTATCTGATTAAGAATGTACCTGCCGGAATTTACGAAGGCTTGACCGCCAGGGTCTTTAATACTCCTTACTACGTTTTCGCGACTTCGGGCATTGTGGGCTCGGCAAAATACAAGCTTGAAGAGAACCAGACTTTCTTTGCCCCTGACACAAATCTGTTCAAGAGCGATCTGAAATTGGTCACGCCCAGGGCCGGCGCAAAAGTCAACGGCAGCAATATCGAAGTTAAATGGGATGCATACCCCGACGCTGCCTACTACAAATTTAGCATCCACGCCGACAGCTCAACTGAGGCGAAGACTGAATACGACTACATCAACAAGCGCGTTGACGGAACGTCGTATGTGCTGGAAAAACCATTGTCGCCGGGGTCGTATACTTGCCAGGTTCAGGCGTACAACGGCAACGATGTCAAACTGTCGGAAAGCGCTGACGACATCAAGTTTACCGTCACTGAGAAATAGAAGCTCGGCTGAGATAAGTAACTTCTCGGATGAGCCACGGTGCCCTGGCTAACTTCTTCCGGCAAACACCATTTCTGTCATGACCAAAGACTACCGAACCAACATTGCGGTCGTTGGGGCTGGAGTCTTTGGCGCATGGTCCGCTTATCAACTGCGGCGGGCAGGCGCCGATGTTTTTCTGTGCGACGCCTATGGGCCGGCGAATAGTCGCGCGAGTTCGGGTGGCGAGTCGCGCATTCTGCGCCTGGGTTATGGACCTGACACGATCTACACGCGCATGGCGCAGCGCTCTTTTGTACTCTGGCGGGAATTATTCGAGCACCTCGCTCGGCCACAACTTTTTCAGCTCACCGGCGTTTTGTGGCTGGCTCGAGAGCACGATGCTTACTGCGAAGCCACGCTCGAAACATTCCAGAAAAACAAAGTGAAGTTTGAGAGACTCGGACATAAAGAACTCAGCCAGGGTTATCCTCAGCTTGAATTTGGGCCAGTCGCTTGGGGAATGCTTGAGATCGACGGTGGCGTGTTGTTGGCGCGACAGGCAGTGCAAGCGCTGGTGGCGGCGGCACAGTCGATCGGAGTTACTTATGTTCAAGCAGCAATCAGGCCACCGGAGAACGGAGCGGAAAGACTGGAGTTTATTGAAACAACTAGCGGTGACCAAATTCTCGCCGACAAATTTGTTTTCGCATGTGGCCCATGGCTGCCAAAGCTCTTTCCCGAGTTGCTGGCTGAGCTGATTCACATTACCAGACAGGAAGTCTTCTTTCTGGGTGTTCCCGCCGGTGACGACCGTTTTGGGCCAGACAAGATGCCAGCATGGATCGACTTCAACGATCTTGTCTATGGCATTCCCAATCTGGAAAGCCGTGGGGTCAAGATTGCCATCGACGAACATGGACCACCATTTGATCCGGACACAGGCGAAAGAATTGTTTTGCAAGACAGCGTTATGCGATTGCGTTCCTACCTTGCCCGCCGCGTGCCGGCACTCAGAGATGCGCCGGTGCTTGAAACGCGCGTCTGCCAATATGAAAACACTTCAAACGGCGACTTCTTAATCGACCGTCACCCGGCATTTGACAACACATGGCTCGTAGGCGGCGGATCCGGACACGGATTCAAGCATGGTCCCGCAGTAGGAGAACATGTCGCCTCGTTGCTTTCCGGCCTTGCGAAAGTTGAACCGCGTTTTTCGCTCTCCACGAAAGGAAAAGTGCAACAGCGCAAGGTTTATTAGTCTGTTGAAGAAACCAGGGTCGCAGTGGCGAACATGTGAAGTGTTCCCCCGTGTTCGTTTCTGACAATTGCTACTCAACCGTCTTTCATTTGCAACAAACAATTGCTGGGGATAGGGCACAATTACCAGTTCCCCTTTCTCCTGCTTTAACCGGATGAAACGCACAGCGTCTTCCGGAATGTTTTGATGGAGCCCCAAACTAATTCGGAGGAGCAAATATGAGAATTAATGAGAACTGTCGACTACAGAGACTGATTTGCGGGTTGGCATTGTTAATGGCAGTAGCGCCGCTGGTTTACGGACAAGTTACAACCACCCAAATCAACCAGACCACCGCGGCGGTGGAACACAATATACAATCCATTCCAAATGGCGCGAAGCTGAAGTTCAAAGGCGTGGTCATCGCCCGCGAAGGCGAGACCTTCAGAATACGCGACCGAAACCGCACGGACTATCTAGTCCTCATAACCGATCGCACCAGCGTTAAAACTCATGGTGGCTTTCTTCGCAGCGGCAAAAAGTATCCAGTGACCGACATTTTGCGCGGATTAATCCTGGAGGTTGAGGGCCGCGGTGATTCACAGGGCCAGTTGGTCGCTGACAAGATCAGATTTGATGAGTCGGACATGCGGGCCGCGATTACGTCTGACACTCGGGTGACTCCCGTTGAAGAAAACCAGCAACGCATCGCTGGACAGATGGATGAACTCTACGCCGTTGCGGCCGAAGCAAGGAATGAAGCGGCCGCAGCAAACACACGCATCAACGATCTCGATGAGTACGACGTACAGGAAAATGTCGCCGTAACTTTCCGAGTGAATAGCGCCTTGCTGTCACCCGAAGCGAAGCAACACCTTGATGAGTTTGCAGCGAAAGTCACCAATGCCAAGGCCTACTCAGTCGAGGTTTCGGGCCACACGGATTCGACGGGCAGCGAAGCAAAGAACTTCCGCCTGAGCCGCGCGCGCGCGGATGCGGTGATTCAGTACCTCGCCGTGAATCATAAGATTCCGCTCCGTCGTTTTGTGACGCCGATGGGTTATGGCAAAACAGAAGCAGTGGCCGACAACACCACGGCAGCGGGCCGCGCCCAGAATCGTCGCGTGGAAGTTAAGATGATGCTCAATCGCGGTATGAGCAAGAGCCCGAAGGCGACGCCGGTCAGTAACAAGCCGTAACGGCAATTGGCTGCTGCGCCAATCAAACAGTAAGCCCTCGCGCAAAGCTGGAGGCTAAGCTGATCATCATGGTAGCTTCGAAGGGCACGGTCACGACCGTGCCCTTCGTGTTGTCCGGTGATACTTTGCATATGAATTATTTTCGAGGAGGAATCGTATGTTCACGGATACCAAAGCATTCTCCGGCTTTTCGGTAAACGATTTGCAGAAGGCGAGGAAATTCTACGGCCAAACGTTGGGACTCGATGTAGGGGACGCTCCGATGGGCCGGTTGCAACTGAAGATCGCCGGTACGGTGATAATGATTTATCCGAAACCCAATCACACGCCGGCAACTTTCACGATACGTAAACCGTGAACCGAAAACCGTGAACCGTAAACCGTGAAGCGTAAACTTCTGACATCTGACATCTGACATCTGACATCTGATATCTGACCTCTGACATCTGACTTCTGACCTCTGACATCTGACATCTGACATCTGACATCTGACATCTGACATCTGACATCTGACTTCTGACCTCTGATCTCTGGCCCCCATGATCGTCCATCTCATCGACGGCACCTACGAACTCTTTCGACACTTTTACGGCATCCGGCGCTTCAAGAAAACTGATCCACCTTTCGGCGCCGTGTCCGGTGTGCTCAACATGATCGCGAAGATGATCGAGGACGGCGCGACGCACCTCGGCGTCGCCACCGATCACGTCATTGAATCGTTTCGCAACGACCTCTGGTCCGGCTACAAAACGGGCGCTGGAATTGAACGAGTGCTGCTCGCACAGTTTCATCCACTGGAAGAAGCGCTTCACGCAATGGGTGTGGCAGTGTGGCCGATGGTGGAATTGGAGGCCGACGATGCGCTGGCTTCCGCGGCACATTTAGCCGCGCAGGACCCGCGCGTGGAGAAGGTTTGCATCTGGACGCCTGATAAAGATCTGGCGCAATGCGTGGTCGGTGATCGCGTGGTGCAAATCGATCGCAGAAAGAATGAGATTCGCGACGAGCAGGCCATCAAAGCGAAGTTTGGAGTCGCACCTGAGTTCATCGCTGACTATCTCGCGCTGGTGGGCGACAGCGCCGATGGCTATCCAGGAATCTCAGGGCTTGGAGCAAAGACAGCGGCAACACTCATTGGCCGTCACGGTCACATCGAGCAGTTTCCCTGCGACCTCCTTACACAGGGCAACCTCGAGCGTGCGTTGCTGTTCAAGGATCTGGCAACACTCCGCACCGACGCTCCATTGTTTCGTAAGGTGAATGAGTTGCGTTGGAAAGGACCGACCCCATCCTTTTCCGCAGTAACTGAGAAGATTGGCGATGCCCGCCTGGCCGCGCGGGTAGAGAAATTGATAAGCCGCGCGCGATAAAGAAGTTTAGATGTTCCACCGCGAGGCTTTGTACCAAGAGTACTTTTGTTCAGAACCGTAGTGACACCAACCAAATTGCTGCCGCCTGCGATCCAATACGCCTGCCTATTTACGATTTACGATTCACGATTTACGATACGTACTCATGGAAGAATTCGCACGGTCACCACTCGCTGCCTGGGAAAGTTTTTACGTAATCGTAGGTTCCTCGGGCGCAGCGTTAACCGGATTACAGTTTGTAGTAATTGCTCTGGTTGCCGAGTCGCGGAAACGAAGCACTCTTCGAGAGATTGATGCTTTTGGCACGCCGACCATCGTCCACTTCGGTGCTGTGCTGCTGGTGGCAGCAATTCTAAGTGCACCCTGGCGCGGCTTGTTGAGTGTCAGCGTCGCTCTGGCGGTTTGTGGTCTTGTAGGTGTGCTGTACGGATTAGTCGTTTTGCGGCGAGCACGGCGCCAGACCGCCTACAGTCCGGTGTGGGAAGACTGGCTTTGGCATGTGGTACTGCCGCTTATCGCATATGCGTTGTTGCTGATTGCCGGAATCCTCCTTCGCAGTTACCCCAGACAAGTTCTTTTCCTGGTTGGTGCGAACGCTCTCCTACTGCTGTTCATCGGTATTCATAACGCCTGGGATACGGTCACCTACATCGCCGTTGAGCACCTGCAAAAAGAAAAACCCCCCTCGCGAAACTGAAGAAATTAAAGGTGATGACTAGCTCTCTTTTCTCCAGTTCGTTCACAGCTCTGGCTGATTAGCGGTACTGAGTACGAGAGGGCGTGAACTTGTTGCTACCTCCCAAAGAATCCCGGATCCATCAAGTACCAGTTGACCAGTCCTGCCGCCAGTCCAATCACAAACACTATCAGCACCATGACTTTCTCTTTTGCAGTGGTGGGCTTTCCTGCCATCGACGGAAACAGGAGTAGATACAGTCCGCCTACTCCTATGAGCGGCCCAAAAGCCGCCAACTTCATTGAGTAACTGCCTTCCTTTAGCAGTTGATGCCAGTTGTAATAGACCAGTCCAATAGCAAGAAGAATGAGAACCAGGGCAAGGATGCGCGTTTTGAAAGGTTGCATATCATCTCCATTGAACTTTAACGATACAAATAAGCGCGTCGACTATTACTCCGGTACGTCAGTGCTAAGTTATCAAACACTTGCTGCCGACGAGAAGCTTTAGATCAGCATTTGTCGTGCAACGCGATCGCATTCTTCATTTTTTCAACTTAGTGGAGTTTTGCTCAAAATGTCATGGGCCACGTCAGGTTCGGCTTTGCCGCCGGATGTGAGGCGGTGGCTATGCCCCGCCGTATAGATGCCTTTCACAGTTGGGCTATGCCCTTGGTTCGGCCTTTGGCCCAATAAATCCGAAGGGCTGA
>Ga0137403_10007827_pt1 | contig 12002 bp, 10 predicted proteins | sample CZOMad2_1_16fung_FD_122057 | JGI IMG/M metagenome (GOLD analysis project Ga0137403, IMG submission 122057) | Vadose zone soil fungal communities from Angelo Coast Range Reserve, California, USA - CZOMad2_1_16fungal (Hybrid Assembly) | ecosystem: Environmental > Terrestrial > Soil > Vadose zone...
CAGCAGAAAGGTGCTGACCGAACAGTTGCGGGAGTTGGAAGGCGATCAAATCATTTCACGGAGAATGTTCGGAGAAAAATGGGAGCGGGTGGAATACGAACTTACGCCTTACGGGCGAACGCTGGTGCCGGTGTTAACGTTAATGGCGAAATGGGGCAGAAAACACAAAAAGCTTATGCAAAGAAAAATGGAGATGCGAGCGGCGTAGGAGAAGTGATGAATCGCCAGCGCACCGAGACGATGTCCAATGGTTATAAAGCGGTTCGCGGTGCGTATACCTAACAGGGGGTACGCGGATCATGAAGGCGAATCGGGCGCTTGTGCGATTCGTGTGGGTCGCGGTGATTTTTCTGGCATTTATCGGGATTGCAGTTGCTACGCGGCGAAGTGTTGTTCTGTTGAAGCCGGGCGCGCTTAGTTCGCGGAATAATCCTGCGGCGGACTTGGATAAGGCGTTTACGGATCGACGCACGCTGACTCTGACGCATATTTTGCCCGCGATGCTGTTTATGGTGCTGGGGCCGCTGCAATTTGTGCGGGGACTGCGCTCGAAGTATCCGCGGGTTCATCGCTGGTGCGGGCGTATTTTTCTGGCGACTAGCGCGGTAGTGGGAGTTACCGGGCTGACACTCGCGTTCGGAAAAACGATTGGTGGCGTGGACGAGAAGGCGGCGATTGTTCTTTTCGGGAGTTTTTTTCTGATAGCGCTCGCCAAGGGCTTATGGCATGCGCTCCGGCGGGAGTTCGCGCAGCATCGTGAGTGGATGATTCGCGGATACGCGATTGGACTGGCGGTAGCGACGGTCCGGCCAATTATGGGGACGTTCTTCGCAGCTGCGGTGTTGCGAGGGCATCGGCCGGTGCCACACGATTTTTTCGGGACGGCTTTTTGGATCGGGTTCACGCTCCAGACGATCGCGGCGGAGATTTGGATCAATTACACGAGGGCTAGAGCAGCTACGCAATTGGCGATAATTTCACTGGAATAATCCCAGCGGGAACGCACTATGTTCGATGCAACCCTACGAGGTTTGGCGGTCATACCGCGATTGGCGTAGGCGACACTTCAGGGTAAGCAGAGGCCTTCCCACCCGTATTGCGTAACATTTCCGTATTGTTCATTTTCGTTAGTTTCGTGTACTGCGGGAAGAAGGCTGATGCGTTCAGCCCAGGTGTCAAAATTTCGACATGTGAGGTTCCCATGCACGACAAGATTTTTCTCAAGAAGACGCGAACGTACCTGTCGCGAGCAGTAGCGCTAACAACGATTCTCACTTGTTTCATCGGCATAGCCGCGGCGCAAGAAGCAGAACACAAGTGGACGGCAAATCTGGGCGCCGGATTTACGCCATTGGTGGGCGCGCTGGACCAACGTCTGGATAATGGGTGGAATATTTCATTCGGCGGCGGATACAACTTCAATGATCACTTCTCGCTGGGCGCGCAAGTCATGTACAACGGGCTGGGCGTGAGTAGAGGCGTGCTGAATGAATTGGCTGTTCCTGATGGCAACGCGCGGGTATGGGCTTTCACCGTGGAGCCACGACTGAACTTTGCTCCTCGGAGGCATTCCACGCCGTATATCGTGGGGGGAGTCGGGTACTACCGCCGCGTGGTGGAATTCACGCAGCCGACAGTGGCGGCGGTGGCCGTATTTGATCCGTTCTTTGGATTTTTTCCGGTGTTGGTTCCGGCGAACCAAGTGATTGGGCGAGTGATCCGGGACGGCATCGGGGGCAACGGAGGACTCGGCTTCCAGGCGCCGATTGGGCACAGGGGAGTGAAAATCTTCGGCGAGGTCCGGTATCACTATTCCAATGGCGGAGGCATTCCGACCAGAATGATTCCAATGACGATCGGCGTGCGATTCTGAAGTTCACCGGGTTTGCTGAAAGCTAAGATAATTTTTTCACTTAACTATGCTTCTGTCTGGCTCTGTCGGCGGGCTCTTCGGGAACCGTCAGCCCATCCCGCGGGTCGTCTGCGTCCTCCGGCCTTCTTGCGATCAAGGCAATCCCGGCGATTAGCGATATCGCGCCGAAGACGCCGGGGAGCGGGGTTGTGCGAGCCGATGGCGGCGGCTCGATGTGTTGTTCGCCGGTGCCGGGCGGCGGATGTACGTTCTTGAAGCCCAGGTAAAGAACGAGTTGGGCTCCGAGGAGCAGAATGCCCAAAACGATTAAGCCTAGGCCTGATGTTTTTAGTGTCATATGGCCTCCGCTATTCCACGTTCGGCTCGGCGGAAATTGATGGCTATCGGGTGTTTGCTTGAAATGCGTAGTTGTCTGATTTGTTTGGTCAGTGACGTGGCAGAGCTAAAGCGGCGGCAAGACCGCCGCATTCCATAGAATTTGGCTTGTTGGCTGCTTCCCTTCTAATGGTTGGTACACGATTCAGCGGATGGCTGCGCTTCGCAATCGCGTCGATATTCGTTTCGACGGGAAATATAAGGAATAGGAGCCTTCGGGCGAGGAGAGATTTATGGAGCGCATGCTTCCTAGAAGAAACGAGAGAATGTCTGCAGAGTCGAGATTGCTGTATGGATTGGCCGGAGGTGCACTGGTGATTTTCGGCATGTCGCGGCGTTCCTGGTTGCGCGAGCCACTGGCGCTGGTCGGCGCGGACCTGCTGAGCTATGGAGCGACGGGACATCATTTGTATGAGGCGCTGGGAATCACAAGTGGTCACGCGGGAAAGCGCGAGGGAACGCGCATTCCGCACCAGTTGGGAGTGCAGGTGCAGCGATCGATTCATGTGAACGCGCCGCCGCGCGCGGCTTATGAGTTTGTGCGCGATTTGGAGAATTTGCCGCGGTTTATGGAGCACGTGAAGAATGTGTCGACGAAAGATGAGAAGCGCTCACACTGGGTAGTGAAAGCTCCGGCGGGAACGCAGGTGGAATGGGACGCGGAGATTATTAACGACTTGCCGGGTGAGCTGATTGCGTGGAGGTCGATCAACAATCCGGATATCGATAGCGCGGGCTCGGTGCGCTTTGAGAGAACTACGCGGGATGATGGGACAGTGATTCGTGTGTCAATGCAGTATTTGCCGCCGGCGGGGATATTGGGAGCGACGGTGGCTAAATTGTTTGGCGAGGAACCGGAGCAGCAGTTGAAGGATGATTTGGGGCGGTTGAAGATGGCGCTGGAGAGCCGGGCGTAGGCGGGAATGTGGCGGTCGGCGATGTCGCGAATGCATTTGGGTTGCGGTTTTTAGTTAACACTGCGCATCGATGGTTTGCTGAGGTTGTGAAAGCGGCGGCCCTTCGAGGCTCAGGGCGAACAAGACCGCCGCACTCCATATTAGATTTGGACTAGGCCGTGTTTTACGGCGTAGCGCACCAGCGTGGCGGTTTCGTGTATGTCGAGCTTCTGCATCAGGCGTGAACGGTGAGATTCGGCGGTCTTTACGCTGACACCTAAGAGCGCGGCTACATCTTTGGTGGATTTTCCTTCGGCAATTAGTTGGAGAACTTGGCGCTCGCGCGAGGTTAGTGGATCCGCGGGATGCGATTTGGAATTGTAGGCGGCCAGGACAGCGCCGGAGATGCCGGGACTCAGGTAGACCTGGCCGCGCAAAACTTGCTGAATAGCATGAATTAGTTCAGCGGAGATTTGGCTCTTCAATACGTAGCCCTTGACGCCGGCGCTCAGGGCCGCGGAAACGTACTGGGGCTCATCGTGCTGGGTCAAGAGAATGGGTTTGACCTTGGGACAACATTTGGCGAGTTCGCGGGCCGCTTCCATGCCGTTGAGCGTGGGCATGCCGATATCCATGATTACAACGTCGGGAGAAAGCGCTTCGGCGTGCTGGATAGCTTCGCGTCCGTCGGAAGCTTCCGCGATTACCTGCAAACCTTCGCGCTCGAGCAAGGACTTGATGCCCTGCCTAACTAAAGCATGATCGTCGGCCAGGATGATACGAGTCGGCATGGTTTTCCTACACCCAATGTACCAGTAATTACGGCCTGAGTGCCAAGCCGATCAGGGCGCTCCAAGCGTCGCGGACAGGGCCGACAATTTTAAACAAGCATTAACCTGCGTTCACGAGACGTTCACGACCCATCGCCTATAAACCTTGGAGCGCAGAGATGCGCGCCGAAAATGTTCGCAGGTCCGGCGGGTGTGCCGGACGGGAACTTTATGGGAGGTGGTATGTACTTTTCGAAGTGGCTTGGATTCCGGAGCTTATTGACGCTGGCGGCATGCCTGCTGCTTTCGTTGAATGCGTCTGCGCAGGGCGGCAAGGGAGCGATTCGCGGCCGCGTGAGCGATCCGTCAGGGGGCGCACTTATCGGCGCCGAGATCATCTTGCAGCAAAACGACGCGAGCGTGGTGTCCGACGCGCAAGGGCAATTTTTCATCAACAATTTAGAACCAGGGACATACACCGTGGAGATTTCGTATGTGGGGTTCACTGCGGCAAAGAAGGATGTTGTTGTGGTGGCCGGTCAGACCGCGAACGTAGATGCCAAGCTGGAAGTTGCGTCGGTGAACCTGGAGGTGCTGGTCACCGCGGAGCGAGCGGCCGGCGAAGTGGAAGAAATCAATCGCGAGCGTAGCGCCGACAACGTGGTGCAGGTGCTCACATCGGATGTGATTCGGAGCCTGCCGAACGCGAATATGGCGGACGCTCTCGGGCGGTTGCCAAGCGTCAGCATCGAACGCGATGAAGGCGAAGGGAAATATGTGCAGGTGCGTGGGACAGCGCCGCGGCTCACGAACACGACTATCGATGGGGTGAATGTGCCGTCACCGGAGTCTGGCGTGCGGCAGATTAAATTCGACGCGATTCCAGCCGACTTGGTGGAATCGGTAGAAATCAGCAAGACGCTGCAGGCCAATCAAGATGCCGACGGGATCGGCGGCTCGATCAATCTGGTAACCAAGACGGCGAGCGAGCGGCCAACCGTAGCCCTGAGCGGAATGGGCGGCTACATGCCCATCCTCGGAGGTCGCCCTCAGTATGAAAGCGCTGGAACGATAGGCCAGCGTTTCGGTAGAGAGAAGCGCCTCGGGCTTCTATTCGGCGGCACCTACGATTGGAGCGGGCGCGGGATTGACGACATTGAGCCCGTCTCGGACCTGAACAATGGCGCACTTTGGAAAGACTCCATCGACGTTCGCGAGTATCGCTACTACCGAACGCGTTGGGGTCTTGCGAGCAGCGCGGACTATAAGCTTGGCGAAGGCTCAAACATCTACGCGCGATTGCTGTATTCGGATTTCCAGAACTATGGCGACCGTTGGGTCTATTCGTTCACCGACAATTCGGGAGCAAACGTTTTACAGCCGCCCTCTAACTCACCAGGGGCCAATACACCATCGTTCAACAATTCAAACCGTCGGCCGGACATTGCCATCGGCAGCCTGCTTATCGGCGGCAAGCACGTGCAGACGAGCTCCTGGGTTTCGTGGGATGCCGCGGTTTCACGTTCGCGCGACGTGAACAATGCAGCAGGCCAGGCCAACTTTGACAGCACGCTGGCGAGCAGCAATTGCCAATATGATCCCGCCGCTACGGGGGACATTTACCGGCCGCAATGGACGCCTGCATGTTTTTCGGAAGCGAGCGATCCATCCACTTTCACGCTGAACCGCACACAAGTCGGCCACGGACTGACTGCACAACTGAACCTGCAGGCTACCGGCGCGGTGGCTAAGCGTTATCACATCGGCTCACGCCAGGCGACAATCGAGGTGGGCGGCAGATTCCGGAACGCGCACAAGTTCGATGACACATATAACGTCAGGTTCACGCCGACCGGAACCGTCCTGCTGAGTCAATTCCCGAACGCATTCACGAACAACAACTACTACGACGGCAGCTACAAGCTCGGGTACAACCCAAGCTATCAAGCGGTTCGGGACTTCATCAACAGCAATTTGGCTGCATTTAACGTCACAAGCACACAAGGCAATGATCCCGCGAACTACAGTCTGCGAGAGCGGGTGTCCGCCGGCTACGTGATGAACACGATTGATTTTAGCAGCCGTGTTCGCGTGGTCGCGGGCGTGCGCTTTGAGGGCACGCAACTGGATACGGTGTCCTTTGACCAAGGGACCGGGACTCTCTCGGACAAAGCCAGCGGCTCTTACGTGAAGGTCCTTCCAAGCGTCTCGCTGCGATACGCCTTTACTCCCAACACGAATCTGCGGCTTGTTTATAGCCGCGGACTCTCACGACCTGACCCGCAAGACATCGCGCAATCAGTCACCTTCACGACCAACAGCAGCCCGGGCAGCCAGAAAAATACGGCAACGCTGGGCAACCCGGGCCTGAAAGCGGAAACGGCCGACAATTTTGATGTGCTCGTGGAACGCTATCTCAATCCGTTCGGCATGATTTCCGCCGGGTACTTCTACAAGCGGTTGACTGACCCGATCGTGACACAGAGCTTCGTGCTGCAAAACTTCCAGCCGTCGCCCATTGCGCCGGCGGGAAGTTATACGGTAACGCAACCCATCAACGCAGGAGACGCCTGGATCTCTGGATTTGAAGCGGCCTACTTGCAGCACCTAACCTTCCTTCCGGGGAAGCTTGCAGGGTTGGGCATCTCGGCAAACTATGGCTACACGGCATCGCGAGCCAATGGGCTGCCGGGGCGGTCGGATCATCCGAGGTTGCTGCGGAACGCGCCGAATACGTGGAACCTCAGTCCGACGTATGACCGTGGGAGATTCTCTCTGCGGGTTGGCCTTTCTTATAACCAAGCGAATATCGCTTTCTACTCATTTCAGGACGGCACTCCTACGCGGGACGGCAGTCCATCTGACCCGACCGCCGGGGGACTCAAAGGCCCATTTGGGGATGGATACTTCTACTCGCATTTGCAGGTGGACGCGCAGGGAAGCGTACGGCTAGCTCATGGACTCAACTTCATTATGTATGGACTGAACCTGACGAACGAGGTATTTGGTTTTTATCAGGGCAGCCCCCAATTCATGATCCAAAGGGAATACTACACGCCAACGATTGCGGCGGGCTTCCGGTGGTCGCCGCTGCACGAGAAGTAGGCTCTACAGAAAGCTCGCGGCAGGTACTTGCAGTTCTGCCGCGAGCTTTTTTCTTTTTCTGCTAACTCGGGTTGGTAAGTATGTTTAAGGTGCGTTAAGGTCGGCTAGCGCAGAATTTCCCGGAGAAACGAGGATCGGATGACATGGAAATGGTTAGCTGCGGTGTGTGTGTTTGGCCTACTAGGACTGCTCAGTACGTCGGCGGGCCACCGCAAGGCCGCACCGGGAGCTGGGTTGGACGCTGCCATCCTGGTGGGAGCGGGAGATATTGCGGATTGCAAAGATCTTTCCGGGGCAGAGGCTACGGCCAGGTTGCTGGAGCAGATTCCGGGGACGGTGATGGCAGTCGGCGATCTCGCATACCCGGATGGAAGCAGAGAGAATTTCAAGTGTTACGAAAGAACGTGGGGTCGAGTGAAGGCGCGCACGCGACCAGCGGCGGGCAATCATGAGTTCCATGCCGTGGGAGCTACTCCTTATTTTGATTATTTCGGGGCTGCGGCCGGCGATCCGAAACGTGGCTACTACAGTTATGAGCTGGGAACCTGGCATGTGGTCGTGCTTAACAGCGAATGCCGGGACGTGGGAGGTTGCGACGCGGCTTCGCAGCAGGTGAAATGGCTGAAGGACGACCTGGCGGCACATCCGGTGGCTTGCACGTTGGCTTATTGGCATAAACCATTGTTCAGCTCGGGCAGCGCACACGGGAATGACGTGGAGATGAAACCACTTTGGCAGGCGCTATACGACGCGAATGCCGAGGTGATCATCGGAGGACACGATCACAACTATGAGCGGTTCGCTCCGCAAAATCCCGATGGCCAAAGCGATACAGCACGGGGGATTCGCGAATTTGTTGTGGGCACGGGAGGAAAAAATCACCGGCCGATCGTACTCGGCAAGCCGAATAGCGAAGTGCGAAACGCAGACGCATTTGGCGTGCTGAAGTTGACTTTGCGTGCCGGGGCTTACGATTGGCAGTTCATTGCGGAGGCAGGAAAGCAATTTACGGATTCCGGCACAGCGGACTGTCACTAAGTTGGTAGATGATTCCTGAAGGTGCTATTTCCCCGAGGACGAGGCGGTGTGAACGTCAAAATCACGTGTCAAGAAATCGGCGGCTTGCTGGAGGGTCGCGCCGCGAGGTAGTGGCCTGTAATTGAGCACGCGTTTCGTCTCCAGGACGGTGATGGTCTTGAAGAAGAGAGCCTTGCCGCTCATCTGTACGCTCATGAACATGAGGTCCCAGTGCCCTTCGCCAACGTTCTGCTGCTTCACGCAAAATGTTCCATCTTTATCGAGATGACCGAGCAGACCGCCAAGAAATTTAACTTCGCTGGTCAAATGCCCATCGATCTCGACCAAACGCTTTTGGTCGGCGTCCACGACCAGCGTGCCTTCCATGTGATGGAAAACCTGCGCTGAACGAGTGGAGGGGCGAAAGGCGGGATTGGGCCGGAATCGTAAGGTTACGAGATTCGCCAATTGGTGGTCGCACTGAAAGAGGAAAGCATCGGGTAAACTTGCCAATAGATTGCGCGCTTGCTCGCCGTCTTCGCGCTCCTTCTTTTGCTTGGCGCGGAGTTGCTCGGGATGGCTGACTAATCTCTGAATGCGCTCGTCCTCGGCTTGTGTTTGTAGGGAAGTCAGTTCCCTGCCGTCTAACGCGATGAGGCGCTCCAGCTCGCCATCCTTCGTTTGGCATACTTGCAAGGTCTTGGCCGGCTTGCCGTCCTCCTGCCGCTGCTCGCGGTAACACCAAAGAGACTGGTCACGCGACTGGGCTTCCATCTCGTTGTGAATGACGTCGCGAACTAATGCGTTCGGATCTTGAATGTTGGGTGAGAGGCTGGAAGCGTGGACCTGCGCTGAAACATCACCAGGTAGACACGCAACCATAAGCACGAGAATGGTGATAGAGAGGAGCGCTCTGAAATTCTGAATCTCGCAGCGCACTATGCGCAAGACGCCTCCAGGTCGCAGGCGGGGCACCTGTTCCAATCATTAGGTTCGGCCGACTCTCGAACAATACAGGGGACTGTGTAGAGTGGGAAAGGAGATTAGCACTTGGGAGCTTCTCGAGGAGGCGGCCCTTGAACATCTCCTTCGCCAGTGCCGGTAATTAGGCGCGCGCCGCGGTTGAAAGTCAAATACTCGAATCCCCATTGGATAAAGACGAGCACGCGACTCTGGAACTCGACAATGTACATGAGATGAATGAAGAGCCAAATGAGCCAAGCGGGCAAGCCCCAGACGTGCAGGCCGAAGACGTTGGCCACGGCGGCAGCGCGGCCGATGACGGCCATGTCGCCTTTGTCGAAATAATGGAACGGCGGCATATCTTTCTGGCCTTGCAGACGGGCGCGAATAGCTTTTGCGGCGTAGGTGCCGCCTTGAATGGCAACCTGCGCGACACCGGGAAGGAGCTTGCCATCTTCTCGCTGTGCGGCGGCAAGATCGCCGACTACAAAAATTTCCGGATAGTTGGGAATGGTCAGGTCCGGGCGGACTTTGATGCGACCGCTGCGATCGGTTTCTGCCTTGGTGCGCTCGGCTAGTTTTCTGCCGAACGTTGTGGTCATGACACCGCCCGACCAGATGACAGTTTTCGCGGCCAGCTTTTCGGTTGCGTCCCCGCGTTTGTAGGTGACGCCGGTGCTGTCGATGCAAGTGGCCATGACCCCCTTCATTACCTGGACGCCCAGGCGGGTGACCAGCTTTTCGGCCTTTTCGGAAAGGTCGGGCGGGTAGGCGGCTAACACGCGGTCGCCGCCTTCCATCAGAATGATGTGAGCGTCTTTGGGATTGATACGGCGAAAATCATCCTTGAGCGTTTCGTTGGCGATCTCGGCGAGCGCGCCGGCCAATTCCAATCCAGTGGCGCCGGCGCCTACGATCACGAAAGTGAGCCACTCGCGAGCTTCGGCTGCCGTGGCAGAGCGCTCGGCCCATTCAAATGCGGAGAGGATTTTGTGGCGGATGACTGTGGCTTCCTCGACGGTTTTCAGGCTGGGGGCAGCTTCGCGCCACTCGTCTTTACCGTAATAGGAAGTCTTCGAGCCGGTGGCGACGATTAGGGAATCGTAGTCAAGAATGGCGCCGTCGCGGAGTTTTACGCGCCGCGCGTCGGGGTCGATGTCGCCGGCTTCGCCGAGGAGAACCAGGGCGTTCTTCTGCTTGCTTAGCACGCCGCGCAAGGGGGCGGAGATTTCGCCGGGGGAGAGCGAGCCGGTAGCGACTTGATAGAGGAGCGGTTGAAAGAGGTGAAAATTGCGGCGATCGACTAGAGTGAGGTCAACTGGGGCGCGCTTGAGCTTTTGCGCGGCATTCAGGCCGGCAAAGCCGCCTCCCAGGATCAGAACTTTGTGTTTTTGTGTGGTCATCGTTGGCGGGCTCGTTGAGTATGTTGCGCGCAACCATGTCAGATGCGGTGACATCCGATGATTTGCGGCCGCGCTATAATTGTCTCACGCTGGGCTTAACCTCGTATGCTGAGCAAGAAAACCTTTCGAATTTTCACATTGATTGAAGCGTTTGCATTTGCCGCTTTCATTGGCTGGTACATTTGGCGGCTGCAGTTCAGTCATCCAAATTCTTGGGTGGTTTTCCTAGTCTGGCTGGTCGCGAGCTTTGTGCTGCATCGCGACACACCGAAAACTCTGGGCTGGCGCGCGGACAACTTGGGCCCCGCGGCTCGACAAGCCGCCGTGGTCTTTGGTATTTGCATCGCGGCGCTGGGCGCGGCCGGACTGTATCTAGGAGCGATTCACCGATTGCCTGCGCATTTCTTGAATTCGCATCGATTCTTCGGCTACTTTGCGTTTTGCCTGCTGCAACAGATCGCGCTGAATTCGTATTTGATGGACCGCCTGCTTTACGCGGTGGAACGACCGATGGTTGCTGCGTTGTTCGCTAGCGTTATTTTTGCTTTGCTACATTGGCCTAACCCGGTGCTGGTGCCGTTGACGTTGGTGGGTGGCTTTGCTATGTGCTGGCTGTTTGCGCGCGAGCGGAACATTCTGCCGCTGGTGTTGGGGCAGGCGGTCTTGGGCGGGATGGTTTGGTGGGTTTTCCCGATCGCGTGGCATCACTCGATGCGGGTGGGACCGGGTTACTACGCTTTTGGCAATCACCTCTGGTGAAAGTTTCCGCCGGGCTGGGGCGCAGCTTGCTGCGCCCCTACACTGTCCCGCGGATTTCCTTATAGATTTAGATGGCTGTATTTTCCTGTAGCTTGGTGCGCAGGATGTCCTGCTTTGTGACGGTCGTTCTCCCAAACGCCGGGGATTGCGGTGCCGCACTGCGGGCACGCTCCATGCCGGAGGCGGTTGTCGGTTACATCGTGCCAAGAACGACGGATAAGCAATGCGCCACAGTTGGGGCAACTGGTGTGCGCGCCATTGCTGTAAATGTTGCCTTCGTATACGTAATGGAGGCCGGCATCTTTCGCGATTTGTCGGGCGCGGTGCAGCGTTTCCGGGGGTGTTGCTGGTTTGTCGCGGAGCTTGAAGTCGGGATGGAAGGCGGTGAAGTGCAGCGGGACGTCGGGGCCGAGATGGGTGAGGATCCAATCGGCGAGTTTGCGCGTCTCGGCGGGGTCATCGTTCAGCGTGGGAATCATTAGATTGGTGATTTCGAACCAGACATTGGTTTCGTTTTTAAGCCATTGCAGCGTTTCGAGCACGGGTTGCAGATGAGTGAGGGTAATCTTGCCGTAGAAACTTTCGGTGAAGGCCTTCAGGTCGATATTCGCGGCGTCGATGTGATCGTAGATGTCGTGGAAGGCTTCACGAGTGATGTAGCCGTTGGAAACCATTACCCGTTTCAGTCCATATTGTTTCGCGGCCTGGCAGATGTCGATTACGTATTCGCCCCAGATGGTTGGCTCGTTGTAGGTGAATGCCAGCGAGTCGCAGCCGTGTTGCAGGGCTAACAAGGGGACGTCTTCGGCTGGAACGTGTTGCGAGTGGACCTGGTCGTGAC
>Ga0137403_10007828_pt1 | contig 12001 bp, 12 predicted proteins | sample CZOMad2_1_16fung_FD_122057 | JGI IMG/M metagenome (GOLD analysis project Ga0137403, IMG submission 122057) | Vadose zone soil fungal communities from Angelo Coast Range Reserve, California, USA - CZOMad2_1_16fungal (Hybrid Assembly) | ecosystem: Environmental > Terrestrial > Soil > Vadose zone...
GCCCGACACGGACGACCCTCTGCATCCCACGACCGCCGCGCGCCGCGACGGCGCGCGCTGGCGCCTCGACGGCACGAAGACCTGCGTACCCGCGGCCCACCTGGCGGCGCGCATCCTCGTGCCGGCGCGCGTCGCCGCGGGTGAGCCGGCGCTCTTCCTCGTCGATCCGCGGGGCGCCGGCGTCCGGGTCGAGCGCCAGACGGCGACCAACCGCGAGCCGCTCGGTCATCTCGGCCTCGCCGGCGCGGACGGCGAGGAGCTGCCCGGGGGCGCCGCGGCCCTGGCCTGGCTCGTCGAGCGCGCGACCGTCGGGCTCTGCGCCATGCAGGTCGGCGTGACCGACCGGGCGCTCCGCATGACGGCCGAGTACACGATCGGCCGCGAGCAGTTCGGCCGGCCGATCGCGTCCTTCCAGGCGGTGCAGCAGCGGGCCGCCGACGCCTACATCGACACCGAGGCGATCCGGCTGACGACCTGGCAGGCGGCGTGGCGCCTCGCCGCCGATCGCCCCGCGACGACCGAGGTCGCGATCGCGAAGTTCTGGGCCTCGGAGGCCGCGCACCGGGTCGTGTACGCGGCCCAGCACCTGCACGGCGGGATCGGCGTCGACGTCGACTACCCGCTGCACCGCTACTATCTCTGGTCGAAGCAGATCGAGCTGACGCTCGGGTCGGGCACGCGGCAGCTCGCGCGTCTCGGGGCCGATCTGGCGCGATGACGGACATCGTCCTCGGCCCGGTCCTGAGCCTCTACAGCGTCGCCTTCTATCGCCGGGTGGCGCGCCAGCGGCTCGGGCGGGGGCTCGCGTACCTCGTCTACCTCTCCTCGCTCTACTCCGCGGCGATCGCGATCGCCCTCCTGGCCTTCTGGCTTCCGGCCGCCGACCGCTTCGTGGACTGGCTCGCGCCGAACCTCCCCGAGGTGAAGCTCACGGACCACGGCGCGGTCACGGACGCCCCGCAGCCGTTCGTGCTCACCCATCCCACCCTCGGGACGCTGCTCGTCCTCGACACGCGAGTGGAGACGCCGAGCGCGGATGACCTGCGTGGAGCCCCCGTCTTCTTCGTCAGCCGGACGCACGTGGTCGTGAGCGAGGGGCGGGAGGGACAGCAGCGCGTGTACGACCTCGTGCCGCAGACGCCCGAGGCGCGCGCCCGCTGGGAGGGCCTGGTGGTGAACGGAGCGAGCGTCAAGAAGATGTACGGCCGCGTGCGCCTGCTGGCGGCGCCGCTCGCGTTCGTCGCGTGCCTCGTCTTCTTCTTCGTCTGGAAGCTCCTTGCCGCCCTCGCGTACAGCGTGCTCGGCCTGGTGCTGAATCTCCTCCGCCGCGAGCGTCTCCCCTACGCGAGCATACTCACCCTCGCCTGCTTCGCCATGACCGCGGTCATCGTCCTCCAGACCCTGGCCGCGTTCGGGGCGTTCGGCTCCTTCCGCCTCTCCAACCTCACGGCGTGGCTCGTCACCGGCGCGTACCTGGCGCTCGCGATGCTCCTGCCCGGGCCGGTGGGGGCCGGACCAGCCGGGCAGGCGGGGACCACCGCTCCGGCATGAGCGCGCCGGGTCCACCCGCCGCACCCGCCGTGGCCGCCCTGCTCGCCGTCACCGCCGCCGGGACGGCGGCCTACTGGATCGCCTTCTTCGCCGCCGGCAACGCGCTCCACTCGAGCGAGACGGATGCCTACGTCGCCTTCGAGCACGCCTTCCCGGCCGCGGACACGTGGATGGCGAGCGCGGCCATCGCCGCGGCGATCGGCCTCGTCCGCCGGCGCCCATGGGCCGTGCTCGCCGGCATCGCGGCGGGCAGCGCGCTCGTCTTCCTCGGCCTGCTCGACGTGCTCTTCAACCTGGAGCAGGGCCTCTACGCGCGCCCGTCGGCGGCGATGGCGGTCGAGACGGTGATCAACCTCTTCTGCCTGGCCGCCGGCCCGTTCTTCGTGGTGTACTTCTGGCGCCATCGCGCTCGGCTGGGCGCCGCGCCCGGCTCACGCTGACCCGGCCCGCCGCTCGAGCGCGAACGTCTCGCGCAGCGCCTCGACGAAGGGCCGGTTCCGCCAGCCGAGGTCCTCGCGCGCCCGCGTGATGTCGTATGCGCGCCGCCACGGAACCGGGAGCGGCAGCTGGACGAGCCCGCCGCGGCCGCCTGCCTCCCGCCACGCGCGCGCGAACGCCCACATCGTCGCTTCGTCGCCGGTCACGTTGTAGGCGCGGCCGATCGACCCGGGTCGCTCGAGGGCGCGGGCGATCGCCTCCGCGACGTCGCCGGCGTAGACGAGCGGCAGGTGCATGAGCGCCGGCATGACCGTCAGGGGAAAGCCGACGAGACGGCGGAACACCGCCGTGAAGTTCGGGTCGAAGGCGCCGTAGATCGCGCACGGGCGGACCGCCGTCAGCTCGAGGCCGTACCGTGCGGCGAGACGCCAGGCGAGCTGCTCCGAGAGCGCCTTCGAGACCGAGTAGGCGTTGGTGAGCGTACGGCGCGTGTCGGCGGTGAGCTGCGGGGCGTCCTCCGCGACGCGCGGCGCGTGCGCGCGGTAGACGGCGACCGAGGAGACGTGCACCACGCGCTTCACCGCCGCATCGGCGAGCGCGCCGAACACGTTCTCGGTCCCCTGGATGTTGGCCCGGTGATGATCCTCCCAGCTCCGGTTGCGGAGCGAGAAGAGGGCCGCGTTCGACACCACCGCCTGGGCGCCGGCGAAGCCGCGCGCGAGCCGATCGCGCTCCGCCAGGTCGGCCTGACGCAGCTCGACGCCGCGCGCGGCGAGCTCGGGCACGCGGCCTGGGTTCCGCACCACGCCGATCACGTGCGCCCCGCGCGCGAGGAGCGCGTCGACGAGGTAGCGGCCGAGGAAGCCGGTCGCCCCGGTCACCGCGACGGCGGCACCGCGCAGGTCCATCGTCAGCCGCCCTGCTCGCGCTCGCCGAGCGCGGCCACGAACCGCTCCCGGACCGCCTCCGTCACCGCCTCGACCGGCTCGCGCGCGAAGCTCGCGTGGGGGATCTCGTCGAGCACGCGCACCCGGATCGCGTGCCGTCCCTGCAGGACGAAGCCGCGCTTCGGCAGCGCGCTCGCCGTGCCCTCGATCACGATGGGCAGGATGGGCGCGCCGGTCCGCTGCGCGAGCGTGAAGGCGCCCGGCTTGAAGGCGCGCAGCCGCCCGTCGGGCGAGCGCGTCCCCTCGGGGAACATCATGATCGAGTTTCCCTGGGCCAGCGCTCGCTCGCAGGCGTGGAGCGCCCGCGCGATGCTGTCGCGGCTGCCGCGCCGGAGCTTGATGTAGCGGTTGAGCGACATGTTCCAGCCGATGAACGGGACGCGGAAGTTCTCGATCTTCGACACCCACTTGAAGTGCACGAAGAGCCGGAACAGCACGAGGATGTCGAGCAGCGACTGGTGGTTCGCCACCATCACGTAGGTGGCGTCGGGGCGGATGCGGTCTCGCCCCTCGACCCGCACCCGCCAGGCGGGGTTGAGCCAGGTGTAGAGCGAAGCCCAGAAACAGGTGAAGCGGTGCAGGAGGGCGCGGCGCCGGTCGAACGGGGCGGTCAGCGCCCAGATGACGAGCGCCACCGGGAAGAGGACGATCGAGCTCACCACGAGGAAGACCCAGAAGACGAGGGAGAGCGCGCGCCGCACCATCCCGGCCCATCTAGCATCGGACGCAGGCGAGGGACTAGCCTATTGGCCGAGGTCGAGGAGGGCGGCTTCCGGAGACCAACCGGGCTCCGTCCTGGAGTGCTACACGGGCGGCCCTCGCTGGCTATCGCCACCGGCGCGGAGATGGCGGCGGGCGAGAAGCGGCGGGAAGTCGGGCGCTTGAGTCCGATGTCGGCATCGGTGCTACATGGGCGGGCGTCGTCAGGATGGTGGCGCTACGCAGACCTGTCCAAGTATTGTTGGGCACCATGACTCCCCACCAGACCGCAGAGCTGATCGACCTTCGGCTTGCCTTGACGTTGGGAATCCCAGCGATAATCGCGGTCGTCGGATGGATCGTCGGGCACTGGCTCAACTCGCGTCGCGAGCTAAGCAATCGCCGTCGAGAGGCGCGGTTGAAGGGACTGGAAGTCGCTTACAACCGCCTCGCGATGGCCGCGGTACGGGATTGGACGGACGAACACAAGCTGGAGTTTGAGAGGTTTGTAGCGGAGATCCAGCTATACGGCACACCGCGACAGGTGACCTTGATGACGCAGCTCGTCGACGCATTCAATCGCCACGAAAAGAGCATCTCGTTCGATTCCTTGCTCGAGGACCTTCGGAACGCGCTCCGAGCCGAGCTCCGAATGGAGCCCGTCACCGGACCCGTGTGGTGGTATAGGTTCAATCTGCCCGCTTGGAAGATTGAGGAACGTGCCCAACAAGGCCATGGAGCTGACGGCGCTCCGCGCCGCAGCTCATAGCCAGCGTTGGCCCGCAGGCGCCAGGGCACAGTAATGGCAACCGACCTGGAACGTGCACGCGTTGATTTCGCGGAGAGACTCCGCCGAGCGGCGGGTTTGCGGTCTGCGGCGCTCGTGCGTGCGTTCGGAACAGTGCCCCGGGAACACTTCGTCGGACCTGGACCTTGGAAGATTCTCGTGCCGTCCGACCTGTTGGCTTACCGCGACACGCCGGACGCTGATCCTCGCCACTTGTACGCCAACGTGCTCGTGGCGCTCGATGCGTCCCGGCGCCTCAACAATGGTGAACCGGCGGCGCTTGCCCGCTGGCTCGATACCCTCGACTTGGCGCCGGGCGAACGCTTTCTGCATCTCGGCTGTGGTGTCGGCTACTACACCGCCATCGGAGCCGAGGCAGTGTCCCGAGCTGGCAGCGTCCTCGGCGTGGAGATCGACGCCGAGCTCGCGGAGCGCGCCCGCCGAAACCTGGTTCCGTACGCAAACGTGGCGGTCGCTTGCGGAGATGGGACCGGCCTGGCTGGTGATTCATTCGACGCCATCTTCGTGAATGCCGGGGCCACGCAGGTCCAGCAGGGCTGGATCGAGCAGCTCCGACCCGGGGGACGCCTGCTCGTGCCGCTGACCGTTGCCATGCCCGGTATGAATGCTGGGTTCGGCCACATGCTCCTGGTCACGCGGTGTCCCAGCGGGTATGTCGCACGCTTCGTGTCACCCGTCGGCATCTTTCACTGCGCCGGTGCGCGAACCAAAGAGGGCGAGGAGTTGCTCAAGGAGACCTACGCGCGAGGCGGCGAGGATGCCGTTCGCAGCTTGAGGTGGGACGAGCATGCCCCGGATGTGCAATGCTGGATGCACGGCGCTCGATTTTGTCTCTCGCGTATGACCGTCGAAAAGGGCGCCCCAACCAGCGCGTCGAGCCGATCGGCATGAGCTTCCTTGCCAGTCGCGAGCGCTACTGCGCCGGCGGCTCACGCGCAAGTCGTTGGGGCCATGAAGCCAGGGCATCTCAAGCGTCGACGTTCGCTTGAGGAGATCCTCCAGTCAACGTCTGATGCCCTATTTCCCGCCCAGCTCGGGAAGAAAAAGGTGAAGGTCAATAGCCGGGATGTCGAAGGGGATACTCCGCTTCATGTCATGGCACTACGCCAAGATCGCCACGCGGTGGCCGTTCTTATCCAAGCGGGTGCAAAGGTGAACGCGGTGGGAGACATGGGAGAAACGCCACTGCACGTCGCAGTGTCGCGCGGCGATCTTGTCATTACAGAGTCGCTCCTGCGGGCTGGCGCAAACGCGGATATTCGTTGTGAGTTCGGAGACACCGCCCGGGAGAGAGCAATCAAGGCAGGAGGGGCGCTGGCCAAGCTGCTCAAAGGCGCTCCAGCCGACCGTCCTCGCGCTGCGCGCTCGGACGGCGGCTGAGCGTCGGCGTTCGGCTAGTCTGTTCGTCACGACTCAGATGCACGAAGATGCGGAGGAGACGCGATGTCGGAACATGCAGTGATCGTCGAGTTCCAGTACGGCCAGAGTGACCTTATCTGAGATCCTATATTAGGGCTGTCATGCGCATGTTGTTCTCCAGCGTCGCGGGCTTCGGCAGTCTCCACCCGGTCATCGCACTTGCAAGGGCGGCGAGAGCCGCCGGTCACGACGTTGCGATTGCCACGAGCGACGTACAGCGCTCGACGATCGAGCGCTTGGGCTTCGCCTTCTTTCCGGCCGGATCTAACCCGGGCGCCGAAATGCGTCGGCGTCATCCCGACGTGCCCGTGCCACCCGTCAACGACGAAAGCCTGAGGCGGGTTCTGCAGTTCATGTTTGGCGACATTTACGTAGAGCTGATGCTACCTGGACTTCTGGAAGCGTGTCGGTCGTGGCGGCCGGAGGTCATCGTGCGGGGCCACATCGCACTCGCGCCGATGATCGCTGCCGAGGAATTGGACATACCGCACGTGGCCATCGAGGAGGCTGCGTCAGGAGAGCTTGCAACCAACGAAGCCATGTTCGCAGAGCCGCTCACGCGTTGGCGGCGTGAACGCCGGCTACCGGCGAATCTCCACCTCGCCAGTCTACGACGTTACCTCTGGCTCGTTCCGTTTCCACCGAGCCTGCGGCACGACGGTGCGCCATTCGGGCCGACGGCGCGGCGAATTCAGCCACTCATCTTCAACGAGACTCACGACTCGCTACCGCCGACGTGGTTAGACACCCTGCCCGCGGGCCCGGTGGTTCACGTCTCGCTCGGCACCGTCGCGCAGCAGCCGGAACTCTTGCGCAAAATCGTCGATGGGCTCGCTGAAGAGCCGTTCACGGTCGTCCTCGCAACAGGCACGCCTAACGTCGCCGAAGCGCTCGGAACACTGCCAGCCAACGTCATCTCGGTCCCTTTCGTTCCGCACTCGCTCTTACTGCCACGTTGCGATGCGCTCATCACACACGCGGGGGCGGGTTCACTGATAACCGGCATCATGGCTGGACTGCCAATGGTCCTCGTTCCCTTGTTCGGAGACCAGCCTCCTAATGCCGCGTGCGCCGTACGAGCCGGAGCGGGCATCATTCTTGATGCTGCCACGCTCTCACCCCAATCCGTTTGTCATGCGACCCGTGTTGTGTTGGCCGAGCCTCGATACCGAGAGAGCGTGCAAAGAGTGCGGGACGAGGCGAAGGGATTGCCTGATCATGCGGAGGCCGTCCGCTGGCTAGAGTACGTCGCGGAACATCGTCAGCTTCCGCCGACAGCACCGTGACCGAGACGCCAAGAGTATCGGTATCAGCTGCAAAGGAACGAAGGCCGCTTGCTCGGGCCACGCCGACGTAATCTAATCCGGTGCTCACATGGCCAGCGGGCATGAGCACCGGATTCGTGTGTAGTGTGTGGAGACGCGCGACCTCACCAGATTCAGGCTTAATCCCCTGTTCTCCTTGGAGGACCAGCTTCGAACTGCGATCGAGAGCGGCGGCGGCGGAGAGTACGATGGTCACGAAATCGCCATGGATGGAAGCGATGGAACGCTGTATATGTACGGACCCAACGCCGACAAGCTGTTCGAGGTCGTGGAGCCGATTCTACGCGCTGTGCCGTTCATGAGCGGTGCGTCCGTGACGAAGCGGTACGGTCCGCCCGATGACGAGACGAAAAAGGTTGCTCTCGTGCTGTAGGCGGATAACCCGTCATGGGTGGCCGAACAAAGTGCACGCAGGTCGACGGAGCGCGTGTCGCATTGTGGCAACGCTCCGTGTGATTTTCGGTTCGCGCTCTGCGGCTGCTACCCGGGCGTTACAGTATCCCTGGCTCACGACGCCGCATCGGTGCCTAGCGAGGGAGAGGGCGCGCCGCAGCAGCGCGGTCCCTCTAGCATCCCGCCCGGGCGCGGGACCAGAGGACTCGGGCGGCTACAAGCTGTCGAGGACCCCGGAGCGCGAGGCGGCGCGGGCCGCCACCAGCTGTGTGAGCGTCCGGCGCCGTCGCGGCAGGAGCCCGACCCGCTGCAGGTACGCGCTCGCCATCACCGCGTCCGCCGCCAACCCGAGGAGCGCGCCCGCGGGCACCGACAGGTATGCCGGCAGCCGCTTGAGCCGCATGCCCCCCCACCACGTCACCACGGCAAGGAAGGCGAGCCGCCACCAGTTCCTGCGCACGAGGTGCCAGCTCCGGCGAGACGCCCTCGCCAGGCCGGCAGCCTCCACGACGATCACCTCTCGCCAGAAGATGAGCCGCACCGGCAGATAGATCTGGAGCGCGAAGATGCACCACACGAGCGCTGCGTAAGGCGGCGCAAGAGACCCGACTGCGAGCAGCGCCACGAACGGCGCCACGAAGATCGCCAAGACGATCGCCTCGGCGCCCACGAGGCTCGGGAGGCGCGAGACGGCACGGGAGGCCGCCTCCACGGGCGACGCCCGGCCGCACGCCGCGCTGTACAGGAAGGCGACGACGAACCCATCAGCCAGCGCGTCCACGACGAGGTGCATCGATCGCCCCGTGACGAACTGCCAGCGCAGAAGCGTGAGGAGTAGCGCGATCGGGTTCGCGCCCTCAACCGCCGGAGTGCCCGGGGTGGCGAAGAAGGAATCGGCGAGCCGCGATGCGACGAGGAGCACGCCGGCAAGCAGAAGGACCCGGTGCCTCGCGATCGCGCCGATCCCGTCCTCGATCGCCTGGAGGACGGCGATCTGCTCGACCTCGGACGGCGCGATCGGTGCGGGAGCCGAGGCGCCGGGGACGGTGGCGTGAAATTCCTCGTAGCTCGCTCCGCTCCTGGCCGTGCTGCAGCTCCAGCACACCTCGAAGTCGTCTTCGACCTCGGCGCCGCAATGGGAACACCGCCACATGCGCTACCTGGCGCGAGAGATACCACGAGCGCGCCGAGCGGCGTCAACCGAAAGCGCGATGGTCCCGAAGCCGGCTGGCTAGACCAGCCGGTAGAGCTCCGCCGCGTTCTCGGCGCACATCCGCCGGCGCTCGGCCACCGGCACGTCGCGGAAGATGTCGTCGACCACGCGGCGGGTCTCCGGCCAGTCGCAGCCGTGGTGCGGGTAGTCGGTCGACCAGAGCATGTTCTCGATGCCGATCACGTGCCGGTTCATCACCGCGTAGCGGTCGATCATGAAGGCGGCGCGCCAGTTGCGGCGGAAGTAGAAGCTCGGCGGGTGCTTCAGCTTGACGGGCAGCCAGGAGCGGTTCCGCCACCAGCGGTCGTCGAGCTGCTCGAGCAGGTAGGGGATCCAGCCGCAGCCGGTCTCGACCGCCACCCAGACCAGGGTCGGGAAGCGATCGTGGACGCCCGACTGGATGATCTCCGCCATGTCGACGATCATGTCGCGGGCGCCCACCGTGGCGAGCCCCGTCAGATCGTCGCCGCGGACGCCCTTCGGCCTGGGCTTCTGCAGCTGGCGCATGACGCGCACGTGGAAGTGGACCGGCGCGCCGAGCGCCTGCGCCGCGTCCCAGAACCTGTCGTCCTCGGGGCGGATGGCCGGGCCGACGCTCGGCATGGTGTTGAGCCAGACACCGCGCATGCCGAGGCGGAGGCAGCGCTCCATCTCGCGGATCGACTCCTCGACGCCGAGGGCCGGCATGCAGGCGAGGCCGATCAGGCGGTCGGGCGCCACCTTCACGAACTCCTCCGCGATCCAGTTGTTGTAGGCCTGCACGCCCGCGCGCTGGAACTCGGGGTCGGGGTCGGAGAAGAAGTGGCTCATCATGCGCGCCGAGCCGAACAGCACCTCGGCGTCGACGCCGTCGATGTCCTGCTCCGCGAGCCGCGGCTCGGCGCGGAAGTTCCCCTGGTTCGCCTCCGCGAAGGTGACGCCGGTCCAGCGCACGTCCGCGTGCTTGCGTCCGGCCGAGGCGTAGATGCCGATCGGCGCCGGCGGCGTGTCGGGGCCGAACTGCCAGGCCTCGCCGCCCTCCCCGTCGGGCACCACCCGGGGCGCCTTGTCGTGGAACTTGCGCGGCATGTACTGCTTCCAGAGATGCGGCGGCTCCAGGATGTGCGAGTCGGCGGAGATCAGATGATACGCGCGGGCCATCGGCTGCTGCCCTCCCGCCCGAGGCATACAAACAAACGTTCGTTCGTTTCAAGGGGTCGTGCTACAGGGGGGCATGCACGCGCCCGTCCTCTACATGGTGAAGGTCTGGGTCTCGCCCGACGGCGGCGAGCGCTATCTCCGCTGGCTCGAGGAGAAGCACATGGCGGAGGTCATCCGCGAGCCGGGCTTCCTGTGGGCGGAGCGCTGCCGGCTCGAGCAGCGCGACGAGCAGGGGTGGCTCGGCTACCTCCTCATCTACGGCCTCGAGTCGCGCGAGGCCCTCGAGCGGTACCTGGGCAGCCCCGCCCGCGAGCGCTTCTGGCGCGAGCTCGAGCCGTTCGCCGACGTGCATCGCGCCGAGCGCTTCTACGGGACGGTGGATCTTCGCCTGGAGGGAACTAGCCCTTCTTGATCTCGCGCACCAGCCACTCGATCCGGTCGTTGCCCCAGAAGCGCTTGCCCTCGTAGATGAAGAAGGGAAAGCCGAAGACCTCGTCGGCGCGGGCATCCGCGTTGCTCCGCTCGAGCGCCGCCTCGTAGCGGGCATCCCGGAGGGCGGCGAGGAGCTCCTCGCGGGCGAGACCGGCTCGCTCGGCGACCTCGGCCAGCGTCTCCTCCTGCCCGATGTCCTTCGCCTCGAGCCAGCGGGCGCGGTACACGCCGTCGTGGTACGCGGCACCCCGTCCCTTCTCCTGCGCGAAGAAGAAGCCGCAGCAGGCCTTCTTGCTGTCGGCGAACGGGCCCGGGTTGAGCGGTAGACCGTAGGCCTCGGCGAAGCGCTTCACGTCCTCGAAGAGGTACCTGAAGCGGGGGGAGTTGAGATCGGGAGCGCCTCCCGTGCGCGGGGAGTAGACGGGTTTGTACTCCACCCCGGCACCCACGGGCGCCAGCTCGCGCTCGATGCGGCCGCTGGCGAGGAAGGAGTAGGGGCTGTTGTAGGCGAAGTAGAACCGCACGCTCTTCTTCGTCATCGCGTCCTCCTGCTGGCGCTCGTCCCTCGCCAGCTCGTGGCTCTCCAGAAACGTCACGTACTCGCGCGGCAGCCCGTGCTCGCGTGCGCCTTCGACGAGCAGGCGGAGGTAACGGGCCGACGGCTTCCGCCCCGCGACCGTCCACGAGGATTGGTAGGTGAACGCCGCGACGCGCTCCTCACCGCCGACGACCACCTCGACCGGAATCCGACGGTAGAGACCCCGATGTACCCCTTCGCTGCGATCGAGGCGATCGAGCTGCTCGGGGTCGAGGAGGTAGAGCACGCCGCACGTGCGCGCGCCCGCCAGGGGCTCGACGTTGGCGACCGCCCGCTCGCCCGGGCCGACCGGGAGGTTGAAGCAGAGACGGTAGCCCTCCAGCCACCCCCAGCGGGTCGCCAGCGGCCGCATCCCGCGCCGCTCGCAGAAGATGGGGCGGCTCATGTTGCTGCCGTAGCCGAAGTACCAGACCGCGTCCGTCATCGCAGCCGAAGCCGCAGTAGGCGCGCCGTACAGCTCAGTCAATACGGGAGAGCCGTGGTGACGCGCTCACCGCCCCTTCCACACCGGCCGTCGCTTCTCGACGAACGCCCGCTGCGCCTCGCGCGCGTCCTCGCTGCGACGGAGCGGCGCGCCGATCTCCTCCTGGCGCTTGTAGGCCTCGGCGAGCGAGAGGTGCACGATCTCGCGCACGCCCCGGCGCGTCTCGCGCACCGCGAGCGGCGCGTTGGAGGCGATCGCGTCGGCGGTCTCGAGCGCCGTCGCCATGAGCCGGTCGCGGGGGACGATCCGGTTCACGAGCCCGATCTCGAGCGCGCGCCGCGCGTCGATCGGGCGGGCCGTCAACAGGAGCTCGTGGGCATGCACCCACGGGATCTGCCGCGGCAGGAGGACGGTCGCGTTGCCGGTCGGGTAGAGCCCGAGCGCGACCTCCTCGAGCGCGAAGGTGGCCTCGGGCACCGCGTAGCGGATCTCCGCGGCGAGCATCAGGTCGAAGCCGCCGGCGCGGGCGTGCCCGTTCACCGCACAGACGAGCGGCGTCGCCAGGTCGAAGCCGGCGAGCAACGCGGTCGCCACGCTGCGCAGCCCCTCGAACA
>Ga0137403_10007829_pt1 | contig 12001 bp, 11 predicted proteins | sample CZOMad2_1_16fung_FD_122057 | JGI IMG/M metagenome (GOLD analysis project Ga0137403, IMG submission 122057) | Vadose zone soil fungal communities from Angelo Coast Range Reserve, California, USA - CZOMad2_1_16fungal (Hybrid Assembly) | ecosystem: Environmental > Terrestrial > Soil > Vadose zone...
GCCGGCCTGCATGTAGGCGGCCGCGGCGCGGTAAACCATGGTGCGAGCGAGCTCGGTCTCCATCGCCATGTCGGCGAGCTTGAACTGAATCGCCTGGTGCTTTGAGATTGGAACGCCAAAGGTTTTTCGCTCTTTCGCGTAAGTTAGTGACGCATCGAGACACGCTTGCGCAAGGCCAACCGAGAGCGCGGCGATTGCGATGCGGCCTCCCATCAGCGTGTGGAGGAACTGGCGGTAACCGCCACCTTGCGCGCCGAGGAGGTTCTCCCTCGGCACCGCGCAGTCTTCGAAGCTGAGTGGATGAGTGTCGGACGAATGCCATCCGAGCTTGCGATACGACGGCAGCACGTGATAGCCCGGCGTGCCCGTCGGGATCATGATCGCGCTGATCTCTGTTGTTCTGGGGATCTGCACGGCCAACTTCGCGGCCTGCTCATGCTGACGTTTCACATGAACAGCCGGTTCGACAGCGTGAACGCGCGGATCGACGCACTCGCGGCTCGGCTCGATGGCCGCCTCGACAACATGCACCAGCGTCTGCGCGTGGGCGAATCCCAATTTGTAATGGCCCTGGTTTTGCTGTTTGCGCTTTCCGTGCTGGCTGTCTGGATCGGCGTGGCCGCCATCGTGGGCGCCTTCCTTGCGGGGATGGCCTTAGCGGAGAGCGTGGAGCCCCGGGTGCGCGACCTCGCGCATGGCGTCGGCATAGGCCCGGTCGAGCGTGGCGCGCTCGGCGCCGGGCTGATGCCGCTTGACGAGCGCCTCGATGATGGCGCGCTCGGCCGGGGTCGCCTTCGCCGCGAGGGCCTGCGCCTTCTGCGCCGCGGCGAGCGCCCCCTGCTCGCGGTCCGGATTGGTGGGGTCGTTGTAGTTGGAGCCGTAGGTGATGGCGACGCCCCACTGGCACATGGCGCAGGCGGGATCGACGCGCGCGGCCTCGCGGAAGGACCGCTGGGCCTCCCAGTGGTTGAATGCGTAGGTCAGCCGGAGGCCCTGGTCGAAGTAGGCCTGCGACCGCGGGGAAGTCGTGGTGATCGAGTGCGAATAGGTCCCGAGATTCTTCCAGAGCGGCGGAGGACCGCCGGGCATGGCCGGCGACGGCCCGGCGGGTGCCTGAGCAGTCGAATGGACGTGCTCGGGTTGAGCGGCGCAGCCGACGGCGAGCAGCAGGACCACGACGAGCGGAGCGGGCGGTGAGCGCCTGGTCACGGGAGTCCTCCTTTGCACGCAGGGCCTACGGCGTGAGGCGATAGGATCAGCGTGGCTTGTCGCCCCCGAGCGTGATCCGGTGCATGAGGCGCCGATGCCCCTGGTAGTCGTTCACCGCATTGTGCTGCACGCAGCGATTGTCCCAGAAGGCGATGGAGCGGGGCCGCCAGCGGAAGCGGCAGGTGAGCTCGGGCCGGATCTGATGGCGGAAGAGGTAGTCGAGGATGGGCGCGCTCTCTTCACGGGTCAGCCCTTCGATGCCCACGGTGTGCGCGACGTTGACGTACAGCGCCTTGCGCCCGGTCTCGGGATGCGTGCGCACGATGGGATGGTGGGCGACGTATTCCTTGCGCGCGTCCTCCCGCGCGCTGTCCTTCATCCGGTCCTCGCGCGTCTTGGACACGTCCGCGCTCGCCGAGCTATTGATCCCCAGCAGGCCCGAGAGGAGGCGCTTCATGCCGTCCGACAGCGTTTCGTAGGCCAGGTACATGCTGGCGAAGAGGGTGTCGCCGCCCGCGGGCGGGACCTCGCGGGCGATGAGCATGGAGGCCATGGGCGGCAGGTCGAGATAGGCGGTGTCGGAATGCCAGATGCCGCCGAAGTTGATCCGCTCGTTCGCCTCCTTGAGCACCGGGATGATCTCGGGCTGCTCGGCCAGCCCCTTCACGAAGGGATACTCGATCGGCTCGCCGAACAGCCGCGCGAAGGTGAGGAAGGTGGCGGGCGGCAGATCCTGCTCGCGGAAGAAGATGACGCCGTGCTCGAGCCAGGCGCGGCGGATGGCCGCCACCGTGTCGGGAGAGAGCGGCTTGGCCAGATCGACACCGGAGAGCTCGGCGCCCAGGGCGCCTGCCACCGGCTCCACCACCAGGGAGCTGGGCAGGGAGGAGGCGCTCATGCGGGGGTGAAGGTTGGCAGCGGCGGCCCGCCCGCGGTGGGCTTCCACACCACCCGCACCGCCTGACCGATGCGGATGCCGTCCAGGTCGCAATCCACGAGGTTGGTCATCATGGTCACGCCCTCGTCCAGGGTGACATAGGCGATGGCGTAGGGCGTCTCCGCCCGACGCATCACGCTCCACGAATAGACGGTGCCCCGGCCGGATGCCGGCTGCCAGTCGGTCCGGTCGCTCCCGCAGAAGGGACAGAGCGCGCGCGGATAGTAGTGGACCTCGCCGCAGGCCTGGCACTTCTTGATGAGGAGCTGGCCCTGCGCGGCCGCCTCCCAGAAGCGCTTGGTTTCCGGATTTGGCTCGGGGGCGGGATACGTGCGCTCCTTGGGTTTTATGGGGGGGGCCATGGCTCACTCCCGCTCGAGGATGACGGTGGCGCTACCGTGCCGGGTGCCGAGCGAGCCGCCGGTGCCGTGGGCCAGCGCCAGGCCGCAGCTCGGCACCTGCACCTTCGGATGCGCCTCGCCGCGGAGCTGGCGCACCGCCTCGATCACCTTGGTCATGCCGCCGCGATTGGCGGGATGGTTGTTGCAGAGGCCGCCGCCATCGGTATTGAAGGGCAACCGGCCCTGGCCGGAGATCAGGTTGCCGTCCTCCACGAATCGGCCGCCCCCGCCCTTGGGGCAGAAGCCGAGGTCCTCCAGGCAGATCAGCACCGTGATGGTGAAGCTGTCGTAGATGGACACGTACTTGATATCCGCGGGCGCGACCCCGGCCTCCGCGAAGGCCAGGGCGCCCGAGCGGGCGGCCCCGGTATAGGTGAGGTCGATCTTGCCGCCCATCTGGTGCTTGGGCGCCTCGCCCGCGCCGAGGAGCCGCACGCGCGGCCGCTTGAGCCGCTTCGCCACCTCGGGGGACACCACCACGAGGGCGCCGCCGCCGTCGGTGATCACGCAGCAATCCAGCCGGTGCAGCGGGTCGGCGATCATCGGCGAGCTGACCACGTCGTCCACCGTGACCACCTCGCGAAGGAGCGCGTGGGGATTGTGCTGGGCGTGATGCGAGGCCGCCACCTTGATCCACGCGAGCTGGGCGCTGGTGGTGCCGAACTCGTGCATGTGGCGCCGGGCGGCCATGGCGTACATGTTCACCACCGTGGGTCCGAAGGGATACTCGAACTGCACGTCCGGCGCGGCCGACCCGTAGTTCCGCGGCGCGGTGCCGGTGGCCATGCCTTCCGCGCGCGGCCGGCCCGCCAGCGTGATGAGCGCCACGCTGCACTTGCCGGCGGCGATGGCCTCGGCGGCATGGCCCACGTGGATCACGTAGGACGAGCCACCGGTCTCGGTGGTGTCCATGTGGCGGACCTTGAGCCCCATGTAATCCACCAGCGACAGCGGGCCGAGGCCCGGGGCGTCGCCGGCGCAGAAGAAGCCGTCCACGTCGGCGCGGGTGAGCCCCGCGTCCTCGAGGGCGCCCTTGGCCACCTCCGCGTGGAGCTGGGCCAGGGACTTGTCGTCTGCCTTACGGGTGGGATGCTCGTAGATGCCGGCGATATAGGCCTTGCCCTTGATGGTCATGGCGGCAATTCTACGCGACCGAGGCCCGCGCGCGCACCATGGGCTCGGACGCCTCGAAGGCCGGCGGGCTCTCCTGGCGGCAGCGCGAGCAGGGGCCGGACCGGGCGCGCATGGCGCGATTATACGCATCCGGGTATGCGACAATTGGTCTGGAGGCTTCAGCCATGACACCGCGGGTCACCGTGGTCGTGATTCCCCGCGAGCGCTTCAGCTTGGCTGTGCATGCGCTTGACGTCCTCTACGAGCGCACCGACTTCCCGTTCTCGCTCGTCTACGTGGACGCCGGCTCGCCGCGACCGGTCCGCCGCGCGATCGAGTCGCGCCAGCACGCGAAGCGCTTCCGCCTCATCCGGGTCGAGGATCACCTCGCGCCCAACGAATCGCGGAACCTGGCGCTCGCCCACGTGGAGACCCCGTACGTGGTCTTCATCGACAACGACGTCCTCGTGCAGCCGGGGTGGCTGGAGGCGCTGGTTCGCTGCGCCGACGAGACGGCCGCCGCGCTGGTGGGCCCGCTGTACTGCATCGGGCCGCCGGAGCTCGAGACGGTGCACATGGCGGGGGGCATCGCCGGGCCCGTGGAGGAAAACGGCCAGCGGCTCTTCCGCGAGCGGCATTTTCAGCCCGGCAAACCCTTCGCCGCGCTCCGGCCGCAGCTCAGCCGCGCGAAGACGGAGCTGGTCGAGTTCCATTGCCTGCTGGCGCGGCGCGACGTCTTCGACCGTCTGGGCCCGCTCGACGAGGGCCTGCTCACCGCGAACGAGCACCCGGACCTCTGCGCGTCGGTGCGACAGGCCGGCGGCACCGTCTACCTCGAGCCCACCGCGGTGGTGACCTGGATGGCGCCGCCGCCGGTGGCCTGGTCGGATCTCGGCTTCTTCCTCCTCCGCTGGAGCGACGCGTGGAACCTGTCCACCCTCTGCCACTTCCGCGAGAAATGGCAGCTCGACGCGGATCCGCGCCTTCCCTGGCAGCTCGACTGGCTCCGCGACTACCGCCACCGGGGGCTGGGTCTCCACCGGCTGCGCGCCGGGATCCGGCGCGTGCTGGGCTGGCGGCTCGGCGGGTGGGTGTACGCCCGCCTCGACGTGGTCGTGCGCGGCCTCGAACACCTGCTGATCCGGCTGCTGGCCCGCGATGGCCGCCGCGGCCGGCATCGCCTCGACTACCGCCGCGAGGACCTCACCGCGTCGCGCGCCGCGCGGCGGGCGGGCTGATGGGGGGGATGATGCGGGGGCCGATGGGGCGGGCGCATCCGGACCCGGAGTTCCGGCCTATCCTCTCCTTAAGATGCGACGAGCGCCGCCGGCGATTCGCCCGGCGCGGGGGACGGCTGGCCGTGAACCCGGCGTCGGGAGGCCGGCATCTCAACCGTGGAGGCGATACCCATGACAGATTCGAGTGTGCTGCATCTCGACGATAAGACCTTCGACGAGACCTTCTCGACCGCCGAAGGCGTCCTGATGGTGGATTTCTGGGCGGAGTGGTGCGGCCCCTGCCGTGCCGTGGGGCCCGTGCTCGAGGACCTGGCCCGGACGTCCGGCGGGAAGGTCACGCTGGCCAAGGTCAACGTGGACACCTATCCCGCGCTGGCCGCTCGCTTCGGGGTCCGCTCGATCCCGACCATTCTCTTCGTGAAGGACGGCAAGGTGCGCGACACGGTGATTGGCGCGGTACCGAGGCCGGAGATCCAGAAGAAGCTCACCTCGCTCGCCTGAGCGAGTCGCGGCGATCGGAGCGGCCGGCCTTCCGGCCGCTCCCGTCACTCTCCCCCCCCTCCCCCCAGAACGAGCGCCGCGCCCGCCGCGGCCGTCAGCGCCACGACGATCCAGGGGGGCGCCTGCCACACGGTGAGAAGCACGAAGGCCACCAGGGCGAGGGCGAAATCCGGCGGACCGAGCACGGCGCTGGTCCAGACGGGGCTATACAGGGCCGCGAGAAGAATACCCACCACCGCGGCATTGACCCCGCGCATGGCCGACTGCGCCCAGGTCCGGCGCCGGAAGGCGTTCCAGAACGGCAGCGCGCCCATCAGGATCAGGAGGCCGGGCAGGAAGATCGCGACCAGACAGAAGGCGGCCCCGGCCCAGCCGCTTGGCGGCAGCCCCATCACCGCGCCCAGATACGCGGCGAAGGTGAAGAGCGGGCCCGGCACCGCCTGCGCGGCGCCGTAGCCGGCGAGGAACGCGCTCTCGCTCACCCACCCCGGCGTCACTACCGCCGCCTCCAGGAGCGGGAGCACGACGTGCCCGCCGCCGAAGACGAGCGCGCCGGCGCGATAGAACGCCTCGAACACCGCGATGGCGTGGCCCGCGCCGAGTCGCACCGCGAGCGGAAGCCCGACCAGCAACAGGAAGAAGGCGGCGAGACAGGCGCAGGCGACCCCGCGCGACACCGCCACCGGCAGCGCGCCCTCGGGCGACGCCGTCCCTTCACGGCAGAGCCAGAGACCGAGCACGCCGCCCAGCACGATGGCGCCGATCTGGCCCGCCGCCGTCGCGGCGGAGAACACGACGAGCGTGGCCAGCACCGCGATGCTGGCCCGCGCGCGATCCGGACAGAGGGCGCGCGCCATCCCCCACACCGCCTGGGCGACCACCGCGACCGCGACCACCTTGAGCCCGTGGAGGGCGCCCAGCCCGGCCGGGCCCGTGATGGCGCCGGCACCCAAGGCAAAGAGCGTGAGCGCGATGGCCGAGGGCAAGGTGAACCCCGCCCAGGCGGCGAGGCCGCCGGTGAGGCCGCCGCGCGACAACCCCACCGCGAACCCCACCTGGCTGGACGCGGGCCCCGGCAGGAACTGGCAGAGCGCGACGAGGTCCGCATAGGCCGACTCGCCGAGCCACTGCCGCCGCTCGACGAGCTCGCGGCGAAAGTAGCCGAGGTGCGCGATGGGCCCGCCGAACGAGGTCAGGCCGAGGCGCAGGAAGACGCGGAAGATCGCGCCGGCGGAGTCGAGCACCGCGCGCCTAGTACCGGTTGGCGATGGGCAGCGTGTCCGCCGGGAAGAGCGTGATGATCTGGGCGCCCTTCGGCGTCACGATGACCTCCTCCTCGATGCGGGCGGCGGAGATGCCGTCCGAGGCGGGGCAATAGGTCTCCACCGCGAACACCATGCCCGCCTCGAGCTCCATCGGGTCCTCAAGTGAATTGAGGCGCGAGATGATGGGACGCTCGTGGAGCCCCAACCCGAGACCGTGGCAGAAATTGAGCCCGAAGGCCGCCATCTCGCTCTCGAAGCCGATCTCCTGCGCGCGGGGGAAGCACTTCGCGATGCGATCCGTGCCGATGCCCGGCTTGATGAGGGCGATGGCGCTATCCATCCACTCGCGCGCCTTCTTGTAGGCGGATTGCTGGGAGGCGGTGGCCCGCCCCACGCTGAAGGTCCGGTAGTAGCAGGTTCGGTAGCCCATGAAGGACTGGATGATGTCGAAGAAGGCCTGGTCGCCGGGCCGGATGAGGCGGTCGGTGAAGTTGTGCGGGTGCGGCGAGCAGCGCTCGCCGGAGATGGCATTGATGGCCTCCACGCAGTCCGAGCCCATCTCGTAGAGGCGCTTGTTGGCCAGCGCGACGATCTCGATCTCGCGCACGCCGGGCTTGAGCGCCTCGAAGATGTCCTGATAGACACCGTCGCCCATGGCCGACGCCATGTTCAGGAGGGTGAGCTCGTCCGCGCTCTTGATGACCCGCGCCTCCAGCATGACCTGCTGCCCATCGCGCACCTCGATCCCTTCCTTCTGCAGCGCGAAGAGGAAGGGCGGCTCGACCACATCGATGCCCACCGGCATCCCCGCCACCCCCTCTTGCACCAGGATGTCCTTGATCTCCCGCGCCGCGCGCTCGAAGAGCCCGGCCTTGGGCGACACCGCCCCGCGCATGCCGACCATGCCGGCGATGCAGTGGGTGGGATCGAGCCAGGGGGCGTGGAGACGATGGTGGCGCGCGGCCGAGCCGAAATCCCAGACCCAGGGCTCGCCGTTGCCGGTGAGAAGACAGTAACGGATGAGCTTGTCGCGTGCCCACTCGCCGATCACCGTGCTCGAGATGTAGCGGATATTGTGCTGGTCGAAGGTGAGCAGCGCGCCCAGCCCGGAGCGGGCCAGCGCCTGACGCGTGCGGCCCAGGCGATAGGCGTGGAGCCGCCGGAAGTCCACGCGCTCCTCGAAGTCCACCTGCATGTGGCCCGGCGCCTGGATGGGCCGGTCCCAGCGGTGCTTGGGATCCACGGCGTCGGGCGTGACGTGCCGGGGTGACACGGCGGGGGCCTTGCCGGCTCGCGCCATGGCGCTAGCCCTTCCTCGAGGCGAGGTAGCGAATGTAGCCCAGGATGAAGAGCCCCACCCCCACGACGACCGGCATCCACTCGCGCGGGACCCGCAGCTCGCGCACGAGGATGATGCCCAGACCCACCACGGTCACGATGGCGCCGGCCATCATGAGGTGCCTCCCCGATCGATCAAGCATGGCCGAGCCTCCCCCTTCGAGATGGCGAGACGGGCGCATCTTAGCCCCACCCCCGGCGCATCGCCAGACGCGCGCCGCGCGCGCTCCCTGTCGTATGCTGGAGTGGTGACGGCCACCGCGCCCGCGCGCCCGCTACGCTACCACTTCTCCGGCATCGCCGGGGCGGGCATGAATCCCCTCGCGCGGCTCATGCGCGCCCGCGGACACACCGTCCAGGGCTCCGACCGCGCGCTCGACCAGGGCAAGAGCGCTGATCTCGCCGCGCTCCTGCGCGGGCTGGGCATCACCCTCCTGCCCCAGGACGGCGCGGCGGTGTCGCCGGGCCTCGACCGCTTCATCTACTCCACCGCGGTGGAGGCGGATACGCCCGAGATGCGCGCGGCGCGCGCGCTGGACATCGAGCGGGTGGCGCGCCCGGCCTTGCTGGCGGAAGTGGTGAACGCGGGCCGGCCCGGCGTGGCCATCGCCGGCACCAGCGGGAAGAGCACCATCACCGGCATGGTGACCTGGCTGGTGCGCGAGGCGGGGCTCCCCGCCACCGCGCTGGGCGGGGCCGCGCTGGTGGGCGAGGGCGTGAGCGGCTGCTTCCTCGCGGGCCCTGACGCGGCGCCGGTGGCGGCCGAGGCCTGCGAATCCGACGGCACGCTGACCGGATACGTGCCCGCGCTGGGCATCATCCACAATATCAGCCGCGATCACGGTGAGGTCGCGGCGCTGCGGCCGCAGTTCGAGGCCTTCGCCCGCAATACCCGGCGGCTGCTCGTGAATGCCGCCTGCCCGGAGGCCCTCGCGGTGGGGCGTGCCGTCGGCGCCGGGACCTATGGCCCGACGCCCGACGCCGAGGCGCGGCTCGAGATCCTGAGCGTGGGCCCGCACCGGGCCACGGGGGTGCTGCATGCGCCGGCCGGGCGCGTGGCGCTCGATATTCCGCAGCCCGGCGCCCACAACCTCGAGAACGCCGCCGCGGCCGCGCTCGTCGCCCTCACCCTCGGGCTCACGCCGGAGGCCATTGCCGGCGCGCTGAAGCGCTTCCCCGGCGTGGCGCGCCGCTTCGAGGTGGTGGGCACGACGCCGAACGGCATCCGCGTGGTGGACGACTACGCGCACAACGGCGAGAAGATCCGCGCCGCGCTCACCACCGCCCAGGCGGGGGCGGCGCGGGTGGTGGCGGTGTTCCAACCGCACGGCTATGGCCCCGCGCGCTTCCTGCGCCCGGAGCTGCGCGAGCTGCTGCCGCGGATCCTGCGCCCCGCCGACCGCTTCTGTTACGCGGAGGTGTACTACGCGGGCGGCACCGTGACGCGGGACGTGACGGGCCGCGTGCTCGCGGACGATCTGCCCCCCGCGCTTCGCTGCGGCCATGCCGCGAATCATGCCGCCGTGGTGCAGTGGGTCGCCAATGAAGCACGACGGAGCGACACTGTGCTCCTCATGGGCGCCCGCGATCCCGATCTGCCGCGACTGGCGGCGGCGGTCTACGCGGTGCTCGCGGGCGGTGGACTGAGCCCGCGCCGATGACGTCGCGCCGACGTCACCTTCCCGATGGCAAGGCGCCGCTCAGACCTCGAGACCGGCACCGTCCTCGCGGATGAGGCGTAGCGTCCGCGCGGCGCCGTCGAGGGCGCTCCGGACCTGGGCGAGGGCAAGCAGCGGGAAGTAGTTCCGGTAGAGCGTGTAGCGGAGATAGAAGACGCCCGGAAAGCCCGTGCCGGTGGCGAGCGTCTCGTCCCAGGTCCCGTCGGCGCGCTGCGTGTTTATGAGATAGCGCGCGCCGCGAACTAGGCTCTCGCTCTCCACCTGTCCCGACGCCATCAGCCCCAGCAGCCCCCACGCGGTCTGGGACGGCGTGCTCGGCGCGGCCACGAAGTGCCCCTCGCCGTAGCTGGCGCAGCTCTCGCCCCAGCCCCCGTCGGCATTCTGCACCGAGGCGATCCAGCGCCCGGCTTTCCAGATGGCGCGCGAGGCGGTGCGATCGTGCGAGGCGCGCAGCCCCCGGAGCGCGAGAAAGCTCCCGTAGAGATAGTTCACGCCCCAGCGCCCGTACCAGGACCCGTCCGCTTCCTGGGTCTGGAGGAGATAGGCGACGCCGCGATCCACGGGGAAATCGGAGAGCGTGAGCCCGCGCCGGCACAGGGCCTCCAGCACGCGCCCGGTGATGTCCGGGCAGGTGGGATCCAGCATGGCGTTGTGGTCGGCGAAGGGCACGCGGTTGAGCAGCGCCCAGTTGTTGTCCACGTCGAAGGCGGCCCAGCCGCCGTCGCTGGACTGCATCTGGGTGAGCCAGTGCAGCGCGCGCTGCTCGCAGCGTGCCTGGGCCGAGGGGTCGGAGGCGCGCGCGTGCTGCAGCGCGAGGAGCACCATGGCGGTGTCGTCGATGTCGGGGTAGTGCTCGTTGCTGAACTCGAAGGCCCAGCCGGAGGGCTCCAGGTCCGGCCGCTTCACCGACCAGTCGCCGCGGCGCCGGACTTCCCGCTCGACGAGCCAGTCGGCGGCGCGGCGCTGGGCGTCGGCGGCCGCGGCGCCCGACTCGCCCAGCGCGAACATGGCGATGGCGGTATCCCAGACCGGCGAGAAGCAGGGCTGGAAGTACACGCGGTCGTCGGTCTCGGTCCGTAGACCCTCGAAGACGCGGATGGCCTCCACGAGATCGGGATGGTCGCGCGGATAGCCCAGGCACTCGAGCGCCATGATGAAGTACATCATCGAGGGATAGATGCCGCCGAGCCCGTCGCTGTGGCGGGTGCGGTCGAGCATCCACTTCTCCGCCTCGCGTAGCGCCGACTTGCGGATCATCTCCGGCGCGCCCTTCTCCCAGACCTTGAGCGCGGTGTCGAGCTGGCTGAACACGGCGGACAGCCGGTCGCGCCGCGGCAGGCGGAAGCTCTTGCCCGGCGCGGCCAGCTCGTCCAGATCGAACCCGGCGGGGACGGGACGGCGACCCGCGCGCGACTGGACGATCGATAGCGGCACCACGATGGCGCGGGTCCACGACGACATCTCGTAGATGAGGCCACCGGGCAGCAGCACCAGCTCGGGGGGAATGGTCGGCACGTGCCGGCGGGGGTAGAGGCCGAAGAGGCTCAGGTTGATGCGGACGTAGCTGTTCGTTTCCTGGATGCCGCCCAGATGCAGGATGCAGCCGCGCGCCCGCGCCATGGGCTCGCTCTCGGCGGGAAGTCCGGCCAGCTTGAGCGCGGCATAGGCTTTCACGGTGGCGTTGAGCTCGGCGGGGCCCTCGGGGTAGATATTGAAGCCGCCGTCGGGGAGCTGCCGCGTCAGAATGGCCCGGCGCGTCTTCTCGATGCGACCCCAGGTGGGTGGCCGCCAGGCGCCGTCCTCGGGCGGGTAGAGCCAGAGCTGGAGCAGCACGTAGTCCGACTCGAGCGTGGTGTCGGCGAGGAGCTCGCCGCACCAGTACCCGTCCGGCTTCTGGAGCAACCGCACCGCCTCGCCCGCGCGCAGGACGGCGGCGCCGACGGCGTCGGCGAGGGCCGCGCGGCTTTGGGCGTGGGATCGGGCGGGGCGGTGATCGGAGGGCTCGATCCAGGACGCCGACATAGGCCTTCAGTGTAACCGAGACGGGCCGACTCCCCGAAACTCGGGCGGCGCCCCGTGTGGTACCATGCCGCTTGCGGCACGCAGGGCGCTCCAGAACCGCACTCCATCCCACGACACCACCAAGGAGGATCCCCATGGCGATCAAGGTCGGCGACAAGCTGCCCGGCGGCACCCTCACCGAGATGATCGAGACCGAGCAGCCGGGGTGCAGCATCGGTCCCAACAACTTCAACGTGTCCGATCTCACCAAGGGCAAGACGGTCGTGATCTTCGGTCTGCCCGGCGCCTTCACCCCCAC
>Ga0137403_10007830_pt1 | contig 12001 bp, 9 predicted proteins | sample CZOMad2_1_16fung_FD_122057 | JGI IMG/M metagenome (GOLD analysis project Ga0137403, IMG submission 122057) | Vadose zone soil fungal communities from Angelo Coast Range Reserve, California, USA - CZOMad2_1_16fungal (Hybrid Assembly) | ecosystem: Environmental > Terrestrial > Soil > Vadose zone...
GAGGCGGGGGATGCTGTTGACGCCGAAGTCGAATTTGGATCGTCGGAGTATGCGAAGGAGATTCTCGGGGCGGTGTGGGGCTATCCTCCCGAGTTGGATCTTGAGAAGGAAGCTACGCTGCAACGAGCGATGGTAACCCTGATCCAGGAGGGGTTGGTCGGGTCTGTGCATGACTGCGCCGATGGCGGTCTGGCGGTGTCGCTGGCCGAATGTGCGCTTCCCAAGGGCGTGGGCCTTAACGTGAATTTGAAGGCACACGATCTTCCGGCGGAGTTTGTGCTTTTTGGCGAAGATGCCAGCCGGGTTGTGCTCTCTTGCGACCCGGGGAACCTGGCGCGAATCCAACAGGTAGTGCGGGACTACGGCCTCTTTGAGGATGTACTCGGCGAAACCGGCGGAGACCGGGTGGAGATTGCCCTGGATGGAAACGCCGTCGTTTCCGCGACGGTTGCGGAATTAGGCGAGGCCTACGAAAACGCACTGGAAGAGGCGCTGCGAATGGAACCGGGTGCAGCGGCAGCGGACTGAGGAAATTGTTAAAGCTAAGTGCTAACGGCTAAGTACCAAATGCTGCCCTTGGACAAATTTCGAGAAGAGTGTGGCGTCGTGGCCATCCACGCGCATCCGGAGGCGGAGAAGCTCGCCTATTTGGGGCTGCACGCGCTCCAGCATCGCGGACAGGAGTCCGCGGGCATGGTCACGTCCGACGGCGAACGCTTGCGTGTGCATCGGTCGATGGGCCTGGTCGCTGACATCTTCACCGAGGAAGCACTGGCCTCTGTGCATGGCATTTTGGCAATTGGCCACACGCGCTATTCCACCGCCGGCGATTCGGCTCTGCTAAATGCTCAGCCGATCATGGTGCAATCGAACAAGGGTGCAATCGCGATTGCCCACAACGGTAACCTCGTCAATGCGCAGGCGATCCGTAGCAAACTGGAAGCTCAGGGCTCGATTTTTCAGACGAACAGCGATACCGAAGTGCTGGTTCATCTGATCGCGCTCTCACGGGAGCAGACTTTACCGGACGCTATCGCCGACGCTCTGCGTCGCGTGGAGGGGGCGTTCTCGCTGGTGATGATCAGCCGTGACCGGATCTTTGCAGCCCGCGATCCGCGCGGGTTCCGGCCGCTGGCGATGGGCCGTATTCCGGCGCTGACCGGAGAGAAGAAAGACACGGTCGTCTTCGCCTCGGAGACGTGCGCTTTCGATTTGCTGGGCGCGACTTACGAACGCGACGTTAAGCCGGGCGAACTGGTTATTGTCGGGCCAGAGGGCATCAGTTCGCGTTTCTACTCGCCTTCACCGGCGCAGTCGAGCTGCATTTTTGAGCATGTTTATTTTTCGCGTCCCGACAGTTTCGTGTTCGGACGCTCGGTGGACCAGAGCCGCGACCTGATGGGACGGCAGCTGGCGCGCGAGGCGCCGGCGGATGCGGATATCGTCGTTCCCGTCCCCGATTCCGGCAATACGGCCGCATTGGGATTCTCCACCGAGAGCGGGATTCCATTTCGGCTGGGGCTGATTCGCAACCACTACATTGGCAGGACGTTCATCGAACCGAGCCAGTCGGTGCGTGATTTCGGAGTCAAACTGAAGCTCAATCCGGTACGCAGCTTGCTTGAGGGAAAACGCGTTGCCCTGATTGACGATTCGATCGTGCGCGGCACCACCAGCAAGAAGATTGTCCGCCTGATCCGTAATGCGGGGGCGAAGGAAGTGCACATGCGGATCTCGTGCCCGCCGACGATTTCTCCGTGCTTTTACGGGGTGGATACGCCTTCGAAGAAACATTTGATTGCGGCCAACAAAACGATTGAAGAAATTCGCGCCTACATCGGCGCGGATTCTCTCGCTTACCTTTCGCTGGAAGGGTTGAAGAAGGCCTGTGGCGAAGGCGAAGTTACGAGTTACTGCTCGGCCTGCTACACCGGACACTATCCCACCAATTTAGTTGATGTGGACGAGATCCAACCGGCGGGAGTGTCGGAGTAGCGCAGGTTTCCGAAATTAAAACCTTGTAGAGACGGCTGCCGTGTCTCCTCTGCCAGCGGAGACGGGGCAAGCCCCGTCTCTACCCATGTGTCAGGTACCCACTTTCAGAAGTGGACCGTGAAGCTGCCCTCCACGCGCAGGTTCGACATGAGGTAGTATTGCGAGTCGCCTAACTCGCTCTCCGCTACCGGATCGCGGCGATCGGCAATGTTGCGGGCATCCACTCGAATTTCCCAGCGGGGCGTGCGGTATCCAGCACTCAGATCCACGGTCGCGAAACCTTCGGCCAGCGCGGTATTGCGTTTGTTCAAGAAACGGCTGCCTGTGTAGTTCATGGATACGCCACCCAGAAAACCGTGGATCGGAGTGTAATAGAGGCCGGCTGCCGCAAGATTATGCGCCGACATTTCGATCCGCTTGCCGGCAAGTTGGGTCTCGACACCAGGGTCGAAAATTTGTGTGAAGTCTGTAAAGATCGCATCGTGGTAGCTGTAATTCGCGCGCGCGATTACGTCATGAGAGAGGAATAGCGCAACGCCGGTTTCGAAGCCCTTGAAGTGCTCCGCTCCGGCATTCTCCAGATGCGGGTTTCCATCTGCATCTACGGTTGCAACAACGAGATTGGAGAAATCCATGAAAAAACCCGACGCTTCCCACTCGATCCGGCGATTCCAAAAGCGGCTTTTAATCCCGCCTTCCACACTGCGCGAAGTTTCAGGTTTCAATATTGTTGACTCACCGTCGCCGCCGCCTTCGTTTTCGCCGATTCCAAAATCGATAGCGGCCGGCTTGAATGTGTCGCGATAGTTCACATACAGGCTGAGGGAATCCTGGTTCTGCTGCCACGCGGTGAATATGGCGCCTATGCTGCCGGAGGCGCGGACGTTGGTCTGACTGAATTCGGATGAAGTCTCTGCACCCGGGTCAGCGTCCTTCCTGTTTTCATGAGTGACGTTGAGCCGGATACCGGCGTCGAAGCGAAGCCGATCCAGAGGCTGCCACTCGACCGAGGCGTAAGGGCCGAAAAAATCGCGGTGGTCGTTGATGGTTACGTCAAGAACGTCGGGCCTGGGAACCGGGAACGCCTCCTCGAAGGAACCATTGCGGTGCACGAAGTAATCGAAATCCGCTCCCTCCGCATTGCCCGTCCCATGCTGGTAGTCAGCGCCGGCGAGGAAGGTCACTGCACGTGGCAGTTTCCACGAGAGGTGAGAATCGAGGTAGACATCGGTGAGGTGGATCCTCTCCTTGATGCCGTGGGCATCGGGTACATCCGGATCGGCGTCGTCAAGGGTCGTGAGAAAGCCCCGATAGATATCCTGGCGGCTGTGCGACACGCTGCCAGTAGTAGACCAGAGGGCTCCCCCGACTTTCCGATCGAAGCCAAGCATGCCAGTGAATCGATGATCGTCGAGGAAGGTGTCCTGGGGGTTGTAATTTGTGTCGACCGGGTTTTGGGGAGAGAGGGTAAGGCCGTCGCGCACACGGGGGCTGGCAGGATTCTGATCCAGCCAGTTCACATCGACATTGAACCAAGTGCGTTTTTCTTCGACGGGCTTTCGTGCCACCCGCCACAAACCATGACCGCGGCGATATTCGGTTCGATCGTCACGGAAGCCGACTCGCTCCCCGTCGATCGAGAGGCGCGACGCCCAATCGCCGAAGAATGGAATGGGCGTAGCGAACGAGCCGCCACCGCTGCCATAAGTTCCACCATGGAGAGTGAGAGATCGATCCGGCGACGCGGCATCCTTGTGGACGACATGAATTACTCCCACAAACGACGTGGCCCCGTAGGTTACCGGCGCTGGCCCGCGCAGCACTTCGATCCGCTCGATGTCGTTCAGGTCCAGGGTCGTCAGTGCAGGATTGAAAGCTCCGCCCCAAGGCACTCCATCCACTACGAGGAGAAACGCGTCGAACTCCTTGAGGCCCCAAAAGTCGGGGACGGAGCTGGCCGGTCCGGCGTCTCCGCCGGGTGCGATCTCAACGCCAATGGCCGAGGACAGCGCGGTGCGCAAATCGCGAGTTCCTCGCCCACTAAGCTCCTCGCCGGTGAACACCTCGATCGGTGCGGGGTCTTCTTCGGGGTCCTCGGGCAGCCGCGTGGTTGTCACTTCCACACGTTGCTGCACCGTCGGCAACTTCTGTTGAGGGGCCGGCTGAGGAGGAGTGGTAGGAGGAGAACCTTGTGCCAACGCAAATGAGGTAGCAATGATGATGAAGGCAGGCAGAAAGCGAAACATCTTCTTCATGGAAGGGGAGCTTACAGACCAAAAGCTTCCTACTACCAGTGGTAGTACTGTTTAGGCCCAAAGCGGGCAGGGGAAATGCAGAAAGTTGCGACTTATCCAGCGATGCTTCCTAGCGGACCAGCCACTCTGTGATTCGATGGGTTTGAGTCAGGACGTCACCATAGACAGCGACGGCGCACAAAATCGTCGCGAGAAGCGGCGGAAGGGCATAGCGCCAGCGAGTTTGGATCGGGCGGGCTTTGCTCTCATCCCAGGCGAGGAGGCGTTCCACGCGACCGCGCACCGAGCCAGAGCCGTTTACGAGCGCCATGGTGAAGGCGGGCGTGCCTTGAACCGGCATCAGACGCGAAAGCTTGATCAGAGCTGTGGCCAGGTCGAGCGCGTCGCAAATACTCGCGACCGCTCCGTCATCCGCTGCTATTTCCGCTGCTTCCTGCCAGGCGTTTTCGAGACTGGCCATGCCTGGGAACGGAGAACAATGAAAGACCAGTTTTTTCAAGTTGTCGCGCGATCGCATATGGGCGATTTCATGGCGTACGGCAACCCGCAGTTCGTCTCTGTTGAGAAGTGCAACAGTCGCTTCGGAAACCAGCACCCGAGGCGAACAGACGCCCACCAGGGTAAGAGGTGGAGTGCCATTGGCGCGGAAGGTAGGCGCCGTCACCCCCGCATCCAGCGCATCGGCTCCCTTCAGCCAGTCCGCTACCACGCGTGAAGTTTGCGCCTGCGCGGCCACCACGCGGAATGCACCGAGGGCAAACAGCAGCAGGCAGCCGACGCCGAGCACCAGCGGCACAACCATGTCCTCATGAATCGAACGCGGTTCGTGCAAAACAAAGGAAGGCACGACCAATACCAGCGTGACAAAAGCGGATGCCAGCAGCGGAAAAACACGCGCCCAGAACAACAGGTTCGCCTGTGCCTGCGCGGATGCGCTGCGCAGGAACCTCAGGTAGCGCCATCCAGATACCACCATCAGCGACAGCACGCAATACAGCAGCACGAAGAACGTAAGCGAAACGGCGACGCCCCGTAGGACAAACATTATTCCTGCTCCGCCTTCTTGAGTTCACGACGCTTGCGTTCGACCAAAACCTGGAGCTCATCCAGCAATTGTGCGTCGTGCGTGCTGAGGGCTTCGACCAGATACGAAAGCGGCAGTGAGGATGCGTCGCCGGATCCCAGCAATTGCCGGATGCCTTCGACGACCGCAACTCGGCGCAGTTCCTCTGGAGTTTGACGCGGAAAGTAACGGAATGCCCGGCCTTCGGCGGTGCGGTCGAGCAGTCGCTTTTTGTAGAGGCGATCGAGCGTCGTCATGACGGTCGTGTAAGCCTGCGTGATCTTTTGATCTTCGAGCAGTTCACGAACCGTGGCGGTGCCGCGCGACCAGAGGGCCTCCAGCACCTGTTGCTCGAACGGCCCTAGTGGCGTGCCGGCCGGTGCTCCGAAAAATGTAAAAACTTTCTTCACTCCGCGAAGCCCTCAAAAGCCTTTGCATTATTGCAAATCTGACACGAATGGTCTACGGCAAAGACGGGCCATGCTTCAGCATTTCAGCTGATTTTTGGCCCGAGGAAGCAGAATCTACTTTCGTGCCCGAGCCACCCGGGCAATTCCTTGCAGATCATTTGTAATTTTCACGTCCGACCACCCGGCGAGGAGTCGCTGAACACCGTCCGCAATCGTAGCGCTGATCTCGAACACCAGCCATCCCCCCGGACGAAGCGCCTCGCGGGCTTGCGGGATCAGCCTTTCAATAACTTCGAGCCCGGTCGGACCGGCAAAAACGGCGTCTCTGGGCTCGAATTTCCGGACCTCGAGTTGTACCTGATCTTCCTCCGACTGGCCTACATAGGGTGGGTTGGAGATTACGAAGTCAAATTCTTGTCGGGGCAGTGCATCGAGGAGATCAGTGTGATGGAATTTGATGCGCTTGCCGAGTTCATGACGGGCGGCGTTGGCATGCGCAACTTCCAGGGACTCGGCGGAAATGTCGGTGGCGTGGATTTCGGCGGTGGGGAATTCTTTCGCGAGGGCCAGGGCGATTGCGCCGGAGCCGGTGCCGACGTCTACGATGCGAACGTGTGGAGCGGGCGCCCCCGCCCGCTGCTGTTGACTCTCGTCGGCATCGCCCAACCGCGCAAGCTCCAGCACCGTTTCGACGACATGCTCCGTCTCAGGGCGCGGGATCAGTACCGCGGGGGACACGATTAGATCCAGCCCCCAGAACTCCTGATGCCCGGTGATGTACTGGGCGGGAACGCCGGTCTCACGGCGGGCAATCGCCTCGTCGTAGCGGCGCTGTTCGTCCGCGGTGAGTTCGCGCTCGGGGTGCGCATACAAATATGACCGGTCGCAATCGAGAGTGAACATGATGAGGAGTTCGGCATTCATGCGCGGGGAAGGAACTCGTTCCGCGCTGAGTCGAGTGACAGCTGAGGTTAAGGATTCGCGGAGCCGCATCTTTGCTTTTCACCGCTCACACGACGGATGCCGTTTCCTGCTTCAGCTTCTCCGCCTGGAAGTGGGTCACGAGAGCGTCGATGATTGGCTGGAGCTTGCCATCCATCACCTGGTCGAGCTGGTGGAGGGTGAAGCCGATCCGATGATCCGTAAGCCGGTTCTGGGGAAAATTGTAAGTTCGGATCTTCTCCGAACGGTCGCCCGATCCGACCATCTGCTTGCGTTCTTTGGCGAGCGCGTCTTGCTGTTTCTGCATTTCGACTTCATATAAACGCGAGCGCAGGACTCGCATGGCCTTGTCGCGATTCTTGATCTGGGACTTCTCGTCCTGGCAGCTGACGACGGTGTTGGTCGGAATGTAGGTGATGCGCACGGCTGAGTACGTCGTGTTCACCGACTGGCCGCCGGGGCCGGAAGAGCAGAATGTGTCGATGCGTAAATCTTTTGCTTCGATCTTGACGTCGACATCTTCGGCCTCCGGCAAGACGGCAACAGTGATTGCCGAAGTATGTACGCGGCCCTGTTGCTCGGTGGCCGGCACGCGCTGGACTCGGTGAACGCCGCTTTCGTATTTCAGCCGCGAGTAAACACGGTCGCCCTCGATGAGCGCGATCACTTCCTTTAGGCCGCCTACGCCCGACTCGGAGGTGGACAGAACTTCCACTTTCCACTTGTGCGCCTCGGCGTAGCGGTTGTACATGCGGAAAACTTCCGCCGCAAAAAGCGTGGCCTCGTCGCCGCCGGTCCCGGCGCGGATTTCGAGAATGACGTTCTTCTCGTCGTTCGGATCTTTTGGTAGCAGCAATACCTTGAGTTCCTCTTCGACGGCCGCTACGCGAGGTTCGAGCTTCGCGAGTTCTTCCTCGGCGTAGGCGCGCATCTCGGCGTCCGTTTCATCCGCGAGCATAGCCTTGCTTTCGGCGATACCGCGCTTGAGGTCTTTGTATTCACGATACTTCTCGACGACCGGCGCAATTTCGCTGTGCGCCTTGGCGGTCTTCTGGAATTTCGCCGAGTCGCTCATGGTCTCCGGCGAGGCCAGCGCCCGGGTCAGCTCTTCATAGCGCGCTTCGGTTTGTTCTAGTCTCTCAAACATGTCTTTTCAGCCTGGAGCGGGAGCAATCCCCGTCTCATTTCGCGAGGGAGACGCGGCACGCCGCGTCTCTACGTTGTCATTTTAGGTTGATTGGAGGAGTAAAACGAAAGAATGTTCGCGGGGGACCGCTAGGCAATTACGAGTTCGCCGCCGCGTTGTTTTTCTAGCGCCATGGCTTCGTCGAGCGCGATGATCGCGCACTCGACTTGGCGGTCGTCGGGGGGCTGGGTGGTGATGCGTTGCAGCCAGAGGCCCGGAGCCGTCATCAGTGCGAAGAGCGAACCGCGGTGCTTGGCGGCGAAACGGATGATTTCGTAGGACACCCCTGCGATCAGCGGAAGGAGAGCGATGCGGATCCCGAAGCGCGCCCAGAAAGTATGGACCGGGATCAGCATGTAGACGACCATTGAGATGATCATGACCGTCATCAGAAAGCTGGTCCCGCAGCGGGGATGAAAGGTCGTATATTTCTGGACTGCGGCAGGGGTTAGCGGGTCGCCGTTTTCGAACGCGAAGACGGTTTTGTGTTCGGCCCCGTGATACTCGTACACGCGCCGGATGTCCTTCCAAAGCGAAACGCCCCACACAAAGAGCAGGAACAATCCGATCCGGATTAGCCCATCCACCAAATTGAAAACAAACTGTTCGCCGAATACCGGGTTCACTCTCTTCAGTTCGGTGGTCGCCAGCAAGGGCAAGTACTTGTACATGAAGATGAAAAACGCCACCGAGAAGGCGATATTCACGCCAGCAATCCAACCGCTGATTTCAACTTTCTTGCCCTGCTCATTCGCGGGCAATTCCTCAAGGGCAGCGTTGGCCGAAAAACGCAGTGCCCGGAATCCGAGCGACATGGCGTGGCCGAGTGTCATCACGCCTCGCACGATGGGCCAGCCCATCCACTTGTGCTTTTCTGAGGGACGATCGAGGGGCTCGCTATGAGTGACGATTTCTCCCGACGGCTTGCGCACGGCAATTCCCCAAGCATGGGGCGAGCGCATCATGACGCCCTCCATCACCGCCTGTCCGCCGACGAGGATTTCCTCACCGCTCTCGAGGGCTGGAAGCAGTTGGACCGCCGCCAGGAAACGCAGGTTTTGTCGCCAATGGCGCATAGATAGTTGGATGCCCTTCGGGAAGGAACGACTCCTCGTTCAGAGTACCATAGAAAGGAGGTAATTTCGGCGTCGACTAGGGACTTGCTGTAGCTATGTTATTGCCGTTCAATGCATTACGGTCGCCGACGCAGCTCAGATTCTCCACCTCTTCCATCTGACTAGCCCCCTGCAATCCCGTAGAATCCAAGGACCATGCTCCGCTTCGCCCGGACCTGCGAGGCCATTGCCGCAACTACGAAGAAACTGGAGAAAACTGCGCTTGTCGCCGACCACCTGCGCTCGCTCTGGGCTGGCGAAGCGGGACGGGCAGCGATATTTCTATCCGGCCGGCCCTTTGCTGCGTACCGTGAGACAACCCTCCAGGTTGGCGGGTCGCTGATTTGGCGGACGGTCGCAGAACTCTCAGGGAAGTCCGAAAAGGACCTGACTGAAAGCTACCGCCGGCATGGCGATGCCGGGGCGGTGGCAGCCGAAGTTCTGCCTGATCTCCCGCACACTGTTCTGTCCCTCGCTACAGTGTCAGAGACATTCGAGCAGATCGCCGCGGCGCGGGGACCCGCTGCCAAGGGTCACCTGCTCCGCGAGTTGCTTCAGCAGGCCATGCCACTCGAAGCCAAGTACATCGTGAAAATCATCAGCGGAGACCTGCGCATTGGGTTGAAAGAAAGTCTCGTGGAGGAAGCAATTGCCAAGGCTTTCGACGCGCCGTTGGACGAGGTGAAACGCGCCAACATGCTGCTCGGCGATATTGGCGAAACTCTGCTGCTGGCGGCTGCGGGCAAACTCGCGGAAGCTCGGATGCGAATCTTTCATGCGATCGATTTCATGCTGGCGAGCCCGGTCGAGTCTGCTGAAGAGGCGCTGAGTTATTTTGAAAACGCGGCCGTCGAAGACAAGTACGACGGCATCCGCGCGCAGGCACACATCAGCCAGGGCGAAGCGCGTCTGTTCTCGCGGACTCGCGACGAAATCACCGAATCGTTCCCGGAACTTCCTCCCGCACTCGGTGGCCTGCCGGACGGAACGATCCTCGACGGCGAAATCGTTGCCTGGAGCCCGGGTGGGTCTAGCTCTCTCGCCCGACAAATCTCCGTCCTGACGACGAATCCCGCCGGAGGCGAAGGCCGTGCGCTCCCATTCAGCACTCTTCAGCAACGCCTGGGACGGAAGAGGGTGAGCGAAAAAATGATGCGCGAAATACCGGTCGCCTATCTCGCGTTCGACGTTCTCTGCTCTGGAGGCGAACTTCTGCTCGACCGCTCGCTCCGGGAACGCGCGCAGATTCTGGACAAGCTCCTCGCCGCGCCCCGCACCGTGGCAATTTCTCAGTCTCCAGCACAGTCACGTTTCGGATTTGAAAGCGAGGAGCCTTCCGCTGCGGTCCTCCGCGCTCCAGTCTCGGCAGCTCACTCGCCCGATGACATTGAAAACCTCTTTGCGGCGGCACGCGCTCGCGGCAACGAGGGCTTGATGATCAAGGATCTCGGCTCGCGCTACACTCCCGGGCGACGCGGCAAGTCATGGCTCAAGCTCCAGCGCGAACTCGCGACGCTCGATGTCGTCGTAACCGCGGTTGAGTACGGACACGGAAAGCGAATCGGAGTGCTTAGCGACTACACGTTTGCCGTTTGGGACGGCGAGCGGCTGGTCAACATCGGCAAGGCCTACTCCGGACTGACCGACGCTGAAATCGCGGAAATGACGCAGTGGTTCCTCAAACATGTGACTCGGGATGAGGGGTTGCGGTTGGAGGTCGAGCCCAAGGTCGTTCTCGAAGTCGCTTTCAATAACATGATGGAGTCAGCGCGCCATGAGAGTGGATATGCTCTGCGCTTTCCGCGCATTGTGCGGTTGCGGCCTGACAAACGCCCGGAGGACGCCGATACTATCGAAACGGTTCGGGAGATTTACGACCGGCAGCATGGGTGAGCGAGAGAAAGTCAAAGGCGACGGACAAGCGTGTCCGTCCCACACACTCAGTGCTCGTGCATTTCGCTCACGACTGCCACGCATCCGTGGGCTGTCTCGCAGACTACGTGCTCGAACTGGATGGTGGTGTGACGGATTTCGAATTGCCGCCCCAAGCGGTCGTTGATCGCCCGCAGAATCGAATCACTCTCAGAGGTCGTGATGTCGGCGATTTTCACGTGAGCCGAAAGGGCGTTGTTCTCCGATCCGATGCACCAGACATGCAGATCGTGTACATCGCTCACGCCTGCGATCGATCGCATGGCTTGCTCCACTGCGTCCAGACTCATGCCGCGCGGCGTGCCTTCCAGCAGGATGTTCAGGGTCTCGCGCACGATTCCGAAACTCGACCAAAGGATCAGCGCGCCGATCCCGAACGATAGTGCCGAGTCAATCCAGTATTGTCCGGTCAGCATGATGACCCAGCCGCCGGCGATGACTGCGGCCGTGGATAGTGTGTCGCCAATTTCGTGCAGGAACGCGCTGCGGACATTCACATCCCGTCCGGATCGCCAAAGCAGCAGGGCAATCACGCCGTTCATAACCACGCCCGCGGCGGCAACGCCGATCATTGTTCCAGCGTGCACGTGCTCCGGGCGTTGCCAGCGCCTGAAGGCCTCATAGAAGATGAAGAACGACACCGCGATCAACGACAGAGCATTGACGAGAGCAACCAGCACTCCGGCGCGCCGGTAACCGTAGGTCTTGGTCGCGCTGGGTGGACGGCCTTCGAGGTAAACCGCTACCAGAGAAAGCAGTAACGCGAGAAAATCGGACAGGTGATGTCCTGCTTCCGAAAGCAGTGCGAGGGAATGAGCGCGGATCCCTGCGACCACCAGCAGCACAATGTAGAGCATGGTCGCGGCGAGCGAGATGCGGAGGACTCGCCCGGTCCGCTCGGAGTGTGCGTGGCCGGCGTGGACGTGCATGATCTAAGTTTAAGGGGTTGGGAAAGCGCCATCAAGCAGGTGCCCTACGCGAACGTGACTTTGGTCTGCGGTTCTTCAGATAAACTGAGGGAGACTCAGAATACTCCGAACGCGAGCGGAGGAACCAGAATGCGAAAACTGACTTACTCCTTAATACTGGTGCTGGCCTGCCGT
>Ga0137403_10007831_pt1 | contig 11998 bp, 10 predicted proteins | sample CZOMad2_1_16fung_FD_122057 | JGI IMG/M metagenome (GOLD analysis project Ga0137403, IMG submission 122057) | Vadose zone soil fungal communities from Angelo Coast Range Reserve, California, USA - CZOMad2_1_16fungal (Hybrid Assembly) | ecosystem: Environmental > Terrestrial > Soil > Vadose zone...
TCGCCTTCTCGTCGCTGTAGCCGCTCATCAAGATGACGCAGGCGTCGGGACGAATGCTGCGGATCTCGCGGAACACGCGGTCGCCGGAGAGGCGCGGCAGGGTGAGGTCAACGATTACCGCGTCGATCGTGCGCGCGTGCGCGCGAAAGACGTCGACGCCCTCGCGGCCGTCGCCCGCCTGGAGCACGCTGCAGCCGAGCCGCTCGAGCATGTGCGCGGTCACGGCGCGCACGTCCTCCTCGTCGTCCACCAGGAGCACGGTGCGCTCCTCGCGGCCCTCGCCGGGGGCCGACGCGGCGACCGCGGCAGGAGGCTCGACGCGCGCGGCCGTGCCTGCGGCCGGGAGGTAGACGCGGAAGGTCGTCCCGCGTCCGGGCGCGCTCGTGACCGCGAGCGCGCCGCGGTGACCGCGCACGACGCCGAGCACGGTGGCGAGGCCGAGGCCCCGCCCCGTCAACTTGGTCGAGAAGAAGGGGTCGAAGACCTTCGCCACCGTGGCGGCATCCATCCCGCAGCCCGTGTCGCGCACCTCGACGCACACGTGCGGCCCGGTCGCCGCCTCCGGCGGGTGCAGCGTGTCGCGGAGCGCCTCCGGACCGAGCTCCACGACCCCCGTGCACACCGTGATCGTGCCCTCGGCGCCGCCGATCGCCTCCGAGGCGTTGATGACGAGGTTCATGATGACTTGACGGATCTGGGTCGGGTCGCCTTCGATCGCGGGAAGACCCGGCGCCAGGTCGTAGGCCATCGCCACCTTGCTCCCGATCGACACGCTCAGGAGATCGCTCGTCTCCGCGACGAGGGCATTTACGTCGACCCGCTCGCGCGCGATCATGTGCTTGCCCGCGTAAGCGAGCATCTCCCGGGTGAGCTCGGAGCCACGCCGGGCGGCCCGCTCGATCCGCCGCAACGGCTCGGACGCGGGTGCGTGGGACGGCAGCTCGCCGAGCGCCAGGGAGGCGTTGCCGAGCACGCTCACCAGGAGGTTGTTGAAGTCGTGCGCGATGCCGCCCGCCAGCACGCCCAGGCTCTCGAGCTTCTGCGCCTCGAGGAGCCGCCGCTCGAGCGCCAGGCGGGCGTCCTCGGCCTGCTTGCGCTCGGTCACGTCGATCGCCAGGCCGATGATGCCGGCGGGGCCGCTTCGGCCGTCGGCGACCGGCATCAGCCGGCACTCGAAGGTCGCGTCACCGAGCGAGCCCGTCCACGCCACCGGCTCGCCCGCGAAGGCGCGGTCGAAGTAGACCTTCGCCGGCGCGAAGGTCTGCGCCAGGAGGTCCCCGATGGGCTCGCCGACGCGCTGGCCGGGCTCGAGGCCGAGGCGGGCGAGGCCCTTCCCGCGGGAGAAGGTGAGGGTCCCCTTGCGATCGAGCGCGAAGAGCACCACCGGCGCCTCGTCGATCACGGCCCGCAGGCGCGCCTCGCTCTCGCGCAGCGCCTCCTCGACCCGCTTGCGCTCGCTGATGTCCTGCGCGCAGAGGAGCACGCCCACCGCCCGCCCGGCGTCGTCGACCAGGCGCGTGGTCCCGCACGCCATCACGCGCTCGCTGCCGTCGCGCGCGAGCAAGCGGGCCTCGAAGGCGTGCGTCGGCTCGCCTGCGAGCGCCATGCGGATGTCGGCGGCCACCGTCGCGCGGCTCGCCTGCGTGACGAAGGAGGAGAGGAAGTCCCGCCCGACCGCCGCCTCCTGCGACCAGCCGAGCACGCGCTCGGCCTCGCGGTTGAACTCGGTGACGGAACCCTGGGGGGCGAGGACGACGATGATGCTGCCCGCCGTCTCCACCACCGAGCGATAGCGCTTCTCGCGCTCGCGCGCCTCGCGGTGCGCGGCGGCGAGCGCCCAGGTCTGCAGAAACTCCCGCCAGCGGCGCCGCTGGAGCACGGCGGTGATCACGACCGCGACGACCCCCGCCGCGACGAAGAGCGTGAGCTTGTCGTCAAAGAGCAGTCCGGCGGCCCGACCTGTGCCGACGGCCGTCCCCACGTACTCGCCGACGACCAGCACGCAGGCGAAAGCCGACCAGACCGGCGACCAGGGGATGAGCACCGCCGCGCCGAGCATCGCGAAGGTCGTACCCAGGTTGATCGGGCTCTCTGCGCCTTGCGCGCCTCCTTCTGCCGCGAGGGCGAGGACTTGCTCGATGGCACCCATGGTGGCGGCCGCGACCACGCCGAGCGCGCGCGGGTGGCGCGCCCCGAGGCGGGTCCGCAGCAGCGCGAGGAGGAGCCCGAGCGCCGCAGCGCCCGCACCACGCACGAAGAGCAGCGCGCCCGTGGCCCCCGGGAAGCGGGTCCGATCGAGCGCACCGAAGACGAGGAGCAGCATCCCGGCGGCCAGGCAGTACGCGCCCGCACCGCGGCGGCAGCGCGCGAGGCTGTCCGCGTCGTAGGCGGCCAGCGGCGGGCCCGCCGGCTGTGGGCCGGGCTCGGGGCCTGGAGAAGGGGTGGGCTGCACGCCGTCGACGGCCATCGGCTCCTCCGGCGAGAGCGGCCGCCCCTCCCGCCGCGCCCCCGTTCCTCCCGGCGCTCGACCGGTTGTCGCCACCGCTACGTAGCACGACTCGCGTCTCGCGCGTCAACTCCCGTTAGAAAACCGGCACCCTACCCGCCGCCCGCCGCTCTTGACGAGCGGCCACCCCTCGCGGCACCTGGGCCCGGGAAGGAGGACCTCCATGACCCACCGCCTGATACCCCTCTGCCTCGCGCTCGGCCTCGTCGGCGCCGCTTACGCCGCCTCGCCCGAGAAGGCGTCGGTTGCCTACCCGACGGGCTACCGCAAGTGGGCGTTCGTCAAGTCGATGGTCATCTATTCCGACAAACACCCGCTCTTCGCCGAGTTCGGCGGCCTGCACCACGTCTACGCGAACGCCGAGGCGATGCGCGCGCTCGTGAAGGGCGGGACGTTCCCCGACGGCAGCGTGCTCGTGCTCGACCTCCTCGAGGCGAAGGACGAGAATGGCGCCTGGGTCGAGGGCAGCCGCAAGCTCGTCGGCGTCATGGAGAAGGACCGCGCCCGCTTCAAGGCGACCGGCGGGTGGGGCTTCGAGGCGTTCAAGGGCGGCAGCCAGACGGAGCGGACGGTGACCGATGCCTCCGCCCAGTGCTTCTCCTGCCACCAGAAGCAGAAGGACAACGATTTCGTGTTCTCCGGCTACCTGCCGTAGGAGTCTGTCCGGGTAATCATGGTGAGCGCGGCGAACGAGCCGGGGAGCGAGAGCGGCAAGCGCAGCGACGACCGACGAGGCGTGCCTGAAGGCACGCCGCAGGAGGGAGGAGCGAGCACGCCGCTCGCAGCCCCCGGATCGTTCGCCGCAGCCGCCATGATTACCCGGACAGCCTCCTAGGACGACGGCTTCAGCGCGAGGAAGATCGTGTTGTCGCCGCGCCGCACCAGGAAGAGGACGCTCTTGCCCTTGCCGCCGGCCTTGAGCGCCTTCTTGTAGGCGTCCGCGTCCTTCACCGGTTGGCGGTTCACCTCGAGGATCACGTCGCCGCGCCTGAGGCCCGCATCTGCCGCCGGCCCGCCCGGCTCGACCTGCGTGACGACCACGCCCTTCAGGCTCCGGTCGACGCCCAGGTTCTCGGCCAGGTCCGGGGTGAGCGTCTGCACGGCGAGGCCCAGGTCCTCGGCCGTGCCGGTGCCGCGCTCCGCGGTCTCCTCTTCCTTGAGCTCCTGGATCTTGATGCTGAAGGTCTCCGTCCCCTTGCCGCGGATCGCCTTCAGCTTGACCGTCTTGCCGACCGGCGTGCGCGCCACCAGCAGCGGCAGCTCGGCCGAGTCGCTCACCGGCTTGCCGTCGTACTCGACGATCACGTCACCCTGCTTGATGCCGGCGGCCGCGGCGGGGCCGTCCTTCACCACGTCGGCCACCAGCGCGCCCTTGGGCTCGGAGAGCCCGAGCGACTCGGCGATGTCGGGCGTCACCTTCTGGATCATCACACCGAGCCAGCCCCGCGTGACGTGCCCCTTCGTCTTCAGCTGCGGCACGATCTCCTTGGCGAGGCTGATCGGGATGGCGAAGCCGATGCCGATGTTGCCCCCGCCGCGACTGAAGATGGCGGTGTTGATGCCGACCACGTCGCCCCGAGTGTTGAGCAGCGGGCCGCCCGAGTTCCCCGGATTGATCGCGGCGTCGGTCTGGATGAAGTTGTCGTACGGCCCCTGGTTGATGTGGCGGCCCATGGCGCTCACGATGCCCGCGGTGACCGTGTTCTCGAGACCGAAGGGGTTGCCGATCGCGACCACCCACTGGCCCACTTTGAGGTCGTCCGAGTCGCCGAGCACGACCGGCACGAGGTCGCTCGCGCCGTGGATCTCGATCAGCGCGATGTCGGTCTTCGAGTCGCGACCCACGACCTTGGCCTTGAACTCCTTGCCGGTGGGCAGCTTGACGACGATCTCCTCGGCGTTCTCCACCACGTGGTTGTTGGTGAGGATGTAGCCCGCCGGGTCGATGACGAAGCCGGACCCGAGGCTCTTCGCCTTGTAGGGCGTGTGGCGCGGCGGCCCGAAGAAGCGCTCGAAGGGGCCGAAGAAGTCGTGAAAGGGGTCGTCCTCGCCCCCGCCGCCGGGGCTGCCGGGCTCGCCCGGCGCGAAGGGTCCACCCTTCACCTCCTGGGTGCTCGAGATGTTCACCACCGAGGGGGCCACGTGCTCGGCCAGCCCGGAGAAGTCCGGCAGGTTGATCGACGGGGCGGGGGTCGCTGCGCTGCCCCCGCTCGGCTTCTCGGCGCCACCGAAGATGCTGATCGCCTCGCTGCGCGGGAACAGATCGAGGCCTGCGCTCAGGACGACGCCGACCGCGAAACCGATCAGCGCCACTGCCACCATCGCGAGGCGGCCCGTACGCGGAGTCATCTCTCCTCCTTCATGCCGCCTCGCACCAGCTCCACGTAGCGCATGCGCAGATCGTAGAGCACCGAGTCGAGAAGCGATTCTTCGCCCGGCTCGAGGTTGCTTCGGGTCTTCTCCTGGAGAATGCCGAGGATGTCGATGACGTGCTTGGCCGCCCCGAGGTCACGCTCGAGGGCGCGCGTCATCGGGTTCGGGATCTCCCCCAGGTGGAGGAGCGCCTGCGTGCTGAGCCCGAGGACGAAGGTCGAGAACGTGACCGGCTCGTCGGCAGGCGCCGTCCCCGGCGCCGCGCTCTCGGCGGCCGCCGGCCGGGGGGGCGGCTCCGCTGTCTCCTCGGCGACGTCGGGGCGCGCCTCTCCGCTGTCGGAGAAACGCCGGCGGTCCCTCACCTGGAACCCACGTCGCTCCTCCTTGTCATCGGCCATGAAGATGTCTCCGGCCGCCGGAGCGGGTCAGTACGCCATCGCGCGCAGCCGCCGGATGCGCTCCTCGATGGGGGGATGGGTGCTGAACAAGCTGGCGAGCCAGTTGCCGCGCAGCGGGTTCACGATCCAGAGGTGCGCCGTGGCGGGCCCCGCGGAGAGCGGGATGCGGCCGGACGCGGCCCCGATCTTCTCGAGCGCCGACGCCAGCGAGCCCGGCGCGTGGGAGAGCTGGGCGCCGCTCGCGTCCGCCTGATACTCGCGCGCGCGCGAGATGGCGAGCTGGATGAGCGTCGCCGCGAGGGGCGCGACGATGACCAGGGCGAGGAATCCGAGCACCCCCCCGCCTTCCTCCCGCTCGTCGCGGCGGAACCCACCGAAGAGCGCGGCCCACTGCGCCATGCGCGCCACCATCAGCACCACGCCCGCCAGCGTGGCGGCGATGGCGCTGATCAGCGTGTCGCGGTTGTGCACGTGGGAGAGCTCGTGGGCGAGCACGCCGCGCAGCTCGTCCAGGGTGAGGAGGCGCATGATGCCCTCGGTCACCGCGACCGCGGCATGCTCGGGGCTGCGGCCGGTGGCGAAGGCGTTCGGCGAGTCGCTCGCGATGAGGTAGACGCGCGGCATCGGCATGTGCGCGCCCGCCGCCAGCTCGCGCACGATGCGGAAGAGGTCGGGCGCGTCCTGCTCGCCGAGCTCGCGGGCGCCGTAGGCCGCGAGCACGATCCGGTCCGAGAACCAGTAGCTGCCGAGGTTCATCACCGCGGCCAGGACGAGACCGAGCACGAGCCCCTGCATGCCGCCGACGAGCTGGCCGACCCACATCAGGAGCCCGGTCAGCAGGCCGAGCAACAGCGTCGTCTTGAGAGCATTCGACATGCGGTTACGCCTTCATTGGACGGGGGTGACGGCGGTTTATTTGAGGTCCGTCAGGAGCGTCCGGAGAGGTCGTACCCGGGGACGTTAGTGTCGGGGTCCCGCCTTGTCAAGGCGAACCGCCGCGCGCACGCCGCGATCACCCGCGCCGCCGGCAGGGCGGCGAGCGGGATACCGTCGGGGCCGCCGCCGCGGGCGCCGAGCGCCACCAGGCGCCCGGCCAGCGGCCGCCAGCGCCGCGCGTCGGTCGGGCCGAAGAGGACCACACCCGCCGCGCCGACCGCGCCGGCCAGGTGGCTGACGCCGCTGTCGTTGCCGAGGTAGAGCGCCGCGCGCGCGAGCACGGCGGCGAGGTCCACGAGCGGCCAATCGCGCACCTCGGGCGCGCCGAGGGCCGGAGGCTCGCCGGCTTCGGCCGGCCCGGCGATCGCGACCACCGACCCGCCGCGCGACCGCCACCAGTGCGCCACCTGCACGAAGCCGGCGATGTCCCAGCGCTTGGCGCGCCCGCCCGCACCGGGATGCACGGCGAGGATCGGAGCGGTGAGCCCCGCCCAGCGGGCGTCGGCCGCGCGCGACGGCGGAGGGACGAGCCGCGCGGCCGCCGCGAGCGCATCGGCATCCGTCGGCGCGCCCACGGCGCGGGCGTAGGCGACCGCCGCGTGCGTCGCCGACCCGCCGCGCTCGACGCCGAAGAAGCGGGCGCCGCGCGCGGCCGCGGCGACCCGCGCGCGCACCTCGTCGTCCCCGCCGCCGAGCCAGCTGTAGACGAAGGGGCGGCCCCCGAGCCAGCGCGGCAGCCGCTCGCCGCCGAAGAGCAGCGCCGCGTCGGCGCCCTCGAGCGCGGCGGTCTCGTCGGCGACGCCCGCGAGCTCGACCAGCGCGCGCAAAGGCTGGTTCACGACCGCGGTCACGCGCGCGCCGGCGTGGCGCGCACGCAGCGCGCGCAGCGCCGGCAGCGCGAGCAGCAGATCCCCGAGCGCTCCCGGGAAGACGAGGACGACGCGTTCAATTGACTCCCCGCGCACGCCGTCTATATGATCCCGCGTTCCCGCGTCCGCAACGCGCGCGCATGCCGCTCCCCTCCTACGTCGCCCGCTCGCCGCTCGACCTGATCGGATCGACGCCGGTCGTGCGCCTGACGCGCCTGCCCCAGCTCGACGGGGTCGCCGCCCAGGTGTGGGCGAAGCTCGAGAACTTCAACCCGGGCGGGAGCGTGAAGGACCGCATCTGCCTTGCCATGGTCGAGGCGGCCGAGCGCGACGGCCTCATCCGGCCGGGCTGCACGCTGATCGAGCCGACCAGCGGCAACACCGGCATCGGCCTCGCGCTGGTGGCGTCGGTCAAGGGCTACCGCCTCGTGCTCACCATGCCGGACACGATGAGCGAGGAGCGCCGCGCCCTCCTGCGCGCCTACGGCGCCACGCTCGTGCTCACGCCCGACACGAAAGGCATGCACGGCGCCATCCGCAAGGCCGAGGAGATGCTCGCCGAGCGCCCCGACTGGTACATGCCGCAACAGTTCACGAATCCCGCCAACCCGGAGATCCACCGCCGCACGACCGCACCCGAGATCCTGGCCCAGCTCCCGCAGGTCGACGCCTTCGTGGCCGGGGTCGGCACGGGCGGCACCATCACCGGCGTCGGCCAGGTGCTGCGCAGCGAGCGTCCGGACGTGCGCATCTACGCCGTCGAGCCGGCCGCGTCGCCCGTGCTCTCGGGCGGCGAGCCGGGCTTTCACCACATTCAGGGGATCGGCGCGGGCTTCGTGCCCGAGATCCTCGACACCGCCGTCTACGACGAGGTGATCGCGGTCTCGGACGAGGACGCCGTCAAGCACACGCGCGCGCTCGCCCGCTACGAGGGGCTGCTGGTCGGCATCTCCTCCGGCGCGGCGTGCGCGGCGGCGATCCGGGTCGCGCGCCAGCTCGGGCGCGGCGCCGTAGTGCTCACCGTCTTCCCCGACACCGGCGAGCGCTATCTCACCACCGACCTCTTTCACGCCGAGGGGATCTGATGGAGCTCGCCGCCAAGCTCGACCGGCTGCGCGGGCTCCTCGCCGACCTGCCCTCCGCGCTGGTCGCCTTCTCGGGCGGCGTCGACTCGAGCTTCCTCCTGCGCGTCGCCCACGACGTGCTCGGCGAGCGCTGCCTGGCCCTCACCACCGTCTCGCCGACCATGCCTTCGGAGGACCTCGCGGCGGCGAAGGAGCTGGCGGCGCGGCTCGGCGTGGCGCATCTCCTGATCGACGCCAACGAGCTCGCCATCCCCGGCTACGCGGAGAACCCGGCCAACCGCTGCTACTTCTGCAAGGACCACCTGTTCACCATCTGCGTGACCGAGGCGGGACGGCGCGGGCTCGCGGTCGTGCTCGACGGCGCGAACCTGGACGACCTGGGCGACCACCGGCCCGGCCTCCAGGCCGCGGCCGAGCGCGGCGTTCGGCACGTGCTGGTCGAGGCCGAGCTGGGCAAGGCCGACATCCGGGCGGCGAGCCGGGCGCTCGGCCTCCCCACCTGGGACCGGCCCGCGAGTCCGTGCCTCTCCTCGCGCTTCCCATACGGCACGCGCATCACCCTCGAGCGGCTCGAGCGCGTTGAGGCCGCCGAGCGTTTCCTCCGCGCCCGCGGCTTCCGCGAGCTGCGCGTCCGCTTCCACGACCAGGTCGCCCGCCTAGAGGTCCCCGTCGCCGAAATGCCCCGCCTCCTAGAGCCCGCGACGCGCGAGGCCATCGTCCAGGAGCTGAAGCGTCTCGGCTTCACCTACGTGGCCCTCGACCTACAAGGGTTTCGGAGCGGCAGCCTCAACGAGCCCCTGCGCTCATAGCCGCGCCGAGACTCGCCGGCGTCGAAGGCGGGGTGCCACATACACGAGGGGCCGGGGGATCGGCCCCCGGCCCCTCGCATCCGCTAGGCACGCGGGACGGACCAGGTTCAGTTGGCGAAGATGCCCCGGAGCTCCTCCATGATCTTCTCCTCGCTGTGCGACTTCGCGATCGCGAGCTCCTTCACGAGGAGGTTGCGGGCGGTGTCGAGCATCTTGCGCTCGCCGAAGGAGAGCTCTTTGTCCCCCTTCAGCACGAAGAGATCGCGCAGCACCTTGGCGATCTCGAGCACGCTGCCGGTCTTGATCTTCTCGGTGTACTCCCGGTAGCGCCGGTTCCAGGTCTGCTGGTCGATCTCGACCTTCTTGTCACGGAGGATCCGGTAGACCTTCGCAACCATGTCCTTGCCGATGATGCGGCGCAGCCCGACCGACTGGACGTTCTCGGTCGGGATCATGATGGTCATGTCGCTGTCGATGATACGCAGCATGTAGAATTTGCGCTCGCTGCCGGAGATGACCTTGGTCTGGACCCCCTCGATGACACCGACGCCATGCGCCGGGTAGACGACCTTCTCACCAATCTTGAACGTACCCACCATTCAGGAGCCTCCGACCCTCGTACAGCCAACCCATTCTAGGGGGTCGACCCCTCCCCGTCAACGACAGTTTCGCTCCCGCACGGCACGCGACGGGGCGAGTGATCTAGCCTACCTAAAACATGAGGTCCAGCGTACTAACCTCGTGATCTGCAATAGCCCGACTCGTATTCGATCGTCGGCCGGGGAGGCGGCCCGTCCTGCCTCATGGCGGAACCCTTGGCCGCCGGCCCCCCGGTGCTAAAAGGAGGGGTATCCGCGCACGTCTCGGGACCGAGGAGGAGGAGCGATGCCAGCCAAGCTCGTGCTGCTTCATGAGAAGGCCCGCGAGGGCATCCTGGCGGGTGTGAACCTGCTCGCCGACGCGGCCCGGGTGACGCTCGGGCCCCGCGGGCGCAACGTCATGATCCAGCGGAGCTGGGGCGCCCCCACGGTCACCAAGGACGGGGTCACCGTGGTCAAGGAGATCGATCTCGAGGACAAGTTCGAGAATATCGGCGCCCGGATGGTGCGCGAGGTGGCGCAGAAGACCTCCGACGTCGCCGGGGACGGGACCACCACCGCAACCATCCTCGCCCGCGCCATTTTCCGCGAGGGCCTCCGCCTGCTCGCCGCGGGCTTCGATGCCATGGAGCTCAAGCGCGGCATCGACGCGGCGGTCCAGAAGGCAGTCGAGGCGCTGAAGGCGCAGGCGAAGCCGGTCAAGGAGCGGGAGCGCATCGCCCAGGTCGGCACCGTCTCCGCCAACGGCGACGCCGCCATCGGGGAGCTGTTCGCCGAAGCGATGGACAAGGTGGGTCAGGACGGCGTGATCACGGTCGAGGAGGCGAAGGGGCTCGACACCACCCTCGAGGTGGTCGAGGGCATGCGTTTCGACCGCGGCTACCTCTCCCCCTACTTCGTCACCAACCCCGACAAGATGACGGTCGAGCTCGAGGAGCCCCTGCTCCTCTTCTTCGAGAAGAAGATCTCGAGCATGCGCGACCTCCTGCCGCTGCTCGAGCGCGTGGCGCAGGCCGGCAAGCCGCTCGTGATCGTCGCCGAGGAGGTCGAGGGCGAGGCGCTCGCGACGCTGGTGGTGAACAAGCTGCGCGGCACGCTCCGCTGCGCGGCCGCCAAGGCCCCCGGCTTCGGCGACCGGCGGAAGGCGATGCTGGAGGACATGGCGGTCCTGACCGGCGGGCGGCTGATCGCCGAGGAGATCGGGGCCAAGCTCGAGAACATCACGCTCAAGGACCTGGGACGCGCGACCCGCGTCGTCATGGACAAGGACAACACCACGATCATCGGCGGCGCGGGGAGGAAGCCGGACATCCAGGGCCGCATCAAGCAGCTCAAGACGCAGATCGAGGAGACGACGTCCGACTACGATCGCGAGAAGCTCCAGGAGCGGCTCGCGAAGCTCGCGGGCGGCGTCGCGGTCATCAAGGTGGGCGCCGCCACCGAGGTGGCGATGAAGGAGAAGAAGGCGCGCGTCGAGGACGCCATGCACGCCACGCGCGCGGCGGTCGAGGAGGGTATCGTCCCGGGCGGCGGCGTGGCCCTGCTGCGTGCGCAGACGGCGCTGGAGGGCCTCGGGTTCGAGGGCGAACGCGCCCAGGGGGTGGCGGTGGTGCGCGCCGCCATGGAGGAGCCGCTCCGGCAGATCGCCGCCAACGCCGGGCACGAGCCCGCGGTCGTGCTGGCGCGCGTGCGCGCGGGCAAGGATGACTTCGGCTTCGACGCGGTGGGTGAGCGCTTCGAGCCGCTCCTGAAGGCGGGCGTCATCGACCCCGCCAAGGTGGTCCGCACCGCGCTCCAGAACGCCGCCAGCGTGGCCGGTCTTCTCCTCACCACGGAGGCCGCCATCGCCGAGAAGCCGGAGAAGAAGAAGGGCGCCGGCGCGCCGGCCGGCGGCGAGGACATGGACGAGGACTACTAGCCCACCGGGCGGGCGGGGATTGCTCGGTCGGTCCTTTTGTGACAAGAGGATCGCGATTTTTCTAGCCCCCGGGCTGGGGTGACCAACAACAGGGAGGTAGCGGGATGCGCTTACGGTCGATCGGTGCCAGTGTAGCAAGCCTGATGCTCGTGACGGTGATTGGCGCTGGGTGCGCGCACGAGGACAAGGGAACCGCCACCCGGGCCGAGCAGGCAGCCACCCGGGCCGAGGATGCGGCCAAGCGGGCCGAATCCGCGGCGAGCCGCGTCGAGGCGGCGTCGGCGCGCGCCGAGGCGGCTGCGGAGAAGGCCGAGCGGGCCACCATGCACGGCATGAGGAAGTAGGCGGCTCGGCCGACGGACTCAGCCAAAAAAGGCGACGGCCTGGAAGCCGTCGCCTTTTTTGTTCGGGGCGTCCGCGCGCCGAGCCGCTAGTGTCCCGGACCCGAAGTCCGTTGCCAAAGTCGGGGGTGGATCGGCGGCGCTGGCAAGGCGCGACGACGAGG
>Ga0137403_10007832_pt1 | contig 11996 bp, 6 predicted proteins | sample CZOMad2_1_16fung_FD_122057 | JGI IMG/M metagenome (GOLD analysis project Ga0137403, IMG submission 122057) | Vadose zone soil fungal communities from Angelo Coast Range Reserve, California, USA - CZOMad2_1_16fungal (Hybrid Assembly) | ecosystem: Environmental > Terrestrial > Soil > Vadose zone...
GGTGCCAATTACTACTTGAGAGATCAAGTCCGGGCACAGGCCGACTTCACGGCCACTCTGAAAATGGTCGTCAACCTCAAGAACACATGGCCGGGAACTGCACTCTATGTGGAGCAATCCGCAAATGGTCACGCCATCATTGCCGCACTGAAGAACCGAGTATCAGCCGTCCTTCCGATAAAAGTTACCGACTCGAAGCTCTCACGCTGGCAGGCTGTAGCACCGCTGGTGGAAGCTGGTAACGTCTACATCCCGGCACATGCGGATTGGAAAGAGGACTTTCTGTTGGAGGTTGCATCGGTTCCGGCGTCACGTCATGACGATCAGGTTGACGCAATGGCAATGGCCTTGACGAAGCTGGAGAGCACGAAGCGCAAGCATATCGAGTACATCACACATAGCATCATTTAAGCGTCATACCGAGACTTCAACTTCGTCTCGGCTGAGATCATCAACCGATCAGCCGAAGTCTTTAATCGACCAAACACGCCTTTGTCATCGTGAAGCTGCAAATATGGACGAAACTTCGCTTTTAGCTCTCCATCAAGGACTTCGGCGAAGCGCCCGGTAAGTTCGTGTATCTCTGGCAACAGCTTCGTGACCATCTCAACGGCTTCCTCATACCGATCCATCATACGTAGTGCCTGAGCGTTCAGTCGTGCCGCGTGAGCAGATTCTATTTTGAACCCTGTGTCCTTCAGTAAGTGAACCATTGCCCCACAGGCAATACACGCGTCACGAAAGCGATCGGCACCCAATAAGCGGCCGCAAAGGCCGAGCCCAAGTTGAATCGCGCGATTTATTTGGTGCTTGTTGCGCTTCTTGAGCGCTTCAACCAGAAGGTGACGTGCGATGACATGCTCGTTTCCCGGCCCCACAATGGCACTCAGGCTGTACGAGCTAAACAACGCGTTCCGCAGCCGGATTTTTCCTTGCCACCAACTCTCCATTTGCATAGTAGTAGACTGTGGTTTCGGTACTTCCTCCAACGATCGCCATTGTTTCGTAACTTGGGGTCCACGAGGTAACGGTATTTGCCAAACTCCCCCCACTGTAATTCTTCTTGATTATCCTCTGTCCCTTGTAGTCATACACATAATCCGCCAGTGTTGCGCTGTTACTTGCCAGCTTCACCCTCTTAAGCTGATTCGCCTCATTATATTCATACAGATTTATTCCATCTGCGGTCATATTTCCATTCGCATCATAGAGATAATTCGTTGCGCCTGAAGCAGTTGCTGTCGCTGCTTTTAATTCAAGTGCTATCCCACCGATAAAGGCAGTCGGTGTTGTCATATCCACACTCGTATCAGTATCACTCCTAAATTCCGTTCCAGCTCTCACTCCCGCTGTCCCATTTTGCGCAACAACACTAAATCCAGACCCCGCTGTCAAACTTCCTTCTCCCCCATTACCAAACACCCCATACGTCGCGTTACCACTACTCGCAAATGATCCAAGAGTAACAGTGAGTGAGGTTACACCGGTGTCGGTTGGATTTTTGTTGGTTGCTACTTGGACGATTCCCCCTTTTCCCCCAGATACGGAAAAGATCTCATCCCAGGTATTGTCTGCTCCCCAACCTGAATCATAATAAAATTCATTTCCAGCATGCGTTGGAGAAGTATTATCTGCCCCTATCGAAACATAATTCGACCCATTTCCATTGGTATATTCAAACGTTACCGCGTACCAGGTACCGCTGGTAAGTGTTATTCTGTTGGTTCCGCTGAAATTAAAGGTGATCATTTGATTTGAACCCGTAAGACTAGCTACATTAAAGCTATCTGATGTTGCCAAAGCTGAGCCGGTAGGAATGGCATTGGTCCCGGGTGTCCCGCTTATCGCATATATCTTTGCTACACCATTGCCTGTTGGACTACCTACCTTGGATAGGTAAAATTTCGCCGAATCAAGCGTGGTAGTTTGAGATGGCGTAAAGACTTGGCCAGCTCCAGGATTGCCCGCGTCTTGCGCAACGTCGTTGGTGCTGACATTGGATTCGGAATAATTTGCCAGCACTGTGGTACCGGAGCTATCGACATTGGTTGCTTCATCCAACACCCAGGCGACATCTGTCTGATTTTGTCCCCCAAAACTAATTGAGAGTGCACCGGTTGTAGGACCTTGGCCACTTGCTCTGAAAAGCGTTACTCGTCGTCTGCTGCTTGAGGTCGTATCATAGATGGTGCTGCTGACTGCTACCCAAGTCAGACCATTCCCACTGATAGTTGGTTGATTTGGATCTGCTGAGATGTTAGTCATGCTTGAAACAGTCAAAAGCTCTAGCTTGTTGGCGCTGGGACTAACCGAAGCAGTTGATGCGCTACTATTCCCATCGGTATCTGTTCCTGTGGTAAGGTTTGTGACTGAGACAGTCTGGGAGGTAGACATCGATCCAGCACCAACTACCTTGATACTGGTGATATCGACGTTGAACGAACCACTGTTCCAGAACCGTGCATGCAAGTTACTCACACTTCCTTCAGGATTGAGTACTGTACCTGAATCATTCACCTTATGAAAGGCAGAAAGTGGAATATCAACTGTTTGTGAACCGCTCTGTCCATTGTTCCCATGGAGAACTACGTTGGCTGCCATCCATTCTCCACCTTGGATAAAGATCACTGATGCTTCATCATCTCCCGATCCAAATGAGGTCCCATGCAGATCAAAGGTGACTTTTACTGATTGTTTACCATGTAACGTATCTGAGGCAATTCCTTCATCTGTCTGATCATCTCCATTGCTCCCTGCAAGATTCCAATTACCAGAAAGCAATTCTGTCTCAGCACTGCCTGTTGCAGTAGTCGATGAAGCAATCAGAGCATGTGGAAGAGCGCTACCTGAACCATAGGTGTAAGTCGTATCAATGCCGCTACTGGTGAACTTGGTTAGATTGCCAATCGGATTGTATTCATAACTGTAATTAAACCCTGCCGATTCTGAGGCAGTCTTGAGCCGATCCAAATCATCATAGCTGAAGGTTTGGGTTTTGCTTAAGAGATTGTCAGTGATACTGGCAACGTTCCCAACAGCATCATAGGTATAGTTCTTATCAAAAAGTGATCCTGTTTGAATACGATTGAGGCGGAAATCATCGGTATTGTAGGTGTAGTTAGTGCTCACGCCGTTATTAAAATCTTTCTTGGTGATCTTGCCCAGAGTATTGTAATCAAAATTATCAACAACTCCCGTCAAGCTCTCAATCTCCCCCTGATTGTTAAATGTATAACTTGCTGCTGTGCTATCGGGATTTGTCTGGGTTGTAAGCCGATCTGCACTGTCATAAGCAAATTGTGTGGTTTTAGTCGTCCCACTTATTGTCCGCTGCTCCTGATTCTTTCTGAGGCGATTGTCATAGGTATAGGCAACAGTTCCAGCGCTATCTGTCGCGATTGACAATGTCCCGATTTTCCCTAGATCGTACGCGTAGGAAATATCTGTGTCCGTTGGATAGTTAACACCAGTAACTCTATTGAGTTCATCATAGCTTCGTGTTGTGCTGATGCCGCGGGCATCAGTGGTGCTGGTAAGATTGCCAATCGCGTCATAGCCATAATGCCATGTGCCCATGTCCGGATCTGCTTGGGATGTCTTTCGACCAAGCGTGTCATAACTAAAACCAAAATTATTTCCCTTGGCATCGGTGATTTGTGTCAGATCATCCCGAGTGTTGTACGTATAGATGGTGGCGGAACTAGTAGCACCCAAGACTTCCTCAACCTTGGTAATTTTATCAAAGGCATTGAGGAAGTTTCTTTTGATAGCACCCTTCTCATCAATATTTGTCACTTTCCAATGAAAATAGGCTGTTGTGCGAGAATCTCCTTTCGGATTGGTCACAATACTGACTCTGCCAATTGGATCATAGGTCATTGCGGTATTTCGTATACCTGCCGATGGTGTCGCAAATGTCGCGCTGTTACTTGCCACATACGGCACTGTCTGCTTTAAAACTTGTCCTGTCGGATCATAATATGTATCCACCACATTCTGCTTTGCAGAATCCTCAGCATCCCCCCTTGTCTGGACCTTTCTCCCTAGTCCATCAATGTAGCTATACGTATCAACTGTTCCTGCCGACGCGCTTGCCTCACGGACTGAGACAAGTGTCCCCTCAGGGGCAATGCCATCAACTGAATACTGATAGCTTACGCTAGCATACGTCGTATTATCATATGGTTTGATCTCTTTTTTCAGTCGTCCAAAAACATCATACTCATAAGAAGTTGTCAGTCCGTTTGGATCAGTCTTGGACAAAAGATTGCCTGTTCCCAAATCATACGAGTAATTTGTTTGCTGACTTTTGGCATTGGTTTCTCTTTCTGCATACGTATGCGTTGCGTCATTGATGCCATAGGTATAGGTGGTGGTATGATTGTTGGGATCAGTAACACTTGCCACATTACCGTAGCTATCATAGGTGTAATTGGTTTCGGGATTGCTTGCGCCTGAGAGCCACTTGACTTCTTTGGTCACGTCTCCAAAATGCGGTGCGTCACTATTGCCACTGTGTTGATCATAATAAAGCCAGCTCTCACTCATTTTTGCAGAGTCAGTGGCGTCATTCTCGTAAGTATGCTTCAACGTATTCACAAGCCATGCAGAAGGACTTGCGGTATATTCATTGTACGTAAACCGCTCATCCCCTGAAAGACTCGTATCACCCAATTCTGAAATTTTGGTGACATTCCCATATGAATCATACTGATAGCCGGTTTCTTTGATCTTGGCACTAGCTGTAGCACCATCATAGGTGTATTGTTTTTCGTCAGCCAGATTGACGGTAAAGATGCCGCTTGGCGTCGCGACATTCCACGTGTCTTCTATCTTGGCATAAGGAAGCCCAGCATTGTCAGTATCTTGTATTGAGGCAGGTCTCCCTTTACGCGCATCATCCTGATAAAAAACAGAATTACGTTTTGCTGCATTGGGCAATGTCTCTTTAACTTCTGCAAACCCTCTCAATTCCCGGCTGAGCCAGTCATAGAATCCATTTTTATAACTATATGTCGTTACATCACTTGTGCCCAAGACACCAGACATGCCATTATTCATCGTCATCGAGGTAACAAGCCACAAATTGAAAGGAATTTTTGTTTTGGTATAGGATAATTCCGCCATAGCACCTCCAGTATTTTCATAGTACTCATAAACAATCGTATGAGAGCCTTCTGTAAGTGCCTTGGTCACAGAATACAAGGCTGGTCCATGATCAAACCACTTATCAAGAATCAACTCACCATCGACATATAACCTCACACCATCATCAGAAGTGGCCGTAAAGGTGTAACCGCCTTCACTAAATTGTGCTATCTGTGTCCATCGTGCGGAGAAATTGTCTGAGGAAATAGACCCATCGGGAGATCCATTACCCCAGTCAAAGTTGATTGACGAATCAGTTCTTGTAAGAGTTGGTGAACCTGAAAGTGTTTGGTTATTATAATATTGAGCTGTATATGAATCTGTTGGTGCATTATCGGTATTTTGTTCTGCTGATGGAGTATAATTAAAACTGATCTTGCCACCTTGGGAAGTATTAACTGCGGCAAGAAGAAATGGCGCATTTCCATTATTTCTCCAAACCTTCCAGGTATCATATCCTCCTCCATCATCTGTGGTTCTGATAACATCCGGCAAACCATCCCCTGTCACATCCACCATTTGTGTATTACCTTGAAGAGAAAGATCCACATTTTGAGATGGATCTATCCACGTCTCCCAGGTAGTTGACCAACTATCACCCTTATTAAGAAGCACCTTCCATTTATCTGTAGAACCTGAATCATCGCTTTTGACAATATCGACTAATCCATCACCATTAATATCAGCCAAGGTTGCATCTATTTTTTCAAGCCAGACATCAACATTTGCGTTATTAATCCACGTCTCAGGACTGGTCTCCCAACTATCACCAGTATTTTTATACACAGTCCACGTAGCATTAGTGCCACTATGTGTCGTCCTCACAATATCAGCTAGTCCATCGCCATTGACGTCAACCAGACTGACATCTGTGGCATCAAGCCCATCCGGACTACCGTTGTTACTCCAAATTTCAGGAGTTGTATTCCAACTACTTCCCGTACTCCTAAAAACCTGCCATTCTGTATGCGCATTCCACCACGTGCGTATAATATCTGCACGGCCATCCCCTGTCACATCAGCAAGCGTTACCGATGAACTATTGAGATTAATATCATTACTAATGCTATGTACATCCGCCCACTTCTCTACCCTGGTACTCCAACTTTTCCCAGTATTTCGCCAAATTCTCCAATTATCAGCATTATCTCCCTTGACAATATCAGGTAGCCCATCTCCTGTTACATCCATTAACTTTGTATCTGATCTATCCAGTTTGGCATCGATAGGTTGATTATTGACCCATGTTTCATATGTGGTATTCCAGCCGCTTCCAGTATTCTTCCATACTTTCCAAGTATTTGTACCACTACCTTCGCTTTTGACAATATCGACCAACCCATCACCGTTAACATCTACCTGAACCACATCTGTTTTTTCAAGATGGACATCAACAGGAGCATTGTTGATCCATGTTTCATAGGTAGGACTAATGCTCTTTATTTCAGGCTTATATTCAAATGTCGTTGCCGGAAGAGCTGAAGCAGTACCGGTGGTTCCTCTTTCAGTAATTGATTGCAAAAGTTGCGCACTGCTACTCGCCTGGGTATATCCAAGATCAAACTGATGCACCAGGTTGCTATTTGCCTTAATCTGAATACTGCTTAGCCTGTTTGATTCACGAGTAACACATCCTTGAATTCTGACAGAATGTTGAAAAGAAGCAGTTTCATAGCCAAAATCAATGGCACGTGCTTTATCATTGTTATATTCGATTTTCGAAAGATATGATACTCCGCTACTTTCGTTGTAGGTATAATAAATATGATTGAGGTGAGTATCTTCTACTTCATCTACGTTCCAGAGGCGTACCCAATCATGACCATCACAGACAAGCTCCGAATCTGAGTGATAACCAAATCTATACCGTGTTCCATCCTCTGTCCGCACAATCCAATACTCTCCCATACTATTAGTACCACCTGAGCCAATTTTTGTAATAAACAAGTTGGATTCAACTTTTGTATGGTATCTTCCTTCTGCTGAGACATAGACGAGCTCATAGACAGCACCTTTAAAATGCAATACAAATTTATCATCACTTGTCACACTTGGTGTGAAATTAACATCCCGTTCAATATAGTCCTGATTTAGTTGCCATCCGGAACCAAACCGCTGAACAATATCTCTGGCAGCACCACTGTTGTAGGACAACGAGACATCTGGGGTCAGATCATTTGTTCCTTTTGGAATCTTGATTGGATAACTATATGAGGCTGAACCAGTAAAAAGATCTGTTTGGTAAAGTCCTGAAGGAGTGACCGGAGCGTGAGGCACAGGAATAGGTTGTAAGGCAGCAAACACAGGCGTGAGGCACAGGAATAGGTTGTAAGGCAGCAAACACAGGCGTGAGGCTACTTAGAAAGAGAGAGATGATAAGCGTCGGAATGAGAAAAAGTCGTTGCTTCATGCTTTTTGCCCATGCTTATTAAGCTAATCAAAAACGCAAGAGCTCTGTCAAGCATGAAAACTAAAAAGGGCGGACCTCTCTGAGGATAAGTGCGATAAATTCTAGAAGCGCGAGTTGGCGTTTAATCCGCCATGGTTGGCGGATCAGACGAAACAACCACTCAAGTCCAAGTGACCGTACAAAACGTGGCGCACGAGGAACACTTCCACTGATGTAATCAAACGCACCCCCAACGCCCATGGCAGCTTTTACCGGAAGATTTGGTAAGTTTTCATAAATCCACTCCTCTTGTTTAGGAAACCCAAAGGCAACAAAAAGAATGTCTATTTTCCTTTCTCTCCACTCCTCTCCAACGAATACAACATTAATCCAGGGATACTTTTTCTTCAAGCGCTCTGCTGTTAGTTCTGCTACTCCGCTTCGTCCCCCCAAAAATCCCATGGACACAGGTTTTTCCTTTGATTTCTCGCAAAGCTTTTCAATGAATTCTACCCCTGGAATTCGCTCTTTAAGAGGTTTTCCAAGAAGTCTTGCGCCGAGTAAAACACCTACTCCATCAGGCAAAGACACATCTGCTGAGTTTAGTTTGGTTTTGTAGGCTAAATCGTTTTGGGAGTAGACGAGGATCTCTGGGTTGGGAGTAACGATAAAAAGCTTTTTTTTCGTGCTTTCAAGTGCTTCCAATACATACTCTGAGACTTTTTTTTCTGTTTCGTTTGTTATGGTAACTCCGAGGAGTTTTATCGTGCTTAACATATTTCACAAATTACTATAAATCAAACAATCGGAATAAAAAAAGAGTTAAAAATCATTTTATGATCAATCTAATTGTACAAAATATGAACTTAATTTCCGATCTATAGCCTTATTGTCTGTCAAAAATTGCGCTATAGAGAAATTAATCTCTATAAGTCTTTTGTTTTTATGAAAAATCTCTTCATTTTTAAAAGAAAAGCCACTATTTTTGCTAAAAGAAATTAACTATACAGGATGTCATTTTATTTTCTATTAATACTCCGCTTATAGAGTTCAATATTTTCCATTGCGACACCAGTCCCTCGAACAACACATAAAAGAGCATCCTCAGCCACATGGCACGGCACGCCCGTCATCTCAGTCATTAATTTGTCAAAGTTTGTCAGAAGCGAAGTACCTCCTGACATAACAATTCCCTTATCAATAATGTCACTCGCGAGCTCCGGTGGACATTGTTCCAAAACTTCTTTCACGCCTTTGATAATTTCCATAAGAACCGGCTTAATTGCCTCATTTACCTGTACCTCATCAAGGATAATTGTTCGAGGAAGTCCCGTAATATTGTCTCTTCCCCGAACCTCCATGCTCGTCAGATTGCCAGCGCGTTTCTTATCCATATCCGCAATAGCATTGCCAACTTGAATTTTAATTGTTTCTGCTGTTGTCTCGCCGATCAATAAGTTAAATTTTTTCTTAACAAAATTGGCAATTGACTCATCAATCTTATTACCAGCAACCCGAACAGAACTGTGCACCACGACTCCGCCAAGCGAAATTACGGCTGATTCCGTTGAACCACCGCCAATATTCACAATCATATGTCCTGCTGCCTGTGCAATAGGAATCTTTGCGCCAATAGCAGCCGCAAGCGGCTCGTCAATAAGATACGCAACTTTAGCACCAGCTGACATCGTCGCATCAAGTACAGCTCGTCTCTCGACTTGTGTCACACCAGATGGGATACAAACCATCACTTCAGGTTTGAAGAATCGTGCTCTCCCGCAAACTTTATCGATAAAATATGAGAGCATTGCCTCAGTAATGGTATAATCAGCAACCACGCCATCACGAAGTGGACGAAGCGCCGTGACATTGCCAGGCGTTCTTCCTAACATTTCTTTGGCCTCGCGACCAACAGCAACAACACGATTTTCTTCTGCTGTAACAGCAACAACTGTTGGTTCGTTAAGCACAATTCCCTCTCCGACCACATAAACGAGAGTATTCGCAGTTCCCAGATCAATGCCGATACGTTTTGTTGTAGGAAAAGTAAGATTAAACATTTTTTACATTTTCAATAATAAATATATCAAAACATCTATTATCTCTATCATTTTAGCTTTTGGCCTTGTGTTTTTATACTATACCACTGTACTGTTTTGTTGCAAGGGGTGTATTTTGAGAGTATAATCTGTTTTAACTCTTTCTGCTATGAAAACACCAAAACAGCAACCAGTATCGAAAGAAGAACAAGCTGTCGAACCGAAACGATCGATAAGAAGGCAAATTGCTATTTCTTTGTTTGTCCTTTTTTTGTTGGTTATTTCCACAATACTTGTCATCTTATATGGCAAAGGCTATCGATTTGGTTTTCAGCAAGGAGAACCTAAATTATCCAAAACAGGAATTCTGCAAGTAACGAGTAAACCAACAGGTGCCCAAGTCTATGTTGACGGTCATTTAACCACCGCAACTGACAATAGCCTCAACTTGACACCTGGTAAATATACAATAAAAATTAGTAAAGATGGCTATAATGATTGGCAAAAAGATATTGAAATTCAAAGAGAAGTTGTTATTGACGAAGATGCGCTTCTTCTGCCTAAGGCTCCTACTTTACAGAGTATTTCAGCCTTTGGAGTTGAAGCTGCCACAATGGATCCATCAGGAACCAAACTTGCCTTTAAAATTGCTTCTGACTCAGCAAAGAAAAATGGTATTTATGTCCTGGATATGGCAAATCGGAGCTTCCCTGTCTTAGCTGGACAAAGCAACTCAACACAACTCGTTGATGACACGCTGGATCTCTTCTCGCAAGCAGATCTGATTTGGTCGCCGGACGGCAAACAAATTCTGGCAAAAATACCAAATACAACCAATGGAATCACCTATTATCTTCTGAAAACAGATGGCTTCAATGATACACCCCAAGATATCACTGCAACCTTAAAAACAACCACAGATCTCTGGGCAAGCCAACTACAGGCAAAAGAAACGGCTCGGTTAAAATCGCTTAAGGCTCCTGTACAAAAATTTGCTCATGCAAACTTCCATATTCTCTCCTGGTCTCCCGATGAAAATAAAATTTTGTATCAAGCATCTGAGTCAGCCCAAATGCCTATCTTCATTAAACCTCGTATTATTGGCAACAACCTTCTCTACGAACGCCGTGATTTGAAAAAAGGCGCGATTTATGTCTATGACATCAAGGAAGATATTAATACCAGACTCATGGATACGATTGATGATCTTTGCACAACGACCAGTCCTGACTGTATGTTGCCTTTTTCTTGGTTTCCTGACTCACATCACTTACTTTCTATTCACGATAAAAAAATTGGCATCATCGAGGATGACGGATCAAATCTAACCACCATGTACGCTGGCCCATTTGTGGATTATTATGTTTTCCCTTGGCCTGATGGATCAAAAATTGTTATTCTGACCAACTTGAATAATGCCGGTATCTTACCCACCCTTTATACAATTGCATTAAAGTAAAACACTTCTTACACTCTTCTCACTTGATAGTTTTTATCTGTCTGTGTACTATAAAATGTAGGAGGCAAAAATTGCCTTCTGGTTTGCTATGAAAAAACTGCCCAAATTGCTTATTTGCAGTCTCTTATCTCTCGTTATACTTACTATCTTTCCTCTACAACACGTTTCTGCTGCAGATATCAGCTCTATCGGTATTGCCACATATTTACCAGTCAATGGAAAAATTGAAGATGGAGACATTATTAGTTCAACTGCAAAAGGCTATTTCGTAAGTCAAAGAGCCTATGATCCGCAAATAGTCGGCGTTGTAACGAGTAAACCCGCGATTGCCCTTAAAACCAACTCACAACAAAAAGGTGTTCCTGTCGTCAATGTCGGAACTGTTTTTGTCAAGGTAAATAATATCAATGGATCCATTAAAAAAGGCGATTTCGTTGCGGCATCAGAACAAAGTGGTGTCGGCATGAAAGCAACAAAAAGTGGTTATATTATCGGTGAGGCATTACAAGATGCGACATTTAGCGGGCCAAAAGATATCAAAAAAATCGCAGTCACCCTCAATCTCCATTTTTTACAGCTTGGTTCACCAGTCAACAGCTCACTTTTGCAAATCTTTGCCCTAAGCCAACTTGCGACGTATGAAGAGCCACTAAATGTCTTTAAGTATGTTATTTCCGCATTGATTCTTATCGCTTCATTTGGATTTGGATTTATTATCTTCTCACGCACAATTACAACCGGGCTTGAAGCCTTGGGACGCAATCCACTTGCGGGCCGAATGATTCAGCTCTCTATCCTTTTTAACGTAGTTCTTGTTATTATTATAATAATGACAGGCATTGGCATTGTCTGGCTGTTCTTGAGGTTATAACTATGATTATTAACGTACCCTATGTCATCAACATCATAGCCTTTGTAGGTGTCATCAGTATTTTGGGAGCAATCGCACTTTTTATCTCCA
>Ga0137403_10007833_pt1 | contig 11995 bp, 6 predicted proteins | sample CZOMad2_1_16fung_FD_122057 | JGI IMG/M metagenome (GOLD analysis project Ga0137403, IMG submission 122057) | Vadose zone soil fungal communities from Angelo Coast Range Reserve, California, USA - CZOMad2_1_16fungal (Hybrid Assembly) | ecosystem: Environmental > Terrestrial > Soil > Vadose zone...
GATCATATCCGGAATAGTGGGTGACCGTGATCAGGTTGTTCACCGTTACATAAATGCTGGCGGATTTGAAGACATGGGTCAGCTTCGGTAAAGGAAGATCATACGACAGCGTCATGGTCTTGAACCGCATATAGCTGCCATCCTCTATCAGGTCGCTGGTCACGCCCAGTCCGCGTCTCAGGGTGCTGCCTACGCTGGGAAGGGTATTGCTCGTACCCGGGCCCGTCCAGCTCTTTGTGGCAACATAGGCGAACTTATTATCGGATGTCGTTCCATTCTCCGACTCGATCCTGTTTTCATTCAGGACATTATCACCGTAAACGCCCTGGATCAGCACGTAGAGCTCAAAGGGGCCTACTTTCAGTTTACTGGTAAATCCATAGGTGAACTTGGGCAACGCATGTCCGATGATCTTCTTATCACCCTGGGCGTTGATGGCGCTGTCACCGTTCAGGTCTTTATAAATGGGATCGCCGGGCTTTACCGCTTGCTTGGTGCCGCTCTTGGTAATATCGGCCTGTGTCTGCCAGATCCCGTTAAATACATAGCCGTAGAACGAACCGATCGGCTGTCCCACCTGCAGGATGGCAGCATTCTGCCCGCCACTGGGGAACAGGCTGGTGCTGACGTTGCCGGTGAACTGGTAATTGACCGCGCCCAGGCTCAGGATCTTGTTGATATTCCTGGAAAAATTGGCCGAGGTAGACCAGTGCAGATGACTGTTGTCGATATTGACGGTATTGATATTGAACTCAAAGCCCTGGTTCCGCATGCTGCCGATATTCTGGATCATCGTCGTGAATCCGGAGGTAGAGGGCAGTGTTACATTATAGAGCAGGTTAGTGGTTTTTTTATTGTAATAATCGGCCGTAAAGAGGATCCGGTTCTTCAATAATCCCAGGTCGACGCCCGCATCGAAGGAGGCGGTGGATTCCCAGCCCAGGTCGGCATTGGCGATATTGTTGGGAGAGATGCCTACTACGCGGGTCCCGTTGAGACCGTATGCGTTCGTTCCGTACTGGGTCAGGGAATTGTAGGAGCCGATCTCCTGGTTGCCCGCTACTCCGTAACTGACGCGGAACTTCAGATCGCTGACGGCATCGATCTTCTGCATGAATTTTTCGTCGGAAGCCCTCCAGGCAATGGCGCCGGAGGGGAAATAGCCCCATTTTTTGTTCTGGCCAAATCGGGATGATCCGTCTGCGCGCATGGTAAAGGTGAACAGGTACTTGTCCATAAGCCGGTAGTTGATACGGCCCAGGCCGGAGGCCAGTACGTTCTTCGACGTATTGGACGTAGAGGCTATGCCGGCCCCGACCCCGAGGTTTTCCGTTCCATAACTATTGGAGGAGAGGGTCTGGGCCGTGGTATTCGCCGAACGGAACTTCCATTCCTGGTAGGCCCATCCCGCCAGTACGGTAATGGCATGGATGGGGGTCAGTTGCCTGTCATAGGTAAGCGTATTCTCATTCAGCCAGTCGTAATTGTTGTTGGTGTTCACATTGGCAAATCCGCCCGTGGTACCGCCGAGGTAAGAAGTGCTTGGGCGGAAAATATCCTCACGGATATTCCTCAGTTCTCCTCCCAGGCTGGTCCTGAATTTCAGTCCCTTGATGATCTCGTATTCCGCGAAAAGATCAGTGAAGATGCGGATGTTGTTCATTTTATCCGTATTCAGGACGGCGGCGGCCAGCGGGTTGCCCAATATATCCGTATAACCCTTGGGCCCGTTCTGTACGGTGAAGGCACCGGTGCTGTCATAGATCGGTACGGTAGGACTGGCCCGCAGGGCATCGAGCAGGGTGCCGCCGCTGCTGCCGCCGTTGGTATTTACATTCGCCAGGTCCTGATTATCGTAGGCCATCTGCGAGCGCAGGCCGACATTTATTTTTTCACTCACCTTGTCATCGAGGTTGAATCGCAGGATCCCTCTTTTATAATCCGAATTTTTGATGATCCCTCCCTGCGTAAAATAACTTGCGCTCAGGAAATATCGGAGATCGGGGGTGCCTCCGCTGAAGGCCAGCGAATAATTGGAAAGGGGGGCCGTGCGGAAGATCGCATCCTGCCAGTCAGTGCCTTTGCCGAGACTGTCTATTCCAGCCTGGCTGAAAGGCAAAGCGATCTGGGTGGGATTGTTCTGATTGGCATAGGTGGTGACCTGGTTCAGGTAGGTCGCGAATTGTTTGGCATTCATCATGTCGAATTTTTTGCCAATATGCTGTACTCCCGTATACGTCTCGAAACTGACGGCATTCCGGCCGGGGATACCTTTTTTAGTCGTGATCATGATCACTCCGTTGGCGCCGCGGCTACCATAAATGGCCGTGGCCGATGCATCCTTCAATACTTCGATGGAGAGTATATCGGAAGGATTCAGCGTGAGGTCCGCTCCGGCATATCCGTCCACTACATACAAGGGATCGCTGTTGGAAGAAATGGAGCTGGTGCCTCTCACACGCACCGTAAAGGAAGCGCCTGGCTGGGAATTGGTCTGTGTCACCTGGACGCCGGCCACTGTTCCCTCCAGCAACTGGCTGGTGCCGAATACAGGTGTTTTCTCTACGTTGGCCAGTTGTATCGAACTCACCGAACCGGTGAGGTCTTTCTTGCGCTGCGTCCCATATCCTACCACCACGACCTCGCTCAGATCTTTGGACCCTTCTTTCAGGGTGACGCTTACGGAAGACGATGATTCTGCGGGCAGGCGCAGTTCCTGGGTCTCGAATCCCACCGCGGAGATCACCAGGATGATATTATTTCCATTTTTCCCTCCCGGTGGTGGGGCCGGAACAGAAATGGAAAAAGACCCGTCAGCGCCTGCGGCCACGCTTTTCTTAATTCCTTTCAGGGCGATGGTAGCTCCGGGGACGGGGTTGCTGGCGGTGGAAATGATCTTTCCGGAAAGAGTGGCGGATGTTTGCGCGGAAAGACCGGCCGCCGTGAAAAGCAGGATAAACAGTGCAGGCACTGTACTTCGCATAAGCATCATGGCAATTGTTTTTGATGTAGTTCCTTATAATCGAATGTCAAGTTGGAGAAAATTGTAATCATAATGGCAGGCTCGTGACTCTTTTTTTACGGAAACGTTTCCGTGATTCTTGCTTACTGCAAGCGGATTGCGCTGCTTTGCTCCGTTGAAATTCTTCGACAACGATTTCGTAAGCATCGGTTTCGAGGCTGGCATTTTCTCTTCGACAACGATTTCGTAAAAAGACAGAGGGGGCGTGGAAAGATTGCGTAATTTCCGTTGGAACATCTTGCCACATGAATACCGTCAACCTGAAACAACTTGCCAAGGAACTGAACGTTTCGGTATCTACTGTCTCCCGCGCCTTGCGGGATAGCTGGGAGATCAGCACCCCTACCAAGAAAAGGGTGTTTGACCTGGCCAAGAAAATGAATTTCCAGCCCAATCCTTATGCCAGCAGCCTGCGCAAGCAGCGGAGCCGTACCATCGCCGTAGTGATACCGGAAGTCGCCAATAACTTTTTTGCCCTGGCGATCAAAGGGATCGAGACCATTGCCAGGGAAAAGGGATACCATGTATTGATCTACCTTACCAATGAGAAAGAGGCGGAAGAAGTTGCCGTAGCCTCCAACCTGCAAAGCGGAAGGGTCGATGGCGTGATTCTGTCGCTTTCGGGCGAGACCATGGAATACCGTCATTTACTGGAATTGCAGCAGCGGAATATTCCCCTCGTGTTCTTCGACCGCGTCTGCGATGGGATCGAGGCGCCAAAAGTTACTACAAATGATTATGAAAGCGGGTTCGTGGCGACGGAGCATCTTATAAAAGCCGGCTGCCGCAGGGTGGCGCACCTGACCATATCGATGAACGTCTCCATTTCTCCTAAGCGGATGAAAGGATATAGCGATGCGCTGCTCCGCTATGACCGTATTTATGATCAGGGACTGGTGTTACATTGCGGGGCGGATGACGAAGAGAATTGCCGGATGATCCGTGATCTCCTGAGCTCCCCTGACAGGCCCGATGGCATATTCGCGTCCGTTGAAAAACTGGCCGTGCAGGTATACCATGTCTGCCGCGAGCTGAACCTGGATATTCCGCGGGATGTGAAGGTCATCAGCTTTTCCAACCTGGTCACGGCCTCCCTGCTCAATCCATCGCTCACCACCATCGCCCAGCCGGCCTATGATATGGGGAAGGAGGCGGCCACCATCCTGTTCCGCCGCCTGGAGAAGAAATATATTGTAACGCCTACTAATGACCGGATCATCCTTCCGGCGCGCCTCGAGGTGAGGAGTTCCACGATGTAAATGCATGATGAGGGCCGATGCCGGGAGCGTGAATGAGGCGGGATCAATTCAGGACGGCCGCTGCTTGTGTAACGGAGTCCGGCGTCAGCCCGCATACTTTGGCCATCAGTTCATAAGAGTGCAGCCTGTCCTCCTGGCGATCCGTAAAGGTGGAGATCACGATCTCGTCAATGCCGGACTCCCGGGCCATTTCCCCAAATTTTTCGCTGATCTGCTGCGGGCTGCCCAGCACCATTCTTTGCCTGTTGAACAATACCCGCTGCCACTCTGCCGGAGTATATTCATATCCCTTCGCGACCTCATAAGAAGGGATCGTATTATAATTACCTTTTTCAAAGCTGTGCAAGCGGTAATCCAACACGGCCTGCACCTCTTTTACTTTCTGCGGGTCTTCGGAGCAGAAGGCGAAAATGCCGATACTGGCCCTTGGGGTCGGCAGGGTGTCGGAGGGACGGAATTTCTCCCGGTAAGTTTTAATGGCGGCAGCCGCGCCCACGGGGTTGATGAATTGTGCATAGGAGAGGGATATGCCGAAATGAGCGGCAAGGTAGGCGCTTTCCCCGCTGGAAGTCAGCATCCACAGTTCGGGCCGGGTTGCGATGCTTGGAATAGCTTTTACTTTTCCATGCATGGTCCCCGGGGTGGCCTCATCGTTCAGGAAGGCTTCGAGGTCGGTGATCTGCCGGATATATTCCTGGGGATCGAAAGTATTGGAAGGATTGAGCAGGTTAGCGGTGAGCCGGTCCCCGCCGGGAGCGCGACCCAGGCCCAGGTCGATACGTCCCGGATACAGGGCTTCCAGCAGCCGGAAGTTCTCCGCCACTTTCAGCGTGCTGTGATTGGGCAGCATGATGCCGCCGGAGCCCAGCCGGATGGATCTCGTTTCTGCAGCTAGTCTTGCGATCAGTATTTCGGGAGCGGCCCCGGCGAGAGTGGTCGTATTATGGTGTTCGGAAAGCCAGTAACGGGTATATCCCAGCCGGTCGGCCAGCTTGGCGAGTTGTATCGATTCCTGTAATGCCTCCTGTGCATGACTGCCCCCGCGTATCGGGGTCTGGTCGAGCACGCTCAATTGAATTTTCATAATAGGATGATAACAGGTGCGAAGGGCAAATGTTCGATGGTTTGTGACTTGTGCAGATGGGTGCTCTCAATACAGCATATAAGACCGCATCGTCTCCTTCCAATCTCCGCAACCCAGCAGGGCCGGAAGCGCCCGTTCAAAATCATCCCATGGCTGTTCGAAAAGAGTTTCCGCAGTGGGTATTCCCAGCAGCAGGTCGAGATGCCGGACCCCGGCGGGATTTACGTGAGTGGGGTAGGTGGACCAGGCGAAGGTACCCGGATGATGATCCTTCACCAGTTTGATGAAAAGCATGGCTGCGTGTACGGACCGGAAATGCGCTGGATCATGCACGTGGAACAGGATCCCCTGGCAGTGTTCCCCCCGATATTTGCTGCTTGCGGGTATGAACCCGACCGGTTCTGTGCTGACGCCGGTCAGCCGGAGATCGTTGAACAAAGCGGAGATACGAACATTATCCAGCCAGGGTGCGCCCGCCATCCGGAAAGGGCCATCCGTGCCTCTTCCCTCGCTGAGATTGGTTGCCTCCAGCAGTCCCAGCCCGGGATATAGCAGGGCCGCCTCGCCATTGGTCATTGCCGGCGAGGTCGGTACGAAGGGAATCCCCCAGTCCCTATGGAAAGAATTTCTTTCCCATCCTTGTATCCCGATCACCCGGAGGTCGAGCCCGGGCAGACGCATTGCCTTCCAGTAGCGGGCCAGCTCTCCGAAAGTGCAGGAATGACGCAGGGGGATTGACCACCGGCCAAGGAACGAAGCGCATCGCTCTTCATCGGGCATGGGACCTTCGGCCAGATCCAGATTACCCGACAGGGGATTGGGCCGGTCGAGAATAAGGAGCGGCTTCCGGTGGCGCTCGCAGGCTTCCATCACATGGCTCAGGGTCCACAGGTAAGTATAGAAGCGGCATCCGATATCGGGGAGGTCGAAGAGGAGGATGTCGATATCCGCAAGGTCAGCTGCATCCGGCCCCAGCTTGTCGCCATACAAGCTGATGACCGGGAGGCCGGTGAGTGCATCCTTTCCATCGGGCATCTCATGCCCATCCTCACCCCGGCGTTCCAGCCCGTGTTCGGGGGAGAAGAGGCGCACAATGGTAAATCCTGCCGATAATAATGCCTGTCTTGCTGGTTCACCACCGATGGTGGTCGCGGCTTCGTTGGTGACAAGGGCCAGACGCTGGTCACGGTATTTGTTGGCTTGCTGTGAAAAGATATCAGCGCCGAAACGGAGTCTTGCTTTGACCATGACCAAATGTAAGGATCGGGCGGGGGATTGGGAAGGTCAGCTTTAGTTCTTAACTTTAAAAAAAAGATATGAAAATTAATCTTTCCTTGCTGATACCGGCTCTTCTTTGCCTGTTTGCCGCCCCCGACGAGCGGACATACGTGGGAAGCACGCCTGCTCACGGCGTAGTAAGAGATTTTCTGGGAATTTCGTCAACCGATTCGATAGATTTTATCCGCTGGAAACTGAGTATTGGTTCGGACAGTTTTGAACTTCAATGTCAGTATGGCCTCGGCAAAGCAGGCACCCCCGGATTTGTCAATGAAAAAAGAGCATCATTCAAAGGGGTATTGACGAAAACAGAAAATCGCTGGTCCCTTCAGCACAAAGGCAAAAAACTTTCCCTGCTGGAAGTGAATGCTGGCTTGCTTCACCTGCTCGACCAGAATAACGCCTTGCTGGTTGGAAACGGAGGGTATAGTTATGCTTTAAACAGCACGGCATCGGTGAGAACCGATCAGTTCAATATACCGTCTGTACAAAGTACACTCAAATATCCGCTCGATTTTGAAGGCCGGACGCCCTGCCAGGAGCTATCCAGGCTTCTGGGTTTAAATAAAAGCGAAGCCTGCGATAAAATGAAATGGCATATCATCTTTTATACTGACTCCGTAACCGGCAAACCTTCTTACTATCTGAAAGGCGGCATCGGCTACCGAAAAGAAACCATGGAAAGAGGTAAATGGCAGATCATAAAGGGAAAGAACGGGCGGATCATTTATCGGGTGAATCCCGATAACGGCAGTTATTCCCTCTATTTATTAAAAGGCGATGACAATATTTTGTTTTTTACCGATCCCGACGGCCGCTTGCTGGTAGGCAATGAAAATTTCAGTTATACGCTGAACAGAAGAAAAGAGGAACATCCGCAGGTATATAGATGATCTCCAACTTGTCCCCATAGAGACTGATGACCGGCAGCCGGTGTGATTGTGCCAAGCCATGATCCGGGGAAACGGCCGCATCAGCGAATACCGCATAAACCTGCAAGTCATGATCGGCTTCGTCACCAAAATGCCGGGAATCAGCCCCCGAATCTCCCGTATCAGCCGGTCTTTGCAGGTTTTTTTTGTTTTTTGCGGAAATAGGCATAGTTTAGGTATAGTTAACCTCAACTGCTGCATGCTGAAAAAAGAACGCCACGCGTATATCATTCACCAGCTCAACCTGCATAACAGGATACTCTCTTCCCAGTTATGCCAGGATATCGAAGTATCCGAAGATACCGTCCGCAGGGATCTTTCTGAACTGGATCAGCAGGGTTATATTATTAAAGTACATGGGGGAGCGCTCTCCAAATCTTTTCACAACAGTTTCCAGGAAGAAACCTTTTATTCTAAAAAAGAAAAAAATACGATCGCGCTGAAGGCGGTGGGCCTTATTGAAGACGGCATGTTCATCCTGACCTCGGGGGGCACCACGATCATCGCGCTGGCCAGGGCCCTGCCTGAGAACCTGCATGCCACCTTTATTACCGTGAGCGTGCCCGCAGCCTATGAGTATATGAAGCATCCGCATATCGACGTGATCATCGTCGGCGACAAGCTCTCCAAGAGCGCCAAGATAACGGTGGGCAGCAGTGTTATTTCCAGGATAAAGGAGATCCGGGCGGACATCTGTTTTTTAGGGATCAATGCCATCGATATCGAGCACGGGCTTACCGATAATGACTGGGACGTGGTGCAGGTGAAAAGGGCCATGATCGAGGCTTCCTCGAAGGTGATCGCCCTGACCATTTCGGAGAAGGTGAACACCCACCAGCAACTGAAAGTGTGCGATGTGGAGGAGATGGATATACTGATCACGGAACGGGACCGGGGACATGGTATGCTGCAACCCTATGAGGCAAAAGGAATACACATACTATAATATGCTTTTTAAACTGTCACCAATAATAACTGCGAATATGAAAATCCAAAACTTGTATGCCTGTCGGCGGAATATATTCCCGCTGATCCTGCTATGTCTGTTATCGGGCTGGTCTTATGGCCAGGTGCACATAGCGGGCCAGGTGCTGAACAAATCGGGAGCACCTGTGGAATCCGCCACTGTCCTGGTACAGGGCACGAAATTCGGCGCCAGCACGGACAAGGACGGCGCTTACTCCATCGCGGCCGACCTGAAGCCCGGCAGGTATGTGCTGGAATTTTCGGGCATTGGCTTCAGCATGCAGACGGTCAGCCTGACCATCGACGCTGCAACCGCTTATACTACGAATGCTACCTTATCCGATGATGTAAAAGGACTGGACGAAGTGGTGGTCACCGGTACATCGGCAGGGACCACCCGCCGGCAGCTGGGATCCTATATCAGCACCGTCAAGGCGGATGACCTGACCAAGGGATCGACCGGCAATGTCCTGGCGGCATTGCAGGGCAAGACGGCCGGCGCACAGATAACGCAGAATTCCGGAGATCCTGCCGGCGGTATTTCCGTCAAGCTGCGCGGCATCAGCACGATCTCAGGCTCCACCGAACCTTTGTATATCATCGATGGCGTGATCATCGATAACAGCACCAACCGGGTGACGAATACGGACCCGACTTATGCGGGCAGCAATTTTATCGGCAATGTGGGACAGTCCCGCATCGTGGACATCAACCCGGCGGATATCGAACGGGTCGAGGTGCTGAACGGCGCGGCGGCAGCCGCTATTTACGGATCGAGGGCCAATGCAGGCGTCGTGCAGATCTTCACCAAGAGGGGCGGCAGCGGCACTCCTGCCGTGAGCTTCTCCACCAGTGTCTCGGTGAACACTTTACGGAAAAAGATCGATGTGAACCAGGCGCCCACGAAGTTCGGGGGCACGCCGGATGTACAGACCCAGACCATCCTCACCCCCGCGCTCACCAACACGACGCCCGTGCAGCGTTACAATTACCAGGATTATATTTTCCGGACGGGGATCGGGACGGATAATACCGTTGCCGTCAGCGGGGGAAAGGATAAAACAAAATATTATACCTCGGCCTCTTATTTCTACAACCAGGGGATCGTGCGGAATACGGATTTCAACCGGCTCAGCTACCGGGTCAACCTGGACCAGGTTCTCAATAAATGGGCGAGCTTCAACGCCAGCCTGAACTATATCTACGACAAGTCGAATGAGAAGCCGGACGGCAACAGCTTCTATTCCCCGATGAACTCGGTGACCATTATCGGCAATTACTATAATATCAAACAACGGGATGCCTTCGGGAATTTACTGGCGGTGGGAGAAAGGGGAAGGGTGAACCCCGTCTCAGTCATCGAGGACTTTAAGCAGAAGGAACAGACCAGCCGCGTCATCGCAGGAGCAGGCCTGAAACTGACCCCATTGAAAGATCTGACGGTGACCTACCAGGTGGGCATCGATAATTACAGCCAGGACGGAACGACCTTTCTTCCTCCCTATGCGTACAATGTGAGCCTGGCCTTCTATGGCGGCGGTACAACGCTGGATCCGACCCAGAACGGCTATGCCAGCGCGGCCAATACGAATTCCTTCCTGATCAATCATGACCTGAATGCCAACTATAACCTGAAGCTCAGTGACGATCTTTCTTCCGTGACCCAGGTAGGTTATTCACTTCAGTATTCCAAGAGTCATTATTCCCTTCAGCAGGGCAGGGGATTGCCTCCCTTCGTGCAGACGGTGAGCGGGGCCAGCACGGCCATGACCGGCGCAGACCAGCGTACGGAAGTCTCCATCTCGGGAGAATTCATCCAGCAGAATTTCAAATACCGCAACCAGCTCTTCCTGACCGGCGCCCTCCGCCTGGATGGATCATCGGTATTCGGGGAGAACGAGCGCAACCAGGTCTATTCCAAGCTCAGCGGTAGTTATGTCATATCCGGCACCGACTACTGGGATAAGATGGGCGTGTCCAAATGGTGGAACCTCTTCAAGATCCGTGCGGCCTACGGAGAGTCGGGCAACCTTACGGGCATCCCGGCCTATGGACGATTCAATACCTATAATGCTGCGGCCTTTGTAGGCAGCTCTTCCTTCGAGTCCGGCACCACCTATGTGAATCCCGGCGTAAAGCCCGAAAGACAGAAAGAGCTGGAGATCGGTACGGACATGTCCTTTGCGGGCGACCGCATCGGGCTGACCTTCAACTGGTATCATAAGAAGGTGGAAGACCTGCTGATCAGCCGGCTGATCGCGCCCACGAATGGTTTTTCTTCCCTGCTGGACAATATCGGCTCCCTGCAGAATAACGGGTATGAAGTGGTGCTGAACCTGGCGCCTGTCCGGACCAAGACCTTCAGCTGGGATATGACGGCCATCTATAATCATAACGAGAACAAGGCCCTGAATATCGGCCAGAGCCTGATCCTGTACAATACCAATGGCGGCGCTCCTGTCGCGATCATCGGCGGACAGCCCATCGGCGTATTCTACGGTACTTTCTTCGCCACTAATGCCGATGGCTCGCAACTGAAAACTCCCGCAGGTATTCCTACGATCGAGTCGGGCATCCAGACCGGGCCGCTCACCTATACCCCCCAGCGCAATACGACGACAGGATTGCCCACAGGAACGAACCTGCAGAAGATCATCGGCAATCCCAACCCAAAATATACGGCGACCTGGACCAACGACCTCCGTTACAACAGGATCGGGCTGCATGTCCAGCTCGATGCCGTACAGGGCGTAGATGTATTCAATGCGGACTTCAGGACAAGACAGGGCGTCGACAATGGCAAGGTGGCCGAACAGGAAGACCTGGGAAAATTGCCCCGCGGATATATTGCCGGCATTTACGGCATCCAGCAATGGAGGATCGACAACGGGAATTTTGTAAAACTGAGAGAAGTGGCGCTGAGCTATACGGTGGGCCGGCTCAGGGGTTTCAGCGAGCTGAGCATCAGCCTCGGCGCGAGGAACCTCATCTCATGGGATAAGTATAAGGGTTACGATCCGGAAGTGAACGCCGGCGGTCAGAGTACCTTGCTGCGCGGCATCGACTTCGGCACTGTGCCCATTCCCCGGACTTTCAGCCTGGGTATCCGTGCAAAATTCTAAACTCATTAAAAAAATCAGTATGAAAAGAAATAATTATCTCGCTCTTGCCGCCTGCATGGCCCTTGCGCTGGCCGCCTGCAAGAAGAATTTCACCGATCCTTCCGGCCCTTCTTCCAGCCAGGCATTCAGCTCTCCCAACGCCATCACTGACGTCGCGGTCGGTTTGCAGAACTGGTACACGAATGGCAGAGGAGGCCTGGTCTATAATACGATCACGGCTGGCGGACTCCTGGGCAATGAGCTCTATGTGGTCAATGCCGGTAATACCGACGAAGCTCAGCTGGGCACCGGCGGCAATGCCATCCCCAATACCAACGGCATGGTGACAGGTA
>Ga0137403_10007835_pt1 | contig 11993 bp, 8 predicted proteins | sample CZOMad2_1_16fung_FD_122057 | JGI IMG/M metagenome (GOLD analysis project Ga0137403, IMG submission 122057) | Vadose zone soil fungal communities from Angelo Coast Range Reserve, California, USA - CZOMad2_1_16fungal (Hybrid Assembly) | ecosystem: Environmental > Terrestrial > Soil > Vadose zone...
CTCACTCGACACGTTGAGGCATCTTCCATTGCCATTGACGTAAGCGCCAGCCAGTTCCCTCAATTGCCAGTGCCCCGGCATAGCCCGGAGCAGGTCGAAGGGTATAGAGCGACCAACGCTTGGCTGGAAAGACATCCTTTGAGGGAACATAAAGATCTACAGGAGCAGGCAGAGGATCGGTTGTCAGGGGGACAGAAAAACTATTCAACGGTATCGCGAGACCCTTGCCGCAGGCTTTAACGTAAGCCTCCTTCTTCGTCCAACAACTGAAAAAGGTTTCGGCGTAGAGGTCGGTGGTGACCGAACGGGGGAACTCTGTGTCGGGGCGCTTTTTGCGGGCGAAGACCAAGGGAATCGCGCTGGCCGATCTCGCCCGACTCCAGCCCTTTACCTCTCCACCTCGCGCAGGAGATTCCGGGCGCGCAGTTGATGATCGTGCCGGGGACCGGCCACGGCACGTTCCGGCAGCGCCCCGAGCTCACACGCAAAAGACCGCTTCGCGCTGAAGGTCGTCAAGGCCTGAGGGTAGCAAGCGACCTCAGCGGAAGAAGCCGGGCCACCATTGCCAGGTGCACGTGCAGACGCCGCCAGGACGGCACTGGTCGGCGTGCTCGCCGAACTCGAGGATGACGGTCCCGTCGTAGCCGACGGTCGGATTCGTGCCTGAGCAGGAATCGGAGCTGCCGGCGAACGTCGTCGCCCCGCAGCTCGTTCCGGAGGGCGAGACGACCTCGATGGTCCGGACGCAGCCCTTTGACGTGAACGGCGACAGCACCGCGTATCCCGTTCCGCCATGGACCATGTGCAGCCTCGTGCCTGGGCGGGACCTCAGCCAATCGGGCGGCGCCGCCACCGAAGTGGAGAGGCTGTCGAGCTGTCCGACCCAGTCGTCGCCGGACTGGAGAAACAGTCCGCTGCCCACTCGCTGGGTGAGCGCGAATCCCATCAGATGCGTCCAATCCTTCTGCGGTCCGAGCGCGCGAAACGTCGTTGCGGTGCCGTCTCGATCGACCCAGATGCCGTCCACCGCCTTGGGAGCGGTCCGGAAATCCGCTCCGTACAGGACCAGTGTCCGCCCCGCGCGATCGACCGCGAGCGCACCCGGATCGCCGCTGCCGGGCGTGAGGACGCGCCAGCGCAGGTTGAGGTGCTCGTCATAGCTCTCCAGCACGTGGGAGCCGGTTTCGGGCGCTTCCATGTGCCAGACGACGACGCCTCCCGTCGGGTCCTCGGCGATGAAGTCGGCCGAGCCGGGCTTCGCCATCGCTTTGTCCGCGGTCGCGCGCCCGGCCTGATCCCAGGTCCGCAGGGTGGACCATGCGTTGTTTGCCCAGACCATTCCCTCGAATCCGGAGAGCTGGCCAGTGAGCACCGCGTTGGTTCCCGGATACGAGGCCAGCACGTCCCCCGCTGGATTGACGAAGTCCAATGCCGCGCTGCTGGTGCTCGGGTAGACCTCGAGTACCCGGAGCGCCAGCGTTCCCGATCCGTCGCCCACTCCGACCTGGCAGTCGCCATGCGTCTGGATCGTGTGCCGGCCCTGAGGGAGCCCGGCGGGCGGAGGCACCAGCCCGGCGCATTCGTTGGGCGGCGGCGTACCCGCCGAGAAAGCCGCCGTCACCGACACGTCTCCGTTCACGGTGAGGGCGCAATCTGCGGTTCCCGAGCACGCGCCACCCCAGCCGGAGAAAGTCGACGCGGATGCGGCCTGCGCGGACAGCTTCACTATCGTGCCGTCGTCGAACGACGCCGAGCAGCTCAAGCCGCACTCGATTCCCGCGGGATTCGAGACCACCCGCCCCGATCCGTTGCCCGATAACGCGACTTGCAGCCGATGTTGCGAGGGTCCGACCTTGGCGAACGTCGCCCAGACGGTCACATCAGAGGAAATCCGGACCGTGCAACCGCCCGGACCGCTGCAGCCGCCTCCCCAGCCTACGAACCGCCATCCTGCATCGGGAATCGGCGAGAGCGTCACGTCGGTGCGGTCGGCGAATTGCGCCGAGCAGGCGGATCCGCAGTCGATCCCGTCAGGCGAGGAGCGCACCGTTCCGGACCCGTTCGTCGCAGCCGTGAGCACGTGCTCCCCGGATGCGCTCGGACGCAACCCGAACGCGCCGTCGATTTCGAGATCGCGATCGACGACGATGTCGCAGCCGCCGGTCCCACTGCAGGCGCCGCTCCAGCCGGCAAACGTCGAATCCGTGTCCGCGGTCGCGAGCACGCTGACGTGGGTTCCGCTCGCGATGGCGAGAACGCAGCGATCCCGGCAACCCTGACCTGACGAGAGCGTCAAAGATCCGTGCCCTGAAACCTGCAACGTGAGCTGCCTGGAAGCCGGCGCGACGTCGCCCGAACCGCTGCCGGTGCCGCACGCCGAAAGGACGATGATCGCCACGATGAGTTTGGCGTAGGACCGCATGCGACCTCCTGACCGCGAGACCCGCTCGCACGTCAGAGTGGTCACTCTTTTCCAACAAGGCCACACTGCGCTCGCCCCGGCGATAGGTCGCTCTCCCGCCTGGCGGCGGCATGCGCTTCCCGCCGTCGTCGTCTTCAGCGATGAATGAGCTTCCGAAGGCGCGCAATTGGTCGCGTCTCGGGCATGGACATCAGGAGGAGACCGAACGCGACCCCCCAACCGCGGCCAGGAAGCCGAAACCGGTGTGGTAGCCGAAGCGCTCCGCCTACTTCACCGCTCCCGGCCAGTAGCGCCAGCTGCAGCTGTGCCGGCTGTCGAGCGGGTTTCCAGCTTCCATCGAGGTCGGCAGTCCCTGGATCACCCCGTCCGCGGCCAGCGTGAGGTCGCGCGTGTCGCAGGTTCCTGCGGCGATGGGATAGTCGGTCGCGGCGTGGCCTCGAACCAGGTGGACGATCCCGGCACGAATCCGATGAGCAGCTCGAACTCGCCCGTGGGCGCAGTGCCATCGCGATCGAACCACTGCGCCGTGACGCTGCCGGCCAGCCGACCGCCGGTGATCACCAGCGAACGGCCGAGCGCATCGAGGCCTGCGCCGAACACCGTGCCCGAGGCCGCGAGCGGCTGCGGGCCCCAGCGCACCGAGGGAGGCGCGCCGCCGCCCGAGTACATCAGCGCCGCGTGGATGAACTTCCCGTCCGGAGGGCTGAAGCCCGCCGAGGTCAGGTCGAACTCGCTGGCGAGAAGCAAGCCGCCTGTCGGATCAGCCGCGCCCACAGCTTGTCCGCGTGGAAGGTGGTCGAGCCGTACGTGCGGCCCGCCGAATTCCACGAGCTGACTATCGCTCCGGGTGCGTCGGCGATCACGAAGATCGAGCTTGCGAACCGAGCTGCCGTGCCCCAACGACGAGGATGCGGCGATCGCGGTGGTGGATGCGGTACTCGAACCGCCATCCCCCAAGTGTTAGCTCGGCGTTGGCAGAATGTGCTTCGCTCAACGCGCTGGTCGGTGAAATGCTCTCCATACTCGCCGCAATCTCGAGCAAGACTTCCAACGCACGCAAGAGCAAGTCTGCCGGCGCATCAATCTCCGCAGCGAAGTGAACCGAGTAAGGCACGCGAAACACCTCGCAACCAGCCGGCCTGAGTCGGAACGCACGGGGAGTGTTGTGTTCGCTTTTACCCACGACATCGGGCGAGGTGGCGACCCATCTTCACTCGCTGTGTGGCCAGATCCCGGCCCGCGGCGCCTTGCCTAGCCTGGCGCCCATGCCTCCCACGCCGCGTACCTGCGCCCGCACCGACCATTAGAAGTGTCGCGGGAACCTGGGCCGCTCCTGGCGCTGGTACAGGAGCCCGTTGCGACACACGCGGCAGAGGAGTTGGCAGGCCTCAAGCGGTTGAACAAGCTGCGCGCCATGGTGCGCACTGCCTTCAACCGCGCCCGGAAGGCGGCGCTGGTCACCGGGCAGAACCCGGCGACCGACATCGAGCTGCGGAAGGTGCCGCGACGCGCGCCGGCGTTCCTCGAACTGCACGAAGTCCCGCTGGTGCTGGCGGAGTTGAGCGACAGCGACCGTCGGCTCATCGCGACCGCGCTCTACGCTGGACTGCGCAAGGGCGAGATGTTCGGCCTGCGCAAGCGCGATGTCGATATCGAGCGGCGCCTGCTGATGGTCCGGCGCTCCTACGACCGCGAGAGCACGAAAGGAGCACGCGACGAGGCGGTGCCGATCGCGACAGCGTTGGTGCCGTATCTTCAAGAAGCTCTCGAAGCAGCACCTGGAGCGCTGCTCTTCCCGCGGCCGGACGGCGAGATCCGGACGGAGGATGACAAGCTCGGCAAGCGCCTGCGCAGCGCCCTCAACCGCGCCGGCATCGTGGACGGCTACCTGCACCTGTGCCGTCGCTGCAAGCGGAAGGGAACCCCGCACGAGGAGAAGCACACGACTGCCGGCGGCGCCGGTGCCCGAAGTGCGGAATGCTTCTGTGGGAAAGCGCTGCCTCGGCGCTTCCGCTTGCACGACACCAGGCACACGACCGCGACCCTCCTCCTCGCCGCCGGAGTCGACCTGTACGCGGTGGCGCGGATCCTCCGGCACAGCGACCCGAAGATCACGTTCGAGACCTACGCACACCTCGTTCCCGGCTACCTGCACGCGCAAATCGATCGGCTCAGCATGATGGCCACCGCCGGCGAGACCCCGCAGCCCCAGCCTCCGGAGCAGCCCGCCCGGGCTGCGACAGCCGATTTTGCTGCGCCGGTGCTGCGCGACGACGCGATCGGAGCGAAGGGAAGATCGATGCTCCAGAAAGGCGCCAGAACACCGAGGGCATGGATTGGCGCGCCTGGCAGGAGTCGAACCTGCGGCCCGCGGCTTCGAAGGCCGGATGACGCCTGCCCAGGGAGTAGCAAGGCTTCGCAACCGCTCGCAACTACTCGGGACGCGGCAGGCTTGGATTCCAGGCAGTCGCAGGTTTTCGCATCGTTCACCGAGGATTCTGCGGACAGGTTGCGGACGCTGCTGAGTGTAAGGGACGTCGCTGCATACTTCGCGGTATCTACGAAAACCATCTACGCTCTCTGCGCGCAGGGCAAACTGCGACACATCCGCGTGCTCAACGCGATCAGGATCGCTCCATCGGATGTCGATGCATTCGTATTCACCCGCCGGGGTTGACCCCAGCGCGAACAGCCCGAAGAGAGCGATCGCCTCCCGGACCGCAAACCGCAGATCGATGAGCACCGCGAGACCCAGCAGCGTCTGCGCCACGGTGAGGATGAACTCTTCCGTCTGCCGGGCGTCGAGGACGACTCCTCCCGCGGCGCCGCCGCCGACCGCGTAGGCGATTGGCAACTGCCGACGAGCAGCGTCCATTGATTCACCTTGGAGGACAGCAGGCTCCCCAACGACGCGCGGCAAGCCCCCCGCAGTCGATGCGGCGGTAATCCGGCCACCGGACGGCTACGCGAGCGAAGTGAGAATCAATTTGCCGAGCTTGTGTCGATCCATGATGTCCCCGCTGTTGCGGCAACCACGCCGGCCCATGCTCCGCTCGCCAGTGTGGCCCCCTCCGAGGAGAGCGCTTTTCGCACCTCGCAGCCGCATCAGTCGTTGAGGCACGGCCCTTTCGCACCTCTCCGCTCGATGCAGGGCGAAGCATCAGGAGGGTCACGTCGAACCGAGACCTGTCCTTTATCGGATTGAGGAGGATTTGCGCCAGCCGCTCGACGATCGCGTCCCGTCGAAGACCGGCCAAGAGCGGCCTCGCGTCGAACTCGCCTTCGATCGCTTTCTGAAACAGTCGTTTCTTGGAGCCGAAGTAGCTCCGTCATACGACCTCACGTAGAGGGAACTGCAACATAGTTCCGCCCGCCCGACCTTGCTAGCAGGAACTTGATCGATACCTTACTTGCCGTAGGCGTGCGCGAGCTGCCCGACGAGCTTGGCCCAGTCCATGTCGATCGCACCGTAGACGGCGCCGGCCTCGGGCCGGTTGTTGTCTTTCATGACCTCCATCATCAAGGTCGCGTAGTCGGAGACGATCACGCCCGCCTGCATCAATCGTGCGATGCCGACCTGCCGCTTGGTGTCGTTGAAGGTCCCGCAGGCGTCGACGGCGACATAGGCGTCGAGTCCCCGGCTGATCGCCGTGATCGCCGGAAAGGCGGCGCAGACCTCGAGAGAGAGACCGGCGAAGATCAGCTTCTTGCGGCCCGTCGCCTCGATCGCATGAGCCGTTCGCGCGTCATCGAAAGCATTGACCGAGCCGCGGTCGATGATCTGCACGCCGGGCAGCGCCTCGACCAACTCGGGGAACGTCGGCCCCCACATGCTGTCGCGCGCCGTGGTCGTCACAACGATCGGCAGCTTCAGCGCCTTGGCCGCTTTGGCGAGACCGACGACGTTGTGCTTCAGCTCGCCTGGGGACATATCACGCACGCCCGTCATGAGGCCGACCTGGTGGTCGACGAGGATGAGAGCAGCGTTATCGGACGTCAGAGGCTCATAAGGGCGATTGCGATCAAACATGACACCCTCCTTTGTGAGATTGCAGCCTCAGACGTAGTTGCTGGACTCGCGGATGAGAAGCCGCCAAGAATCGGACCCAGCGTCCCGCGTATTGGACGATGGGTGACGGATGCTTGATCTGAACGACTTCTTCTACTTCGTGCAGGTGGTCGATCGCGGCGGCTTTACCGCGGCAGGGCGCGAGCTACGCATTCCCAAGTCGACGTTGAGCCATCGCCTCCAGGAGCTGGAGAAGAGCCTCGGCGTCCGGCTGCTAAATCGCACTTCACGCCGGTTCGGAATGACAGACGCCGGCAGCGAGTTCTATCGCCACGCGGTAGCCACGCTGCGGGAAGCCGAACAGGCCGAAACCGCCATGCGCCATCGACTGCACGAACCGAGCGGGACGGTCCGCTGCACAGCGAGCATCGCGACGATGCAGTTCGCGGTCAGCGAGGTCGTGTCGAGCTTCCTCGCCAAGCATCCGAAGGTCACCGTCGTCGCGCACGCGACGAACCAGCTCGTCGACCTGGTCGGCGAGCGCTACGACGTCGCGATCCGGGCGCACTCGGGTCCCCTGCCGGACTCGACGCTCGTGCAGCGGACGCTGGCACCTGCGCCCTGGTTTTTGTTTGCCGGTTCCGCGTACCTCGACGCGCATCGCATGCCGGAAGCGCCGCGAGATCTTCAGCAGCACCCTTCGCTCTTCATGATGCGCAGCGGAGTGGCCCCGGTCTGGCGGCTTCGCGATTTGCGCGAGCGCTCGAAAGAAGTCGAGGTGCCGATCAGCCCACGATTCATCAGCGACGACATGAAGACACTGAAGCGGGCCGCAGTCGCCGGCCTCGGGATCGTCTCACTGCCCGGCTATGTCTGTCGCGAAGAGGTCCGATCGGGAACGCTACGGCGGGTACTGCCCAACTCGAAGGCCGAGGACTCGACGCTGACCGCACTGATGCCCAACCGGGAGGGCGTGCTCCCGTCGGTCCGCGCGTTCATCAAGCACCTCGCCGCCGAGCTTCCCAAGGTCGTCACTGTCTGAAGTCCATCCGATTGAACGCTGCGTTCGGATTCTGCCGGCTTCTCGTGTTCGTATTTGACGCTGGAGGATCATGGCAGGGCAGTTCGGCAAGCTCCCGCCGAAGGAGGCGAGACGACGAGCCCTGGTCGCGGTCTCGACCATGGTTGGGGCGCTGACGATGTCGCGGGTCGTGAACGACCCGAAATTGTCGGCGGAGATTCTGCGGGAGGCGGAGAAGCGTCTCAGCGAGGGGTGATCAGGCGCCATCAGCTTGAAGGCGGCTTTCGAGGCAAGCAGTGGTCCGCCCCCGCGGGCCTGCCGCGCTGTTCAAGCGGCCCTGGCGTGACCCGTGGATTCGCTCCCGCGACCCAAGAACGAAGGTTCGCTGGACCCAGCGGGCTTGTAGCGCGCCCGGCGCCATCCCTTGGCGCAGGAGCCAGCTGATCATCTTCGGACTGTACTCGCCCAATCAGCGGTACGACGCGCTCTTCCTCGCCAACTACGCCAACATCAACATCAACGACGCGCTGTACCGGGTGCGCGGCGTGGGCCAGGTGCTCCTCTTCGGCGCCACCGACTACGCCATGCGCATCTGGGTCAAGCCGGACGTCCTGGCCAAGCTGGGTCTCACCGTGCCCGACCTGGTGCGGGCGGTGTCGCAGCAGAGCACCGTCAACCCGGCCGGCCGGGTGGGCGCGGAACCGGCGCCGCTGGGCAAGGAGATGACCTACACGGTGCGGGCACAGGGACGCCTGCAGACGGCGGATGAGTTCTCGCAGATCGTCGTCCGCTCCAATCCCGACGGCTCGGTGGTGCGCCTGTCCGACGTGGCCCGCATCGAGCTCGGCGCGCTGAACTACCAGCAGATCTCGCGGGTCAGGGGGCAGCCCGGCAGCATCGTCGCCGTCTTCCAGACTCCCGGCTCGAACGCGCTCGACGTCGCCAACGGCGTCAAGGCGGTGATGGAGGAGCTCAAGCAGCGGTTCCGCCCGACCTCGACTACACCGTCACGCTCGACACCACCTTGCCGGTTACCGACGGGATCCGCGAGATCGCCAAGACGATCCTCGAGGCGATGCTTCTGGTCACCCTGGTGGTGTTCCTCTTCCTGCAGAACTGGCGGGCCACCCTCATCCCCCTCATCGCCGTGCCGGTGTCGCTGATCGGCACCTTCGCCGTCTTTCCCTTGTTCGGGTTCTCCATCAACACGCTGTCGCTCTTCGGGCTGGTGCTCGCCATCGGTTTGGTGGTGGACGACGCCATCGTTGTGGTGGAGGCGGTGGAGCACCACATCGAGGAAGGAATGTCGCCGCGCGACGCCACGCTGCAGGCGATGAAGGAAGTGTCCGGGCCGGTGGTGGGCATCGCCCTGGTGCTCTCCTCGGTGTTCGTGCCCATCGCGTTCGTCGGCGGGATCCAGGGGCGGCTCAACACGCAGTTCGCGGTGACCATCGCCATCTCGGTGCTCATCTCCGCCTTCAACGCGCTCACGTTGTCGCCGGCGCTGTCGGTGCTGCTGCTGCGGCCGCGGCGCCCCAGCCGCGGTCCCCTGGCGCGTTTCTTCGGGCTGTTCAACCGGGGATTCGATCGGACCGCTCACGGCTACGTGAAGTGGAGCCACGGCCTGATCCGCAAGCCGCTCATCGGCGTGGGAATCCTGGCCGCCTTCATCGCGGTCGACGGGCTGGTGGGCCGCAAGCTCCCTACCAGCTTCATCCCCGAGGAGGACCAGGGCTTCCTCTTCGCGAACATCCAACTGCCGCCGGCGGCGTCGCTCGAGCGGACCGACGCGGTGACCAGGAAGGTCGAGGCCATCGTGGCCAAGACCGAGGGGGTGAAGGCCACCGGCGCCATCATCGGCTTCAGCCTGCTGACGCGCGTCTCCTCGACGTACAACGCCTTCCTGTTCTTGCAGCTCAAGCCGTGGAGCGAGCGCGAAGGAGCGGCGCTGGAGGCGCGCAGCATCCTGCGCAACATCAACCGCCAGCTCGCGGCGCAGGTCCCGGAGGCGACGGCGTTCGCGTTCAGCCCGCCGGCGATCCCCGGATTCGGCAACGCCGGCGGATTCTCCATGTGGCTGCAGGACCGCAGCGGCGGCTCGGTGGACTTCCTCGATCAGAACGTCAAGGCGTTCCTGGAAGCCGCCCGGAAGCGGCCGGAGCTGACCGGGGTCAACTCGGTCTTCACCGCCGGGGTCCCGCAGATCTATGCCGACGTGGACCGGGACAAAGTGCTCAAGCAGGGGATCGCCGTCGGCGACGTGTACCAGACGCTGCAGACGTACCTGGGCGGTCTGTTCGTCAACCAGTTCAATCGATTCGGCCGGCAGTGGCGCGTGTTCCTGCAGGCGGAGGGAGAAGAGCGCCTCAGCGAGCAGGACATCGGCCAGTACTACGTGCGGAACCGGAACGGCACCATGGTGCCGCTCTCGACGCTGGTGAGCACCCGCCGGATCTCCGGGCCCGAGTACACCAACCGGTTCAACTTGTATCGCGCCGCGCAGATCCTCGGTTCGGCGGCGCCGGGTTACAGCTCCGGCCAGGCGCTGGCGGCGCTCCAGGAGGTGGCGAAGCAGGTCCTGCCGCGCGAGGTGGGGTACGGGTTCGCCGACCTCTCCTACCAGGAGCAGAAAGCGGCGGGCACCGCGGGGGCGATCTTCGCCTTGTCCCTCGGGTTCGTGTTCCTGATCCTGGCGGCGCTGTACGAGAGCTGGTCGCTGCCGTTCTCGGTGTTGCTCTCCGTGCCGGTCGCCGTGTTCGGCGCCTTCCTCGGCATCTACCTGCGCCACTTCGACCTGGGGATCTTCGCCCAGATCGGCTTGGCGATGCTCATCGGCCTCGCGGCCAAGAACGCCATCCTCATCGTGGAGTTCGCGCGGGACGAGATGAAGAAGGGGCGGCCGCTGGTGGAGGCGGCGCTGGAGGGAGCGCGGCTGCGTCTCCGCCCGATCTTGATGACCTCGTTCGCGTTCATCTTCGGCATGATCCCGCTCTGGATCGCCACCGGCGCGGGGGCGGTGGCGCGGCAGATCCTCGGCACGGTAGTGATCACGGGCATGCTGGCGGCGACCGCGATCGCCATCTTCATCATTCCCGTCCTGTTCGTGCTGGTGGAGCGGCTGTCGGACCGCCGCAAGCACAAGGTGGAAGCGGCGCCGCTTCCCCACGAGCCAGAGCCGACGCCATGAGACGGCTGGGGCTCCTTCTGGTCCTGGCGGCCGGCTGCGCGCTCGGACCCGATTACAAGCGACCGGCGACGCAGCCGCCGTCGAGCTATCGGGGCGGCGTGGATACGGCAGACCCGACGTCGCTCGCCGACCAGGATTGGGCGCAGGTGTTTCCCGATCCCGCGCTCGCTGACCTGATCCACGTGGCGCTGGCGCAGAACCAGGACCTCTTGATCGCCGCCGCGCGCATCGAGCAAGCGGAAGCACAGCTGGGAATCACGAGGGCCGATCAGCTTCCGGCGATCTCGCTCGGGATCGCGGGCGGGCGCGAGCGTTCCGGGGCCACGAGGTTCACGCCGCCGTTCACCACCAACGTCATCCAGGGAAACGTAGCGGCGTCGTGGGAGCTCGATTTCTGGGGCAAGTTCCGCCGCGCCACCGAAGCAGCGCGCGCCGATCTGCTCGCCGCCGAGTGGAACCGGCGGGCGGTGATCACCAGCCTCATCGCCAGCCTTGCGGGCGCGTACTACCAGCTCCTCGAGCTCGATCTCGAGCTGGAGATCTCCCAGCGGACCCTCACCTCCCGGCAGGAGACCTTGCAGCTCACCCAGGTGCAGGAGCGCCAGGGGGCGGTGTCGCTCCTGGACGTCCGCCAGGCCGAGCAGCTGGTCTACAACGCCGCGCAAACCATCTTGGACGTCCAGCGCCGCTCCGAGCAGGAGGAGAACTTCATCAGCGTGCTCCTCGCCCGCAATCCAGGGCCGATCGCGCGAGGGCACAAGCTCATCGAGCAGCCGCACGATCCGGTGGTTCCAGCCGGCCTTCCCTCCGCCCTGCTGCAGCGGCGGCCCGACATCCAGCTGCAGGAGGTGCGGCTGATCGCGGCGAACGCCCGCATCGGCGTCGCGCGGGCGGCGTTCTTCCCCTCCATCTCGCTGACCGGCGCCGCGGGCGTCCAGAGCGCGGCGCTCAGCGACCTCTTCAAGGGCCCGGCGGGAATGTGGAGCTTCATCGGCTCGCTGACGCAGCCCATCTTCGAAGGCGGCAGGCTCTCCTCCGGCGTCAAGCTGGCCGAGGCGCAGCAGAAGGAGGCGCTGATCGTCTACCAGCAGACCATCCAACAGGCGTTCCGCGAGGTCTCCGACGCGCTGGTCGGGTACCGCAAGGGTCGCGAGTTCCGGGAGCAGCAGGAGCTCCTGGCCAACTCGACGCGGGACGCGCTGTCGCTCTCGGAGCAATTGTACCGCGGAGGCGCGGCGAGCTATCTGGAGGTGCTGGACAGCAACACCAGGACGTTCGCGGCCGAGCTGGGATTGGCGCAGGCGCAGCTGAACGAGCTCTTGTCCCTGGTGCAGCTGTACAACGCGCTCGGCGG
>Ga0137403_10007837_pt1 | contig 11993 bp, 11 predicted proteins | sample CZOMad2_1_16fung_FD_122057 | JGI IMG/M metagenome (GOLD analysis project Ga0137403, IMG submission 122057) | Vadose zone soil fungal communities from Angelo Coast Range Reserve, California, USA - CZOMad2_1_16fungal (Hybrid Assembly) | ecosystem: Environmental > Terrestrial > Soil > Vadose zone...
AACCGCGGTTAACGGCTGCGACGAGAATCTGTTCCGCGATATTCGCCACCGGCAGTGGAACGTTCAACTCCCTGCCGAGGTCCGTCGCCAGTCTCACATCTTTGCGCAGCAATTTGAGGGGAAAGGTTTCGGTTTCGAACGTGCCGCGAAACACAGTTTGCGGTACCTGATAGTGCAGAACGTGCATCCGCCCCACCATACCGCGGCGCACGCATTCCCACAGAGTCTCGGGCTCGACTCCGGCTTTGACTCCGAGAGACAATCCTTCCGCGATGGCTTGAGAAACCGCGCAGCCGATCATCTGGTGCACCAGTTTACATATGCTACCCGAGCCCAACGGGCCCGCATACAGGACCTGGTCTCCGAACGCCGATAGTATAGGTTTAACCCGCTCAAAGATTTCTTGTTGTCCGCCCACCATGACTTCGTGGATTCCACGCGCGGCGCCCGGTTGTCCGGAAGCTACGGGAGCATCCAGAACCGATGCGCCCTTCGCGCGAAACAATGGCTCGAGCCGGCGAATTAGCGACGGCGGGCTGGTTGAAATGTCCAGGTAAACCGAACCCGGCCTTATTCCCTCAATGATTCCGTCTGGGCCGCAGGCCACTCGCTCAACGTCCTCCGGCATTGGCAGAGCAGTAATAATCACGTCGCTTTTTCGCGCCAATGCCGCGGCAGAATCAACTACAGTCGCATCGCCCTGACGAAATGAACGCGTTGCCTCGCCGCGGACATCGTAGACAACCATCGGATATCCGGCCCGTTGGATATGGCCGGCGACCGGACCTCCCATCGCGCCCAAGCCGACAAAGCCCACTGTTTCCATGCTAACTCCTCATTGCCGTCTCTAACCGGGGTATCGTTTACAAGTTTATCGCAGAAGCAAGATGGAGGTGTCAATGCAAATTGCGATCGGTGACGGTGTTTCATGGCACCAGGTTGCTATCAACTTTCTTATGCCGATAGGTTTTGATACAAGAATGGCGATAAGGGCGAAGGGAGAACTGATATGGGATTCATGCTCGACGGTAAATGGAACAACGATGACCAAATCCCCAGCGATGCGCGAGGTCATTTCATTCGCGCAGATTCGAGATTCCGCCATTGGATTACGCCGGACGGAAGCGCGGGCTCTTCCGGAGACAAAGGATTCAAGGCCGAACCCGGCCGTTATCACCTATTCGTATCTCCGTCATGTCCCTGGGCGCATCGGACCATCATCCTGCGCAAGCTCAAAAAGCTCGAAGATGTTATCTCGATGTCCAACGCGGATCGACCCAAAACCGAGGGCTGGGCGTATTCCCGAGGGATCGATGATCTCAAGCCCAGCGCTGACGGTATCTTTCGCCTGTACCAGGTTTACGCAGCTAGCGATCCCGTGTACACGGGCAAGGTGACGGTACCGACCTTGTGGGACCGCGAGCGTCGTACGATCGTCAATAACGAATCCTCGGAAATCATTCGGATGTTCAATTCCGTGTTCAAAGCATGGACGGATGTCGGATACGACTTTTATCCTGAAGATCTGCGCGCCGAAATCGATCGCATCAACGAGTTGGTGTACAGCCATTTCAACAACGGCGTATACCGCGCGGGCTTCGCCCGGTCACAGGAGGCTTACGAAGAAGCGGCGCGAAAAGTATTTCACTGCCTGGATACTTTGGAAGCCTTGCTCGGCGCGCGCCGCTACCTGGCCGGCGATCGCATCACCGAGGCTGATTGGCGCGTTTTCCCAACCTTGCTGCGGTTTGACTTGGTCTATTACAGCCATTTCAAATGCAACGTGCGCCGCATTCAAGACTGCCCGAATCTCGCTAACTATTTACGGGAACTGTATCAATGGCCGGGGATCAAAGACACACTCGATCTACAGCAGATTAAAGCGGGGTACTACAGCCAAAGGAATGTAAATCCAACCGGTATTGTCCCCCTGGGACCGACCCTTGATCATCTAGATCAGCCCCATGATCGCGAGCGGCTGCGGGCGGCGGCGTAGGGGAAATTACCGTTCGCGTGCCTGTTGGGGACCGACCTTTTCGATGTTGATGCGAATGATAACGCGTTTTTCCTTTTTCATCCTGTCGCGGTACTCATCCCAATTCTTGTGCTCGCCGCGGATCTGCTTGTACCAATAAATCAAAGTGTCCATTGCCTCGGGCTGCTCGATGATCTCTGCCGTGCCGTGGATCTGCACGAACTTCGATCCGCTGTACTGCTCACCGAAGATTAACATTGAAACCCGCGGATCGCGCCGGATGTGTTTGACTTTGTAGGTCGTGCCCCGCGAAGTGATGATCACGCGACTCTCAGAATCTATACCCGGGGTCACAAAGGTCATCTGCGGCCAGCCATCCCTATGCCGAACGGCAATACATGCCCGATGATTTTCTTGCAAGAATTTTTGCGCATCAGCAATTTCCATGTTGCCCTCCTATTTTGAATTCTTTAGCCGTGACCGTTCGCGCCCCAGAGCCTGCCATCGATCCACAGCTTGGCCAACTCCATGGCATAGGAGTCCGCTTGACGCCGGGTCTCGAATGTGGCCCGCCGCCGGCCTAAGATCGGAATCTTCTTATTCGTTTTGCCGTCCTCGACAATAATCGTCGCACGGGCGATCCATTCTCCGGGGTGAGCTTCTTCTGAAGCGAGCTCAACGATGTGGCCCCGGTAGATTTTTTTCGTCATTGATAGCGTGCTCGGCTTCGAGTGTCAGGCTCGGATTAACGGAAACGAAAAATTATATGCTACATTTTCCGCCGTTCAGCCGGATCCCCAATGCGGCCAATTGCTCCGTTACCGGGATCGTGGCGCCAAGGGCTTTTCCCACTTCCGCGGCCAGCGGGAGATCTTTATCGTAGAGATTGGTACCAGCATTAAACTTCAAGTCGCCGCCCGATAGGTCGAACCTCATGTCCCAGCGGTCCAAGAGGTGCTGCGACTTGGTCTTTTGCATGAGATCAAGTGCGGCCTTGTAGTCGATGCCCGCCGCCTTGCCGATTTGGAGTGCCTCATAAACAATCAGGGCCTCGGAGGCGGTGACCATGTTTTTAAATAGCTTGGTGACGTTGCCGCAACCGAGCGGGCCCATATGAACCGCGTCCTTGGCCATGTTCATCAGGTGCGGTTTGGCACGATCGAAAAGTGCCTTTTGCCCGCCGACGAGGAAAGTTAGTCCGCCTTGTCGCACGGCACTGGGAACTGCCGTCATGCACGCGTCGATCACGTAGACCCTTGTTTCTGCGGCGGCCTCGGCAATTCTTTTAGTGGTCGTGGGCCGGATGGTACTGTGCAGCAACACGAGTGTGCCGGGTGCAGCGCCTTCTAAGATTCCATCTTTGCCCATGGTGCAGGCCAAAACTTCCTGGTCGGTGCGCACGACGACGTCGACGATTGTCGAAGCTTGCGCCACTGCTTTGGCTGAGGTCGCAGCCTGTGCCCCCTCCTTGCGGGCGGCTTCCATCGCTGCGGGTGCAATGTCAAAGGCGGTCGCCTGGACGTTGGCCAATTTCAACCGTGATAGCAGGGCGCTCCCCATAGCGCCGGTTCCGACAAAACCGATTTTTTCCATTTTTCGAGCCTCCCTAGATCAAATTTAACCCACCATCCTCGTGTCAATTCGAGTCAACCTTGTCTGTTATTTCCTTTCCAGCGCTAATGCAAGGCTGCGAAGTCGATCTGGTAGTTTTCACAGTCCCGCATTTCTCGGTCGGGGCGACAGAGATGGCTGTCGTCATTGCAGAGCGCATGCGCAACAAGCGCGGTTAGGTTGTCGATGGATTGGCTAATACTTTGCTGCCAAGCTAGGCATCACGTGGGCAGCAAACAGTTCCAGGGAGCGCAAAGATTCGGCCAGTGAGATATCGCCGAAGGCGAATTGTCCCACCAGGTAATTCGCTTTTGTTTGCGTCATTTGTGATTCAAGAAAAGCCGTAACGGTGGCCGGGCTGCCGGCTATGCCCTGGCCGATCTCAATCAGGGAGTCCAATTCTAGGGGCCGCTGGTGAACCGGCGCACCGCCCCGCAGAACATACAGATGATAAAAGCTCCGGTGCCATTTTGGGTAGGCGCGGCGCGCAATGCGAATGGCCTCTTCATCCGTATTGGCGACCACAATGAATCGTCCGAGCCCGATCCTGGGCAGCGCACTTTTTGCTCCGCGGGTTTCGCGCCAAACTTGGCGATAGCGATCGACAAAGCCGCGCGTTTCCAGCGGAGGGTCCAAGCTGACGACATGCAAGCCCTTGCGGGCTGCCCGTTCGGCACTGTCGACGGAGTGGACACCATACCAGATCGGTGGATGGGGTTTCTGCAGCGGTTCAAGCTCCATGGGAACGTTTTCGAAGGAAAAAAAGTCGCCGCGAAAATTGAGCATTCTTTTGGAGAGGCCTTGTATGACCAACTCCAGTCCCTCGGCGTAGATTTGCTGGGCCTTCGCCGGATCGAGCCCATAAAAAGAAATTTCGGTGGACGAGGCGCCGCGGCCAAAGCCGATCTCCAACCGCCCGCCGCTGATCTGATCGAGCATGCAAATTTCCTCGATGAGTCGAATTGGATGGTAAAGCGGCAGCGCATAGACCAGCGGGCCGAAACGAAGTCGCCGCGTGCGCTGCCCCACGGCAGCCAGGAACACGCTGGGCGACGGCGCCATCCCGAGTGGCGTCGAATGATGTTCCGCAACATGATAGGCGTAGAAACCCGCCTGGTCATAAGCCTCGATGAGCTTGAGGCGTGCCTCGTAATAATCCTTCAGAGGCAGGTCGCTACGGTCCAAATGGTCGAATACACCAAATTTCATGGGAGTGATCAGGTCCCTTTCGCTATCGTAGTTGGAAATCTTATGCGATTTGTTGGCGAGAGTACAGGGCACGTAAGAATGTGATACCTGCTACGAGAAAGTTGAGATTCAGCAAATAGGTGACCAGGATTTGGAATGACAATCAAAGAACAATCTTGATTCTTGCGCCCGATCATCGTACTGTTTCGATAACACCAGCGTGGAAGTTTCTGGGGACACCGTAAAATTGGATGTCGATTGCTGATAGTTAGGTCCTGTGCAAGGCGGAACCGTGAACCCCGTCAGGTCCGGAAGGAAGCAGCGGTAACGGATTTTTCCCTGTGCCACGGGGCAACCTGGCTGTCAGCAATGGACATCCAGCTGTTTGAGAGAAACTGAAGATCGAGAATAGAGGATTGAGGATCGCATTGCTATCTTCTATCCTCCATCTTCTATCTTCCAGGGACTGTTAACATGTCCTATTTAGTTCTAGCGCGTAAGTGGCGCCCGCAAAGTTTTGACGACATTGCGGGTCAGGAGCATATCACCCGCACCCTGAGCAATGCGATTCGGTCTAATCGCATTGCTCATGCTTATCTTTTTACGGGAGTTCGGGGAGTAGGAAAGACGACCGCAGCGCGCATATTAGCCAAAGCCCTCAACTGCGAAAAGGGGCCGACCCCTAATCCTTGCAACCAATGCAGTCCTTGCGCAGAGATAACCAGCGGCAACTGCATCGATGTGCTTGAAATCGACGGCGCCTCTAATCGCGGCATCGATGAGATTCGCCAGATTATCGAGAACGTGCGCTATCAGCCGGCTCAGTGCCGTTTCAAGATTTACGTTATCGACGAAGTACACCAGGTTACAAGAGACGCATTCAACGCGCTTTTGAAAACTCTGGAGGAGCCACCTCCCTCGGTGAAGTTTATCCTGGCGACCACAGAACCCCATCGCCTGCCGGAGACGATTCTCTCTCGTTGTCAGCGGTATGACTTCCGCCGCATTAGCTTGCGTGAAATCGTCCGCCGTCTTGACGAAATTTCTCAGCAAGAGGGGTTGAAAATTACCAAAGGTGCCCTTGTGCTGCTTGCCCGCGAGGCGGACGGCAGCATGCGGGATGCCCAGTCGCTCCTAGAGCAAGTTTTGGCTTGCGTGGAACCTGGGAGTAAGAGCCATGATGAGACAGCTGTTGAGGAGCGATTGCTTGAGGAGATTCTCGGGCTCGCGGAGCGGCAGGTTTTATATGAGCTCTCCAATGCGGTGATCCAAGGGAATGCACAGCGATGTATCGAGCTGATCGCAAAGGTCGTGGTCGAGGGACGCGATCTCGGCCGATTGTCGCGCGATTTGGTGGAACACTTCCGCAATCTCCTGGTCGTCCGGCTAGCGAAGGCGGATGCCAAGGAAGCTGAAGCCTTTGGCAAAGGACAATTGCTCGATCTACCGGACCAGGAGATCGAAGATTTGCGCACCCAGGTGGCCGATCTTTCGACTGAGACGTTGTTAGACTACTTTGATTTCATGGCGGCCGGCGATGAGGAAGTGAACCGGTCTTCCAATCCCCGATTCCCTCTCGAAACGGTTTTGGTTAGGCTCGCGACTCTGCCAAAGACATTGCCCATAGCGCAGCTCTTGGAACGGTTGGAGAAACTGGAAAAAAAGCTACCAGGCGCGGGGCCGGCTGCTTCGGCGTCGGTGTCGGCGTCGGTGACTCAGACGCCTCAGGCAGCCACTTCAGCTCCGCCAGCAGCGCTCTCTGTCGCTGGGGATAAAGACAACCTATGGCAAAACTTTGTTTCCTTTATCGGCAGGGAAAAAAAATTTCTTGCTTCACATTTGGAAACAGCCACGGCGCACGAACTTCCGCCGGGACAACTCAAAATCGGTGTCACCGAGCGGCACCATCTCAACTATCTTCAGGATCCCGATAATTTGTCGGTGCTGAAGAATTTGGCGAAGCGTTTTTTTGGCGATGACGTGGCAGTCCATATTACGGCTGCCGATCCTGAAAGCTTGGGTCGGAGAAGCGAGACCACCGGGACCGGAACCACGAGCCTGGGAGACGAAGGCAGTACGATAGTAAAGGAAGCGCTGCGGATTTTTGGCGGATCGATCAAACCGGTTCGGAAGGAAAACGGTTAGCGGGTCCGCGAAGAGGGTTCTCGAAGGGAGCGGCAGAAATAGTAAGGAGGATTTAATGGCAAAAGGAATCGGCGGTATGGGCAATTTGTTGAAGCAGGCCCAGGAAATGCAGTCGCGGATTTCTAAGATACAGGAAGAACTGGGACAAAAGACGGTTGAAGGATCATCCGGCGGAGGCATGGTTCAGGTCACGGTTAACGGACAGTTCAATCTTTGCGGCGTGAAGATCGACCCGACGGTGATCAACTCCACGGAGAAGGAAATGTTGGAAGACTTGGTCCTTGCCGCCGTCAACGACGGCATGCGCAAGGCGCGAGATATGGTTGCCGCCGAGATGAGCAAGGTGACGGGGGGCTTCAAGATCCCAGGTTTGATGCCCTGAACATTGGGGATCTTAAATCTCACATCGTTGAACATGCGACCTGCATCATGAAATCTGCAATCTGCAATTCCCAGCGCAACGAGAATGCTCCATGACGACTTATCCGACGCCGCTTGCGCGCTTGATTCAAGAGCTTTCCAAACTACCCGGCATTGGCGAGAAGACGGCGGCTCGTCTTGCCTTTCACATGTTAAAAGGGAAGCGGGAAGATGTGATCAATCTCGCGGATAGCATTGGTAAACTGCGACAGGAGATAGGGCTGTGCCGTCAATGCTTCGGCTTTAGCGAAGTGAATCCGCAGAGCGACGGCGAGACGTTGTGCACGGTGTGCCGCAATCCGGAGCGAGCAAAAGACACAATCTGCGTAGTAGAAGAGCCGGCGGACTTGATTGCAGTCGAAAAATCTCAGGAGTTCAAAGGCCTCTATCATGTGCTGCAAGGGACCATTTCTCCCCTCGATGGGATAGGTCCGGACGCTCTTCGCATCAGAGAATTGCTGGATCGGATTCGGGGCGGCAGCATCCGGGAAGTTATCGTGGCGACCAATCCGACCATGGATGGGGAAGCAACCGCTTTGTATCTGTCCAAGGTCATCAAACCCCTGGGTGTTGCCGTTACCCGCATCGCCCGCGGATTGCCCATGGGCGGCGATCTCGAATATATCGATGCCGTTACCTTGGGGAAAGCATTGGAGGGTCGGCGAGAGATCTAACAGGAACGATGATGTGGAGAAAATCGGCCTGTCTGATTTTTTGTTTTCTGCTTTCCGGCTGCATCTACATGGGCCGGGATTTTCCCGGGGCCCCCGTCAGAAACATCGAGAACGATGTGACGACACAGAAGGAAATCTTCGGGTACTTCGGGGAACCCGCTCGCAAAGGTTTGGAAAACGGCTATGAAACCTGGACTTATTCCTATCAGTCTTATGAGTTTGGCCAGTTACGTGACTTCAAAGAACTTTACGTTCTTTTCAACAAGAATAGTACAGTGCGTAACTACTCTTTTAGTTCCAGATGAACCCGCGAGATCGATATCGGTTATCCCTTTAATCAAGGCTCACTTACACCAGCTTCATCACCCAATTTATTATAGCCCAAAAAAACATCGCTAGAAGGCAGGAAGCGGGTATCGTAAGGATCCAGGCCCAGACGATACGGCCCGCCACATTCCAGCGCACGGAGCGAAGTCGGCGCACGGAGCCGACGCCGATAATTGCGCCGGTGATTGTGTGTGTAGTCGAGACCGGAATGCCGAAATGCGCGGCGCTAAAAAGCGTGATCGCGCCCGCAGCTTCTGCGGCAAACCCACCTATGGGCTGCAATCGTGTAATTCGGGATCCCATCGTGCGCACGATACGCCAACCGCCCGACAGGGTTCCAACTCCTATGGCTGCGTGGGCCAGCAAGACAATCCAAAAGGGTATCGTCAATTGTCCCTCCATATCCGAGACCAGATAACGATAGGCAGGCACGGTGAAAAGAGCACCGGCGATAATCCCCATGGTTTTTTGGGCGTCATTGGTGCCGTGACCCAAGCTGTACGCGGCGGCGGAAATAAGTTGCCCGCGCCGAAACAAATGATCCACGCTTGCGGGGGAGGAATGGCGAAAAAGGTTTAGGATCGCGAGGAGAATGAACATCCCCAAAGCCATCCCCATCAAGGGCGCGAGAAGAATAAAAACCAGAGTCGTGATCCAACCCGCGGGGATGATAACGCCCAAGCCGGCCTTGGCAATGCCGGCGCCGGCGTAGGCGCCGATCAACGCGTGGGACGAACTTGTCGGCAAGCCCACATACCAGGTAATGATATCCCAAACAATCGCGCCACAGAGTCCGGCGAGAATTACATAAGAATCAATCTGCCGAACATCGAGGAGTCCGCTGCCGACCGTTTTCGCCACGGCGGTGCCAAACGTGAAGGCGGCTGTAAAATTCCAGAACGCAGCCCACGCAACGCCTTGAAGAGGAGTTAATACCCGTGTCGAAACGACGGTCGCGATCGAATTGGCGGCGTCATGAAAGCCGTTGACATAATCGAATATAAGGGCGAGCGCAATAATGAGCGCAGTCAGGAGGAACGTCGTATCAGCCATTCTTGATGATCACCCGTTGTAATACATCAGCGACATCCTCCATGCGGTCCGTGGTCTCTTCAAGCATCTCATAGATCTCCTTCCAGCGAATTAAGTTGAAGATGTCATCCTTGTGTTTCACGATTTCGACTAAAGCTTCACGAAGCACGCGATCGCCGTTGTTCTCCAAAGTGTTTATTTCCACAATGTGAGCGTTCACCTGGCGAAAGTTCTTCTTTTCACGGAGATTAGGCATGGCGAGATGGAGCTCTTGGGCGCCGCTGCGGATAAGGCGCGCTAATTGACGTGCCTGTTCCGTTGGCGCCTCGATCTGAAAGATTAACATGCGTACAGCGGTGGCTTCTATTCCGTCGAGCGCATCATCAAGCGCCGAAATCAGACGCTCAATGTCCTCGCTATCCAGCGGGACAATGAGAGTGTGAATTAAGAGATGCATCACCTCATGGACAATAAAATCCCCCCGGTGTTCCAGTTCGGTCAGCCGGGCGACGCGGTTTTCAACGTCGTCGTAGTGATCGAACAGATCCTGCAATTGTTGGGCGGCGTCGAGCAGGTTAGCGGTGGCTTTTTCAAACCAGTCATAGAATTGTGTTTCTGCAGGCAGAAACTGAAACCTCACCATAGGCTTCTCCCCCAAAAAGACGTTGCAGTATTGATAACAAACAGCGGGATGCTAGCAAACGGGGAGCGTGGCTTCAACCGGAAGGAAGAAGTTTTCGGAGGAGAATAGCGTTTTTACGTGCTTGCGAATTTCGTCGCGCCCCTGCCTGAATGCTTGTTGAGCTTCATCTTCCCTTCCGGGACTGGGCTTGATCAGGAAAGGGCTTGGCGAAGATCGTGGAAAGGATTTCCGGAGCTCGTCTAACGATTTGGATCGCTGAAAAAAATTCCGTCCAGATTCTTTTCGGCGGCCACTGTGGGTAGAAACACGCGCACTGTGGTGCCGTGGTTGATGGCACTTTCGATCTTCAATTCGCCGCCGTGAGCCAGAACGATATGTTTGACGATAGCAAGGCCTAACCCAGTGCCGCCCAATTCTCGGGAGCGGGCTTTATCGACACGGTAAAAGCGCTCGGTGAGCCGCGGCAAATCCTTTTCTGCAATTCCTGCACCCGTGTCTGCCACTGCAATTTCGACCCACGCATCCGCTTGAGCGCTGAAGTGGGCGTGTGTACCGGTGATCGTGACTGATCCCCCTGAAGGCGTATATTTGACCGCATTATCGACCAAGTTAATGAACAACTGTTGTAATCGATCGTAGTCGCCAAGAATCAACGGAAGTCCTGAGGAAAATGAATACGAGAGGCTTACTTTCCTCTTCGCTGCTCGGTCCCAGAAAACCTCGAGTACTCGCTGAACCAATTGCCCTGCTTCCACAGCCTTAAAGGTCATTTTCCGGGTGCCGGACTCCAGATCCGATAAGACGAGAAGATCTTCTGTCAACCGGCTTAACCGTTCCGAATGCCGATCGATGATGGTTAAAAATTGGTTGGCGTCGGCGGGGTCGGCCGGCGGATGTTGCAGCAGAGTTTCAACGTAGCCGCGAATCGCGGTGAGCGGAGTACGCAGCTCGTGGGAAACATTGGCGACGAAATCGGAGCGAACGGTCTCCAGCCTTTGGATCTCGGTGATGTCATGAAACACTAGGATAGACCCGCTCGGCCGCTCCGTCCCGTTTCTCAAGCTCACGGCGTTGACTCTAAACCATCTTCCGTCTTCGACAGATACCCTTTTGGAGTAGGTATTTTTCGCGAAGTCGAACTCCGACATCTCTCTGAGGATCGCGCGCATCGCGGGGCTGCGCGATATTTCGACAAACGTACCGTCCCGAATTTGTTCTTCAGAAACACCGAACATTGTTTTCGCCTGCTCGTTGATGAGTAAGACCTTCCCTTTGGGGTCGATCACCACCAGGCCTTCAACCATGCATCTGAGAATCGAGTCGAGTTTTTCTTTCTCTGATCTTAACGCGTTGATATTGTCTCGGATTTTGAGGCTCATGTCGCGAAGGTTTTGTTCGAGCACATTCAACTCGTCGTCCCCGCTGCGCGGAAGGATAGGCTGCGCGAATTGACCTTCGGCGACCGCCTTGGAGAACTCGGCCAGTCGATTGACTCGATTGCTGAGACGGCGGGAGAAAAAGTAAGCCACCCCTAGTCCGAAAAGAGAACAGAGTAGAAGTCCGATCAATAAAGTGCGACCCAACGATCGCGTGACGTCCTGCACTTCGCTGAACGACACGGCAACCCGCAAAACCCGCTGCCGAGGACCGTCGTTTTGACGATAGGCGCGGTAGAGAAGGTCGTGTTTGACCGAGGTACTGTAGCGCACCGCGGAGCCGGTACCACGTGAGAGTGCCTCGATTACCTCCGGGCGCGAGCCATGATTTTCCATCTGGCCGGAAGGCTCGTCTGAATCTCCGATCACCGCGCCGTTCTGGGCAATCACCGTGATGCGCACCCCAAGTTCATCCGCGAGGGTGCGACAAATCGAGTCCAGCGAGCCGGGCTCATCAGACCAAGGCAGTTGGCGTGCGAGGACCCGGGTTTTTTGCTCCATCACTTTGCCGAGCGAGGAAGCGTAGAAATCACGTAACAGAT
>Ga0137403_10007840_pt1 | contig 11991 bp, 12 predicted proteins | sample CZOMad2_1_16fung_FD_122057 | JGI IMG/M metagenome (GOLD analysis project Ga0137403, IMG submission 122057) | Vadose zone soil fungal communities from Angelo Coast Range Reserve, California, USA - CZOMad2_1_16fungal (Hybrid Assembly) | ecosystem: Environmental > Terrestrial > Soil > Vadose zone...
ATGCGGTAGCCGTGGGTGCCCATCGGCTCGAAGCTCTCCTGGCTATCCACGGGCAGCAGCATGGGCGGATAGGGCTTTTGGACGGGCTTGGGGATGTGCAGGTAGGACTCGTAGAACGCAGGATACTTGTAGTACTTCCCTTCGAACCCGGTGAAGTGGTCCTCCGTCCAGAGTTGCTTCAAGACCTCCAGGAACTCAAAGAAGTGCTCCCGCTTGGCGTCATTGCCGCGGGTCCGCCCGCCCGCGCCGTAGATAAACCGGCCCTGGCTGAGCTGGTCCACGATGGACACCTGCTCCGCGACCTGTAAGGGGTCTTCCAGCATCAGGTGGTCAAAGGCGTACCGTTCATGGGGGAGCGCCCGCGGGGAGGCTGTATCCCCTGGCTGCTTGAGGATTGGGCGGTGGATCGAGGTCCCAATCTTGATCCGTTGGGTGCGGCCGGCAATGGCCGCAGACAGCATGAGGGGCTGCGGGTCCATGCTCCCCTGGGTGGAGAAGTGGCTGCCGCCCAGCCAGATGTAGTCCCAACCCATCTCCTCCACCGCTTGCACCTCTTGCCAGTTCTGGGCGTAAGCCGCCTCCTCCAGGAGCTTCCCGCCGCGATACTCAGGGTCCCAGGGCACTTTGTCTCCGACGTACACGGCATTCCACGTGGTGAACAGTCCAAAGTCCATGAGCGTCTCTCCTTGGTTGCTCGGCGTTTAAACAGAACTGACACCAGGCTAGCACTCGACGCAACAGACGTCAACATCAGCATCTGGCATCGACAATCGGCTTGTTGACCTGAGAGCGTGTCAAAACGTGTGTTCCACACCCTTCGACAAGCTCAGGGTGAGCTTGTCGAACCACGAGCGGGCATGAGTATAAGAAATTCACACGACATGTTCCACCACCCGCCGGTGTCCCCCCTGCGCCACCGCTGACAAGGGGAGGTTTTTTTGAAAATCAGGTGATAGGTGTCGGCGCGCGAGAACATCATGCGCGATACCTGGGAACGGCGCCGATTGCTGCGCACGCATGGTGCGAATGACGCGAGGCGCGTACCTGCGAACCGCGGCATCCTGCCTGAGAACGGCACGTTCTACCTGAGAACGTCGCCGGCTGCGCACGCTGGGTGAGCACGAGAAATACCTGCCCTCCAGGTCGCCTTCTGTGTGAAGTCGCGACGCACGGCGCTATTGGCTCTGGTGTGTCCGCGAATCCTGTCCACGGATTTGGACGATTTAAGGCTCTTGGCCAGTTTTGGTGCATGCCAGGTAATAGCCCGGTAGTGATAAACAGGTAATGCTCTGAGCCAGTTTCCTCGTATAAACAACATTGATATTCAAGAAGTTACGAAGCCCCAACTCCTCGGCCAGCATTACTTGTGTAGCACTACCTCTTTGCCGACCCCCTGCTTGCGCTGGCGTGTGGGGCTGAGAGAGAAGCGGTAGTAGAGCCATACGCAGTGGCTGATGATCTCGGCGGAGAACCGATGGCGCTTGTACAGATCGGCAGTGGGTGATGTGTTCATGGCAGGATGATGCCATACCGACGAGAGGCCGTCCATGTGGTCCGATTCATTTGACAATGCCTCGTGGTCCTGTCGCTGCGGCGGACCGCGCCCACACCGCCGTGGATCGCGACCGCACAGGGTCGCTGCTAGAGGCCAAGATACGCCTGCCGGACGCGGTCGTCGTGCAGCAGTTGCTCGCCCGAACCCGACATGACGATGCGGCCGTTCTCGAGCACGTAGGCGTGCTGCGAGATCTTGAGCGACACCGCGACGTTCTGCTCGACGAGGAGGATGGTCAGCCCGCGACCGCGCAGCACGTGGATCGCGTGCAGCACCTCCTTTACTACCAGCGGCGCGAGGCCGAGCGAGGGTTCGTCGAACATGATGAGCTCGGGCTGGCCCATGAGGCTGCGGCCGATGGCGAGCATCTGCTGCTCGCCGCCCGACATGGTGCCGGCGAGCTGCCTCCGGCGCTCGGCGAGTTTGGGAAAGAGCGCGAACACCTCGTCCATCGTCTGCTTTGCGCGGCGTCGCGCGCGCGGCAGCATGGCGCCCATCTCGAGATTTTCCGTCACCGTCAGGCTGGGAAAGATCTGGCGCCCTTCCGCCACCTGCGCAATGCCAAGGTCGCAGATGCGGTGCGACTCCCGCCCGGCGATGTCGTGGCCGCCGAAGCGGATGCGGCCGCCGCGCGGTTTCTCGATGCCGGCGATGGTGCGGATGAGCGAGGATTTGCCGGCGCCGTTGGCGCCGATGATGGCGACAATCTCGCCTTGCGGCACCTCAAGCGAGACCTGCGCAAGTGCCTGCGCGTCGCCGTAGAAGAGGTCGAGGTTCTCGACCGACAGCAGCGCGCTCATACCTCGATTTCCTCGCCGAGATAGCATTCGAGCACTGCCGGATCGCGCACCACCTCGGCGGGCATGCCGCGCGCAATCACCTCGCCCTGGTGGAGCACGCCAATGTCCTGCGCAAGCGCCATGACGGCGCGCATAACGTGCTCGATGAGCAGGATCGTGAGACCTTCCCGGCGGTTGAGGCCGCGGAAGACCTCGACCATCTGGTCGCATTCGATCGGGCGCAGCCCGGCCATCACCTCATCGAGCAGGAGCAGCGTTGGGCGGGTGGCGAGCGCCCGCGCCACCTCGAGCCGCTTGCGGTCGGGCAGGCTGAGCGAAGAGGCGGGCAGGTTCGACTTCGACCCGAGGTGCAGCTTCTCCAGGATGTCGCGTGACACCTGGCGCGCTGCGGCGACGGACTTCTCGCGTAGGAGCGCGCCGACTATGACGTTGTCCAGAACCGAGAGACCGGCGAAGGGCTTCACGATCTGGAACGTGCGGCCGATGCCGGCGGCGCACATCTGGTCCGGGCGCAGACCGTTGATGCGCCGGCCGTCGAAGACGATCTCGCCCGCGTCCGGCGGATAGACGCCCGCGACCATGTTGAAGATGGTGGTCTTGCCCGCGCCGTTCGGGCCGATCAGGGCGTTGATCGCGCCTGGTGGGACCTCGAACGAGGCGTCGTGCACCGCGCGCAGGCCGTGGAACGACTTGGAAACACTGCGCACCTCGAGGAGCGCGCTCATCTCCCGACCCCCATCCGCCGCGCCAGCCCCGGCCAGATGCCATTCGGCAGGAACATCACCACCATGAGCAGCACCAGCCCGTAGAACACCTGCTTGACGCCGGGGCTCTCCCAGCCGAGCGCCGCCAGCGCCTCCGTGATGCCCTCGGAGAGCAGCGTCAGCACGGCCGCCCCAAGGATTGGGCCGAAAAGCGTGCCGACGCCGCCGATCACCGGGCCGAGGATGATCTCGATCGAGCGGCTGATGTGGAAGATCTGCTCCGGGAAGAGATTATTGTAGTAGAAGGCGAGGAAGACGCCCGAAACGCCGGTCATCGCCGCGCTCAACGCCACCGCGAGCATCTTCCAGCGGAGGGTGTTGATGCCGAGCGCGCGTGCCGCCTCCTCGTTCTCGCGGATCGCCTGCCAGTAGTAGCCGGCGCGGGATCGCAGGAGCCATGCGCACAGCGCGAGCGCGCCGGCGGCGAGCGCGAGCATCGTGTAGTAGTACATGATGGGCGGGCCGCGGAAGTTCGCCAAGTCCCAGGTGTCGCGCTGCGCCACCCTGAGGAACATGCCGCCCGGGCCACCCAGCCAGTCGGCGTGGTCGAAACCGAGGCGCGTGAACTCGGCAAACGCGATGGTGAGCAGCGCGAAATAGACGCCCGAGATGCCGAAGCGGAAGGCGAGAAAGCCGATCGCCAGCCCAAGCAGGACGCACAGCGCGAGCGCCAGCCACAGCCCGGCCCAGGGGCCGATCTCGTAATGATAGAACAGCGTGCCCGCTGCGTACGCCCCGACGCCGACGTAGAGCGAATGCCCCAGCGAGAGCTGGCCGGCGAACCCCATCATCACGTTCCATGCCTGGCCGGTGTAGGCGAAGTAGAGAATCAGCGTCGCGACCGACAGCGCGTAACTGCCGACGACGTGCGGCAGCGCGAGGAGAACGACCGCGAGAACCGCGAGCAGAGGGGCGGTGCGATTCATGACCGCTTCCCCAGCAGCCCCTGCGGCCGCAGGAGCAGGACGAGGATCAGCAGCCCGAAGCTGAACATGCTCTTCGCCGAGGGGGCGAGGACGAGACCGGCGAGCGCCTCGGAGACGCCGATCAGTATGCCACCGAGCAGCGCCCCGGTCATCGAGCCCAGCCCGCCGACGATCACGATGATGAAGGCGAGCAGCGTGTAAGCCGGGCCGAGCGGAGGCGTCACGTCCACCAGCAGCACCATGGCGCAGCCGGCGATCGCGACGCACACGGCGCCAAGGCCGAAGGTGAGCGCGTAGAGCCGCTTCACGTCGAGGCCGACGACCTTGGCGCCGAGGTAGTTGTCGGCGCAGGCGCGGATCGCTTTGCCGGTGAGGGTGAGGCGGAAAAGGGCAGACAGCAGCGCGGTAGCGATCACGGCAGCGGTCGCGGCATAGACGCGCGCCTTGTCGAAGAGGAGCGGGCCCAACTCGAATGCTTCGAGCTGATAGTCCACTTGGACATTTCTCGCATCCGGGCCGAAGAGCATTAGCAGCGCATTCACCATGATGATCGCCACCGCCACGAGCAGCATGAACTGCGAGTGCTCGGGCCGGGTCATGAAGGGATTGATGAGCCCTGCCTGCAGGCCGTAGCCGAAGACGAAGAACGCGACCGCCGCTGGCAGCACGGCGAGGAACGGATCGAGCTTGAACGCCGCGAAGAGCACCGTCGCCGCATACATGGCGACAGTCATCATCTCACCGTGAGCGAAGTTCACCACCCGGACCACGCCGAAGATCACCGACAGCCCGAGCGCCATCAGGCCATAGACCAGGCCCGTGAGCATTCCCGCTGCTACGACATTGCCGATGAGAACCGGATCCATGCTTTTCTTCAAGCCCTCTTGTAACCCGGCATCGGGAACACCGGCGTGGCGGTCGCCGAGTCGGCCGGCAGCACCACGGTCGGCGTCAGGTTGAGGTTCTGCACGCACGCGGAGCCGATGCCCTCGACCTGTCCCTTGGCATTGAACTGGATTGGCGCGCCGAGCATCATCTTGTTCGTGATGTGCGTCTGACGGATCGCGTCGGCGAGTGTCTTCGGATCGGTGCTCTGCGCGCGCTTGAAGGCGTCGGCAGCGATCAGGATCGCCTCGAACGTGAAGCCGACGTTCAGCCCGTGGAACACCAGCTTGTCCTGCGGGTTCTGCGTGAGGAACGCCTGCTCGACCACCGCGGTGAGCTCGGCGTGTGGGTTGTACCAAGGCACGTTTGAGATGCAGTACTCCGAGAGCTTGCCGAGCGTCTTGAAGAACTGCTCCTCGTACATGCCGGGCGAGCCCGGGCTGATGATGCCCATCGGGTTCCAGCGCTGCTTGACCATCTCGCGACGCAGGAGAATGGCATCGTTCAGGCGGCACACGAGCAGAAGGACATCGGCGTTGGAAGCCTTGGCCTTCGACACCTCGACGGTGAGGTCCTTAGCCGCTGGGTCGTAGGCAATCGTCTCCACGAGCTTGAACGGCAGCTCAGTGAGGCGCGCCATGGCCACGCCGATGCCCTTCGCCATGGCTTGCCCGAAGGTATCGTTCACGTGCATGAACACGGCGGTGCGCGGCACGGTATTGGTGGCCCGGAACAGGTCGCCGAGCAGCGACAGGCCGTTCTGCACGATCTCGGGCGCGGTCTGGAAGTTGCGGAACACGAACGTGTAGCCCTGCTCGGTGAGTTGCGGCGCGGCGGCGATGTTGATGACGAGCGGCACCCCGCGCTGCTCGGCGACCTGTGCGACCGCGGCGGTCTGGCCGGAGTCGAAGGCGCCGACCAGCACGTGCGCACCCTCCTGAATCAGCCGCTCAGCGCGCGTGCGCGACACGTCCACGTTTGACTCGTTGTCAGCGCTCATGATCTCGATGTCCACGCCGAGCATGTCCTGGATGACGCCGGGCGCGAGATCGGCGCCCTTCTGACACGACCGACCGATGAAGCTCTGCACGCCCGATCGCGGTAGGATCACACCGACCTTGAGGCGGCTCGCCTGCGCCCGCACGCTGCCGAACGGTGCAAGTACCGCGGCTGCGCTGAGCCCGGCGACCGCCCGATTGAATTGACGACGCGTGATGCACTGCGTCATAGAGCGCCTCCTCCCTCGGTAAGCGTCTACGCGGCTAAACGCACGATGAGCGGCGCTCGGCGTCGGTCTCGATCGCGCGGAGTCTTAGTTTCAACCCGTGATTTGAGGCAGCTTCCGCTCGGAGGTTAGCCATGTCCCAGTCCAGAACACTCTACCTTGGCCTAGATGTGCCTAATAAGTCCATCGCGCCGGCCTATATCGCTCAAGAGCATGGAGCCGAGGTCACTTAGGGAGATGGCAAAGAACAGCGTAAAATTCCAGTTTTTAACCTTCAAGCTATTGATTTACCAATAACATGTGGCCACGTTCTTCGTGGCGACTCCAAGTCGTTTCCTGGGCCTTTTTGGCATAATTCCAATAAAATCAATTGGTTTGATTCTCCAACCTGCTTATGAGGGCTAGCAGGAGGGAACGTGAGATAAGATGCACCAAGCGAACCCAGCATTCCTAACGTATTGATTCTTAACGATTTGAATCTCCGACACATGTCCTGCCCCGGAGGAAATCACCGATTGCGTGGCACTCTCGAAGATCCCTGTTTTCAATAGGTTACGATCTGTGTTGCATCTCATCGCACCCTCCCTTCTGTTACCCCGTAAGCGGCTCGCGCGTCTCGAGGCCGCCGAATGCGGCGGAGCCGGTCGCTTGCGCGGCTTGAGTCGATTCCATCGCGATCATGGTTGACTCCTTCCCTCCAGCTGTTGCCGTTCGACGCTTACCGTGCGGCCGCGACGGCGCCAGCGCATGACGTCACTTGCCAAACACGCGCGCCGTCAGCGGTGCCTCCGCCGTCAACACCACATCGCCCGCGGACTTGGCGAGCGTGACGCGATGGGTGCCCGGCGCAATCCGCCACTGATTCGCTTGGCCGTCGAATCGTGCGAGCAGGCGTGGATCGGCCGTGATCGTCACCGTCCGTGAAACGCCGGGCGCGAGCTCGACGCGTTCGAACCCGAGGAGCCGCATGCGTCTCTCGCCTGCCGCGTCCGTCAGATAGACCTGCGGCACGTCGGCGCCCGCGACCGTGCCGGTGTTCGTCACGGTGAATGTCGCAGTCACTGTCTCGCCGCCACTCACCGTGAGGTCCTTGTAGTCGAAGCTCGTGTAGCTCAGTCCGTAACCGAAGGGGTACATCGGCTGGTGGTTCTTCTGCGCGTACCAGCGGTAACCGACTTCCGCGCCTTCGTCGTAGCGGATGGTCACGGGTGTGCCCCACGGCGTGCCAAGGCCGGACAGCTCCGGTCGCGGCGTCTGCGCGAGGTCGGCGGGGAAGGTGATCGGCAGGCGCCCCGACGGGTTCACCGTGCCGGTCAGGATCTCGGCGATCGCCTGGCCACCGGCCTGCCCGGGGTACCACGCCTGCACGATCGCCTTCACCGTGTTCCGCCACGGCATCGACGATGGGTTGCCGGTCTCCAGCACCACGATGGTGTTCGGGTTGACGGACGCCACGGCCTCGATCACGGCGTCTTGACCCCACGGCAGCGACAGGTCGGCGCTGTCGAAGCCTTCGCCCTCGACGCGAATCCCGAAGGCGATCACCACGTCCGAGCGCTTCGCCATCAACGCTGCCTCCGCCGGCGTATACCCGGGGTCAAACTCGATCTGGGCCTTGGGCGCGAGCTTCTTCAGCTCCGCCAGCGGCGAGGACGGGGACACATAGAGATTGCGCATCGCTCCCATCATGCCCGGGCCGCCGATTTTGATGACGGCCGCATAACCACCCACCGGCAGAACCGCGCCCGAACCGGTGCCGCTCGCGACCCCTTCCTGGGCGTGGCCGCCGATCACCGCGATCTTCAGCGGCTTGTCGGTTGCGAGCGGCAGCACGCCGTCGTTCTTCAGCAGCACGATGCCCTGCCGGGCGGTTTCGAGCGCAAGCTCGTTGTGCTGGGCCATGTCCACCGTGGGCGCCGGCCCCCACGTGTCGATCCCGAGCGCGTACACCGAGCGCAGAATGCGGCGCACCATGTCGGAGAGACGCTCCTTCGGCAGCGTGCCTTCCGCGTAGGCCGCCCTCAGCCGGTCGGTGAATGCCTCGGAGCCCCACTGCATGGCGTCGATCTGGATGCCGGATTCCTGGTCGAGTCCCCTGAGCGCGTACTCCCACTCCGGCACCGCGCCCCAATCGGACATCACGTAGCCCTTGTAGCCCCAGGCGCCCTTGAGCACGTCGTTCAGCAGGTGGTGATTGCCGCTGGCGTACTCGCCGTTGATCTTGTTGTAGCCGCTCATGATCGCGCCCGGCTGCGCGCGCTCGATGGCGATCTGGAACGCGAGCAGGTCGGACTCGCGGTGCGCCACCGGGTCGATGATCGCGTCGAGCCAGTGGCGGTTGGTCTCGTGGCAGTTGAGCGTGTAGTGCTTCAGCGTCGAGATGACGCCCTCGCCCTGGATGCCGTTGACGGCCTCGGCGGCTAGGACGGCGCTGAGGTACGGATCTTCGGAGTAATATTCGAAGTTCCGGCCATTGCGCACGTCGCGGGCGAGATTCATCCCGCCCGCCAGCATGATGTTGAAGCCACGGATCCGCGCCTCGCGGGCGATGGCCGCGCCCCCGTCGCGCGCGAGCTTGGGATTGAAGCTCGAGCCGACGACGATGGACGCAGGGAATGCCGTGGCGCCCTTGTCGTCAGGCCGGTAGCCGGGGTTGGTGACGCCCATGCTGGCGTCGCTGCTCTGCAGCGCCGGGACGCCGAGCCGCGGGATGCCGGGCGTGTAACCCGCGCTCATGTTGACGCCTTCGGGGATGCGCTTGTCGCGCGGGACGCCCATCGAGGGAATGGCGCCTATGAGACTGATGATGAGCGAGAACCGCTCGTCGTCGGTCATCTGGTGCTCGGTCTCGCGCGCCCGCTCGTCAGGCGAAGCCGCCTGGCCTTGGGCCACGCCGGACAGCGCCATCGTCAGCAGGAAAGCCAGTGACCGGCGTCTGATCGCGTGCATGGTGTGTCTCCTTTCACACGACCGCATAGCGTCTCACCGTCTCGCGGAAGAACGACGCGCTGAGCTTGGGCGTGCGCTTGTGCGTCTTGAAGTCCACGCACACCAGCCCGAAGCGATGCCCGCTGAGCCCGGCGTTCCACGCGAAGTGGTCCATCAGGCGCCACCATCCCGTCCGCACCGCGCCTCTCGATCACGCTGTGGAGGCCTTCCATGTCACCCAGCCCGCGCCGCCCTTGGGCGACTGCATCGAGGCGGCAGGGCGAGGCCAGACGAGGACGCAGACAGCCGATCCGAGGCACCTTCGCTGACGGCCGGGTGGCGGCGAGCGGCGCCACGAGGCAGGCGAAGATGAGGAGAAGCCCGAGACGGCCAAGCGTCGTGGGAGCCTCCTGAGTGCACTCATGTGTGGGGGTATTGTACGTGCCACGCGCCGGGGAAGGAACACAAATTTTGCAGATGGGGTCTGAGTAGCAACGGCGTAGAAACTAGCGCTAAGCTGTCCAGTTTTGTGGACAGCTCGCGTTTGCTTCACACGCTCTCGGGGATAAGAAAAATGAACACAATGACTTGCATCAACGTTGTGTGCTGCTCCCAATCGTGCCTTGGGGACGACTTTGGTGCCGGCTCAGCCAAACGATGACGCTGCAACACGTGGGGAAGCTGCTTTACCCTCGTCCATATGCATCTTATTTTTCAGTAGGATAGAAAATCCGTCTAGTAAACTGGACGCCTTAACCCAGTTTTCTGCGCCGTTGCTACTCAGACCCCTTGATCCGGAAGCGGCGCGCGCGAGCGGCAGCGGAGCGCCGGGATCCCCAGCATCACAAACCCTTGGTCGTCCTGCTGGATGGGGCACTCGGCCTGTGGAGGCTGGCGACCAAGCTCTTTAAGCCGTGGAAGCGCGTGACGTTTGTCCTCGACATCATGCACGTCATGAGCTACCTCTGGACCGCGGCCAATGCCTTGTTCCGGGAAGGCTCCCAGCAGGGAAAGCGCTGGGTGCAGCAGAAGTTGACAGAGATTCTGCGCGGTCGGGTGGGATACGTCATCGGTGGCCTGCGACAGATCCTCACGAAGCGGCAGCGCCGGAAGTCGGTCCGGGAGACGCTCGCAAAAGTCATCACGTTCTTCCACAACCACCGGCGCTGGATGCAGTACGACGTATACCTGGCTGCGGGCTTACCTGTTGGGACCGGCGTGGTGGAGTCGGCGTGCGGGTCTGTGGTCAAGCACCGCATGGAAGGAGAGGGGAAACGCTGGAGCCTGAAAGGGGCAGAGGCCATTCTGGCGTTGCGCTCGCTCAAAAAGAGCCATGACAATGATCTCCGTGATTACTGGCGGTTCCGTGCCCGTCAGATGCGCGCTCGTCTCTACGGTCGCACGCCGAAATATAGGCCCACGGCGCCATTGAGGCGTGTCGCTTAATTCGACTCAAAACGGTCACGCTCATTTGCAATAATGAAGGTAAAACCGTACAAAGGATTCACCCGGGTGGATTCGTGCGCCGTGAGCTGTTGCCAGAAGTGGCCTAGATTAGAGTACCGGGGTCGCGGCATCTGCCCTTGCTGGTATCCGCGCCCGGCCTCATCTTTCCTCGAAGATAATCAGAGCTTGGCCGGAGTGTGACCGGCAGGGAACTGCAGGACGAGCAGTGCGGCGGGCATGTGACCGACGCCCTAGCCGGGCTGGGGCCGGCGCCCTGTGGGCAACCGGCCAGGCAACGAGCGATCAATACTCGAAATACGGCGTGCCGTAATAATCGTAGACCTCGCGGCCACGCTCGCGATTTTCCCAGTCCCAACTATCGCCCGCATACTTCGGCGCACCTTTGAGCTGCTCCTCGGTGATGTCAAGGCGGTACCCACCAAGGTTGGTGTCATACTTGAGGGACGCCCATGGGATCGGATAGTAGTCGCTGCCGATGCCCAGGAAGCCGCCAAAGCTGAGCACGGCATAGGCTACCTGGCCGCTTCTCTTGTCGATCATGAGACGCTCGATGGAACCAATCTTCTCGCCTTTGGCGTCATAGACAGGCGTGCCTTCAACTTTGTCGCTGGCGATGAGGCCAGCGGTCTCCCGCGCTTCTATTGCCATTGGATTCCTCCTCATGATTTGACTGTGACTGTCGTGAGTCAAATCCACATGTCGCTACACTGGGCAAGGAGCAAAGGATATGCCAAACGCCCGACATGCACTCTCTGTGCTGGCCAGGATAGCGAGGCGACTGGGCCAGCACTGCGTCTGGTGGCATCCGTATGAGCCCTCCTCGGGGGCAGAAGCGCTTGGGGCAGAGCATCTCTCAAACTGAGAGAGCCATATCATTTCGAAACGCAATGCATGAGGGTTCCCGTAGCAGGCGTACAAAAAACAACGATCCGTACTTTCAAGTAGTGTCTCAGTTGGAAGGTAATCGTAATGCTCCACACTGACGCAGTATGGCTCAGGAACGGACCGACACATTCTTCGCAGGCCATGCCCCGTCCGCATATCCCGGCAGCAGCACCTTCACCTTGTGGCCGTCCACGACCTATTCCTCGATGACCTTGAAGGGGCGCGACCCTATGCCCATGACAAGGTGAAACCGTATGGTCAAGGGCCCGGTATCAGCTCATCGTGGGGGGCATACGTTTGTGAGGCTCGTGGGAAGATAGCTGTGCAGGGCCGGGGGTGAAAGATCGTCCATCAGAGCCGCTTGGGAGGCCAGATACCTACCCGGAGGGGCTCGCCCTGCGCGTGCAGCAGCGGGTCCTCGGCTGACGTCGGCAGGCCCTGAGATTCCAGCATGGTTGACGTGAAGGAGAGCCTCTCGACGCAGCGGAGGGGCCACGGGCGGTGGAAAATGCGCACGTGGTAGAGCCGTCGCCAACGCACGGTGTAGAGGCAGTAG
>Ga0137403_10007841_pt1 | contig 11991 bp, 11 predicted proteins | sample CZOMad2_1_16fung_FD_122057 | JGI IMG/M metagenome (GOLD analysis project Ga0137403, IMG submission 122057) | Vadose zone soil fungal communities from Angelo Coast Range Reserve, California, USA - CZOMad2_1_16fungal (Hybrid Assembly) | ecosystem: Environmental > Terrestrial > Soil > Vadose zone...
TGACCTCCACGCAGCGGAACACCGCAGTATCGGCAGCGACGAGAAAGTCACAGGCAAGCGCAAGCTCGAATCCCCCGCCGAATGCAACGCCATGCACCGAGGCGATGGTGGGCACGCGGAGCGCTTCAATGGCGCGATAGGATGCATTGATCTCGGCCACGAAAGTTCGGAACCAATTGACGTCCTTTCCCGGCCACTCGCGGACCTCACCGCCGAAGCTGAAATGAGGCCCTTCCGCGCGAACGACCAGGACACGGATATCGCTCTCGCTCGCTTCATGGACGGCGTCATGAAGCGCCGTGGAAAACCTCGTGTCCAAGCGGTTGAAGGGCGGGTTCGCGAGGACAATGTTGCCGATCGTTCCGTCGCGTTCGAACCTGATGGTCTTCATCGCAAGCCTTCCTTGTTTCTATTGTAGAGTGTTTCCGTCCGGCGTCGGACGCGCCTTGGATTCTCAGATTGCATCGGTAGTCGGGATGATCGGCAGCAGAAGATGTGAAGGCCGCTCCGCGTCCCGGTAAATCCTGTGAGTCACCGTCCTGCTGCTGCACACGTGATAGGGAATGTATTCAACGTTCGTCATCGCCCCGGTACCGGTCGGCACGTCCATGCACGTTATGTCCAGGCAGATGCGGTGCCCGGCCTTGAACTGATTGGCGGTCGCTAGAATCTGGATTTGATACTCAACGATCTCGTCCGGAACGACCGGTTTGATCGAGTCGCGGGTGAGTTTGTAGAATGGCTCCCATGGTTTGCTCCGCTCTTCGTCCAGCGCACGGTAGGATGCCTTCAGCCAACCGCGCGTGATCTCTCTTTCCGGAAGCGTCGAGGGTACCTCGCGTTCGCCTTCGCGGCCGGTACGGACCGAGACGTCGGGGCCGACGTCCTTGAGCACGACAATCCAGTTGGTATCGTCCCGGTCGATGGCCGCATGCAAGGTCAGCGTGATCGGTCCTGCGACCGTGACGTCATGCGGCAGCGGATCGGTCATGTAGCGCAACCGCTCCACTTTGGTCGTCTTCGTGATCGGCATCTGGGTGAATACGTCGGGTTCGCGCGCCGCTTCCCCGACCTCGGCCGCGGGCCGCGGGACTTCCGTCGTCAGCGTCTCCCAGTGCGAAAGGTAATATTTTGTCCAGCGTGTCTCGGGCAGCGGCCAGTCCCGCCCCGTGCGCCATTCGTTGGCCCCCATCAACCAATAGCGGACCGGCGGCTCGTCCATGATGCCGGTATCCTTGCCCTTCAGCCAGTGATCGTACCAGCGGATGATCTCATCATGGTACTGGTGGAACGGACGCTCGAGGTGAGCGGGCCCGGTGAACAGCAATTTCCTCGGCGCCTTGACGTTCTGGAAGTAATGCTGCGCGCCGAGCCAATGCAGCTTGTACGTATAGGCGTACGCCCCGGAGCCGGTGTAAAATGGGATCCTGATCTTCTTGAACGTCTCCTCCGATCGCTCGACCGTTCCGTCAGCCTCCCAAGGCTGCGTCATCATCAGATACATGATGAACGTGCGCTGACCCTTTTGAGTCAGGATATTGTAGAGATTGATGTACTGCTTGAAGTCCGGATTGCGCATAGCGTTGCGCCACAACACTTCCAGCTCGCCGGGAAGTTCGACGGGACGGTCGCGGGATTCGTGAACCGTGCTGAAGACATCGAGCAGGTAGGGAAACGTGTGGATCACGCCGCCCGGATTGAAATCCCGGAATCCGAACATGCCGCCGTAAGCACTGCATGCATCATACGGAAAGATGGCCTTCAACGCCGGATGGCCCTGCGCCGCGGCGCGCCACTGCTCGCCGGCATAACCTGAGATGCCGACCATGCCGACGTTACCATCCGACCAAGGCTGCTGCGTGATCCACTCGATCACATCGTAGTGGTCGGTGTCTTCATGACCGTAGTGCCCCTCCGACTTCGCTGAGCCACGGGGCTGGGCGATGACGTGCACGTAGCCGTTTGCGACAAAGCGGCGCGTATCTCCCGCCTCTATCGGTCCGAACCACAACGGCGCGTGAGCGGGCTGCGGCGGCAGGATGTCGGCGATGTCCGGGCCTTGAATGTCCTTGTTGTGCAGCGCGCTCGCGTAGAGCACCGGATACTTGCCGGGCTCCGGCGGCCGGTAGACATCCACTGCGAGGCGTGTGCCGTCCCGCATGACGACTTCCAGGTCCCGCTGTTCAATCAGTCGAGATTCAACTTTCACGGCGCTCTCCTCGGAGCTTTTTTGCATGAGCGTAACACCTCGCGACGCCCCATTATCTAAACTTTACGACCGTATAGTATATTGTTCGACCGAAGGCAAGGGGCTTTTTTCGGTTTTCGTGCATGGAATTCTCGTGACGCCGGGGACGCTTGACGTGCGCGTACGGAAACTAACCGAACCGGCAAGCCTGCATGCGCCATTGCGAAGGCGCCGAAAGAGCATGACATCAACGGAGGGAAAGGAGCGCGGCGTTTCCGACACCCGGCTGATCGGCAAGGATCGCTTGAGTCACTTTCCAGGCTTCACGCCGCTTCCTACGATGGCTGGCATCGGAACTCGGAAGCTGTCCTCGGCACGAAATAACCTATCTATTGCCTGGGCCGTGGCGGCGTTGATCGCCGAGAGAGCTGCGCTGCTTTGTGCGAGGAGTAGCGCCTTTGCTCTTACGGTACCCTGCAACACTGTGTCCATGAATGAGGTTGCGCGCTCCAACCGCAAAATAAGAGGGACAGTAACGGCATCGACATCAATAAATCCGGTCTGTGCAAGCGCCCCCTTCATACTATCCAGGTCGCCGAACTGGAAGAAGTCGGGTCCGTGCGGTAGGGGAACATCAAGCCGACCGTGCGCTCTTATTGCGCCCATCAGTACTCCGAATCCGTTGTTTGCTGACGGTCGTTCCCAAACGCTGATCGCCACACGACCTCCAGGGCGAAGCACGCGGCGCATTTCCACCAACGCGCGGTCCGGTTCGGGCAAGTGAATGATACCGTAGCCGCAGACTATCGCGTCAAATGCATTTTCTGCGTATGGCAGGTCTTGCGCGTCGCCTTGACGACACTCCGCCGTCGGCACGTTGCGGTGGGCAGCAGCCACCATGGCCTCCGCGAAGTCAAGGGCGCAGACCTTGGCTCCTCGCTGCGTAGCGGCCAGGGCCAACACGCCGTGGCCCGTGCAGACATCGAGGGTGTTGCACCCGGGTGCGACACCAGCAGCATCAAGCGTAATCTCGGCCGACTGCGCGGTCAGTGGACCAATGGCACTCTCATATGCTTCTGACACCGCATTCCATCCGGTGTGTTCGAACGCCCGAAAGGCACTGGGATCGCTTGATACTAGAATTGACATCTCGCCCTCGCTCGGAATCGTTACATATCCCATTTGGCTTCGCTTGCTCACGAAAGTCCTGCCTGCATCAAAGCGCTGGCCAGTTTGTCGCGATCCGCAGCATTGCGATACGGATGTCGCCCCACCGCGCGTTTGAGCGAATATTTCGCGTCAAGCGCAAGCAGGCTCTTGACGACACGACGAGCCTCATCGATGCGGCCCATTTTGGCATAGGCAGCAGCTTGCATTGTTAACGCTTCGGTCCAAGTGGGCAACTGACGCATCACGCGTTGCGCTGCACTGACGACCTCGTCGTATCGATCAAGCACAAACAGCGGTGCGCACTGCGATTGGTAGGTGGCGTAAATACGGGGGTCGCGCGGGCTAACGCGAACAGCCGTTTCAAACCATCTCAGTGAATCCTGAGGCTCGCCGCAATAGCCCAGAACTATCCCGCTACACACGCTTTCATAGTACGACTCCGGAGCCAACTCGGAGCCGCGCTTGACTTCGCACACGGCCTCATCATGCCGACCGACAGCCAGCAATGCCACGCCGAGCACTGCGTGAGCCATAGCGTCATCGGCATCCAGGTTGAGACCACTGCTTAAAAGAGCGATTGCCTCATTCATAGCCTCTCGGCCCGACGTTGCCCATCCGCTCAAGGCGAGCGCATAGAGGCACGAGGCGGTAGCCACATAGCCATCGCTTTCACGCGGATCGAGCTGTATTGCCTCTCGTCCAAGCTCCACTCCGCGCAGTAGACCTTGGCGGTCCCACCGGTGGAAACCCTCCCAGGCCTGCATGCGCAACTGCCACGCCTGGATATTGGCCTGTCCAGACCGCGATGCGCGTCCAGCCTCCGTTTTGACAAGCACACCCCCAATCGCATTTTGGATTCTCGCCGTGATTTCATCCTGGGCTTCGAAAATGTCCGTAAGGCCACAGTCCCAGCGATCAGCCCAAATGTGACGGCCGGTTGTAGTTTCGATGAGCTGCGCGGTAATTCGCAGCCTGTCGCCGGCCCGACGCACACTGCCTTCCAGCACGTAGCGTACTCCCAGTTCCCGGCCCACCTGCTTGATATCGACGGCCTTGCCTTTGTAGGTAAACGACGAGTTACGCGCGATCACGAACAACGATTTCAAACGCGATAAAGAAGTGATGATGTCTTCCACCATACCGTCGGCGAAATACTCCTGCTCGGGGTCGCCGCTCATGTTGGTAAACGGCAGCACTGCGATCGAGGGTTTGTCAGGAAGGGGGAGTGTCGGCCGGGATGGTGGGCTTGGGGCAGCTGTTTCCGTTCGGCTGCCGACAGCAGAGCGAACCGCAAACAGCCGCACGGGACGGTCAATATTTTTGAGTTCTCTTTCTCCGAGATCCTCAAAGAAGAACCCCGTCTTTCCCCGGAGCTGTTCGAACGCACTGCCCGACAGATACACCCCGCCCGGTTCACACTCATTCTCGACGCGTGCCGCGATGTTGACGCCGTCGCCAAATATGTCGTCGCCGTCGCTGATGATCTCGCCAATATTGATGCCGATGCGAAAGGCGATCTGTTGGGTGGCTTTTCCGTTGCGCTCGGCTATCTTGCCCTGCATAACCATCGCGCAGGTCACGGCGTCGACAACGCTGGCGAACTCGACCAGCATGCCGTCGCCAGTGGTCTTGACGATGCGGCCATGATGCGCAGCAATCGCGGGATCGACGACTTCGCGGCGGTGCGCTTTCAAAGCCTCCAGAGTGCCGACCTCATCGGCCCCCATCAGGCGCGAGTACCCGGCGACGTCAGCCGCCACCACCGCCGCCAGTCGCCGCTGAACGCGGTCCACGCTCACGGTCTTTCCCCGGTCATTGCCTTCGTCCGGTTATCAAACCACAGGATTGGTTTTACTGCCAGCGATAGCCATCCTGAACGGTGATGGGTTTCGCGAAGGGCTCAACCCATCCCACGCGTCCTGTCCGGTGCGCGCGTCTCGAAGACCTCATCCTGAGGAGCGCGAGTTTGAGCGCGTCTCGAAGGATGGCCGCGGGCCTCATGGTTCGAGACGCCCGCTTGCGCGGGCTCCTCACCATGAGGGGTTCCCTCGCCCTGCGTGCTGATTTGCCTGCCATGGCAAATCAAATTCAGACATTTGGGCTGCGGCAAATTAACCCGACGGGCAAATCACTTCTGATTTTCCGAAGTCATGTCAAGTCCCGTTTGCAAAAATATTTCTGTTTTCTCCCGACCCAAATCAGTTCACTGATTCGCGCTGTCCGGTCTCGACAAGAGGGGCGTTGCGCACGTCATCAACGTGGGGCGGGATGCGGTGGACGCTGTTGGCGCACTTGACGAATGGTGCTGACGCGGACGGCGAAGTCGTGTCGTTCTGACGCCCCAATCGTTGGCGTCAAGTCTGCGATAAGAAGCGCAGGCGACGGTGTCAAAAAGCGTGGTCACCGGGGAGAGCGCGAAGTAAGCCGTAAAACCATTGCGCGGGGAATGCCGGGTCGTTCCGGTGTGACCGTGGTGACTACGCTCGTGTGCTTTTTTCATTTGCACGCGAGGCCGCGGGCGCGTTGGGCGCCCGGCATTCCCTGCGCCCTCTGAATTTCAGAAGGCGGGACGTTCTTGGCAAACCTCGCGCGAAGCCTGCGGCGAGATCGCGAAGCTATGTTTGTAAATGCGTTGCTGTTTGAAATGTAAATCCGAACTGTCATCGTCCGCGAAAGCGGGCGATCCAGTATTCCGAAGCGTTAGCTACGGCGCGATCACGAGGGTCGCTTTCATGTTGGGATGGAAGCGGCAGTAATATTCGACCGTGCCAGCCTTGTTCAAAACCGAGGTGACGGTTTTCTTCGGCGGCATCGTGACGTCCCAATCGCCGTTTCGCGCCGTCGCGGTGTGGGCGAAAATATCCTTGTTGATCCATTCGACGGTGTCGCCGACCTTTGCCGAGGCTTCGGCCGGCGAGATCACCAGGTTTTCCATGGTGATTTGAACGGTCGCCGCATCTGCCGAGACGGACATCGCGAGCATCAGCGCTGCAACGATCGGGAAAACCCATCTCGGCGCCATGCGAGGCTCCTACTTCAAGCCGGCCGCGACGTGTTCGGCGTGTTGCTCGTGGCCCTGGAAAATCTTCAGGCCGGTCTGCAGCAGGCTCTTCAGCTCCGCGTTGTTCGCGTTGGGAATAAGCGTTGTCTCCAGCGCGCTATCGACGGCCTTGTGATAGGCGACTTCGTTCGCGACATAGGCCTTGTCGAATGCCGCGCCCTTCAGCTTGCCGAGTTCGGCGAGCTTGTCGGCGGCATTCTTCGACAGGGTCTTGCTGGTGTCGTTATCTTCAGGCTTGACGTTGAGCTTCTTCACCAGATCAAGCGCCTGCTTGTTCACGGCTTCATGGTCGCGCACCATGTCTTCCGCGAAGGCCTTGACGTCCTTGTTGCTGGTCTTCTTCAGCGCCTGCTTCGCCGCCGCGATGTCGATGACGCCGGCGGTGTAGGCGATATGCGCGATTTGCGGATCGGTCGGCTTGGCGCCCTGTGCGAGCGCTGCACTGCTCAACAGGCTTACCGCGGCGATCGCCGCGCTCAATCGAACGAACATGATTTGACACTCCTGTGACGCCGGAGGCCTTAAGCCGCCGGGCATTGTTGGTTGCACAGGAGTTGGATGGCGCGGGAGCGCAGAGGTTCCCGAGAATTATGCGCTCGCGCCCAGTCGTTTCAGGACCGCCTCCGTCAGGCGCTCGCAGCGCTTGCCGGCAAACGGAAATGCCTCCATGACGATAGGGCCGATTTTCCTTTCCACATTCTCGCGCAGCATGGTGCGGGCGCGGTGCAGTCTGGTTTTCACGGTCTCCGGCTTCAGTTCGAGAATCTCCGCGGTCTCCTCGACATTCATTCCCTCGATCACGCGGGTGATGAAAACGATGCGAAACGCCTCGGGGAGTTCGTCGATCGCGCGCTCGACGACGTGCTGAATTTCACGCTGTGCCATGGATTTTTCCGGGTCCTGGGATGCCGCCGAGAGGGGAAACTGGATGATCTGAGCCTCCAGGGTACCCGGCGGCAGCGACGTCCATTCGACGGTCGAACGCCGGCGGCGTAACCGGCCCAAGGCCTCATTGATAGCGATCCGTCCAAGCCAGGTTGCGAGACTTGAGTCGCCGCGAAAATCCTCAAGATACGTGAAGGCACGGACATAGGTTTCCTGCACCACGTCTTCGGCCTCGCTGTCGTTGCGCAGGATTCCACGGGCGAGCCGGTAGAGCCTGCGATTGTTGGACTGCAGGATCGCGCGAATGGCCGCCTGATCGCGGTCACGGGCGCGCCGGACCAATTCCACGTCAGTGCTTCCAATGGGAGTTATGGGGGGTACTTGTGCGGGCCGCATGATGACTTCGCTCTGACAGGTTATCGCTGATGGGTTGGACGCGCCAAGGGCAAACAGGTTCCCGCGTTTTGAAGATTGCCGCAACTGGTAGCCGGATCCTCTACAGCATGATCCGGAAAAGTGGATACCGGTTTTCCGAAAAGATCATGCTCAAACAAAAGAAAAGATAGGCCGGGATGACGATTCGAAGAAAAGTCATCGCGCCCTAGGAGGCCGCCTTCGCCGCCGCGCGGCCGGCATTGCGGCCGGAAAACAGGCAGCCGCCGAGAAACGTGCCTTCCAGCGAACGATAGCCGTGCATGCCGCCGCCGCCAAATCCGGCCGTTTCGCCGGCGGCGTAAAGCCCCGGCATGATCTGGCCGTCCCTGCCGAACACGCGCGAGTCGAGATCGGTCTCGAACCCGCCCAGCGTCTTGCGGGTCACGATGTTGAGTTTCACCGCAATTAACGGCCCATGCTCGGGATCGAGAATCCGGTGCGGTTTTGCGGTGCGGATCAGCCGGTCGCCGATATAGCGGCGCGCATTGTGGATGTTCATCACCTGCGTGTCCTTGACGTAGGGATTTTCGATCTCGCGGTCGCGCGCCTCGATCTGGGCCTTCAGATATTCGAGCTTCAGGAGATTGTCGCCAACCAGCCCATTCATGGCGCTGATGAGATCGGCGAGGTTGTCGCGCACGATGAAATCCACGCCCTTCATCTTGAACGCTTCGACCGGTGCCGGCGCGCCCTTGTTGGTGGCGCGCCGCGCGGTCATCCGCCAGCTCTTGCTGGTCAGATCGGGATTCTGCTCCGAGCCCGACAGCGCGAATTCCTTCTTGATGATGCTTTGGGTGAGCACGAACCAGGAATAATCGTAACCGGTCGACACGATGTATTGCAGCTGGCCGAGGGTGTCGGAGCCCGGAAATAGCGGCGAGGGCAGGCGTGTGCCTGTTGCGTCGAACCACATCGACGACGGTCCGGGCAGGATGCGAATGCCGTGGCGCGGCCAGATCGGTGACCAGTTTCTGATGCCTTCGACGTAGTGCCACATCCGGTCGCGGTTGATCAGCCGCGCGCCTGCGGCCTCGGTAATGCCGATCATCCGGCCATCGACATGTTCAGGCACGCCGGAGATCATGTTTTTCGGCGCTTCGCCGAGGCGCTTCGGCCAGTTCCGCCGCACCAGATCGTGATTGCCGCCGATGCCGCCAGAGGCAACGATCACGGCCTGGGCACGCAGCGTGAAGTCGCCGATCGCCTTGCGCGAACTGCTTTTTCCCCGCTCGACATTGTCAGCTTCGAGGATCGAGCCCGAGACACCATCGACGGTGCCATTGGTCATGGTAAGGGCATCGACGCGATGGCGGAACCGGAACGTCAGCCGGCCGCTCGCTTGGGCTTCGCGGGCCCGCCGTTCGAACGGCTCGACAACGCCGGGCCCAGTGCCCCAGGTCACATGGAACCGGGGCACCGAATTGCCATGGCCCATCGCGTCGTACCCGCCGCGCTCCGCCCAGCCGACGACGGGGAACAACCGAAGCCCCATCGCGCGGAGCCATGCGCGTTTTTCGCCCGCCGCGAAGGCCACATAGGCTTCCGCCCAGCGCCTCGGCCAGAGATCCTCATCGCGGTCGAACCCGGCCGACCCGATCCAGTCCTGTAGCGCGAGATCGTAACTGTCCCTGATGCCGAGCCGGCGCTGTTCCCGCGAATCCACCAGGAACAGGCCGCCGAACGACCAGAAAGCCTGACCGCCGAGGCTCTGTTCGCCCTCTTGCTCGACCACGATGACGCGCTTGCCGGCGTCGGCAATCTCGGTTGCGGCAACCAGGCCCGCCAGGCCCGCCCCGACCACAATTATGTCCGCATCGCCTGCCATCGGATGATTCCCCATGCTCTGGAGAGTGAAGCCCGCGGGGTTTGCCGCGGTCAACGGCAGTTTTCAGCCGCAGGGGACTGCAGGAATGTTCTACTTCGGACCTTTCGGCCGGGAAGTGCAGCCTGCAAGCAACACTTGAGTTGAATTTGGTTTAGGCCAGCCCGGGTATCTGGACAAAATCACGATCCGGCAACACGCTGGCCAAGGTCTGCATCACACGGTCGAACAGATTCGGTTCGGCGTTTAGACTGGGGCTGGAAATGAAACTGGTGACGGGGTTGCTCGCGGCGGTTCTCCTGCTGGCGGGAATGGGGGCGAGTCACGCGGTGGTTCGGATAGCCGACGACCGGGGTGGCCGGATCGGCACCTATGTCGACCGATATCAAGGTCTGCGCAGTTCCGGCGAAACCGTCATCATCGACGGCCTGTGCGCCTCTGCCTGCACCATCATCCTCGGGGCGGTCCCCCATGACAAGATCTGCGTGACCTCTCACGCCCGCCTGGGATTCCACGCTGCGTGGGACCCCGGCGCCAACGGACGGGCGATCACCAACCCCGAAGCGACGCAGATGCTTTACTCGATGTATCCGTCCTCGGTGCGGCGCTGGATCGCCCAGCGTGGCGGGCTGAGACCGCAGATGATCTTCCTGCGCGGCAAGCAATTGATGAGCATGTACCGCCCCTGCTATCTCGATGCCCAGGCCGCCACACCACGGCCATCGGCAGCCCGCCGGGATCGCGATTTGCGTCACCGTGAGCTGATCGCCCCTGCTCCCGCCGTTCTTGCCCGCGAGCCCGACTAGCCCTATCTGAACATGACGGGCAGATGACCGGCGGAAACGCCGGTCATTGATGCTTGTTCGTCAGCGCGTATTCCGCAAATGCGGCCTCCGGTTTTGCGACCGGAATACGCGGGCTCAACGAGTTCGTGCATGGCTCAGCCAATTTCCACCCGGCAGCAGATGTCCGGTATGTTGCGGCCGGCGCGCAGGATTGGGCCGGCGATTGCGGTCGGCGGCGTGGTTCTCGGCGCCGCGATCCTGCTCGCCGCGCTGGCGCTGTGGTTTCATTACGGGACGGCGGTGTTCTTCGAGATGATTGCGTCCGGCATCGCCGCCTGCTTCTGATCACACAACAGGGAATTTCGTGATGGATCGGACCACCCGCCCGCTGGTCATTGTCGGGGCATTCGCCGGCAGCCTTTTGGTCGGCCTGGTGCTGATGCTGTGGGCGCTCGGCGGATTGCGGAATGTCGCCGCTCCTGCCGCGATCGGAGGGCCGTTCCAGCTGACCGACCAGGCCGGCCAGACCGTGACCGAAAAGAACCTGCAGGGCCGCCCGACGCTGATCTTTTTCGGCTTCACCCATTGTCCCGACATCTGCCCGACCTCGCTGTTCGAGATTTCCGAGGTGTTGCGGGCAATGGGCAAGGATGCCGATCGCGTCAACGCCTATTTCATATCGGTCGATCCGGAGCGCGACACAGCCGCTGCGATAAAGGATTATCTGTCGAGCTTCGACCCGCATCTGAAAGGCCTGACCGGCAATCCCAACGAAGTGGCGAAGGTGATTTCCGCTTACCGCGTCTATGCCCGCAAGGTTCCGCTCAAGGATGGCGACTACACGATGGATCACACCGCGCTGATCTATTTGATGGATCGCGACGGCAAATTCGTCAGTCCCTTCAACCTCAATCGGAAACCTGAGGAAGCCGCGGCCGACCTGAAACGGTACCTGTAATCCTGCTTCACGACACAAACGGCGTTCGCGTTATCGGCCGGATGGTCTATAAGGCCGTCCGCCTTGAAAAAACCGCTGGCAATGCACTTGCAGATTATTTCACACCTCGTCGAACGATCGCTTCGAACGGTTCGCGCAACGGCGACGGTGACCGGCCTCGCGATCGGCGTCCTATCGGCTGTGGCGCTTCCGCCTGGCGGCCCGGCCCACGCTCAAAACGTGGCAAAGCCGGGCGCTGAGGCGGCGCCGCAGGCGGTGCCCGGTTTCTGGGACCCCAGGCGGCGTCCGGACCGGCCCGATCTGTCGCGCCTCTCGGTGATCCGGTTTCTGACCGAAACCGATTATCCGCCGTTCAACTTCACCGGCCCCGACGGCAATCCGGCCGGCTTCAATGTCGATCTGGCGCGGCAGCTTTGCGAAGAAATCAAGGTCACCTGCACGATCCAGATGCGGCGGTTCGAGACGCTGCTCGATGCGATTGCGAGCAATCGCGGCGATGCCATCATCGCCTCGCTCGCGGTGACGCCGCAGGTGCGCGCCCGTCTCGATTTCACCGATCCCTATTACCGGGCGCCGGCGCGGTTCGTGTCGCGGCGCGATGCGGTGATGCCGGAGGTCCGCCCGGAATATCTGGAAGGCAAGAAAGTCGGCGCCGTCGCCGGCTCCTCGCATGAAGCCTATCTCAAG
>Ga0137403_10007842_pt1 | contig 11989 bp, 9 predicted proteins | sample CZOMad2_1_16fung_FD_122057 | JGI IMG/M metagenome (GOLD analysis project Ga0137403, IMG submission 122057) | Vadose zone soil fungal communities from Angelo Coast Range Reserve, California, USA - CZOMad2_1_16fungal (Hybrid Assembly) | ecosystem: Environmental > Terrestrial > Soil > Vadose zone...
CAACAAACAGCACGTCGTGCTGACCTTTACCGGGTATGTCCAATCCTGTGAGAAAGAGTGGTTGCGAATAGACGTCTCCATCTACCTTTAGGGTGAATAGCTTTCCAAAGTGACGGACGTTCACATTGCGTGGAGTAAGGGCGGTTTCGAATCGGTTGGCGCCGCTGCGCGCGTTGTCATACTGCGACGTAGTCACACTCTGCGCGCCGGCGGGAAGTCCTATAGCCGAAACCAGGATCAGCACAAATAGCTCAGCCAGCGCGTCAGAAAAACTCATAGAATTCATTCCCTTCTTGCAGCTACCGGAATGCGTTTCCGCTAGTCGAGCCGAAGAGCGGTCATCGGATCGACACGAGTTGCTCTCCGCGCCGGAATCCAAACGGCGCAAAGGGAAACTGCGCTGAGAAGCAACGGCGTCATGGTAAAAGCGACCGGATCCCAAGCTTTGACACCGAAGAGGAAGCTGACCAGGAATCGACTGAGCCAGAATGCGCCGCCGAGGCCGAGGACCACGCCGAGGCCGGCAAGGATCATGCCCTGACCGATGACCGTGTTGCGTAGATTCGATGCCTGCGCTCCCAGCGCCATGCGTATGCCGAGCTCCCGCGTGCGCTGCTGGACTGAGTAAGACATGACTCCATAGACGCCAATTGCGGCCATCAGCAATCCCGCTGCTCCAAAGATGACGAGGAGAAGCATATTGAAGCGCTCACGCGCGGTGCCGCGCGCCCTGACCTCAACCATGGTCCGCACATGGGCGACTGGCAAGCCTCCGCTGGCGTCACGCAGAGCAGCTTCGATGGGAGTCCGCAGGGTGTATGGATTCGCGCGGCTGCGCACGATCCACCACAGCGGCGCCACCTGGGAGTTGAGCGCAGTCACCGCGTCCGGCATTTGTGCGATGGGAATGTACATCGTCGGAAAAGGATCGCGACTGACACCGGCATCGCGTGTGTCCCCCACGACGCCAACGATCTGGCGGGCCGGTTCGGCAAACGCCGGCCCCCCCGCTCCGATCTGAATGCGGTCGCTCAGCGGGTCGCCTTTGGACCAATACTGCCGGGCCATCGCCTGGTTGATGATGACCACCCCGGGCGCTGCGTTATCATCCTGCTCGGTAAAGGCGCGACCGCGTAACAAAGGAATTTCAAAGGTTGAGAAATAGCTCCACGAGATGGAAAAGAAGCCCGCCATGCCGGTGAAGGGCGTCTCGCCCCTGGGGCGTCCCAAGACGTCAAAGCTCATCCCGAAACAGCCCTGCAGCGGCAGGCAGTTGCTCGCGCCCGCGTCGAGCACTCCCGGGACAGCCATGAGACGCTCCCGGCCGTCGCGAACGATCTCGGCAACCGGTCCCGTTCTCCGAAAGCGGCTACCACTTATCGACATAGACGCGCTGAGCACGTTGTGGGTGGTGAAACCGGGATTGACATCCTCCAGCTTCAGGAAAGTCCGGATGAGCAAAGCGGCTCCGGTGACGAGAACCAGGGCAAGAGCTATCTCGCTTACCACCAGCAGGGAGCGGATCTTGCCATGCCGAAGGCCCAAGCCGGAACGGCTGGAATTCTCGTTGAGCGAGGCGATGAGATTGAGGCGCGACGCGGAAATCGCCGGTACGAGGCCAAAGAAGATGCCGGTGAGCAGCGAAATGCCCAGTGTGAACAGCAGGACACGAAGATCGAGCGTGACGGCCGAGCCATTTTCTCCGATTCGAGGAATATCGCCGGGACTGATGCTCAGCAGCAGACGCACGCCGCTGAACCCGACGGCCAAGCCTAACAGTCCGCCTACAAAGGAAAGCGCAAGGCACTCCGTCAGCAGTTGCCGAATGATCTGTCGGCGGCCGGCTCCCAGAGCCGTACGGGTTGCAAGTTCGCGCTTTCGGACTGAGGCTCGCGCAAGCAGGAGGTTGGCCACGTTGGCGCAGGCGATGAGAAGCACGAACCCCACGGCTCCGAGCAGAACCATGAGCGGGAAGCGGGTATTGCCGATCAAAGACTCCTGCAGCGACACTGCTCCGAACCCGCCGTGGGGTGGCAGCGCGTTGCCGCCAAAAGTGCGGCGGAACTGGTTAGCGGCCAGCGTGAGCTGCGCATTTGCCTGAGCAGCGGTGACGTCCGGCTTCAGCCGCGCTGCCACGTTGAAGTTGCGGACCATCTCTCGCGAAGTCAGATCGAACTGAAAAGGTATCCACAGATCGGCGGGTGTGTCGATGACGAAGTCGCGGCCGATGACGCCGACAACCAGCCACGGCTGGTCATCCACTTGGACGGTAGAGCCGACGATTTTGGGGTTCCCGCCGAAGCGCCTCTTCCACAGACCGTAACTCAAGACGGCAAAATGACCGCCATTTGGGCTATCTTCTGCTGCGGTGAAAGTGCGCCCGGCAACGACGGGAGCGCCGAACAGCACGAAGTATCCGCTGGTGACATGGATGCCGAGCACCTGCTCGGGATGGTCTCCGCCAGTGAGGTTCATTCCGGCTCCGCCCCAATCGTAGGCGGCCACCTGCTGGAAGATGGCGGATTGCTGCTGCCAGATGTCGTACTCGGGGATGCTCGCGACCGGAATTGGTCCCTCGCTGCTGGTGGTCACCAGTTGCACCAGAGCCTGCGGGTCGGGATAGGTCAGGGGCTTGAGGAGTACGGCATCCACCACCGAAAAGACCGCGGTATTCACGCCAATGCCGACGGCAATGACGAGGAGCGCGACTGTAGTGAATCCGGGTGTCCGGCCCAGGGAACGCAGCGCGAAGCGCAGGTCACGCCATCCATCTTCGATCCAGAGGAAGGACCGATACCGCAAAACACGCTCACGCGTCGCGCGAAAATTTCCGAAGCGCAGACGAGCCTGGCGTCTCGGTTCCAGCGGAGAAAGGCCACGCGCGGCATTCGCGTCCTGTTCATGAGCCAGGTGCGACTCGATTTCCTCGGCCCGATCCTCGTCTTTCTTCGTGCGATGCGTAAAGGTACGTAAGGTCATTTGCGTTACTATCCTGCTGATTCGATCGAGTCGCCCAGAATCTCACGGATAACCGTTAGTGAATCTTCTCAGCCGGTATCGGCTTCATGTTTGGCGGGGCTCCTTTCGGATGGATTTCGGCATGTGTGTCGTCCTTCAGGGTCACAATGAATTCAAAACCGTCTATGACTGTGATGTGCAGTGCAGAACCTTCCAGCCTTGCCTTGGTGATCGGCTTTGGCGTGCTGTCTTCGGATGGGTCAGCCCGAAGTAATCCTCCGTCATCATTCAGCGCAATTCCAGAGGGGGTGACGGATCCGGTAAAGCCGGATCCGTCCCGAACTAGAATCATAGTGACGAAACTCTTTCCGTTGAACATCCAGTGCCAGGTTCCGGCGAACTTTTCTGCCGTGTTAGAAGGCTCAGAACTTGCTTGCAGGCTCATCGCGTGCGCGAGCACTGCGCCCGCGCCAAACGTAATGCTCGTTGCCAGGGCAAGCCCAATTACACCGGTCCGCGATAACGAAAGTGTTTTGTCGGTCAGCATCATGATTCGAGTCTCCAGGTTGTCACCATCGAAGATACCCAGCCCCGCAGCGTTGCCACGAGGAACGTGCAAGCACAGTGACGCCAGGTGTAAGAGTGTGTTGGCATACGAACGGCGCTTCCCAAGACGGGCAGCGGCATAGTCATCGCAGGCAAGCTCCCGGGTCTGCGAGATCTTTGACATCAGGTAACGAATGCCGGGGTGCCAGGCCACAGGCAGCGAGATCAATTCACATAGGATGTGGACCGGAAAGTCTCTGCGACGGATGTGGCCATATTCGTGCGCAAGAACTGCCGTGAGCTCTTGTTCGCCAAGGTCTGGCAGCACTTTACTGGGCAGCAAGATGGCGGGATGAAACACCCCGACAGTTACGGGATCGTCTATCGCTGTAGATTCAAGGAGAGCGATACGGTACTTGGCCTCGATGATCTGGCTGGCCATCCCAACTTGGGCAGGAGAAAGTACGGATGCGTCTCTCCGCAGTCGATGAACTCGATGAACAGCTCGGCTGAAGCGGGCCAGCCGAAGCAGAGCAAGCACCCCCCAAATACCGACGATCCAACTTTGGAACCCAGGCGCGATTGTGAACTGCTTATGCTGCTTAGAATGACCCTGCCAACTCCAAAAACGGTGATTCGCCCCTCCAGCGTCCGAGGAAACCTGCTGCTGAGATTTCTCTGCGACTACGGTTGAGGGCGATTGCCAAAGGGTGTTGATAACCGGAACCGCCAGACAGAAGAGGAACACCGCGAGATAGAAAACATATTGATACTTTGCTCTCGCTTTCGCGACGAGACGCGAGAAGACCGCCGTCACGATGGCAAAGAGTCCAATCTGCAGGAACGCATTCAACACCAAATCGAATACGGTCTCTCGAATTAGGCTCATTCTGGTTCCTCCTCCGCGCTCTCACTGGCTTGTAACTTCGCCTGTAACTCCGCAAGTTTTTGCGCGTCGAGCTGCTTGCTCCGAACCAAAGATAGGAGAAGGTCGTCCACTGACCCTCGAAAGACCTTCTGCAAAACGTCCTTGATAGCATGTGAGTTGGCTGCCTCTTGAGAAACGATGGCGCTGTACTCGTATGCACGTCCAACGAGCTTTCTCTTCACTTTTCCTTTGCGTTGCAGGACATTCAACGTGGTCTGGACGGTGGTATAGGCAAGCTGAGGCTCACCCGTCAGCCCATGCAAGACCTTCTGGACATTTCCTGCGCCACCGTCCCAGAGCACGCGCATAATTCGTCGTTCTAAAGGGGTCAGGACTCTGGCTTTCGTCGGCATCGATTCAAACCTCCCCGCTCTCCTATATGTATAGGAGAGTAGTACATTTGTCAACTATAGTCATAGGAGACGTGGCGAAGCCTCGCCCGGCGCATGGTTCTCTCGGTGTAGAACCGGAAATTCGTGATCACTCGGCCATTTCAGCCCGAGTCACTCTTCGATCAAGTTTCCAGAGGACCGTCGTTCATGCCTCTGTGCGCCAATTCTTTGCCTCGTTGAGCCGATCGCGAAAAAGCTGGTTCGCGAAATTTGTCCTCAGGGCAATCCGAGTCAACACAACATAAATAAACTGAGGCATGTAGTGGGGTGATCCTCCGAATAGGAGGAACCACATGTTCAAAACCTTATATCGTTGTGCGCGCACGGCCGCTCGGCATGAGAACGGTCCTGCTGCACGGTCACGGGTCGCTTACCTGGAACACCTCGCTGCGGGCGGTGCCACTCTGCACTGCCTGCGCGCGAACGCCGGCGTGCTGTATCGTGCGGCTGTCTGCATGAATCTGGACGACGCGAGTCCAGTGGAACGAACGGCGGTCGAAAGCGCTGCAAGAGACTGGGCGCATCGCCGGTACTTCAACGCGATGACGTCTGGGCCAGAAGGCACGGAGAAGGAATTTCGCTACATCACCTGTCGTTGGCTGCGCTTCGCCGGGCGGTTGCAAGAGCCGGCTCGTCCGCCGACTCCGCATCAGGCCGAACTCGATGCCTACTGTCGGTACATGACAGAGGAGCGAGGGTTGGCGCAAGCGACCGTCACCACCGTGCGGAGCGAGCTAGCCAAGTTCCTGAAATATACGGCAGGCAAAACGCTCAAGCAGATGCGGCTGGCAGATGTCGAAATTTTCCTCGCACATCTCGGTGAAGAGGGATGGACGCGGCATGGGATCAATAGCATGGCGCACATCATCCGTGGCTTCTTCAAATACGGTGAGGTGCAAAGGTGGACAAAGCCAGGCATCGGCGCTGAAATCCATGGTCCGCGCGTCTATCGCCAGGAGTTCCTTCCGCTGGGGCCGTCAGGGCCGGATGTGCAGCACCTGCTGGCAAGTACAGAAACTGATCATCCGTACGATATACGGGACCGCGCGATCCTGTTGCTGCTTCTCAACACCCCTGAGACCAAGAGGAAAGCCGTTTTCTGGGCACTTAACGGGCACCTGAATATTGCCGACTGGCGCATCGTGCTGAGATATGAGCCCGGCAACGATGGTGGCCGATTCAGGCAGAGACGACCGAAGAAGAGCCATGTCGCATGGCTCGCGCGGGGACATTCGCCAACAAAAAGACCAAGCCCTCGGCGACGGTCGGATGCGTGAAAATCGCGTCGCGCAACACCGTGTAGGGCAATCCGCCCAGCATTGCCGTCTGAACGGCCGCCATCATTTCGCTGGCTTCCGCACCAAACGCGGTGAATCCCAGGATGCGGTCGCTTTCCGCATCAACCAGCATCTTTACAAATCCACGCGTTTCGCCAATCGCAACGGCTCGAAGTACGCCGGCCATCGGCATCTTGGCCAGGCGATATGCGATGCCCCGCGCCTTCGCTTCCATTTCGTTCAAACCCACTCGCGCCAGTTCTGGATCGGTGAACATGCAGAACGGTACGAGCCGATCGCGGGTCGTGCGGCTGCCGCCGTTCAGGTTGTCGCGGACGACTCGAAAGTCGTCGAATGCGACGTGCGTGAACTGCGGGCTCCCGGCGCAATCGCCCATGGCCCAAACGCCCGGCGCCGTCGTCTCCAGCCGCTCGTTCACTTTGATGTAGCCGCGTGCGTCGAGTTCGATTCCCGCCCTTTCGAGCCCGATTCCCTGCGTGTTCGCCGTTCGCCCCGTCGCAACCAGCAGGTCGGTGCGTTCGATCGTTTGTTCTCCATGACTGTTCTCAACGGCGATTCGTACCTTCTGGCCGGAAAGTCCCTCCACCTGGCGCACTCGCGTGTCGAGCAGCACTTCGATTCCCTCGTTCGCGAAGTTCTCCAGAATCGCTTGCGCGATATCAGGATCTTCCGCGACGGCGAGTTGCCGGCCACGCTCGATCACCGTCACCTCGGACCCGAATCGGCGCAGCGCCTGCGCCAATTCAAGGCCGACGTACCCGCCGCCGAGTACGATCACATGCCCCGGCAGACGGTCGAGATCGAGCGCTTCTACGTGCGTCATGGGTCGTGCAGCCGCAAGCCCCGGAATGTCCGGGATAGCAGCGCGCGATCCAAGGTCAAGAAACACACGGTCGCCCGTGATCATCCTCCGCCCGCCCTCACTGAGCTGCACTTCGACCGTTTTGGGAGCGACGAACCGTGCTTCGCCTCGAACCAGTTCCGCTCCCGTCGCCTTGAACCGATCGAGATGAGCCTGAACCTCCCCCTCCACCATCTTTCGCTTGCGGTTCAGGACGGCCTTCATATCCGTCGACACAGGCCCGCTTTGAATGCCGTACTCCGCGCCGTGCCGCGCGAACCAATTCGCTTTCGCGCTGCGAATCACGTTCTTGCTCGGCAAGCACGCGATGTTCGGACACGATCCGCCGATGTACTTCCGCTCCACGACCGCCGTGCGGTGGCCCGTCTGCGCGAACGTCCACGTCACGTGCTTCCCGGCTTCTCCGCTTCCGATAACAAGGATCTCGTAGCGTTCTACCTCAGGCATGTCCACCTCCATGGGCGAACTGCAGTCACTCTTCTCGAACGCCCAAGACTCATCCAAAAACATTACATCCGTTTACCGCCGACGGCCACAATCACTTGCCCCGTGATCCAGCGCGCGTCGTCGCTGGCTAGAACGGCCAGGGCGATGTCTTCCGGCGTGGCGATCCGGCCGAGAGGTGTCGTTTTCTCTTGCTGCTCTCGAAATTCACGCTCGTGTGGTCCAGAAGCCCGCAGGCCCTCAGTTTCCACGACGCCGGGATTGAGCGAGTTCACACGGATTTTTTGTCGGCGAAGGTCTTGACCTCCGGCGGCGGTCACCCTGTCCATCGGGCCCGTCCCCGGGACATAACCTCCCAGACTCGGACACCGGCCGCCTCAGGAGCCGCTGCCAGCGCCCCAGGAGCTGCTGCCACAGGAGCCGTATTTTCTGGGGCTGCTGGCCGACGTTTACGCGCAAGAGGGGCAGGTCGAGGCGGGGCTTGCCACCCTGGACGAGGCGCTGGCGGCGGCGCAGGCCACGGGACAACGCTTGGTGGAGGCGGAGCTGTATCGTCTCCGGGGGAGCTTGCTCCTGCGCCAGCCGGGGACATCGCTGCCGGAGGTCGAGACCTGGTTGCAGCGGGCCTTGGACGTCGCCCGCCGCCAGGAGGCAAAATCGCTGGAGTTGCGGGCCGCTATGAGCCTGAGTCGGCTTCTGGCACCAGCAGGGGAAACGGCAGGAGGCGCACGACCTGCTGGCTGAGGTCTACGCCTGGTTTACCGAGGGCTTTGACACTGCCGATCTCCAGGAGGCCAAAGCGTTGCTGGAGGAGCTAGCGTAAATGTCTGTGCCAACAAGTTCAGGACGACGGGGTAATGGTCACGCCCGACCACGTCTCCAATTGGAGCGTTGTCGTGTAGCAGACCTGCCGCGTGGCGAAGCACGTGCTGTTACGATCCAGGTTGCCGCCTTGAGGGTTACTCCGTCCGCGCCCTCACATGCCGCGAGCGCCCGACGGACGGGCTCTTCGGCGTTATCCCGAAGAGACGGGGCTTCCCGCAAAATTTTTCCTAATGGCCCGACCGTCATCACTACCGAGAGCATGGCTTCCAGCCCGCCGCTCCCGACGTTCTGTTCGTGAGGTTCGACAGCGATCTCGTCGAACCCAGCCGCACGCAAAACACCGCGGACCCGAGCTGGATCCGCAAAGGCGAAGGGTGTCATGTCGACCGCCCCTTCCAGACCAGCTGCGCGGAGGGGTAGTAGATCGAGTTCGTTCTCGGTGAGCGATCTCCAACATACGAACGCCAACCGCCCGTCAGGCTTCATAGCCTGGTGAAGATTGCCGAACGCTTCTACAGGGTCCCCAAAGGCCATGACCCCGAAGCGAGAAAATATCGCGTCAAAGCTCTCAGCTTGCAGGCGGCTTGTCTGCGCGTCGCCGTCGATAAAGCTTACGTTCGCATGTGTTGCTGCCCGCTCACGGGCGATTTCCAGGAGTAGCGGTGCGATGTCTATGCCGACCACCTCGCCGGCAGGCCCGACCGCCTCCGCAAGCTGGACTACTGTCTGTCCTGCTCCGCAGCCAACATCCAAGACTCGCTCGCCGGGCTTCGGATCCAGCGCAGCCATAGCTCGCAGTCCCAATGGTGAGAGTTGACGGTCCAGCGGTTCGCGAACCGCTGCCCATGCGTTCTCGGCTAGGGATCTTGAGTTTGCGCGCGGACTGGGTTCGGTGTGGGGCACCGGCCACCTATACCACAGCAAAGCCATGCTGGTGAACGTCGTCCGAATTGCGCGAAACGGCACCCGATATTGCTCCGACGGCCTGGTCGGCCAGGTCTACAACGGCGACGACCGCTCCCACGGACCCGAGATCGCGCACCTCGTGCGTGACGTGCTGGCGCCGCAGGTCGCCGGGCTCTCGATCATGGAGGGTGAGCGCATCTCGGAGCGCTGCTTCGCCCTCACCCCCTCCGCGGGGATGAGCCGCCCGCTCCTGATGGAGGCCGTCGCCTGCGTCGACTGCGCCGTGTGGGACGCGGTGGGCAAGGCGCTGGGCCAGCCCGTGCGCGCGCTGCTCGGCGGCTACCGCGAGCGGCTGCCCATCATCTCCATCGGCGGCTACTACATGGAGGGCAAGATGCTCGCCGACATCGGACGCGAGATGGAAGCCTATCGCGCGGCCGGGATGGCCGGCTGCAAGTTCAAGATCGGCGGGCTGGCTCCCGAGGCCGACCTCGAGCGCGTGACCGCCGCACGCAAGGCCGCGGGGTCGGACTTCGTCCTGATGGTCGACGCCAATCGCGGCTGGTCCACCGAGGAGGCGATCCGCTTCGCCCGCCTCGCCGAGCCGCTCGACCTGCGCTGGTTCGAGGAGCCCTGCCACTGGCACGACGACGCCGCTATGATGGCCCGCGTCCGGCGCGCCACTCGCATTCCGGTCACCGCGGGCCAGTCCGAAATCACGAGCCACGGCGTGCGCCGGCTGCTGGACGCCGCCGCCGTGGACCTCGTCAACTTCGACGCCTCCGAGGGCGGGGGCGTCACCGAGTGGCGTCGCGCCGCCGCGCTCTGCGCCGCGGCGGGCGTGGACATGGCGCACCACGAGGAATCGCAGATCGCCCGGCACCTGCTCGCCGGCGTCTGCCACGGCACCTACGTGGAATGCTTCGCCGACCCCGCCCGCGATCCCGTCTGGCAGACCATGTGGGCGAACCGCCCCACGCCGCGCGACGGCTGGTTCGACGCGGGCAGCGAGGCGGGGTTCGGCATCCTGCTGGACGAGGGCATGCTGGAGCGCTACCGTGTCGGGTAACGACGGATCACTGGCTGAAGGGAGATTGGTCGCGGTGCGATTGACAGTGCTCTCGGCGGCGCCCTAGACTCACCCCGATCGCAATCAGTTCAGGCGGTGCAAGACCCCTTCCGGGGTCGTTCGACCACTGCCTGCGACCTGTACGGAGGCTTGCGGTGTCTACTTGCCCGAGATGGCACATCATCCTACTCGAGCTTGGAGAGGGCGTGAGATGAAGCGGGTTCTGTTGGTCGGCTTGGATCCGGCAACAGTGGACTTTTCGGATCCGGCCCTGCCGCAGGGCATGAACGCGGACAAGATCCACGCAGGAGTCAAGGTTGCGCTCGCCGACATGGCCGAGCGCGGCTGGCAGGCCGAAAACTGCTTCATCAATCCCGACGAGACCGCCGTGCCCACCGTGGAGCGCCGCCTGGCCAAGAGCCGCTACGACTGTGTGGTGATCGGCGCGGGTGTTCGGCTTCCGCCGAGCCGGCTGGTCCTGTTTGAGGCCTTGGTTGACGCCATCCACCGCGCCGCTCCGAGCGCGGCCATCGCCTTTAACACCCGACCGGAGGACACCGGCGCGGCGGCGGCGCGCTGGATCTGAGCGGCCTCAGCCGGCGCGCACCACCTTCATGGCCATCAGCGCAAGATCCGACTCGCCGTGGTGGCCCCAACGGGATTCGCCACCTGGTGGGCCAATTCCTGCGATTCCACTTGAACGGCACCGCCTTCCGAACTTAGCCTCCTCCGGGCAAATAGACGGCTTCCAAGACTGTCTTCAAACCCGTGTTTAGTGTCCGCCACGCGCTAGCTGTTTCACATCACGCAGTTGGAACATGTTGACTCAACAACGTACCCGGGAGGATTCAAATTCTGAGGGTGCTTCGAGACCGAGCCCCGGCCCCGCCTCTCCCGAATCCGGCGCCGCCGCGCCCTGATCGGCTCGCGAGCAGGGCGGACGCCACGGGGCGTCATCAGCGCTGATCCGGCCGCTCCGCGCGCCGATTGACGGTGGCGCTGTGTCTCTCCCGACCCGGGAGGAGGCCGCTAATGTGCGCTGTGCCGTCGGTTCCTGAGGCGGCCGAGTCTGGCACCTTATGTCACGGGGACGGGCCCATGGATGGGGCCACCGCCGCCGGCGTTCATGTTACCTGTCCTCACCGGTTTGACCTCTCCAGCACGCTCTGTCACCATCGCCCCCACGATGACGGTGGCTTTGTCTGCGTCGTGGCAGGCCCGGCGAGGCCGGCGGCGTTTCGCGCCTTAGGGCACGCACGCTTCCGGGAGGAACTCTCGATGAGAGTAGCGATTCCGCGACAGCTCCAGCAACGGTGTGGTCGAACCCGCTGCCCTGACCGGGGCACGCTACGCCGTCTCCGAGCGACGGTAGCGTTCATCGCGATTCTCGAACTGTGCTGGCCCGTCAATGCTCGGGCCTGTCCCCGCCTGACGGTCGTCAACGCTCTACCGCGGAGCTCAGTGTGTCCGCTGGGCAACTCGGTCAGCGTATTTTCGCCAGGTCAGCAAAGTGATTCAGCCCGAGGGCAATTCCTTAGACGTCAGCGGAGACTTTTCAAAGTTTCCCGGTCTGGGCATTCAGGTGAACAACTGGTACTGGACGGTCGTCTCCTTGCCCGTGCAAAAGGGCGATCCTCAGAATCCCGACAACTCCGGGGCGCAGTTCGCCATATCCGACCAGTGTGTCCTATCGCATCAACCGGCTTGGTACGGGAAGGGCATTCCGACATACCTGATCGCCACGGTGACCGCAGAGAAGAC
>Ga0137403_10007843_pt1 | contig 11989 bp, 13 predicted proteins | sample CZOMad2_1_16fung_FD_122057 | JGI IMG/M metagenome (GOLD analysis project Ga0137403, IMG submission 122057) | Vadose zone soil fungal communities from Angelo Coast Range Reserve, California, USA - CZOMad2_1_16fungal (Hybrid Assembly) | ecosystem: Environmental > Terrestrial > Soil > Vadose zone...
CGAATTCCGCAATGACCTCTACTTCCGGTTAAATGTCATCACGTTAAGTATTCCGCCGCTCCGTGAGCGGCGCGGCGACATCCTGCTGTTGTGCAGATACTTTCTCGAGAAGTATCGAAAGAAATACGCCAGCCCGGTTGAGACATTCCCTAAGGATCTGCTGGAAACCTGCGTCTGGTATGACTGGCCGGGCAACGTTCGTCAACTCGAAAATATCGCAAAACGACAACTCATCCTTCCCGATGGCGACATCGTCTCCGAACTGCGCAGTAAGGCCAAGCAGGCAGTATTTCAAAGTCCACCATCTCTACAGGAGATCGGCAGTCGCGCAGCCGACGAAGCAGAAAAAAACGTTGTCCTGCCTATGTTGGAGCAAACGGGATGGAATCAGAAAGAGGCGGCCCGCCGCCTGCACATATCGTACAAGGCGTTTCGCAATAAACTCAAACGGTGGCAACTCTCCCGCGAATGTCCTGACCGGGAGCAGGAGCATAAAAGCCAGCTCAATGAAACCTTCTCAAACTCTTCGGTTTCGTCCGAATAGCTATTAGACAGGTCTTCGCCGGAGACCTGTCTTTCTCTTGCCATCGGCCTGATTATCCAAACTCGTTCTCTCATGTTCGCGATTCCAGTGGGGCGACCGATATCTGTTCGCTTTCACGACTCGAGCGTCGATGGGAATAAAAACCGACGCACCCGAGTCTAGTCAAATGAGCGCCCCTACCAACGACAACCTTAAAGGAGTGACGAAATACAGATGAAAAGAACAACCACGCTGATAACGCTGCTCGGCGGCTTGATGCTGGGAGCGAACCTGGGATATGCCGAGCAACCCCCGTTTCCCTGTCACGCCAACCCGAATGCCAATCAGGACATGGCTGCTGTGGCCGCACGAGGAGATATCGCTGGTCTGCCTGCTCCTCTTCAAAATCAAATCCTGAGGATTGCGGGGCGGCCACACAGCCAGCTCCCGACTCAGGCATTCGCGGAGGCCGATGCGGCCAGCCAACTCTTTCAGTACTATCTGCTCGACAGCAGCGGCTTCCAACCGAACGTGTTCACGACAATCTTCCCGGGGGTCAACGACCACGCGCAGCTCACCGCCACTGGCACGAACTGCGGATTACCTACTATCGGTGCGGTGCGTGTTGTCCTGGAGCCCAAGCCGGGTCTTCCCACCGATCCAAACGACCCCAGGGCGTTCATCGATGTTTTCACCGATATCTCAGGCCTTTTCGTGATTAACAACGAAAGCGGCTGGTATGAGGGCTGGATGATTCATGATCTGGCGGTTGCGCCGGTCAGTGTGACACCACACCGCGATGGCCACGCCCAGTTTGGCACCATCTTGCCCGCTGACGCTGCAATTCTCAAGCGGATGGGAAACGGCAACAACGTGCCTGGCAAGGTCTTCACCATCGATGGCAACTCGGTCCATCCTCCAGATGCCACCGATCACTTTCCCGATCGCCAGTCCAACGTCGTACCGCTTTACGTGAGCATGGGTACTTACAACGCGCTCCAACAATCGGATACCCACCCCTATTGGGAGTTCAATTATCTGGGAACCGACTGGGTTCATCCGCTCTACGAGCTGCCGTTCACGGGAGGATTCCCTGATGATTTCGATCAGGCCCCAGACGCTTTTCGGGACGGGGAGATTGCCAAGATCCAGTCGATCATTCCCGGCTCCGGTCCGCGAGGTGTGAACAACAGCCCCGTTCTTTTCGGCGATAACCCAACGCTTCCCCGCGACCCCGACAAATTCGATGGCGACGTTGATTCTCAGCGGGAGTTCCGCTATCGAAACATCCCGAGCGGACTTGCGCGCGAAGTATTTTTAGACGTGTACGAGAGGCTCGCATCGTTCGAATCATGGAACCACAACCTGCAGCGCCGCTTGTTTGATGCCTACGCTTTCGAGGTGGCGCGCGTGGACAGTGACGGCGACGGTGTGATCTCTGCCGTCGAGGGAGATATCGACACACCTTCGGACGGTTTCGCTGACAACACCCGCCTGTTCCTTCCCGCCACAGCTTTCAACCGATTCGCCGTCACACGTGAGATCAACGACGGATTCCTTGCGCCCCGATTCTCGCCCAGTACACAGGCCTGGGTACTGAGCGGGACCAGAGTGCCGGTAAATCCCGCAGTGCCGGCCTCGGCCGGCCGGGACGCCGATGATCGCTAACGGTATCCACTTTTAAGGAGAACTCCAATGAACAAACTAATCTTATACATTCTCAGTGCGTCCATGATCACGGGCACTCTCATAGCTCAAGTCGAGCCTGGCGCCGGTAAGTGGAAGACGTGGGTCATCATGTCCGCGCTGTTCCCTAACGATGCGCATCTGTTCACATCGATGGCAAGCGACGCTGGCACTTCCACGTTCGACGCCGGCATCCACACTCAGCTCGATGTGAGCGAGGGTCTGAAACTGGGAACACAAGTAGGACAAACAATCGCCGGCCGGGCTTCTGGAGACGGCGCAAATTAGGGGCCTTGCAGTGACCAACTTTATGAATAAACGGCGCCTTCTCCTGCCCATGATGCTCTTCTCCCTCGCATTCGTGTGCACCGCTGTGATTCGTGCTCAGGAACGTTCGACGAAGGACCGGAACCAGACGATCAAGGTCGATGTCGATCTGGTCCTCGTCAACGCGACCGTCTCGGACTCGAAAGGGCGACTGGTCACTGGTCTCGAGCAGGAGAACTTTCGGATTTGGGAGGATAAAGTTGAGCAAAAGGTGGAGTACTTTTCCAGTGAAGACACTCCAATGAGCATTGGATTAATCTTCGATGCCACGGGAAGTATGGAAGACAAGATCTCCCGAGCCCGCGATGCCGCCGTCAGCTTTCTTAAAACAGGCAATCCCGAAGACGAGTTTTTCCTGGTAACGTTCAGTCAAAGTCCGCGGCTCGCCGAAGGATTCACCACGGACATTTCCCGGCTGCAAAATCACATGCTGTTCACGCCGGCCAAAGGGCTGACACCTCTCTTCGATGCGGTCTATCTCGGTCTCGAGACAATGAAGAGCGCCAGGAATAAGAGAAAGGCGTTGTTATTGATCACGGATGGTGAGGACAACCACAGCCGGTATTCGTTCTGGGACATCAAAGAATTCGTGAAGGAGCAGGACGTTCAGATTTTTGTTATTGGAATCGTCAATTCAAGCGGAGAGCTCGACCCAGGCCGGGACGGGCGGGCCATTATCGAGGATCTCGCGCAAATCAGCGGTGGTCGAGCGTTCTTTCCGGACTCCGTCGATGAGTTGGAAGACATCTGTAACAAGATCGCTCTCGAACTCAGGAACCAGTACGTGCTGGGATATCACTCCACGAATGAAGCCAAAGACGGAAAGTGGCGCAAGATCCGCCTCAAGATCAACCCACCAAAAGGAGTCTCGAACTTGTCGGTCCATGGTAAGAGCGGGTACTACGCGGAGACCCTGAATATCAAGCCATAAAAGATGGAGGAAAGATGAAAACCGGACGTGATGCCAATCAACCAGGGCAGTACAGCTCAGAATGTTGCCTTGCCGAGATCAGCCTCATTAAAGGCCAAATGTTTCCACGTTGTCCCGCATGCTACGCACTCACGGTTTGGGACTTCATGAAACGGAAGCCAGACAACAGGTGCGACACGAAGTCCCTCGTCCCAGACCGTGAACACGATCAATTTATTCCCGGGGGAATTTAGTAACCGTCCGCACGGTCTAGTTTAGTGAAATCGACACCGAGTGATTTCAATAAAAACATCAAGGAGAAACTAATGAGCGATCTTATGAATCGGCGTGACCTTCTCAAGCTTGCCGGAATGGGCGTCGCCGTATTCGTGTCTGGTACGACAGTTCGCGCGGGCGGCTCAGCACAGAAAAAGGATGAATCCTTCTATTTTGTTCAGCTCTCCGACACGCATTGGGGCTTTAACGGACCGAACATCAATCCTGATTCCCAAGGGACGTTGAAGAAGGCAGTGGCTGCGGTCAATGCTCTGGACGAGCAACCGGACTTCGTTGTCTTCACCGGCGATCTCACTCAAACCACCGACGACCGGAAGATACGGCGCGACCGTATGGCCGAATTTCGTGACATCGTGAGTCAGCTCAAGATAAAGACCGTGCGATTCATGGCCGGGGAACATGACGCCTCTTTGGATCGCGGCGACGCCTACCAGGAGTTCTTCGGCGACCTGCATTACACCTTCGATCACAACGGCGTTCACTTCATCGTCCTCGACAACGTCTCCGATCCCATGGCCGCCGTCGGTGAAAAGCAATTGCAGTGGTTACAGGCCGATCTCCAACAGATGAAAAACGACTCGCGAATTGTCGTTTTGACCCACCGCCCCTTGTTTGATTTGGCGCCCGATTGGGATTGGGCGACGCGGGATGGGGCCGCCGTTATCGACACGTTGATGCCACTTCCAAACGTGACGGTTCTGTACGGGCACATTCACCAGGAGCACCACCATATGACAGGGCACATCGCGCACCATGCGGCCAAGTCCCTGATGTGGGCTCTTCCCGAGCCTGGCTCCGTTCCCAAGAAGGCTCAGATACCTTGGAGTGCAGCGGAACCCTATAAGGGTCTCGGTTTTCGAAACGTGGAAGCGGAAGTCGCACAAGCGCAGTACGAGATCGAGGAATTCTCGATCTCGAGGGGGTAATGAGTATGAAGAAGATCTTGCACCATGCCCTGTTGATTGCCGCCTCCGCCGGTCTCTTCCTGCAACAAACGGCTATTCAATCCGCCGCGCCGGAGATGCGAAACGACGAACAGGTCATTCGCATTTCTGCTTCAACTTTCGAATATAAGCCAAGTGAGATCACGGTTAAGAGAGGCGTGCCCGTGACATTGGAACTGATGAGCCAGGACCGGCACCATGGATTCAAGCTATCGGCGTTTCAACTGCGGGCCGATATCCAGCCTGGTGTTGTCGAGAAAGTGCGCTTTGTTCCAGACAAGATCGGCAAGTTCACGTTCTTTTGCGACGTCTTCTGCGGCGACGGCCATGAGGACATGTCGGCAACGCTGACAGTTATCGAGTAATGAATCCGCAGATCATGAAATCTTTTGTACTCGGAGCAATAACGGCCTACGGCTTTGCGGCTCTTGTTTTGGTTTCCTTCGCCACACTTGGCATCTTGCCAGTCCAGGCCGATGTTGCTCCGAGCCGTTTAGAGGCGAGCCTGCTTGGCTCCGCTCTCCGTGCTTCAGTAGCGCGCCACGCCCCGAGTGGCGGCAATCCGATTCCTGCATCCGACGAGAACTTGATCGCGGGCGCGAAGCTCTACCGGCAAATGTGTTCACGCTGTCACGGTCTATCGAGAGAGTCGGGCAATACCTACGGCCAGTCGTTCTATCCACCGGCGCCTCGCCTGCTGCTCAGCCGAACGTCGGCTTTTACCAAAATTTCTGGATCGACGGGCGGCCCCATTGGCAGGGCATACAGTTGGACGAGGTCGCATTTCCAATTCTTCTCGCATGGCGGCTATGGAAACTTGGCGCGTTGGGAAACTTCGACCCTTACGTCATGGTTCGTCGCGCCTGTGGGTTCCTGATCCGAGAAGGTCCGGTCACCGCGCAGGACCGGTGGGAGGAAGCAAGCGGCTATTCGCCATCAACGCTCGCGGTCCACATTGCGGCGCTGATATGCGCGGCCGAATTCTTTACTGACCGAGGCGACAAAAGCACAGCCGAATTCGTCCGAGACTACGCTGATTTCCTCGAATCACATGTCGAACGTTGGACAGTCACGACGCAAGGGACCTTGGTCCCTGAAGTAACCCGGCACTACATCCGCATCAATCCAGCCGATGTCCGTCATTGCACAGACGAAGATCCCAATTGTGGAACATTGGTCTTAGCAAATCAGCGCCCCGGTGATCGTGTTGAATTTCCGGCGAAGGCGATCGTTGACGCAGGCTTTCTCGAATTGGTGCGTTATGGAATTCGTGACGCACACGACCCAGTGATACAGGACTCACTGCGCGTCGTCGACGCTGTACTCAAGGTGGACACACCGTTCGGTCCATGTTGGCGGCGCTACAATCACGATGGATTTGGTCAACGTGACGATGGCGCGTCATATCACGATTGGGGCGTCGGGCGTGCGTGGCCCCTGCTCACAGCCGAGCGAGGTCATTACGAGCTTGCCGCCGGCCGTGATCCGGGTCCTTATCTCCGCGCCCTCGAGAAGTTTTCCGGAGGCATAGGCCTGATACCCGAGCAGATCTGGGATGCACAAGACCTGCGCTCGCGTCATTTCCTCTTTGGCAGAAAGACCGGGGCCGCAGTACCTCTCTTATGGGCGCATGCGGAATATGTGAAACTGCGTCGCTCCGCGTGGACGGCAAAAGCTGTGACTTGATTGAATGATCGCGAGAGCGGGAGGAGCGGCAAGGCACTAGCGTTCGCCATGCCTTGCCGCTTTTCTGGGTAGCCGAGGCCCCGTCGCCTGGTGGCGTCTATAGTGAATTTAAGAATGTGAAGAGGGCTTACTTCTCTGTGCGGCTCAGTTCGCGGAAGCGATTCCTTTTCATCTTTGATCTCTTCTGGAATCTTTCCATTGTGACGGACTGAGAGGAGCGAGGGTGGCCCACGTCAATCCAACGCCTTACGGTTGAGACCGCGGCGCCCAGCAAATAGCTGGGCGCCGCGGAATCCAACGGGTAGGCACGGCCCGCGATAAAGCCCGCAGCTAGTCCAGCCGTAGAATAGGCGGGCAGTTCACGATGAACTTGCTGTCGCCAAATTTCGCGCCGCCCGGACCCGTTAATATGCCGTCTTGAACGTATGTGAGGATTTGGAACTCCTCCCGAAGCTGACCTCTGTAGCCTTTATTAACCGCATCTTGAGTCCACTCGTAGAGGTTACCATTCCACATGGGGCTGTAATCGGGTGCGATCGTGGGAATGCCGCCGAAGACATTGTTCGGCCGGTGGCCATCCGTCAACGCAGCAAAGAGACCCTGCCTCATCGGATTGTCACAACCACCGTCGGAGGGCCCATTTACCGCGATGAACAGGCGTTCCACCGGGCTGCCAAAACTGTCATCCCGACCGGTGACTAGGGCCTGCATCAAAGGGGCGAAGGTAGCGCCGTCGATAGCAGCCACGGCGGAAACGCTGACGTCCATCGAGATGTACCAGATGGGACGCCCGAAGCTGAATCCGTTGACCATCTGCAGAGTGACCGTCCCGGCGAACGGGTCGATCGCAAGCACTTCATCGTGAACCTTTGTGTAATCGACGCCGCCTTTTGGAAAATTAATGTCGTTTGCCTCGACGTCAAATGCGATGATCGGCGCATTGTAGATAATATTTCCGACGCGGACTAGTGGACTGTAGAATTGGTCACCAACAGACCCCGGCTGAGCTGAAGCCGGCGGAAATGGAGCTGAGGCCGGCCCTGGGACGACTTTCCGCACGGGCTTGAAATCGACCGATCCTCTTTCGAATACGAGAGCATTGTTCTCATCGAAGGTAGCGGTTCGCGCGCCGTTGGCGGCGAAATTGAGCTTGGCGGAGAATTCCAGCCCAAGCAGCGAAGCAACCTCGGGATCGCTGACGTCGGTGAGGATATACCATACCTTTTTCAGGTTCTTGGAGCGGCCGAAGGGAGAATCTTGATCTCCAGATGTGAGATACCCGAGATATAGCGGTAAAGTTATCGTGCCGTTCTTCTCATCCAGTTGGCCGGACTTCAACAACTGCACAGGCCCGACCAGGCTCGGGTTACTCTGCGACGGCGGAGGGCCGAAATACGACAAGGGCACGCTGGCCCCTATGGATGCCGGTGCGGGGAACAAATTGCAGCCCGGACCCGGGCCGAACACCCCTGGGCTTGGTTGCGCCAGTGAGATCAAGGGCAAGGCGCTTAAGAGCAGCATTGCTGCAAAGGTACGGGACAGCAGTCTGGCGAAAAATCGAGTGTGCTTTTCAGATGCGAAAATCATGTGAGTAGTTTCCTTTCTGTTTTGCGTTGAAACGGTGGACTATCCGGACCGCCTCAATGATTCATTCGCCGGGACACACGAAGAGTTATGGTGACATTCGGCAAATTCGACGAAGGCAGATCAGACTGTTTTATTGAGCAGACTTGCCCAACACTGCATCAGCTAAGTACGCGGAAGGAAGTGCCGCAGAGCAGCTGTAGAGCCTGACGGGAATGGAATTCAAGAAGTGTGGGGGGCGCGCCTCCAGCCGGAATACTCCGCTATGATGCCGATCGCCAGGCCGCCCACGGCACTCACCAGGACAGTTCCCAAGTGCCAGACGAGGATGTGGTACTCATTTAAGTTTGGGCAGAATATCTCTAAAACCGTGAGCCCACTCAAACCCGCGAGTGCGCCTGCGGTTGTCCCCATCAAGATAGGATTCAGGATTGCACCTCGACGCAGCAGCAGCCAGAACAGAAGTGTGGCGGAAATGGCGCACTCGAGGCCGATCCTGAGGCATACCAAACCTGTCGAAACGAACGTAGCTTCCTCCTGCGGATAAAACAAGCTCGTACAGATGGCAGCCATCACTCCGAAGACGGCAATGACAAACAGGTAGGGCGACAGCGGGAACCTGCTCCCAGGCACGACCAGCCGGGCGGTTGAGAAGGCTAACACGCCGGCGCCCGCTGCCAGAGCACTGAAAACTGTAATCTTTTGCAGCAGACTGAGTGCCCGCCAGCCAGCGATACCAAGGGCTGCACCACCGATGGCCGATATAACCACGAGAATGAAAACGAGGGCGAACACCAGCACGCTCGCGGGAGGCAACGGCGGCCTTGCCGGTTTCAAGTCAGCGAGTATCCGAGCCTTGATCCGCTCCAATTGCTCCGGTGACGGCGGGTGAACCTGGTGGGCCTGTGCAATTGCACGAGCCAGTCGTCCGCAACTCTCACATCCGGCAATGTGAACGGCCACTTCCGGAGAGGTTGACGCACCCGAGGCGTGCGAGATGATCACGCCTTCCACGTCGCGACACGTCATCGTTCCTCTCCCCTGGGAGCCTGCCAAAGCGTCGTCTGTTGTTGACGGACCCCTGGATTCTTGGCCACTCTTTCTCCAAAACCGGGAGAATACACCTGGGAATGCATCTTGCATACTCTCTCTTTGGGATTCGTTGATATTGCCCTCGAAGTTACACGTGCTACGACTATGCCTGGCGGCCGGCAGCCGGCGTCTTTTGGAGGAAGCTCCGCAACCGTTCATATGCCCGGTGAGCTTTCTGTTTCACGGCTCCTGCCGTGGAAGACGTGGCCCGAGCGACCTCTTCCAAACTTAGTCCGCCCACCTTGAGCATCGTTAGGACCTCGCGCTGGCCCTCTGGTAGGGTTGCAAGAAGTTCGTCGAACGCCGGCACGTTGCTTTGTTTTTCCTGCGGCACGGCCCGCTCGGGTAGCACATCAACCCCAATCTCCCGTGACGTGCGCCGGCGCTTGCGATAACTATCGATTCGGACCCGATGTGCAATTGCGTATACCCATGGAAGGAGAGGCTGGCCTGAACGGTAAGTGTGTCGTACCCGGTGGACGCGCAGCCACAGGTCCTGGAGCATGTCGTCGGCATCGGTTCGGTTGCCCAGTTGGCTCGCAAAGAACCGGTACAGGCGAGGACTAAGCCTCTCGATGAGAACCGCCGTGGCATCTGGATCCGCTTTTTGGTACCGAACCATCAACTGCTCCAGGTCATGCTCGCAAGACTCGGAAGCATCGTCATGAGGCTCCTCGAGTTCCATCGAAGCGCCCCATTTAATCATGGGAGGTCACGTCTGTCGTTGCCACACTATTTATGTTGAATGTTCTCCGGCGCTCGCTGCCGATCGAGTGGCAGAACCTGCAATTGCCACTGCACCGGAACTGAGGTTGGTGTAAAACAAATTTTGCTGTCACAGGCTTGATACTCGAGCTTTCCCGCGATCGTGATGGTTTTTCCCTCTGAACCAAGCGAGTTGCTGAAATCGGCGGCGGTGGCCACTTGCAAGTCCTGGCGGAGACGGAATGTGCCCTCGAAAACCGGGACACGCTCTTTGATCGCCGGCAAATAGAGAATTTTAGATTGCGGGTAAACCGCTGACTTCACTTGAGTCCCTCGCGTGGGGTCAATTTCGAGCTTGATCGGTTTGTAGCCTTTCGTGCCGGGCGCATATACATGGACGTCCGGAGGGAGCCGCACCTCCGCGGTCAGCGTGATAAGGTTCCCGGGAAACGCAATGCGATCAGATTGTGCAATCGTGAGTTGGAGGTGGGGCGCTTCAACGCTGTTCGTGACTTCTTCGCCAAGCTCCGGAAAGACTTTAACAACAACGTTGTTCCCGGAAAGCCGCTCGCGGTACTTCGCTTCGAAGAACTTTTCTCGAATCACGCCACGAGTGTCGATAAAGAAATATCCCGGGCGAGCCATACTCTTGAACTGACCTGTGGCCTCGACGTTCAGAACCTGGTAGGCGCGAATGATCTTGGAATCGGGATCGGCGAGCAAGGGGAAATCGATTTTGCGGCGATCCGCGAAGTATTTCAAGATGGCTTCGCTGTCGTAGCTGATCGCTGCGAGTTTCATTCCTTGCTTCTCGAATCTTGCTTTCGCGTTCTGCAGCTGAACTAGCTGCCCTTTGCAGTAGGGTCACCAATCCGCAGAGCGGAAGAAGAGCACAACGGTGCCATGCGGCCCCTTTAGACTTTCCAATGTCTGTTCCCGGCCAAATTGGTCGCGAGCGGAAAAGGCCGGAGCCTTCTGCCCGACGGGTAGCCCAATTGAATTAAGCAACTGAAGGGATGAAACGTGAATGGCATTTGCTTCAAGCGTCCCGCTGACGGTTATAGCCTCCCCCAAATGTCCCAATGCCTGAGTCTGCGGTTCGAGATTGAAAACCTGCCGGGTCGTATCGTCGTACAACACCAGCTTTGCCCCCGGCACGTGGTCCGTGCACTTATCCGCTTCCGCGAACGCCTCATCTGCGGTGCAGCCGCTATTAATAATGACGCCCGACCATGGTCCGGAAGTTCGCGTACTCTGTTCTCCACTCAATACGAAATTGGCGGCGAAAAGGAATGCCAGCGCGATTGTTAGAGACGGTCTCGTCATGTTCTTCTCCATATGTCCGGTGGGAAGAGCTTCCAACAAAACAACCACGACTCTTCCTCAGAGGTACCCAGAGATATATGCCCTCCGCCGGCCCCAGTATTCCCAACCTCCAAAGAAAGTTTTCGTTCTGAATCTCCGGAATATTTGAGTCGCATGGCGGCTTTAGTAGGATATGCGCAAACAATTTCTTGCAGAATTCGCTACTCAAAAGCTTCTTCAAGTGACCGGGCAGTCCGAGCACCTGACCGACCGGGAGTTCGGATTGCTCTCTTCCGTATCTTGTCCGGACGTTGCGGTGAGCGTGACAGCCTTTTCACCCCCCATGTAAAAGACACAAACACGGCGAAACATTCCGGAGCTTGAAAGAACTGGGAATAAACGGCGCATGAATGGCTTTTCACCACATTAGGAGGTCATCGCAGTGTCGTTTCGATTACTTGTCTTGGTGAGCCGATTGTCTTAGGAGTCTTGCGGAGCCTCCGGTGATTGCAGCATGGATCAGATAACAATTTTCACGTCATTCGCGGCAGGCCTGATTTCCTTATTGTCACCTGATCCTTGCCGGCGTTCTCGCGATTGCCAGCACCAAGGGAACGGTCATGGACGGCATGTTTCTGCTGGCGGCTTATTCGCTGGGTCTTGGGATACCAGTTTTGATGACCAGCATGGCGTTGAATCGCTTTCTTCGGTTCTACAGCCGCTTCAAACAACACTTTTGTGTGGTGAAAATCGCGGCCGGAAGCTCGTGCACACCGCGGTTGTGCGCAAACTGACTCAGATCGGCCGCCTGGCTCAAGCCAGTTCCTTCACCGCGGCGCCTGTTGTCCGGGTCGTGCGGCAATGGAAGGCTAAGGATTTGCGAGCGATCGCGTTCGTGCAAGCAAAGACGGACCGACGTGTTCTGGCCGT
>Ga0137403_10007844_pt1 | contig 11987 bp, 11 predicted proteins | sample CZOMad2_1_16fung_FD_122057 | JGI IMG/M metagenome (GOLD analysis project Ga0137403, IMG submission 122057) | Vadose zone soil fungal communities from Angelo Coast Range Reserve, California, USA - CZOMad2_1_16fungal (Hybrid Assembly) | ecosystem: Environmental > Terrestrial > Soil > Vadose zone...
GGACTCGATGGGCAGATAAACACGAGGATGCGAGTTCCACAAATACATGCCGGGCATGGGGCACGACAGCGGCAAATCGGCCGGCGTCACCGAGTACTGATGCAGTGCGTTGGGCTGAATCAGAGTGTGCTTCGAATCGTCTTGAACCATAGCCGGCATAGTCAACTCCACTTGAATACCGCGAAACCTCGGGCGCGCAACAGCGCGTCGATTTTCGGATCCCGGCCGCGAAAATTGCGGTAGGCCTGGCCCGGGTCCACGCTGTTGCCGACGCACATGATGTCATCGTGCAAGCGCTTTGCAACGCTTTTGTCGAACGCGTCGCCGGCTTCCACGAATGCGTCGAACGCGTCGTGATCCAGGACTTCGGCCCAAAGATAGCTGTAGTACCCCGCGGAATAGGAATCGCCGGCGAAGATATGCGCGAATTGCGGCATGCGATGGCGCATTACGATCTCATCCGGCATACCGAGCGCGCCCAAAGTCGCCTTCTCGAAAGCCTCCGGGTCGGGTACCGGCTCCGCCGCCAGATGAAGCTTCAAATCGACCAGGGCGGCGGCTAGATATTCGACGGTGGCAAAACCCTGGTTGAAGGTTTTCGTGGACTTGATCTTGGCGGCGAGCGCCGCCGGCATGGGTTCGCCGCTCTCGTAGTGCAACGCGAACCGCGACAGCAGCTCGGGGACGCTAAGCCAGTTTTCATTGAGCTGCGAGGGCAGTTCCACGAAATCGCGCACCACGCGCGTACCCGACAGCGACGGGAACCGGACATCGGAGTTGAGACCATGCAGCGCGTGGCCGAACTCGTGGAACAACGTCACCGCATCGTCCCAACTGACGAGAATCGGAGCGCCCCCGTCATTTTTCAGAAAATTGGTGTTGTTCGAGACGATGGGTGAAACCGCGATGTCCAATTTGGATTGTTCCCGGTATTCGCTCATCCATGCCCCGGAATTCTTGCCGGTGCGCGCATAGGGATCGAAATACCACAGCCCGATGTGCCGGCCGGTTTCGGACTTGACTTCCCAGACGCGCACGTCCGGGTCGTGGACGGCCACTCCGGTCACCTGGGAGAACGTATAGCCGTACAGGCGGTGTGCGGCCCAGAACATTCCCTCCCGCAATTTCTCGAGCTGCAGGTACGGCCTCACCTCGTTCATGTCGAGGTCGAATTTCGCACGGCGGACCTTTTCCGCGTAGTAGCGATAATCCCACGCCGCGATCCGCACGCCGGGCGTTGCGACGTCCGCGATCGCCTGCATGTCGGCGACTTCCTCGCGCACGCGCGCGACTGCTGCGGGCCAGATGCGCATCAGCAAAGCCATGGCCTCGTCGGGATGGCCGGCCATGCTGTCTTCCAGCCGCCAATGCGCATGCGTGGGGTACCCGAGCAGCTGCGCGCGCTCTCTGCGCAACGCGAGTACTTCCGTGATGATTTTCTTGTTGTCGTGAGCTCCCCCGTTGTTGCCGCGGTTGTAGAACGTGCGCCACACGGTCTCGCGCAAATCTCGGCGTTCGGCGTAGGTCAGAAACGGGTCCACGGCGGAACGCGTATTGAGAATCGCCCATTGGCCCGGACGCTCCGCCGCCGCCGCGGCGGATGCAGCGGCGGAGCGTTGCGCGTCGGGCAGACCCTCAAGGTCCGCGGCGTCGGTCAGGTACAAGGCATAGTTCGCTTCATCGGCCAACAGATTCTGGCTGAAATCGGCATACAGGCTCGCCAGCCGTTCGTTGATCGCCCGGACTCGAGCTTTGTGGGTCTCGTCCAATTTGGCGCCCGCCCGGACGAAACTCGTATAGTGATGCCAGCAGAGTCGTCGACCCTCCGTCGTGAAGGGCGCGGCGCTCCCCGCCGGTTGGCCCTCGAGACTCTGCCGATACACCGCTTCGATGCGCGCGAACAACCGGGTGTTCTGGGTGATGGCATCGTAAAACGCGGCGATTTTCGGCCCCATTTCGCGCTCCACCGCCTGAAACTCGCCGGTGTTCATGGAAGACGCCCAGATGTCGTAAAGCGCATTCACACGGCTGAACGTGCGTCCCGCCCGCTCGAACGCCGCCAGCGTGTTGTCGAAGGTCGGGGCGGCGGGGTCGGCCGCAATTCTGTCGATTTCGAGCAATTTCTCGGCCATGGCGGCCTCCAGGGCCGGCTTGAAATCAACCACGCGCACCCGGTCGAACGGCGGAATTCCGCCGTAGGGGCCGGTCCACGGTACGAGCAACGCATTGACCTCGATGGTGCTGCGCCAGATATCCGTTACCCGCGCGCGTATCTGCGCATGAGGGCCCGCCTCCACCACTCGCTCCCCTCCTTCGAGTGACAAATGATGCAAAACGGTTCTATAGGCGATGTACGTATCCTTGAGCCATTGCGCCGTCCCCGCATCGAGGACGCCGACCGCGGACAGCCCTTCGAGCTGGCGAATATTGTCCGTGTAGGTCAAAAGCTCCGGGTGTTCGCCGGACGAGGCGAGCACCCAGTACTGGACGAGAAATTCGATGTCGGCAATGCCGCCCGCGTCTTGTTTGATGTCGAACTGACCCTCCTCCGCGCGCGACAGCTCGCGTCGCATGCGCATGCGCATCTCCGCCACATCCGTGCGCAAGGTGTCGCGGTGTACGGCGGTGCTGAGCACGCGCCGCCGCGCGTCCTCGAACGCGCGGCACAAGTTCGGGTCGCCGGCAATGGCGCGCGCGCGCAACAGGGCTTGATGTTCCCAGGTCCACGCCTCGAGCCGCTGATAGCGCTCGAAGGCGTCGATGCCCGTCATGAGAAATCCGCCCTTGCCGTTCGGCCGCAAACGCATGTCGACCTCGTACAGCCGTCCCGCGGCCGAATGCATGGTGAGCAGATGCACGATCCGCTGGCCGAGGCGCAGAAAGAACACGGTGTTGTCGACGGGCCGTTCGCTCTTCGTCTGCTGGATTTCACCTCTCGAGTCGTGCAGGAACACGAGATCGAGATCCGAACCGTAGCCGAGTTCCCAACCGCCGAGCTTGCCGTAACCGGCGACGGCAACCTTGACCTCGCGCAGCTCTTGATCGCGCTCGCCACAGTAGGGAATGCCGTGCGCCTGGGTCATCTGGTCCCAGGCCAGACTCATGCAACGCTCGACGATCAATTCCGCGATGTCCGTCAGCCGATCGCTCACCTTCATCAGCGGCATGCGCCCGGAGAGATCCGCGAACGCGACACAGAACACCGCGACCTTTTGGAATTGACGCAGGGCCTCGACCTGCCTCTCGGGATCGTCCGTCGGCAGGCGCTCCGTTCTTGCGCTGAGTTCGCGAACGAAGCTCGCGCGGGACGGCGGCTCGTCGAAGGCGTTTGGATCGATGAGCTCGTCGAGCAACAAGGGAAAATCCGCGATCTGGCGGGCGAGGAACCCGCTGATCGCGCAAACATCGATGAGGCGCTCCAGCGCCGGAGGCTGTTCTTTCAACAGCGCGAGGTAGGAAGAACGTGCCCCGATGGCCTCCAGCACGCGTAGAACTCGCTGCATGACGGTAGCCGGCGCAGTGCGTCCGGCGGCCGATTTCAAGAGCCGTGCCAGAATCACGTGCACGCGGCGGCGGGCCGCCTCATCCAACCGTCGGTAGGCGGCCGCGTGTCGATACTCGTCCAGCAGCGTCGCCACCGGCGCGATTTCATCCTCCGGAAAATGGACGGCGCGCAACTCCTCGTCGATTTTGACGTCGTCCGACGCCAGCCAGTCCAGGGTACCCTCCCCGTTCCTGCGCTGCGTTTCGGGCGCACCGAACACCAGCGCCTCGAACTGCAGCGCCACGCTTCGCCGCGCCGCCTCGATGCGCGCGGCAGTGGCCGGCCAGTCCGCGAGCCCCATATTCAACGACAGCCGGGCACGGTCGCCGGGGTCGTCCGGAATCGCATGGCTCTGCTCGTCGCGGATCATCTGAATGGCGTTTTCGGCTTTGCGCAACAGGAGATAGGCATCGTGCAATTCAGCCACCGCGGACTTCGACAACAACTTGGCCCCGGCCAGCAGGGGCAGGACGTCCAGCAGGCCGGAGTTCTGCAGCCGCTGATCGCTGCCGCCGCGCACCAGCTGCATCGACTGCACGACGAATTCCAATTCGCGAATCCCGCCTGCGCCGAGCTTCAGGTCCTGATCGAGTTCATGCCTTGCGACCTCGCGCGCAATGAGCGCCTTCATGTCCCGCAGCGATTCGAACACGCCGAAGTCGAGGTAACGTCGATAGACGAACGGCCGTATCAAATCGCGGGTTGCGCTCGCATAGACATCGGCGCCGACCACGGCGCGCGCCTTGATCCATGCATAGCGCTCCCAATCCCTACCATGCTCCTGCAAGTAATTTTCGAGTGAAGCGAGACTTGCGACCAACGCGCCGCTGTCGCCGAACGGGCGGAGCCGCATGTCGACACGGAACACGAAGCCATCCTCGGTTCTTGCATCGAGCAAGCGGATCAGCTCGCGGCCCAGACGATTGAAGTACTCCGAGTTGTCGATGGGCCGCGCGCCGTCGGTTTCGCCGGGCTCGGCGTACAGAAACACCAGGTCGACGTCGGAAGAGAAGTTCAGCTCCCGTCCGCCCAGCTTGCCCATGGCAACCACGATGAAGGGCACTTCCTCTCCTTCCGCGGTGCGAGGCCGGCCGAACGGCACTTCCAAATGCCGCTGGGCCGCTGCGACGGCCGCGCGGATGCAGGCGTCCGCCAGATCCGAGACGGCTCGCAGCGTGTCGGTCACACTCGACCGGCCACCGATGTCGCGCCAGGCAATTCGCACCATTTCGCGGCGCCGCCACTCGCGCAAGACGCGCTGGGCATCGGCCGTGGTAGGAGCCGCGGAGACTCGGCGCTCGTACTCGGCACCGGCGGAAGACGCCATGGTTGGGTCATCGTTCCGGTCAAGCCATGCGAGGGCTTCGGGATCCTGAATCAATGCGGACGCGACGAATTCGCTGCACGCGACCACGCGCGGGAACTCGGCGCGCAACGCATCAGGCAACTCCTCGTGGGCGGCCGACAATGCCGGCAGCGTGACGGCGCGTTCCCACCAATGGGAAACTTGGCTTCGCAACGACTCCGGAACCGCGCCGAGAGCGATGGTTGCAGCGCGACTGTTCAATGCACTGCGATGATGAAGAGGCGCGGAAACGGCAGGAGCACACTCCCATCCGAAGCCGCAGGGTAAGCGCGCGCCACCGCGGATCGGTAGCGACTCAGGAACTCCTCGCGCTCCGCGTCGCCCAGCCGTGCGATGAAGGGCCGCAGGCCGCTGCCCTTGAACCACTCCACCACCGCTTCGGCGCCTCCGGACAGCGCGTGGTAATACGTGGTGCGCCAGATGTCGACCCGGCAACCCGCCTCGCGCAATATCTCGTAGTAGCGGTCCGCCGTGTGCATGGAGGGCCGCGCCGCCGCCGCAGCGCTGAGCTTCGCCGCCCAGGGTCCGTCGGCTGCGATCTCGCGCATCAAGCAGTGCGCGGGCTCTCCAAGGTTGTCCGGCATCTGAACGGCGAGCGCACCGCCCGGCGCGAGTTTCGCCGCGAGCGCTGGGAACAGCCGCGCGTGGTCTGGCACCCAATGCAGAACCGCATTGGCAAGAATCACATCGAACGGCGCGGCACCGGCGGCCGCGCCGCCGTCGCCGCTGGCACTCCCGGCGTCGCTTTCATACACCCATTTCTCGACATCGGTGAGATCGAATTGCAACCCCGGGAGCCGCCGACGGGCCGCCGCAATCATGTCCGCCGAACTGTCGAAGCCGCTGACCGCAGCACCGGGAAAGCGCGTCGCCAACAATTCAGTGGAGTTACCGGGGCCGCAGCCGACGTCGATGACGGAGCGCGCAACGGTGGCGGGCAATGTGGCGAGCAGGTCGCGCACGGGTCGGGTGCGCTCATTCTCGAACTGCACATACTGCCGGGCGGACCAATTCACGGCGCGCGAAGTCCCGCCGGATTCGGAAGCAGCGGACAGTTTCACGTGCATTCAGTATCTCGCAGGTGGCAAACGGGGTGAGATGGTAGCAGTCAAATACGGCGTACGCATTTGACTAATTTTGTGATGTGTCAACCGAGCTAAGTGATGAATCTTACAGAGGTTTTCGCTCCAATACTGGATATAATTCCAGCTCATCGGAGACCTCCCGTGCTCGACCTGAAACTCATTCGCACCCAACGCGAGTGTAGCCAAACAAACCGGATCGTGCGCTCCGGCGATCGCCTCCCTGAGCAGATGCTCACGTGGCAGAATCCGCCTTGGCTTCGCTGCCGACAATTCCACCAACCGACAGGACACCATCATGGCCGCTCGTCCAAAGGCTGTTGCGACCATCAAGATCGACGAGCCGCATGTGCGGGTCACGGAATTCCGGTTTGCTCCCGGCGCCGAGACGGGCTGGCATCGTCATGAATATGACTACGTCGTCGTGCCTCTGCTCGACGGAAAGCTGCAGCTCGAAGAGCCCGGCGGGACATCGCGCTTCGCCGAGCTGCACACGCACCAACCGTATACCCGGCTCGCGGGCGTGGAGCACAACGTCATCAACGCCAATTCCTTCGAATATGCTTTTCTCGAGGTGGAGCACTTGCGCTGATGCGTGCCGGTGCTCATGCCGCTGCCGTCCGTGATCTAATCCCTGCCTTGCGCGGGCGAGGTGCCCGGCGCGGCGCGATCACAGACGGCAAAGACTCGTTCCCGCTCACGGACGGGGGACACCTCCCCGCGAGCAGGATGTTCTTCGCAGCGTTGACGTCCCGGTCGTGAGTGTCACCACACCCGCTGCACATCCATACTCTCACAGCAAGCATGTCCAGGCCTGTGGGTCCCGTTCGGGCCCCACAGCTGCTGCATGTTCGCGTCGTGTCTCGCTCGTTGACGATCTGTACGCACCGGCCGGCCTGCTGGCCTTTGTACTGCAGTTGCGCCTTGAGCATCCCCCAGCCGGCATCGAGTACGGACTTGGCCATCCGCGTCTTCGTCAGCCGGGCACTGCTCACATCGCCCACGACAATGGTTTGATAGGTATCGATCAGTTGACGGGAAAATCGATGCAGGGCGTCACTGCGGCGGCGCGCTGCCGTACGGTGCAGTCGCTTGGCTTGGCGCCGATGACCACGGCGCTGGGCCTGGGCGATCTGCGGCTCGAGGTCGCGGTAGAACCGACCCGCCTCGAGCCTCTGCCCATCGCTGGTCGCGGCCGTCGTCTTGAGCCCCAGATCGATGCCGACCGCGGCTTTCGCGGCCACCGATCGCTCGACGGGCACCTCGACTGCTACGCTCAACCACCAGTCGCCGACCGCGTCTTGGGCGAAGCAACCGGACTTGCACACCACACCCTCGAGGCGCTGCGCCTCGAACACCCGCAGCGTCTTGCCCGCAAAACGCACACAGCGGCCCTTGCGCTTGATCTGTGCCGCTTTGAACGGCACCCAACCGAGCGAGCGCCGCGCCCCGCGGCTCACCCGCCAGCGCAGTTTCGCCTTCTTGAACTGTCGCCGGCGCGTGGCAAACTCCGCATTCACCCGCTGAATCGTCTCCGAGCCAATGTAATCGAACGCGGCGGCGGCGCCTGCGGAGAGCTTATCCAGGTCATACGCGCTCAGCCATTTGCCAGCTCCCGCGAACGGGCGCGCGGCCTTGAAGGCCGTCGCATTCGCCCAATTCCACACTTGATTGACCTCCGCAGCGGCGCCATTGAGCCACGCATAGCCCTCCGCCGTCACTTTCAGACGCAGCGTGCGTACGCAGTGGCTGACCTCGGGGGTAGGCTTCTTCGTCATCGCGTGCGCCAAAGTAGAGTAGGCAGCGCTCCCGCGCAACAGGCATTTCTGGCGTAATTGTCGAGATATGGTTCAGAAAGCGGGAACGAGCGCGGCATGAGCCCGCGTTACGGGCAGCAGGCGGCTCTGCTTCACGGTGCTACGCACCCGCCGCCGCTGGGTCGCGTCGTCCTGACACTCCGTCGATCTAACTATCCGAGCACCGCGGCGATTTGTTCGGTCCGCGCCGAGTAGAGTCGATCGTCGTCGGTTGGTCGATCTTCGGGTGACTGACATGACAGCGGGCGATGCGCTGTGGTGGGACGCGCGCCTGGGTCCGAAGCATGCGCCGATGGCGACTCGGGCGGACCGGTTCTGGTCATGGTCCGTGTTGTTGGCTCTCTGCCATGTCGTACAGCGGGCCAAGCGTCGCTATTGCCGGCCGTTGGTGATCTGGGCGCGCACGGATAACGGCCGCTTCCTGCGCGTGGGCCTGCACGCGGCCGCCGCGGGCGAAGACGCTCTGGTAGGCTGTCCGTCTTAGCCGCTTCATCGCCGTCTCCGTTGTGAGCTTCACTCTCCCGCTTGCGCTCGACAGGAGCGTTCGGGAGAATTGCGCATCCATGGGAGGCCAACGATGAGTGAGTCCGACACGGTCGAAGTTCCGGCGCGCTTGTACGCCCAGGCGCGCCGACGGTTGCTGGAGAACGAGCCATTGCGGGATCAGGCGGTTGCGCCGTCGGTGGCCGGGTCGTTGAGCGCGGGGGAAGTCTCTGCGCTGGAGCGGGTTGGATTGTCGACGGCGTCTTGGATCGGAGAACCACACCAAGATCCCTTGGTCGTTTCGATTACCGGCTACATGGCGTTGCTCGAGACCAGTTTCACGACGAGCGACGCTGCACATCTATTGCAGGTGGACGTCAGCCGCATTCGGCAGCGGCTCCGGGAACGCTCGCTGTTCGGAGTCGACTATGACGGTGAGCGGCGCCTGCCGCGATTTCAGTTTGTGCGGCATCTGGTGCTGCCGGGTTTGCGCGAGGTGCTTGCGGCGCTGCCCGAGGCGCTCAATCCGTTGGATGTGGCGGAGTGGTTCCTGTCGCCGAATCCGGATTTGGAGTTAGCTACGGGGGCGGTGAGCCCACGCGAGTGGCTGCTGCGCGGCGAAGCGGTCGATGCGGCGGTCGCGCTCGCACGCGGCTTCGAGTAGCGCGTTCGCCGCGCGGCGAATGGTTAATTTCCCAAATTCGCCGGGGGCTGAAGTGCTCGCCGAGAGTGCGCCCGGCTGGGTTACTCTGCCCTTGGGTTCCGCGCTGGCTCGCGTGTACTACACATCCAGTGCCCATCCTCTGTCATGGAACGAGTTTCGGTCCTTTGGACCATTGAATTTTCGGTGGGATCATTATCTGCCGACCGCCGCCGGTGAGCCGCATGAACAGGGGCGGGCCGCGTACTACGCCGCCACCAATGCCGTCACGTGCCTGGCCGAGGTGTTCCAGGCGACCCGGCGCATCGATCGGGTGTATCAAGCGCCGTGGTTGGTGGTGTTCAACACGCTGCGGCCCCTGTTGTTGTTGGATCTGACCGGCGACTTCGCGACGCGCATGGGCGCGTCCGGGGCCATTCATTCGGGAAGTCGGGTGCGTGCGCGGGGGTGGGCGCGGGATTTGTACGAGGCATTCCCGGCTGTGGAGGGGACGCTGTATGCCTCGCCGATGCATGGCGGGGCGCCGGCATTGGCATTGAACGAACGGGCGCTGCGGACACCGTTGTTTCCGCCGCACCCGGAGTTTCATCGGGCGTTGGCCGACGATGTGCTCTTGGATCCGTTGAAGCAGGCGGCGGAGGCGTTGGACTATGCGTTGCGGTAGCCGGCGATTCGTTCGGTCCGCACCGAGTAAAATCGATCGTCAGCGGTTGGTCGATCTTCGGGTGACGGACATGACGGCGGGCGATGCACTGTGGTGGGACGCGCGCCTGGGTCCCAAACATGCGCCGATCGCGGCTCGGGCGGATCGGTTCTGGTCATGGTCCGTGTTGTTGCCGCTGTGCCATGTCGTGCAGCGCGCGAAGCGTCGATATTGATGGACGCTACTTTTATGCGGATGAGGCGGTGGCGGAGGCGCTTGCCGCCGCACTGGACGCGCGTCGCTAGGTGGGAAAACGGAACCGGCGTATAGTAAGCAGATAAATGCTTTGGTAGGTTGTTTTTATGAGTGAATTCATGCGGTTAGATGCGAAGGCGCCGGCCACACTGGGGGCCGTCGTCGAGGCTGTGACGCGTCTCAGCACCTTGAGCGAAGCGAAGATTCTGGAACTCGTTTCGGCGGGAAAAATCGAGGAGCTGTTTCCGTACAAGCCCGCGAGCGGGCAGCCGATCCCCGCCGATACAGTCGCGGAGGACGAACTCGCGGAGGCGTCCGCGCGGCCGTTGAGTCGAAAGCGGCGCGACGCGCTCATTGAATCCAGTTTGCCGGCGGCTGCCAACAAGAAGAGCCGGGCATTCTCGAAGGGGTAGGCACGCCCAGGGCGTGCGTTGGCGGCGGCCATTTCACGCCGGATTCAGAGCAGCGGAAGATCCTTGGTAAGCTCATCGATCTTCGCATCTTCATCCGGACCGATCGCGAGTGCCGTATAGGTGGGAACGCCGCCGAACTCGGTAAGCCCCGCATCTTGAATGAGCGCCGTGATGAGCCCGGCATCCAATGCCCGCTGGTGCAGCTTCAGCAACTCACTCTCCGAGTTTACCGACACACAAATCTTTTTGAACCGGCCGCATAGCCAAGGCTCATTTCTGGCGTCCAAGGGAATACTCAGAACATCGCCTTCACGGCGAGCGCCGTTGAGAATGGCGCGCATCGATGCGTGCGCGCCTTGCGCCACCATCTTGCCTTTGCGCATATTCAAGTCTTTTCGTAGGACGATGATTTGCTTGTGTTCCATTGACGCGCTCGTTGGAAAAAGGGACCCGGCCTCGGCCGGCGGGGCCGCGACTTGATTTTGGCCCACTTCTCTCAATGATGGGACTATGGACAACGCCCGCCGAATTCCCTTTTCCGTGCTCGATCTGTCCCCGATCGCCCTGGGTGGCGACGCCGGTAGGTCATTGCGCAACTCCCTGGACCTGGCGCAGCACGCCGAACGGTGGGGCTTTCGCCGCTACTGGCTGGCCGAACATCACAGCATGCCCGGCATCGCCAGCGCCGCCACCTCGGTGGTCATCTGCCACGTCGCATCCGGAACCTCGACCATCCGCGTCGGATCCGGCGGCATCATGCTGCCCAATCATTCGCCCCTCGTCATCGCCGAGCAATTCGGCACCCTGGAGTCCCTATTCCCGGGCCGCATCGACCTCGGCTTGGGACGCGCCCCGGGTTCGGACCAAACGACGGCGCGCGCTCTGCGGCGGAACCTCGCTACCGATCCGGATCAGTTTCCCCAAGATGTGATCGAGTTGATGCAGTATTTCGCGCCGGCCGCCTCCGACCAGCGTGTGATCGCGGTCCCCGGCGCCGGCCTCCCGGTGCCGCTGTGGATCCTGGGCTCGAGCCTGTTCGGTGCCCAGGTCGCCGCGGCGCTGGGCTTGCCATTCGCGTTTGCGTCGCATTTCGCTCCCGCCATGATGACGCAGGCGATTGAGATCTATCGCGCCCGCTTTCGGCCCTCGCAGCAGCTCGCGCATCCCTATGTGATGTTGGGATTCAACATCTTCGCGGCCGACTCCGACGCCGAAGCGCGGCTCCTCGCCACGTCCATGCAGCAGGCATTCGTCAATTTGCGCAGCGGCCGCCCCTCCCAGCTCCCGCCGCCCTTGGAGGGATACGACACTCAGCTTGCGCCGGCAGCCAAGGCCATGCTCGCCGACCCAGATCCCGACGTGAAAGAAATGGCGCAAGCCGAGCTCGACACCCTCGAGCCGCGCCTCGCGCCCGTCGAAGAGCAGCTCAAGGTCCTGCTCCTCCCCAAAGACCCCAACGACGAGAAGAACGTCATCCTCGAACTCCGCGCCGGCACCGGCGGCGACGAGGCCGCACTCTTCGTAGCCGAAGTCTTCCGCATGTACCTCCGCTTCGCCGAGCAGCACAAGTGGAAGGTCGAAGTCCTCTCCCAGACCGAGTCCGGCATCGGCCACGGCCTCAAGGACGTCACCGCCATCATCGAAGGCGACAACGTCTACTCGCAGCTCAAGTACGAGTCCGGAGTCCACCGCGTCCAGCGCGTCCCCGCGACCGAGACCCAGG
>Ga0137403_10007845_pt1 | contig 11984 bp, 16 predicted proteins | sample CZOMad2_1_16fung_FD_122057 | JGI IMG/M metagenome (GOLD analysis project Ga0137403, IMG submission 122057) | Vadose zone soil fungal communities from Angelo Coast Range Reserve, California, USA - CZOMad2_1_16fungal (Hybrid Assembly) | ecosystem: Environmental > Terrestrial > Soil > Vadose zone...
TTGATGCAATTTATGAAATCACATTTCCATCAATATTACAATAACTTAGAAAAAACAGCAAAACTTGCAACCAGTTCAGTATTTGTAACTGAGACACGCTTGGGGCATGCAAATCCCCAGGTGGTTTTACCGCCCAAAATTCCTCCAAAGTTACCGGTAAGCGGACCCGGTGATCGTCCTGCATCACTCCGAAGCCGTCGGGTGCCCCGGCTGAGCAGGAGACACGGTATGGGTCGTCACGTCTGGGTGTGTCTCGGGGCGAGTTGTCGCCGCAGTGGGTCACCGGAGGTGTTGGCGCGGCTGGAGCAGGCGCTGGCAGAGGAGGTAGACATAGAGGTGAGGCGTTACCTCTGCTTTGGGGCGTGTACGGTCTCGCCAAATATTGTGGTGATGCCCGAGCGCTTGTGGTATTCGTACGTCTTCCCGGAGTATGTCGTCCACGTGGCCGAGGCCATTCGCCACGGCAAAGTACTTCCCGGATTGGCCCATCACGTGCGGCCCATGATTCACGACGCGGTCTTCCGGCAGTTCGCACAGGATGGTGAGTCCTAGCGCCACGGCGGGAGTCGGGCAGTCACCGCTCCTGTCGGTGCAACTGCCGCCGACTCAGGAGAGGGCGCATGGGAATGTTATCCCTGGAATGCCCAGCCTCTCCCTTCCTACTGGAGGAGTCCTCTCGACTCGCCCCTTTCCTCGAGCCCGAGGCGGCGGCGGGGGCCGGCTTTCGGCGGAAATGTCTGGTCTTCAATGTGCGCGCCAGCGATGCCCGCCTGGATGTATTCCCGCACCGTGTAATACGTATTGATGGCGTCGCCGTAGCCCGTGTCCGCGTCCGCGAAGACCGGGATCTGCACGGTCAGGACAATTTTCCGGGCATTGTCCACCATGTCGCACATGCTGGTCCCGGAGTCGGGCCAGTTGATCCCGCCTGCTAAGACAAACAAGGCGGGCCGCTGAAACAAGGCCTTCAGGCGGGTCGTCATGCGTCGGCGTTCTGGCATGTACTGTCTCCTTGGGTGTGACCGAGCCGTCCTGGCGTCGCAGGGGACGTCATCGTGGCGAGAATGGGTTAGCGGCAGCAGCCGTGTCAAAACCTGCGGTAGCGTAGAACACACAATATTTCAACCACTTGCAGAGTGGTGTTTTTACCAATGAAGCTGGCTTCTACGGTGATGCTCTTCACCGTCCCGCGATAGCTGTTCACGATAACTTTCCCGAAAAGAGCACCTCGGTGGGAGAGACAAGGACCTGCAATGCGTTGAAAACACGCGATCTTTCATCAATATCTTTCCCGAAGATGCTTCTTCTTGGGAGAGTTTCCAGCTCCTTGTGTTCTCTCATCGCGACGCCCTTACCATAGGTTTTGGTTGCGCTGCTGCCGCTAACCCAGAATCCAAAGCCTCGCCTGCTCATGCGAGGAGGCATCGCGGTGCATTAGAGAAACAAAGGAGCCGAAGCGCATGGGGTGTCCTCGTGCGCGGATAGTGGGAGGGCTGACGTTATTCGGCCACAGCCACGGTGGCACTGACCCGTGGGACCCCCAGCGAGCGCGTCGTGTGGCCCTTGCCCGTTCTGTCGTCGGCCAAGACCACATCGCCCGGTCCAAAACGGCGCGTGGTGCCATCGCCGATCCCGATTTCCATCTGCCCCGAGAGAATAAAAATGTACTGGCGCCGGGGCGCCGTGTGCCAATCGCTAAAATAGTCCGCGGGGAAACAGCGGAACACGAGGTCGGCACCCGCCTGAATCGCGACGTTGTGGATCTCCTCGGCCGGCAGAGGGAGATCTTCAAAATGTGTCTGACCGTCGTTGCCCGTATATATCCGAACGATCATGCGCTTGCTCCTTCACACAGAGAGATTATGGCGCACGCAAAGGCGTACGCAGGACCATCGGCATACTGTAAACGGGCCTGTTTAAGAAGCGTCTTGCATATCAGGCGTGTGATCCGAGTGCGCAACGTCAGAGGCTTCCGTTGGATCTTCTACGTGTTGCATGTGCCCGGCTGGTGCGCATCCGCCTTGCGAGGACGCCTGTAAGCACCCCAAGAGTCCGTATAATAGCGCGTGATGCTCAACAGTTCCAGCAGGGCTTTGCGCTGGAGAAACACTGCGTCTTTGGGGCGTCCCGCCCGGGCCGAGGAACGCACCATGTGCCCGCTCGTCGTCCACTGTCATCACGGGCTGGGCCTGCTGTACGTAGACGGCAACCAATTGCGTCAAAATGGGCCACATCGCCAGCATCATGACCCTTGAGGGTTTGGCATTCTCCTTGCTGATCTCTCCACCATGGCCATAGGCGCGTGATGGAGTGCCTCACGTGAGGCGCGTTCTCGGGTGCACCGCGTGAGCGCCTGGGGCGTGCCGCGCCCCTATGGGTGACGTTTCGAGGTAGTACAGCGCCAACGGGGCCATGTAGCTCCCCGCACGTTCAATCCACTCGAAGGGTAACGAGCCTGAGGTCATGAACAGGGTTTCAGTGGCCATCTTCCACACACAGACCCCGAGCAGCAGGCTGGGGAGCGGCGCGACGAGGACGGCGGCGGCGAGGACGAGTTCCACGCTCCCGACCATCCGGGTGAGCGTGAGGCCGCTCACCGCTATATCCTGAAGGCCGATGGACGCATAGTGGGCCGTCAGCGCGGGCTTGCTGTTGAGTGCCCCGAGTGCCCCGTGGCCCAGGAGCAGCAGGCACGTCGTGACACGGAGCATCCAGTGGATCACACGCGCGGGGTCAACGGTGAGGGGCCGCATGACGAACGGCCATGCCGGGGTGAACCAGCCACGCAGGCGGCGTGGGACGCCGATGAGGAGCAAGAAGGCCAGGGGCACCCCATAGTTGCCTGTCCGTTCGACCAACTCCCACACCGAATCCCCCGAGAGCGGGCGCAGCGAGGCCGTCCAGAGGCCCCAGACGGTCAGGTGCAGCAGCACGACGGGCAGCGGCACACACGCCATGAGCAGTCCGAGACTGACGTCCATGCCCCCGATCCACGGCATCAGCCGGTAGGCCCAGGCCCGGTCGATGCCGAGTACGCCGAAATAGGGCACCCAGGCCTCTTTGGTCAGCAAACCATAGACGCCGTGGCCGATAAAGCAGCCCACGACTCCGAGACGCAGGAGCCAATGCAGCTTGCGTTCGAGAGGCAGTGCCCGCCACGACGCGCTGGCGGGCACTGCCTCTGCGTGTGCGTTCTCCATGCTTCCTCCCGTGTGTGGCACGACTTGCAGACCCTTGCGCTGGCGTCTGCAGAGGAGACGGGACCCCCAGGAGGCGCCTGATACCCCAGACAGCCGGCACACATGGCCCGCCCTCCTTGACGTGGGTGGGGCATGCCGCCGACTCCCGAAGGCTCGCCCAGTGCCGTGACATCGCGTATGGCACCCCGCCTCACGCCCGTGTTCGACGCGGACGCTGGGAAGGACTCAGAGCCTCCTGACGGCTATGAGCGGAGTACCACACGAACCATCGACGCCAACACGGCTTGGACTCACAACCCGTTGAGCTGATCGCGCTGGATCGCCAGTGCGGCGATGCTCTTGCCCATCTGGTTGCCGGTCCGCTCATCGCTAGGGTAGTGGATGCCGCCATAGATGCGGGAGAGACCGGCCTCCTCGCCCAGATACTGCCATTGGACCGCCTCCTGCGGGAACATAGCGCCCACCAATGCCGCGACGGCGCTAGCAAGGATCGCCGCATTCGAGACGTAGGCGGGATGGTTCGGCAACGGGATGAACGGCACGATGGTGGGGTCCGCCATGCTTGGCCGCAGACGCCAGTAGGTGTATTTCGCATCGTGCGCGGCGATGTAGGCATCGAAATACAGGACGGCAATCGGCGCCAGCAGCCGCACCTCACGGGGCACACTGAGCCGCTCACGGCGCACCAGCGCATAGGCGGGCTCCCAGACGAAGTCGCTCCCCTTGACGGCAAAGTTGGTGGCAATGGCGCGCTGGGACGGCGTCGGGTGACTGTTGATCCGCTTCAGCAACGCCAGCTCCTCCTGGAACTCCGCTGAGTCGACAGCGGGCGGTGGACCCGGCCGGAACTGGTCGCCCCGCGTCATCAGCCATGGCTTCCAGGTCCCCTGCAGCGGCTCCAGTGGCTCCTTTCCACTCCACATCCCTGGCCCGGTCGGCACCGTGCCGGTCCACTTCGCGTCCGAGCCGTCGGTGGCGGCGCGGGCGAGCCCCTTCTGTGCCACCGCCTGGCCGAGGGCGAACCCAGTTTCGAGGTCGCTGCGGTAGTTCGCCCCCATCAGCAGCCGCGTCTGCCCCGCCTCAGCGGCCATCGCCTTCAGGTTGGCCTCCTCCTGGGGGAAGAACGCCGTCAGGATGCCGACCGCGGTCCCCGCGAGCGCCGCATGCTCGGACGGATACGACGGCTCCGGCGCCGGGACCGCGCCGGTGATTAGGACCACCGGGGTCACGTCCGGCGCCAGCTGGCTGGGTGGCTGGCGGTTGAACTGGTACTTCGCGGCCCAGGTGACAATCACCGCGTCGTGCAGCGCCGTGTGCAGAATGGTCGCCAGCCGTGCCTGGCGGTTTGGACTCTGCTTCTCGGCCCTGGCGAGCGCCAAGGCGAGGTCGTGCCAGCGCTGCGTGGCCGGTACAGCGTTGTAGTACTGGATCGCCGTGTTGGTCATCGGCGAGCGCTCCTGCTGCAGCCGGCGCAGTTCGGCCAGCTCGGCTGTGGTCTGGTCGGAGGTCTCGGCCGGCGGCGCTGGCACCTCGATCTCATGGCCAGCGGCGAGCACCCAGGTCTTCCACTGTCCGACGGTTGGCCCACCGCTGACGACATCGCTATTGGCCGGTGGGACCATGACGCCGAGGCACACCAGCAGCATCATGCTAAGCATCGTATCGTGCCACTTCCGCGTGAACATGGTCGCTCCCCCTTGACTATGTGGACATGTTTCCACATCACCCTCCCAATAGCCCCGCGCGACATGTGGGGCTCATCTGCTGTTGAGGCTGCTGATACAGACATGTTGCCGCATCATAGCCCAAATTCGAGTCTGATACGTCAAGGATTTCGGTATCATGGCCATTGGCAGGCGATGGCCTGAGCAGAGGGTCAGGTCAGTCGGCGGAATTCTCCAGCAGCATCAAGGAGGGCGTGGCCATGTGTGCAGCAGGGAGATGGATGTTGTGAGCGCGGTCACCTTTCTTATGGTGATACTCACCGTGAGCCATCCCTCACCGTATTGGTCTTGTTACCTTTTTCCGTTTACCGAGAGCATCTGTATTGTCGGTTACACGCCCTGGTGTCGCATTCCGGCTGACATGGGACAATTGGAATCAAATTGTCTCATGTTAGAAAATACCACATTCCATCGGATTTCGTGGTAGAGCTTCTCAGCACTCATCGAAAGCCTCCGGACGTGAGGATTTGAAGGTTGAGGAACCAGTCCCGTGTCGGGACTCGCCCGCCTTCCACTTCCACCCCACATTGGCCGGCGTGCTGGGCCCGACGCTGATACGGCACCAGGTTGTACAGGTGGGCCAACCCTCGCAGAAAGGCCTGTTGGCTGCCCCCTGGATGATGGAACCCCTTCATGGCGAAGAGTTTCCGTTCAATGGCGTTGTGGGCCTGATCCAAGAGGGTGCTGGTCGCCGGCATCTGCGGGTCGGCGAGCACCGTATACCAGCCCGCCTTCTTGTCCTGGAACCAGCGCCGGACGCGCTCCCCATTGGCCGCCCCGGCCATGGTAGTGACGTCGTCGACAAAATGGCGTCACCGCTGGCCCAGGGCAAACACGCGCAAGCTCTTGCGCTGGCGGGCTCGGTACAACAGCGTGTGGAACTGTGTACGGAGGGTCTGACGGACTGGGGACGCAATGGCCACGAGTGTCTTCGGGAGCTTGAGGAGCGCGTGGCGCAGGCAGATGCCGAGGCGCGCTCCCGGGAACAGCGTGCGCATGCTCTTGGTCGTGCTGTCGAAACCATCGGTGAGCACCCCTCGGACCCGATACGACGGCACGTACTGGACCGCCGCACGCTGAAACTCCCCATACGACTGGGTCAAGGCCGCGGCACTGGCCTCCTTCGTGTACCCCAGATGCCAGAGCACGCGGCCACTGACGATCGTGGGGAGGTACACCTGCTCGGTGAGACAGCGGCTGTGCTTTTCATCGGCGAGGAAATAGACCGGAGGCGGGAGCCCACACCGGGTCAAGACTGTCACCAGACTGTGGTGGCCGAATGCACAGACCAGGCGATAGAGCGCCATCGGTGAGAGATGATAGATCGCAGCACAGAGCTCCAAACTCAGTCCTCCATGCGTCGCTAACAGCGCATCGCGGGCCACCTCCAGGCGCAGAGAGCGATAGCGCAAAACAACGTGCGGGAGCACGGTGAATACCGCTTTGCACGTGGTGCACTGGACACGCCAGATCGTGAGCCCACCCAGCCGGACACGGGCATCGTGAGAGTGGCGCGTCAGGCGGTCCCCTGCGTTGCAGCTGGCTTTGTGGAGGAACTGAAAGCCGATCGAGAGAAGGAAGGCGAGGACGAACTCGACAAACGCTTTAGGGTTGGCTACGAGGACAAAGTAGGTCGTCTCATCGTGGAAGTCGACGGTAATCGTCCGGTTGTGGCGTGTCGGTGTAGCGGTCTGTCCCATGGGTCACCCTCTGTGTAGATGGTCGTTGGTGCCGATGAGACATCGTGAGGATAACCTATTGAAAAATCAAGCGCCGTGTGAAGGCGTCACGATTTCACCACGTAATCCGATGGAATGTGGAAAAGTCAGCAATGTTGGCGAGGTTTGAGTGTTGGGTTTAGGCCTATATCAAGGCATTTCTTTGAAGAAAATCTGAAGCGAAAACGGAGGTTTTCGGTTGGTTATGTTTAATACCCCGATTATGTCCAGACGCCGTTGGCAGGCACGCCACTTGAGAGAAGACGGGCAATCGCGTCAGCGATCGGTTGCCCCGTCACCTGCTCGTAGTAGGTGAAACCCGGCGAGGGATTCACTTCGAAGCAGAACCATTGCCCGTCGGGCGTTCGCCGGAGATCGATTCCCACCAGTTCCAGCGATAACGCGGCCGCGAGCCGCCGGCATCGGTCGGCGAGATCCGCAGGGAGCGTACAGGGCTGGATTTCCGGCGCCTGTTCCTCGCTATGTGGGTAGCGATAATCGGTCGCGGAAGATGTCACCCGACAGGCGAAGACGTCATCGCCGGCGACGTGCACGCGGTAGTCGTCGCCGGGGATCCACTGCTGAAATTGCGTCGGACAATGCGCGAGATTGGCGAAGCGCTCCCGGTGACTCGGGGTCAAGCGCGTGACGATACTCCGAACTCCGCTGATCGATTTATAGACGATCTGCCCGTGCCTCTGCCAGAACGCTTCGAGAACGGCCGCGTCCGTGGTCACGAGAGTCTCCGGGACGTCGAAGCCCTGGCCATGGATCAGAGATGACTGATAAGGCTTTGAATGGTTCGAGGCCATCGCGGAGGGCCGGTTGATCACTCGCGCCGGCGTCACTTCGCACCAGGAGAGCAAGGCGTCATCGAATGCTGCGGCTTGCGAAGAGACGGTTGTGGACCGGGCATGGATGGCCTGCAATCGCGAGGACTCGTACGGGCGGATATAGGCTGCCGTCATGGTTTCGAGATGGCACTCGCCCTGCGGAAGCCGCAGGACGCCACTCACTTCCCGGTCGACGCACAGGTCCAGTTCCACCCCGCGCGCATCCTGCTGGTCCAAGAGGAGCACGGGCTGACCCAGGCGCGCCAATGCGGCGTTCACCGCTGCAACGGGCGAGTCCTTTGGCAGGCCCCATAGCAGGATCATCGCCGGCTCTCCAACATCTCCCGCACCGCCGCCAACACGGCCGGATCACTGAGCGACGGCCAGATGTTCGCTGCGAGAAAGCGGCTGCGATCGATCGAATAGGAGGCTGACAAAAGATCTACGCCGGCCGCTCGTGCCAACTGCCGCGTCCAATCGCTCAGGACCGAATCGTCGCAGCCGAAGCAGTGTTCGCCAACCGCGATCACATTCAACGATGGCTCTGAGTGCGCGACTCCATCTCTGTTAGGGAGAGAGCGTCGGGATCGCGCAGGAATGCCCAGGCCGGCCGCTGCGTGCGCCCATTGCTCGGCCCGCCAGTTCGGCCCCGCCAGGGAACAAGCCGTCGGCCGGTTCAAAACCGGACACGATTGGGCGGACAGCCACGCGAGGAGAAAGGCGTTTAATTCCGCCGCGACGTACTTGCGATCCGACGAATGAAAGCCCTGCAACTCCTCGGGAAAGATACACGGGCGAAGCGTCAGAATGCCGCGGATCTCCGCAGCCGGGACGGTTCGCCCGCCGATGACAGCCGTTGGCTCTATTAGCTTTGGAACCGTCAGAGACCATCCCGGCATGCACAGATCCTCGGCGGTGAGCATCGTGGCGCCATGAGAACCCCAGTGCGCCACGATGCGCTGCGCACGAACGTCGTAGGTACTGGCGACCACGACGATCATCGAATGCTCCTACTCACGAGCCGTCTTCTTCGGATTCGAAGGCGGAGGCAGAGGACCGATAGCAGCTTCCCCAACCTCGGGCCGCTCACCCTCTTGGATGAATGGCTGCTTGGCTTTCTCCTCCGCATCTGCCGCCGCCTGGTCGGCACGTTCGGCCAGCATTTTGACCACAGCCAGCAGATTGGGGTCCGTCGCCGAGGCCTGTCCGCCGTTGCCGTCGGTGGGAGCAGGGCCCGCGTCGAGGTCCTTAAGCTCCTTGACCTCGATCTTGAGCTCTTTGACCTCGATCTTTTTGAATGCGGTGACATTCACGCGAACCGGATCGGATGGTATGCCGTTCGCCACCACGGTGATTTCGGATGCACCGAGTTCGGCGCCGGCCGGAACGGCGAACTGCGTGTGATGAATGACCGTGCCGGTATTGACGCCGAGCGTCGAATGGTTGAGCGTGCGGCAGTAGAAGATGTGGCCGCTCGCTGTGTTGCGGATCCTCACGATGGGGTAGTTCGTGGCCATCGTTGCGTCGTCGCCATAGGCGACCGCCTGGGAAAGGCCGTTGATCTGGCGGCCATTCAACGTGTAGGTGAAGCCGCGGATCAGGTTTGTGGGAACGCTCGTAATATTCGGTTTCCACGTCGGATCCGAAGCGCCGGCCGGAGAGTAGACCTGGATGTTCGCGGAACCATTCGCGAACAGGACCTGCCCCGTGGGCAGCAGAAGGAAACGCCCGACGTATGGAGGCCCTCCGTTTGTGGGCGGGTTTGTGATCGCACTGAGCGTATTCGTCGTCGGATTGAATTCGAAGAAATAGGTGGGGGAAAGATAATGCCCACTCACTCCATCCACCGGCCCGGCGACGCACAAAACGAGCCCGTTCGGCAGCAGACAAGCCGGGGCATCCTTCGCTCCGAGCGTCACGCCGGCGCTCGGCGGCGGGAACGTCGGGCCGTTCGCCCAGGTTCCAGACTGATTGGAATTGGGCGGCATGGTGTAAAGGGCAGTGTGATTCGTCGCCCCAACGGCGAAGAGGCGGCCGTCCGGCAGCAACACCGCCGGCCCAATTTCGATCGAGGCGGCCTCCACCAAGTCCGCTGGTGTGTTCCCGCAGTTCACCCATTGATTGGACGCGATGACGTACTTTTGCGTCGCTGGATGGCCGGGGCAGTTGGCCGTGAGGACCGTCTGATCGGGTAGCAATGTCCAGGTCTCTTCGCTCGAACTGGCGTTGTTCTTGTTGGCCGCAGCCGTCCACGTGTTGGCGACAGGATCATAGATCGCGCACCGGCTGTCAAAGAGGTAGCCGAGCATCACGCGCCCGTCGGGCAACACGCAGCAGGATGCGTCGCCGATGGCGGTCCAGCCGGGCGGCGTCCCAATCGGCGTCCAGGTGTTTGTAACGGGATTATAGATTTCCGCGGCGAGCAGTTCAACCTGCGCTCCGTTGTTGTATTCGCCGCCGGCGACAAATACCCGTCCGTCGCGAAGGACTGCCGACGCGAAATACAAAGGCGCATTCGGACCATTCGCGAGCGCGGACCAGCTGCCGTTGACGTAGCTGCCGTTGATATCCGGCGTGAGCTTCCACCATTGATTGGAGCCGGAGTTTTGGCACATCACCGTGCCATCGGTCAATAAAAGCATTGTGCTGGCGCCAAACGTAGGTTGATGGGCCAAGGGCCCCCAGGTTCCAGGCATGCTTGTCTCCTTTTTTCGGGTTAGCTCATCCGTCCGTTGCCGAAGAGTGCAGAAGGAGCGCGCGGCGTTTCACTGCCATTCATTGTTGGCGCGGTATTCTTCGGTTTCACGGCGCACGCCAGCTCTGATGGTACGTGCCTAAACAGTTTCAGATGACCGTCGGGCTGCTGTGCCTGAGCCAGGCAGCATCTCAGCCGTCGTGTCCATGCTGACGGTGCTGACCGCGGACTCCTGGCCATTCGGCATCGGTGTCGTCATAGGAACCTCCCGTGTTCTCGTCATTTGCCCCCTTACGCCAAGGGACGCTGGGGCTGAAAGAGCCGGTGCTGAACCGACAATACATGGTCACCGAGAGGCTAGAGCAATGGCGGTGCCAATCAGGGTCATCGTCCTGCAGACTTGGAAAGCGCGGCGCTCACAGCCTCCCTTCAGAGAGATGGACCAGGGGAGCAACTGCGCAGCATTGCACAGCCAAGGGAAGGCAGACAGGTGACGGGAGAGTATCCAAGCGAAGGGGAGTATGCCCTGCACGGTCACGATCGGTGGGCCTGTTCATCGTTGAACACGATGATGAAATCTACACATCACCACAGCTTGACTTTATCCACTTACAAAGACATCAAGTCTTCCGAGGCCTCAAGGTGGTCGCTCAATTTATCGCTGTTTGTAGGAGGTCAAAGTGGTCAAGGCACTTGACGAACTCTCCCTTTCTCGCTCTGCTCGCAATGGCTGGATCTAAAGCTGCCTACAAGATCAACTCGGCCTGCTCAAAGGCATTCTGCTGACGGACGTTCCGCAAGAACTGAAAGAACCCGAGATACCCAGGCAGGTTCGTTTGGCTGAGACCACGAAACACCCGCAGATAAGGCTTGAGCCAGGAGAACAGACACTCGGCCCGATTCTCATGCACGTCACCACGAGCGTATTCCTTCTGCGTGTGATTGACGTACGCATGAAGGTATCCCTGCACTGCTCGATAGCTGCTCGCCGAGTCCGTATAGAGTCGACTGCCCGCTTGGACGGCGAGGTCGGCTGCCTTCTGCACTGTCTTGACGGTAAAATCCCGCACGCCCTGTATCACCACAGCCCCCTGGCGACTGACCCACGCGATCATCGCTGGCCGGTCTTTGTCATCGTGGCCCCGACCCGGTTCACGCTTCTTGCGCCGCTGCCGGGGTCGGCGACCCAACGATTTCTTCCCGCCGTGGGGTGCTTGGCCCTTCCGGCCGGCTGTATGATAGAGTTCGTCGGCTTCGACCGTGCCCTCTACGTGGCGATCCGTCTCGTAGGAGACCGCCGCATGGCGCAGCCACCAGCACCAGCGATAGCTGGTGCGGATATGGACGCCCAATGCTCTGGCGATGCGACGAGATGAACACGACAGGCACCACAAGAAGGTCGCGAGAATCCAGTGCCCCAGCGACCGCTTGCTCTGGGCAAGCAACGTCTTGGTGAGGTCATTAAAGGTGCGCCGACAGCTGTGACACCAGTAGCGCTTGCACCCAGGCCGATAGTGCTAGGTCCCCCAGGGGCCAACCTTGAAGCTCTGACACCTGGGACACTGGAGCGGACGCTCTTTCCATCGGAGTGTATGGATGTCGGCTTGACACTGGTCGACGTTGAAGAGTTGGTGAACGTACGAGAGCATCGGCATAGGTGAGCATCTCCTGTGGCCCTGACATCGGCGCTGAAACGGATGAGGAGATTTTCACCTATTTCGTAAGTTTTTACGTAGCGAACTGGTTGCGAGTTTTAGGCACCGCAGAACTCCCGCACATTGATCAAGGTGTACGCCAGTAACTTCATGCCAAAA
>Ga0137403_10007846_pt1 | contig 11984 bp, 8 predicted proteins | sample CZOMad2_1_16fung_FD_122057 | JGI IMG/M metagenome (GOLD analysis project Ga0137403, IMG submission 122057) | Vadose zone soil fungal communities from Angelo Coast Range Reserve, California, USA - CZOMad2_1_16fungal (Hybrid Assembly) | ecosystem: Environmental > Terrestrial > Soil > Vadose zone...
CGCGTCGGGAGCGAAGCCGTCGAATCCCGCCCGCGTGGCCGCCTGGGCCGCGAGGTCGGCGAAGACGTCGGGCATCGGCGGCCAGCGCCGCCCGCTCTCCGGGTCGTGGCCGTCGTAGCGGTACCCGGTTCGATCGGTGACCCAGCCGGCTGCCCCGCAGTTCGTCATCGCCACGGACATCCGGTGGCCTCCAGGCGTGACCATGTGGCGAAACGGCGCACGCTCGACGACCCGCCCCAGCGCGGCGACGAGGCGTCCTTCGAAGGGCTGCGCGAACCCACCCAGCACTATCGCGCCCGGCGCGAGCGGCACGTCCCGGCGCTCACCCTCGAACAAGTCCGGGATCATGTCGCGTCGTGAAAGATCACGCCCACGGTGTGGCGATGCCCGGATCGCAGCCGGCTCACTCCGTGCCGGAGATTGACGCGATAGGTTCCGCGCGTGCCCTGCACCGGACGGTGGTGCACCGCGAACACCACGGCGTCGCCCCGGCGCAACGGCACCACCTCGGCCCGCGATTGCATGCGTGGCCGCTGTTCGGTCAGGACGAATTCACCGCCGGTGAAATCCTGTTCCGGCTCCGACAGCAGAATCGTCAGCTGCAGCGGAAAGACATGCCCGCCGTAGAGGTCCTGGTGGAGAGCGTTGTAGTCGCCCGCGGCGTATTGCAGCAGGAGCGGCGTTGGCCGCGTCTGCCCCGCCTTGTGGCAGCGCGCGATGAAATCGGCGTGCGCGTCAGGGTAGCGGACATCGATCCCCATCGACGCGTTCCAGCGATTGGCGATCGGCGCCAGATTTGGATAGATCGCCCTGCGAAGATCGGCGACGATGTCCGGCAGCGGATACGCGAAGTACTTGTATTCACCCCGCCCGAAGCCGTGGCGCGCCATGACGACATGGCTCCGGAACCGGCGATCGTCCTCGTAGAGACGGGCAATGGTCTGGCACTCGTCGGCGGTCAGGAGCTTCCTGAGCATCGCCCAGCCGTAGCCGTCGAGATGCGTCGAGGCGCTCGCCCAGTCGACCGCCGCGACACGCGTGTCGATGTCTACCGAGCTGACCGGCCTCGCTGTGAGCGTCGTGCTCATGTCACTCCCTCCCGCTCTTTCCTCGTTCTCGGTTGCTTCGAACGCTCTGCCCGCACCAGGTAAACGCCCCGACGCTCCCGTTCGTGAGGCGCTGATCACGTACTGTCCCGCTGGCCCGCATATCTCAGTCCCCAGAAGGAGCCAGGCGCCCAGCAATTACGCAATGGCCTTCCGATCCAGTGTGCTTGCTGCGTCGCCTCCCTGCACTCCGGTTCTTGCTCTGGAACACCGGCCGTCGGTTCCGATTCCGGGCCGGTCCACTTGGAAGCGCTTCTGGCTTACATCAGGTAACGTCCGGCTCCCCCGTTCGTGAGGTGCCCTGGCACTCAATGCGATGGCAAGAAACGGAGTGCACGGGCGTACGGCGACGGGCACGCCGCAGCAAAAGGAGGCTCAACGGCTACCTCTGGCGGCACCAGCTGACCGGGCTTGGCGACACGCGTCGCTGCATTGCGGTCGACCTGCTCGCTCACGGATCGACAAATATCAAACCGGATCAGGACGTCGCGTACGACGCGCAGGCGCTCATGCTGAAGCAGTTCCTCGATACGCTGCGAATCGAGAGCGTGGATCTGGTCGGTAATGACAGTGGCGGCGCCATCGCCCAGATCTTTGCCGCGAACTATCCTGAGCGCGTTCGGAGCTTTACCCTCACGGATTGCGACGCGCACGACAACTGGCCACCTGAAGCGGTTAAAGACTTCCTTCAGTTGGTCGCGCGCGGTGGCCTCATGGGGCAATAGAGACGATGCTCGCGGACAGAGCGTTTGTGCGCTCAGACCAAGGATTTGGTCTGTGGTACGAGGGTGCAGCGGACGTCGCCGACGACACGTTTACTACCTGCGACCACTGGTGTCGTCACCGGCCCGAGTGCGCGACCTTGAGCGCTTCTCCACCCTCGGTATTCCCGCGAAGGTCATCGCTCCGCTCACACGATCGGCCGGATCGAACATCACAGCCTAGCGGGGACAGTGGGGCGGAACGCAGCATACCCCGTTGACGCAAGCCAGGTCTCCTGAAGCGTCGCAGCAGACGCGACCGCACTGAAAGGTCCCGGCCGCACATTTCTTGTGAAAAGACGCACTACTCTGACTTGGACAACTCAGGTTCACGATTCGGATTCCAGGATCGATCCCAGCCAGCTCGGCTCGAAGCAACTCGAGGAAGCGCTTCTCGCGAAGGCGCACGAGAAGTACGACCAGAAGGAAGCCATCATCGGTGCAGCTCCGATGCGTTATCACGAACGGATGCTCATGCTGCAGATCGTGGATGCCCAGTGGAAGGATCACCTTCTGGCAATGGACCACCTCAAGGAAGGCATCGGATTGCGCGGCTACGGACAGCGCGACCCGCTGGTGGAGTATAAAAAGGAATCCTACACCCTCTTTGAAGAACTGATGGGCCGGATCGAAGAAGACACCCTCCGGTTCCTCTTCCTGCTCCAGCCCGTTGAAGAAAAAAAGCAGGCCGAGCAGATCGAAAAAAGGCGGCGCCGGCAGGAATTCGTGATGTCGAGCCAGAACAACGGCGGCGAAGGAGCGGGTCGCCAGGTAAAACGCGATGCTCCCAAGGTCGGGAGAAATGATCCCTGCCCGTGCGGCAGCGGTAAGAAATTCAAAAAATGTCATGGGGTGACTGTTTGAGTGAGAAAAAACTTGCCGGCGACGCGCTGACTTTTGACGATGTTCTGATCGTTCCTCTGAAGTCAGATGTCCTTCCTTCCGAAGTTCGAATCAACACCAGACTGACCAGCCGAATCGAATTGAACGTGCCGATCGTGAGCTCCGCGATGGACACGGTTACCGAATCGAGGCTGGCGATCGCGCTTGCGCAGCAGGGCGGCATCGGGATCGTTCACAAGAACATGTCGATCGATAAACAGGCTGCGGAAGTGGACAAGGTGAAACGGTCGGAAAGCGGGATGATCGTCGATCCGATCACCATGTCTCCGAATGAGAAGATCGAAGATGCCGTGAAGCTCATGGCACATTACAAGATATCCGGTGTGCCGATCACGGAAAACGGCCGGCTGGTGGGAATTCTGACAAACCGCGATCTGCGGTTTGAAACGCGGTTCCACCTCCCGATTCGCGAAGTGATGACGAAGGAGGACCTCGTGACGGTCGCGGTTGGCACGACCCTGGAGGAAGCGCAGCGTCTGTTGCACAAACATCGGATCGAGAAACTGCTCGTCGTGGACAAGGATCAAAACCTGAAGGGGCTGATCACGGTGAAGGACATCACCAAGAAGATCAAGTACCCGCTCGCCGCCAAGGACCCTCAGGGCAGGCTGCGTGTCGGTGCGGCGATCGGCGCGACCGGCGACTACATGGAACGCATGGCTGAACTCGTGCGCGCCAAGGTCGATGTGATTGTCATCGACACGGCACATGGACACTCGTCGCGGGTGCTCCAGGCGGTGAAGGAAACGAAACGGCGATTCCCGGACATGGAGATTATCGCGGGCAACATCGCTACAGAAGAGGCCGCGCGGGATCTGGTTAGCGCCGGCGTGGATGCCGTGAAGGTCGGCATGGGTCCAGGCTCGATTTGTACGACACGCGTCATCAGCGGAGTAGGAATGCCGCAGATCACGGCAATCCTTTCATGCGCCCGCGCCACCCATGAAGGAAACATTCCGTTGATTGCCGATGGCGGGATCAAGTTTTCCGGCGATGTTACGAAGGCGCTGGCCGCAGGAGCCGAGGCGGTGATGATCGGATCGCTTTTCGCGGGCACTGACGAAAGCCCGGGCGAGACGATCCTGTATCAGGGCCGGACTTTCAAGTCCTACCGCGGAATGGGTTCGATTGGCGCGATGCAGCAGGGCAGCAAAGATCGTTACGCCCAGGAAGACCAGGAGACACCGGGCAAGCTGGTCCCGGAAGGCATCGAAGGGCGTGTTCCCTACAAAGGGCCGCTGTCGTCAATGGTTATTCAATTGGTCGGTGGATTGAGAGCCGGTATGGGTTACTGCGGCGTCGGCACGATCCCCGAACTCCAGGCAAAAACGCGCTTCGTGAAGGTCAGCGAAGCCTCTCTGCGTGAAAGCCACGTCCACGACGTGTTCATCACTAAAGAAGCCCCCAATTATCAACTCGACGAGTAATATTCTCCGTTACAGTGCAGGTTGTGTTTGTCACAATGCGGATGTAGGCGGAAACTCTACAAGGATATCCGTATTGGGGGCCACTGCCACGGCTCACCGTTTCGGTGGTATCCTTGGCGGCCCGTATTTTGGGCGTAATGCAGTGGAACGGCTCTGCCGTAAGGGAACCTAGTGAAGAGTCGGGTCGATATTGAATTGATCGAGCGTTGCGTTAAGGACGACCAGGCGGCCTGGAAGGATCTCGTGTTCCGGTATCGGCGCCTGGTTTATTCGATTGCATACACGCTTTGTCCCGACCCGGAAGACGCGTCCGATGTCTTCCAACAGGTATGGATGGAGCTCTACAAGCACCTGTCCGATTTGCGCGATGTGGGAGCTTTGCCGGTGTGGCTCATCACTGTTACCCGCCGCACCGCCCTGGCGCTCCGGAAATCACGGCGTCTGGCCGAAGAGCATCTCAATGAAGACCCTCCGGATCTTTCTCACCGGCTTGCACTGATTGAAAGTGAACATGCACTCGAGCAAGCCCTGGGACGTTTGCCTGACCGATGCCGGCGGCTGATCGAGCTGCTTTATTTCACATCAGAAGAACCCACCTATGCCGAAATTGCTGAAGAAATGGGGATGCCTGTCGCCAGCATTGGCCCGACCCGCGCACGTTGTCTGGAAAAGCTGAAAAAATTGCTGGGCTGAGATGGTTCCGGAGGAAACACTTCAACAGACGTTCGACCGCATTTGGGGCGAGATTCGCAGCGCGAATCTGTTTGCAGGGCAGCCCCGCAACGAGGCGTCGGCCCAAAGCGTGTCGCTTGCGTGGCATGCTCTTCAGCTGGCCACCGACTCAGGTAACGAGCGCTTCATGCTCGAGGCGTGGAGAATGCTCGGGTACAGTTTCCTGGCGAACGAGCAGTACCTGGAAGCCATTCCGTATTACAAAAGCCTCGTCGAGAAACTGGAAGAGATCGGCGAACACCGGCAGGCGGCGCGGAACCGGATCGGATGGGTGGTGGCTCTCGCGCACGCGGGAAGGCGCCAGGAAGCGCTGGATATCGCAAGCGTCGCTGAGAAATGGTTCGTCCAAAACCACGACGAAGAAGGCCGGGCGCGCCTCTTCACGAATCTCGGCATCCTGCATCATCGTCTCGATGAACATACACAAGGCGCGGAATATCACACGACGGCCGCCGAGATTTTCGAAAAGCTGGGCGATAAGCGGGGCCTCGCGCTGGCGTACAACAATCTGGCCAACGTGCTTTCGATGATTGATCAAGTCGAACGAGCCGATGAGCTGTACGAGCAAGCCGATAAATTGAGCGATGAACTGGGCATGGTCGAACTCTCGGCGCAGGCCAGTTACAATCGCGCCTACCTTTACTATTTACGCGGCCGTTACAGCGATGCTCTTCAATCCTTCAGCCGGCTGCGCCAGCGCTTTGACCGTACGGGTAGCCAGCGGTACCGCGCCCTTTGTGATCTTGACGAAGCGGAGATTTATCTGGAACTCAGCCTTTCAAAAGATGCGTCAATCCTGGCGGAACGAGCAGCCGAAGAGTTCAAGGAAATCGGCATGCGATACGAACAGGCCAAGGCTACCGGATTCTACGGTGTAGCGCTAATGCAGATGCGCCGCTTTGCCGAGGCGCTCGACGCGTTCCTCGCAGCTCAAAAAATATTCGAGGAAGAGGGCAATCTCTATTGGATCGGCTTGCTGAATCTTTATCGCGCGGAGATATACCTGTCTACGCAGCGTATCGGGGAAGCTCACGCTTTGGGTATACAGGCTAAGCTGACCTTTGAGCAGCTGGCGATTCCCTCGAAACGCATCTTCAGCCTGGTGCTCCTAGGCCGGGCGGCGATGGCCCTCAATGATCTCGTGGCAGCTGAAGCCTCAACGAAAGAGATATCGGCGCTGGTTCAGACCACAAGAGTGCCGCTGGTGCTCTATCCCTACCACGTACTGTGCGCTGCGATCGCCGAACGGATGCAGAGTTGGGACGAAGCCCGAAGTCATTACGAACTCGCGGCAGAGGAGTTGGAGAAGCATCAGGCTGGACTCTATCATGACGAACTTCGCGTGACTTTCTTCAAAGGCCGGCAGCAGGCATACGACGCTCTTGTCCGGCTTTCATTGGATCGGATGGATTCATCGGAAGGACTCGCGTCGGCATACGCCTGGTGCGAACGGGCACGCTCACGCGGATTGGTCGAACTCTTGTCGCACAGTATGCCATCAATCCACGGGCAGGCAGAGCAGTCGATGCTGGCGAAGATCAATCGATTGCGGGAAGAGCTGAATGTGCAGTATGCCCACTCTCAGTCCGAAACGCGCCCCCTGACTTCACGAACGAATTACGAGAGCATCTCGCTTAAAGAGCAGGAGCTGGCGCGAAGTTTGCGCGAAGTGTCGCAGGTGGATCCGGAATATGCGTCGTTGCAGGATGTCTCGATTGCAACGATCGAATCGGTTCGCGCAGCGCTTCCCGAACGGACGACGCTGGTGGAATATTTCGCGACCGGAGATGAGGTGCTGGCATTCATCGTTTCGCGAAGGGATGTAAAGGTTGTTCGCCGGCTTTGTTCGGCGAGTGGCGTTCTCAAACTGCAAAGGCGTCTGGGATTTCAGTTCGAGAAATTCCAGCTGGGCCGCGATTACGTCGCCGTTCATTCCGAAAAACTTCTCGAATCGGTGCGCCACCGGTTGCAGGAGATCTACGAGCAACTGCTGGCGCCGTTCATCAGCGAAATCCGCACACCCCACATCGCGGTCGTGCCGCACGGTGCCCTGCACTTTCTGCCCTTCCATGCCTTATTTGACGGAGAGAAGTACCTCATTGACAAATATGAAATTTCCTACGCGCCCAGCGCCTCGGTCCTGAAGTACTGCCTTGAAAAGAAAGATGTTCCGGGAAAATCGCCTGTGCTCGTTGGGGTAGCGGACGAGAAAGCTCCGCTTATAGGAGAAGAGCTGTCCAGGTTAAGTCGGCTCTTTCCCAATGCAGAGGTCCTGCGGGACGATCAGGCCGATCGCGCAACGTTCATCGAAAGCTGCAAAGTGTCGTCGTTTCTTCACATCGCCACTCACGCGATTTTCCGCCGAGACAATCCCATGTTCTCCAGCTTCAAGCTGGCTGATGGCTGGTTCACAGCCCTCGACCTGTTCTCGATGGTCTGTCAGACCAACCTGGTGACCCTGAGCGGGTGTCAGTCCGGTCTGAGCGAAGTAACGGGCAGCGACGACCTGCTCGGCTTTATGCGGGGGTTTTTATATGCCGGCGCCCGGTCTCTCCTTTTAAGCCTTTGGAATGTGAACGATGAGTCCACGGCGGCGCTGATGGTCCATTTTTATCAGGAATGGCAAAAAGGCGTTGCCAAATCGATCGCTTTCAGGTCCGCGATGCTCGCCGTTCGGCACGAGCATCCGCATCCTTTTTACTGGGCACCTTTCTTACTTGTAGGAAATCCATAGCGTTTTTTTGAAATCCGGCGTATTTTGTAGTCCCTTCCTTAACTCTTTATCGCTGGAGGAAAGCCAACAATGCATTTGAGTCCGGAAACGGCCCTCGATTTCCTGGAGGGGCGATTGGAGAACGGCCAGGAAACATTGTGGAAGCAGCACGTGGAGGTTTGTGGCCGCTGCTTAGCGTACCTTAGTGGGTGGAAGCAATTTCTGACGACGATCAAGCGGTCTCATTTGAAGAGTCCTACCGAGCGAACCCTGGAAAGGGCGGTCCATATCTACCCGCCTGAGTCGGAGGAGCTCGTTCCAGGACTCCGCTGCGTTCTTGCCGCCGTGATATTCGACAGTTTCCTTGAACCCGACCTGGCGGGCGCTCGAGGCGCTTCAACGGACATGAGACAACTCATCCTGCAGGCGGAAGAGTTCGACATTCATGTCCAGATTTGGGACGAAGCCGGCCAGAAACAAATGTTGGGGCAAATGCTTCCCCGAAACCCCGAACATTTGACTGCTACCGCCTGGTTTCATCTGTTGCGTAACGGCAAGAGAATGGAAAGTATGGCCGCCGACGAATTGGGAGAATTCCATTTCAGCGACCTGCCCGAAGGTGCTTTGAGTTTGCAGGTCGACCTTCCCAATCTCACCATTATCGGTGCGCTGAATGTTTAAAGGCAACTCAGTGATCTGGGTTCCCTGAAAGTCTATGGCAGGACGTCGGTTCTTCCTCATCCTTTGCATTTCGATTTTTGGCCTGAGCGCTCAGGCTGTTGCTGCGTCCTTTCCGCTCATCGTCCAGATTCCACCTGCCGCGAGTATTACACCCATCGCTATCACCCTGGGTGGCACCGTCGTCGACAGCATCCCCGGTGCAGATACGTACTTGGTGAACGTACCGTTCCTTCCGTCGCCCGGGACAATGTCGCTGCTCGGAATTCAGTGGATGGAACTCAACAAATCCGTGACATTGCCACGCTTTGGTATACGTGGCGTGGTGCAGGTGCCCGCTTCTACGGCAGCGGATTGGTACAAAAACCAGCCTTCGATGCAACTGATAAAGGCTGGAAGTGCAAGGTCCTATTCGACCGGCAGCGGAGTGGTTGTAGCCGACATCAACTCGAACTTGGACTATGCCCACCCGGCGCTGGTCGGCCATCTGACGAGCGGGTACGACTTCGTCGCGACCAGACCGCCTGGATCGCCATTCCTGGACCAGGCTGACGCCGGTTTCATGGACCAGGCTGACGCCGGTTTTATGGACCAGGCTGATGCCGGCTTCATGGACCAGGCTGATGCCGGCTTCATGGACCTATCCAACCCCATCTTAGCCAGTCTGACACCGTCTTACACACACGGCACGGCCTCCGCGGGCATCATCGCTGCCATAGCGCCGGGCAGTATGATCATGCCGCTACGCGCTTTTGATGATGATGGGCACACCGACCTGTTCACGCTTGCAAAGGCGATACGATTCGCCGTGGATCACGGAGCACAGGTCATTAATCTGATCTTCGGCAGTTTTACCCCTTCACTGGCTATCAATAAAGCCGTGCAGTTTGCGGAGGCTTCCAATGTCCTGCTCGTGGCAGCCGCCGGGAACGGCAAAACGTCTCAACCGGAGTATCCATCCGCCTTTACCGGAGTACTGGCTGTGGCTGCGACGGACCTTTCAGACACAAAGGGTTATTTTTCAAGCTATGGCAGTCATGTCTTTGTGGCTGCGCCCGGAGTTGACATATTTTCGGCTTATCCGCTGGGCTACTACAGCATCGTTTCGGGTACATCCTTCAGTGCGGCCGCGGTTGCGGCGACGGCGGCAGTTGTACGTTCCATGCGAACGACTGGCGTGGCGGATTCCATTGCCGGCGGGTCTGTCAATATCGATGGCCAAAATCCAATTTACGCGCAGCAGTTAGGAACCGGACGCATCGATGTCCTCTCCGCTGCCCTGGCAGGAACACCGGCAATCACCACCGTTAATCCCAGCACCGGCGAGCAGGGCCGCAACTTGACGATCTCGGTCACCGGGCGATCCACGCACTTCGATCAGGCAACGACACAACTTAGCTTAGGCGCCGATCTGACCATTACTAGTGTTGTTGTGGCCAATCCGACGTCTCTGACGGCACGCCTGAATATTGCCGGCAACGCAACGCCCGGAACGCGGACGTTGACCGTCACGACGAGTGCTGAGGTGGCTACTCTCGACATCGCGTTTACAGTCGCGCCAGGCACTGCGGCGCTGGCATCGGTCGATCCAGTCAGCGCCAGGCAAGGTGATTCTGTCACAGTGAACATCACGGGCCAGTTCACCAGTTTTGTTCAGGGTACAACTCAGGTGAGCCTTGGTGATGGTGTCACCGTGAACAGCGTCAGCGTTTCAAACTCGACTGGCCTGACCGCTCAGGCGAGCGTGTTACCGACTGCCGCTATCGGCCCCCGCAAGGTGACGGTAACTACAGGCGCACAGGTAGTCACCCTGAACAATAGCTTCACGGTGACGGCAGGACCACCGGGTATCACAGCAGCCACGCCCAATAGCGGTCAACAAGGGCAGAGCGTGACGCTGGCAGTGACGGGTCAGTTTACGCACTTCGCCCAAAGCACGACCCAGGTCAGTATCGACGGCATCAGCGTAGACAGCGTCACAGTGACAGACGCCACTGCGCTGACCGCACACCTGACGATCCCGGCAGCAGCCGTTGCGGGTTCTCGAACGCTAACGGTTACCACGGGCAGCGAAACAGCGACCCTGAGCAACGCCTTCAGCGTGACGCCCGGAACACCCGTGATCGCGGCCGTGAGTCCGACCACGGGCAAGCAGGCCGATACGGCCACAGCGTCAGTCACCGGGCAGTTCACCCACTTTGTTCAGGGAACGACACAAGTGGATTTCGGTCCCGGCTTCTCCGTCACGGCACTCACCGTCAACAGCGCCACAAACTTGTCGGCTCAGTTGGCCATCTCGAGCACTGCCGCCGTGGGCTCTCGTCGTGTGACGGTGACGACCGCCGCCGAAGTCGTCACGCTTGACAACGCATTTACGGTGGCTCCGGGCACACCGGCCATCACAGCGGTGAATCCGAGCGCCGGTCATCAGGGCCAGAACCTGGCCGTCACCGTAACGGGACTGTTCACCGGATTCGTCCAGGGAAGCACTCAGGTCACGTTCGGAGCCGACGTGACGGTGGTGAATGTGACGGTCGCCAGTGCAGCATCCCTGACAGCACAGTTGGAAATCGCCAATATTGCCGCGGTGGGCTCTCGAACCTTAACGGTGACGACAGGCTCAGAAGCGGTAACCTTGAACAACGCCTTCACGGTGACGTCGGGACTACCCGTTCTCACGATAGCTACGCCCAATAGCGGTCAACAGGGGCAGAACGTGACGCTGGCCGTAACGGGTCAGTTTACACACTTCGCTCAGGGTACGACCCAGGTCAGCATCGACGGCGTCACCGTCAGCAGCGTCACCGTAACCGATCCCACCTCGCTGACTGCACACCTGACAGTCCCGGCAACTGCCGCTGTGGGTTCTCGAACGCTGACCGTCACCACGGACGGTGAGGCGCCGACGCTGAGCAACGCCGAGCCTTCGAGCCCCTGGGCCATCACCTCGTGGGTCCGGCGGCCCGCCCGGTATTCCGTCGATTCAATGCGGAGGGCTGATGGACACAGTGTGGCAACGAGAGATCATCCTATTCTCGGTCTGGTGTGAGCGATGCGGGTCTTAAGGAACTGGCGGGCCTAAAAAACCTGCAGAGGCTGACCCTGTCTGGCACCAAAGTCACGGATGAAGGACTGAAGCACCTGGCTGGATTCAAGAGCCTGGAGTGGCTGTTCTTGTCCAACACAAAGGTGACGGGCGAAGGACTCGGCCAACTGGCGGGACTGCCAAAGCTGCGCACGGAAGCCACAGTGTTGCCCGGAGAATCAGAAGCAAGGCCGTTCGGTGGTTCGCGGCCAAGAAAGCGCGGCCGTGCTTGCCTTTCACCAGAAGATGGCCAGCGAAGAAGCGCAAGCACAGTACCGCCGCCGTGGGAGAGTCGTGGAAGTTTGCCACGCATGGATCAAGAGCAAGTTGGGCCTGCGGCAGTTTCACGTGCGAGGATTGGTGAAGGTACAAATGGAAATGCTGTGGGCCTGCCTCACCTATAACCTGCAGCACTGGATCCGCTTGAGGAACCTACCCAGCGCCCCGGCAAACTAGAACAAAAACTCAAATGACAAATCCTCAGTGATCAGTCGGAGCGTTCAAAAAAACCACGCTCCGACTCCCTAAAAGGAAAGCGCCATGGGTTTCTTCACAGCTTCGTTTAGCACGTGGGTTCTT
>Ga0137403_10007847_pt1 | contig 11983 bp, 13 predicted proteins | sample CZOMad2_1_16fung_FD_122057 | JGI IMG/M metagenome (GOLD analysis project Ga0137403, IMG submission 122057) | Vadose zone soil fungal communities from Angelo Coast Range Reserve, California, USA - CZOMad2_1_16fungal (Hybrid Assembly) | ecosystem: Environmental > Terrestrial > Soil > Vadose zone...
CGGCCATGATCTCGAGCGACTCCACGATCCTGGGGCCGGGGCGATTGAAATAGGCGTTCCCGTCGGCCACGTAGACACGCGCCCGCCAGCTTCTCGGCAGCGCCTCGCGCAGGACGTCGACCTCCCCGAGCGTGCGGTCGAGCCCGAACCCGGCGACCCGCAACCTGACGACGCTCGACCTCAATCTCCTGGTCGTCTTCGAAGCGATTCTTCGCGAGCGCAGACCTCCCGTTCCTGATGATCGGGCGAAGAAGTGGCTCGGCAATGGGCCGGTGTTTCCGGATCGGCCGGGGCGAGCCTCTCAAGATGAATCTGCGGATCGGCCAGCGGTTGCGTGGTCGGGTGACCGCATTCCGTCAATGAGAACGAAGAAGAGCATGGTTGCCGAAGTGCTGTCACGGTATCATTTGCAGCCTTTTTGGCGGCGCGTTTTCGGCGTCGGTAGGTCGACTCGCTGATGCCTTGAAGATCCCATGGCTTGTTTCGCCGTTCTGATTTTGCCTGCGGTCGCGCGCCGGCCAGCTCCCGCCCCCATCGCTTGTCGAACGTCTCTTTTTGCGCCTGGATTGCGTCGCGCTGTTTCTTGGTCATGTCGCAAGCGCCGATCGTGCGGAGATCGAGGAGCGTTCGCATCTGATAGGTGACGCCAAGGCGCCGAGCGATGTCATCAGCGTTGCGCCTCCGGCCGAGCCCGATTTTCTTGATCATGATATCGAGGCTGTCGTCGTCGTCCATTTCGGGCAGGAGATCGAGGCCGCACGCCCGCAGCTCATCATACGAGGCGCCGTTGAGAGCGAGCTGATTCAGCACTTCGAAAAGCACTTCGCGGCCAAAGTCATGGTCCGGCAAGGTGGCCGCACCGAAAATGTGGATGACGACCGTCATGATCTCGCGCTCGCGGCGTTGCCCTCGCGCGAACGGTTCGCCCGGTTTGCGCCTCCGGTAGAGGCGGACCGTGCCGACGTTGACGCGGGTCTCGCGCGCGAGCGTCGAGTTAGAGCTGTGGGAAAAACAACCGTGCATTTTTTTCGCTCATCGTGGGTGATGGGCGAATCAAACCGGTTGCAATTCCTGCAAGTCGGCGGCATACAGAATCCACTTCCATAGATCGTTGTATGCCTGGGTTCGCCCCTGGGTTTCGAAAAAACCGCCAGCAAGAGGTTTCACAGCCTCTCTTGCTGGCGAGTTTCGTTGTGCGGCTCGCGCCGCTGTTTCTGGGTAGAAGGTTTTGGTTTTTGGGCGTTCCAACTAGGGCAGGATTCGGGGGCTGCTTTGAGCGAGATTTAGTTGGAACGACCTTTGATTCAGCGCCGGAATGGTCGGGCCTGTCACGCCGGAGGTCGCGGGTTCGAGCCCCGTCTCTCGCGCCATTTCTTGGCATTGAATCAAATACTTAAGCCGCCCTTATTCGCGATTAAGCTTGCGATGGCTTTGTACAGGTTTGGTGGCTCCACATAGCACCGCAGCCTCCAACGATTGTCAGACCGGGGCGTCACACCTCCAAGCGGTTGATCATGCCCGGCACATAACAAAAAGCCCGGCGCGAGGCCGGGCTCTGAGCTGACAACAGCGAGCGGTCAGTATTGCGAAACCGCCGGGCTGCCGAAATGATAGTTCACGCCGACGCGAACGATGTTGTCGTTGAAGCGGACCTTCGAAGATGTCGCGACAGCAGCCGTATCGACGCCCTGCAGGCTTGTCGGTCCAACGTCGTTTGCCAGGCCTCCGGTCGCGTAGGTCGCAGATCCCAGATCGTAGTAGAGATATTCAAGCTTTGCGCTCCAATTGGAGGAAAGCATCCACTCGCCGCCAGCACCCACGACGTATCCAACGCGCGTTCCGGAAAACGACCCCGATGTCAGGGTGGAGGGCGGAGGATTGAACGTATTGGTTACGGACTGAGCGATGGTGGTGTCGGACTTGACCCCGCCATAAGCCAAGCCACCTGTTGCATACAGCAAAAAGCTCGGAACGGCCAAAACACCAACACGAGCGCGCAACGTTCCAAGGTAAGACAGATCGCGCGTGGTCGTTGAGTTCGTGACGACCGAAGCCATGTTACCGTTGTTGTCCAAGAGAGGTGTAACCGACGACAATTGTTTGTGCGCCCCGCTCAGCCCCTGAATATCCGCCTCGAAGCCTGCGACGAACAAGTGCGAGAATTGATGATTGTATCCGAACTGGCCGCCGCCGATGAAGCCGCTCGATCTATCGCCCGTATTCGTTGCGCCAGCGGCCATAGCCTCCGCGTCGACGGGAGCCGTACTGGTTGAAACAATGCTTGCATCATTGCTCACGCTGCCAGACCCACCAACCCGACCCGCATTCAAGCCGCCGTACCAGCCACTCCAGTTGTACGCCGGAGCAGCCATTGCCTGTGCTTTCGTATAGGTCCGCGACGGAAGATCGGCGGCGAAAGCCGAACCAGATAGCGCCGCCGCCACAACCGCTCCGCCCAAAACCCGCTTCATCCGAAATCCTCGAATTTGTCCGCCGCGCCAGCGGCTCCACCAAACGACATGAATCTCACAAGCGAGATTCGATCCGCGAAGCTTTAAGTTTGACGGGGATGTGCGGCTTGGACGGACACGACGAGAAATAGGACACAAACGACGTTCGGGGAGTTTGGCTGCGGATGACGCAAATTAGCCACACGCCAGATCCGGGATTGTGCTTCAGCCGCACTATGGCTGTCGATCAAGTTCGCGATCTTGCGCAGGTCGCGAAAATCGTCGTCCGAATAATCCTTGGTGTAGCGCGCCGGACCCGCAGGCTGCCGCGGGCCTGGTGGATCGGCCTGCTCGCCGTCTGATTTTGGACCGTTGCCAACGCTTCGATCAATGTTTTTGCCTCGCAGGCTCCTGAAACATCTGTACATCGACATTGGTAATAGGTCATGTCGGCGCTTCATTCGATAAAGCCGCTACAACCATCTGGTCGCAACATTTCATTGCTATGTGCTGGCCCCTTCACCTCTGTGGCACGATTCATGACCTGACGCTGTCGGTCTCGTGGGATCGCAACAGCCTTATCGAGCAGGTCGATCGAAGGGTTGGAATACTTTGTGATCTCGGCGTAAGGCCCGGAAATCCCGTGGCGATTGTTCATGGTAGCAGCGCCAGTTTCGTCGCAGACCTGCTTGCCGTCTGGTCGTGCGGCGCCGCAGCGGTGTTGTTGGATGCGACGTTGGCCGAAAACGAATTGAGCACGCTGGTTCGCTTTGTTAAGCCTGCCATCGCGATTTCCGACAAAGCCGATCATGCAGTTCCAGGCGTCGATACCCATTGTCTGGATGATGGTGAAGCAATGCCGCGGCCTGAATATTCGGCCGGACATATCGACCAGTTGGCCATTGTGCTCATCACATCGGGCACGACCGGCACGCCGAAAGCCGTAGGGCTGAGCCATCGCGCGCTCCACAACAGATTACATCATAATCGCGGGGCGATCGGCGAAGCGGCGATGGCGCGCACCCTCGTTACCCTGCCTACTTCCTTCGGCCATGGGCTGATTGGAAATGTCCTGACGCCATTGTTCGCCGGTGGCGACATCGTGTTTCCGCCCCGCGGGGCGACGTTTCCCCGTGACCTCGGGCCTTGATCGACGCGCATCAGATCACGTTCCTGACGGGTGTCCCGGCACTCTGGCGCATGGCGCTAAAAATGAGCAAGCAACCGAAGAATGGTTCGCTTCGTCGTGTTCACGTTGGCTCCGCTCCGCTGTCGGAGCAACTGTGGCGCGACATCAACGGCTGGAGCGGTGCTGAGACCGTGAATTGCTACGGCCTGACAGAGGTCGCAAACTGGTTCTCGGGCGCGTCCTCGCGCGATGGCGAACCGCGGAGCGGACTGGTGGGCCGGCCATGGGGAGGCCGCGCCGCCATATTGCATCGTTCCGGAACGATCAATTCGAGCGGCGAGGGCGAACTCTTGATCAGCAGCCCGTCTTTGATGGATGGCTACCTGCACCGTCCCGACTTGACGCGGGACTGCATGATCGAGGACTGGTACCGCACCGGCGACCTCGGCGTGATCGAGAGCGACGGCCAGATCGTGCTGCACGGGCGCCTCAAAGACGAAATAAATCGGGCTGGCACAAAAATCCAACCGGCCGAGCTCGACATGCTGATCGAAAGCCATCCCGCCGTGGAGGAAGCCTGTGCGTTCCCCATTCCAGACCCTGTCGCAGGCGAGATCATTGCCGTGGCCGTCCGTTTCAAATCAGGCATGAGCGAAACAAGCGAAAGCCTTACGCTTTGGTGCCGGCAGCGTATTCGTCGCGTCGCAATCCCCGAACGCTGGTATTTCGTTTCAGAACTTCCGCGCACGCCGCGGGGCAAGACGCGACGCAACGAAGTCTACCTGACACTCGCCGGCAAGAGGTGATGAGCATGATGCGAAAACGGCCCGTGCACCTGAAGACCGAGCGTTTTCTGTTGCGGAATCTGTCGGCCAACGACGCCAGCGAACGCTATCTGGCGTGGGCCGCCGATCGAGACGTCATGGGACCGCTCAATGTGAAGCCGATACGAATGGCGCGCGAACAACTCGCCGCCTATATCTCGAGTTTCGACGGGATGACGAGATTCTTGATTGGCATTTTTTCGCGCGCCGAAAACATCCATATCGGTTTCTATTTGGTCGAGATCGATGCGATCCACGACGTCGCCAGCTTCAATGTTGTGATCGGGGACAAGGAATACTGGGGCAAGAAAGTGGTGATCGAGACTCGTCCCGCGCTCCTCGATCATTTCTTCGACGAACGGGGCATGGACAAGATCATCGGTCTTCCGCTGGCGCGCAACATACCGGCGATCTTTAATTACAAGGCGGAAGGCTGGCGGCTCGAAGGCGTATTCAAAGCGCACCGCACATCAATAGCTGACGGGAAGCGGCTGGATCAGATGCAATTCGCGATGCTGAAGGACGAGTGGCGCGCGCGACGGGGGACGGCATGAACATGGAGCATCTGTCCGAGGCGCGTTCGATTCTGGCGAGAGCCCTCAATGTATCGGCAGAAACAATCGGCGATCGGGCAACCATCGATGAGCTCGAGAGCTGGGATAGCCTCGGTCACATGCGTTTGGTTCTTGAAATTGAACAGCATCTGAAACGTGAATTATCTCCGATGGAGATTCTCGAACTCGCGAGTCTGGTCGACGTCCAAGATCTTCTGGCCTCCCCCGATTAAACGACATGAAAACAACCGCGGCGACACCATGATCGCGATCTGCAACATGCTGTCGGAAGGTGGATCATGCGCTCGCGAAATAATCCGATGAAGTGTGACTCGCGAGCTACAGTAAAAGATCAGCGCGAGTCCGTTGTGATGATGTCGGCATTACGATTTCTATCACACCGAAGAAAAGCCTCAGCCGCAGGCGTTTATTGAATATCATCTGAAATTATCAGAGATAGAGATTGTCGTACTCGCTGACCTCTGCGATTCTCAAAACGTACTGATCTCCTCTGATCGAAGGAGACGAAAAAAACAACGATCGCATCGGTGTAGCCATCGCGCTACAGCCATCGATCGAAAAAACTCTAGTGTCCCGGCGCGTCGAATCCGTTGGTTCGAAACTAGAGGAAAAAAATTATGAAGAAGTTTTTACTGAGCTCGGTTGCGTTGGTCGCATTGGGAGCAAGTGCATCAGCCGCCGATCTTGGCCCGCGCTACACCAAGGCTTCGGCGATGATCGATCCGGCCTATAACTGGACAGGTTTCTACGTCGGTCTCCACGCCGGCGCCGGCAGTACCGATGGAGATCTTACGACTCAGGTCACCGATGGTTTTTTCTTTGCTGACCAACTTACCAATACGTTCCGCAAAACTGGATTTATCGGCGGCGGGCAGATTGGCTACAACTATCAGTCTGGCATGTCGGTGTTTGGCTTCGAAGCCGATGCCTCTTCGTTGAATGTCAAATCTTCCTTTAGTGGTCTTGATCCATTCTTTACCGGCAAGGGGAATACGGCGACGCTCTCGTCAAGCGTGGATTGGCTGGTAACGGTGCGTGGACGCGCGGGTATCGCAGCGACTCCGGCGCTTCTGCTGTACGTCACTGGTGGTCTCGCGGTTGCCGGCGTCAATGTGAGCTATCGGAACAACGCGATCGCGCCTGGCGTTCTGTTGAGCAACTCGCTTTCGGTTGACGAAACGAGATATGGCTGGACGGCCGGCTTCGGAACGGAATACGCGCTGGGCGGCAACTGGTCCGTCAAGGCTGAGTATCTGCGCGTCATGCTCGGCGACACGACGGTCAACGTACCGTTCGATCAGGCATCGGCACCCGGCCTGACGGGATCGATAAAGGTCAGTCAGAATATCGATTTGATCCGGGCGGGCATCAACTACAAGTTCGGCGGTCAGGCCGCCCCCCGCTACTGATCTGACTTTCTATCTCCAGACAAACCTAAGCCCCGGCATCGTCCGGGGCTTTTTTTGTTGGCCGATTCCAGGGAGTTCGATTTCCGGCGCTCACACTGATAAGGCGGTCAGCCTTGCGGTTTCACAGGCTTGCGACGCGCGCCAGCCAATCGACCTCTTGTCGCGTGGCGCCGCGGCTGGGCTGAGGTATTTCGAGCAGAGGGCGGATTGGATGCCTCTGACGATTGGGCGCTGGCGAAGGATTGCCGCAAGCTGTCGATGGCGCCAGTAAGGCTTCCAACCTGCTCAGACAGTTTCTTGGTGTCAGCTTGCTGTGCGGTAAGAAGCCGCCTCACGGTCTGCAGCTGATCCTGAACAACTTGCAGCTGGTCGATCGACTCCTGCTGAGACGTCTCTATGCCCTTGGTCTTCTCGATCAGCTGCTCGGAGGCCTGGGCGGTCCGCGCCTGCAATTGGCGGGCAGACGCGATGCGATCCTGTTCAGGCGATGTGCCAGTATAGGCGCGCCACAGAACGATAGATCCGACCCCGACCACCAGGATGACGAGCGCGGCGGCGGCTAGCGCAATAGGCTGCGAGCCGATACGTCCGACGACGTTGGCCTTTGAATCGTTCGATGTGAAGTGCATCATGCAGACTCCAAACGCCGACGGAAAAGCGAAAGTTCCCAACGCACGCTCAAAACCAACATGTGGCTGGATTGGTAGCATGATTCGCGCTCGTTGCTAGCGCTATTGAATCAACGGCTTAGCCTGGGTTCTTAGTTATCGCCAAAAACAAACGGCCACCCCGAGGGGCGGCCGCTTTGTCGAAATGCTGATTTGGATTAGCGGACGACGGCTGCATCCGAGCTGGTCACCGCCACCGGCTTGCCGGCCTTAACGACGTGAGCGGTCTGGGAGTAATCCGAATTGGTGCGGGCGGAGATGCCGAAACCGGCCACCGCGATGCCGGCCACGAGCGCGACAACCACGATTTTCAGGTGGGTCGAACGGTCCGCTGAGTGAAATGAATGGTTCATATGAGCCTCCAGGCGTCTTTACCGCCGTCTTATTGGCGACAGATCTATTCCCCGTTTGTTTCATGATGGTTTCGTGGGTTCCCCAAAATGGTTTCATCGGACATCGCGGCGGCAGGGCGATGCGGGGCGGTCGCCGAGGGTCATGGCAGGGCGCACCTTATCCAGGCACCTCGCGGATGGCGGTGGTTCGACGGAAACTGCCTCCAGGCGCAAACCAGCGCGCTCGGGAGACAAGAACTCGGGAGACAAGAACTCGGGAGACAAGAAAAATGAAAATAACCCGCAGAGATTTGCTCAGGTCCGCTTCCGCCATTTGGACAACCACGATCCTCAGCAAACCCGCCAGCGCCGCCGCCGAATTCGAGTTCAAGCTTGGCGTCAATACGCCACCCATCCCCTCACGCTTCGATTGATCGAGGCAGGGCAGGAAAATCCGCTCGCGCAAGTGTCGACCGGCAAGCTGTACGAGGTGCAGAAATATTGCGCGCTGTCGAACCATTGCTGGAGCGGATACTGGATTGTCGCCAACCGCCGTGCGCTCTCCAGTCTGCCGCCCGATTTGGTTGACATCGTCAACACCCATTTCGATGCCGCGGCGATCAGGGAACGCGCCGATTTGCGGGAGATGGACCGCTCCCTGCAGACCGAGCTTGCCGGCAAGGGCATGACATTCAACAAGCCCGACCCTGTGCAATTCCGCGCGGCGCTGGTCAAGGCGAGCTTTTACACGCAGTGGCAGAAGACCTACGGCGCCGAGGCCTGGGCGCGGCTGAAGCAGCATACCGGCCGGCTGACGTGATCGGGGCTACGTCGTTCGTTTGATGTGCCGGCCACACCATGCCTGCTTGGCTTGCTCACTTCTCAAAGCGGAACGTCTGGCCCGCCTGTTTTAATACCATTGCGGTTGCTGCGGCCATGGAAGGCAGAAATTGCAAGGACGCATTCACTGAAATTGAAACAAAGCCCGCTTCCTGCAGCATGAAGACAATAGGCGATTGTTTGTTGAGGCGCAGCGTCAATGTTGTGTCATCGATCGTTACCTCGCAGGCGATGCCACATTCGGTTCGATAGGTGCCCTCGATGGCCGCCGGTAACGGTTGGACGATGGGTTTTCTTGTCGGTCTCGGCCAGTGATACTCGCGTGCAATCGCCTCCTTGATTTCATCCCGGAGCGGCCAACCTTGATTCGAGCTGATCATGATCGCCGCACCTTTGCCCAAGGCCGGATACAGCCACAGCCCTGCGACGAAGCCTTCGTTCCAGCCCTCATGGTAACATTGGAAGCCATCGCCCTCGCCGGTGCAGTGCCAACCAAGCCCGACGAAATTTCCACCTTCCAGATCGGTCGGAAGTTGAGGTTCAAGCATCGCGGCCGACGATTCACGCGACAGCCCGAGCGTCGAACCGTCGCCGTGCAGGCTATCGAGAAAGGCACATCCTATCCGGGCGAGGTCGCCGGCCGTGGTCCACAGGCCGGCCGCCGCCATCTCGGGGTGGACGCGCCATCGGCCGGGCGTCGGCACACCGTTCCACGGGTGCGCCGTCGCACTGCGCGCCGCCAGATCAGCCGGCAACGGCTGTGCAAAGGTGGTGTTCTTCAACGCCAGCGGCTCGAAGATCAACTCGCGCATGATCGCGGGCAAGGGTTGGCCGCGCACATCTGTTACCGCTGCCTGCGCAATTGTCGTGCCGCCACCCGAATACCTGAACTGCAAGCCCGGAACGAGATCAACGATGATTGGGAAATTGTTGGCTGGCGGCGAGCCGTTCAGTATCTGAGTTACGGTTGGCCTTGGGCCCGCGGCGGGGTAGCCGGCAAATCCATGAACCGACACACCGCCGGTGTGACTGAGAAGCTGGCGAAGCGTGACGCGCGGAGTCCAGTCCCCATTCGATGGAATACGCCAAGAGGTCAAATATTGCTGTATGTCGCCGTCCACTGCGATCTGACCGTCTTGAACCAGCCGCATCGCACCGAGTGCAAAAACCGGTTTGCTTACCGAGCCGGCCTGGAACAGCGTGTCCGCGCCGACTGGCTCAGGGTTACCGTTCGTCCGTATCCCGAAGCCGTGCTCCCAGGCAACGCGACCGTCATCGACCACAGCGATACTGACTCCCGGCGAGGCAAAATGAGCCATGCGATCGGAGAGCGAACAAGCGGCTGTCTGACCGTGAAGCAGGGTCGTCGTCGGCCGCAAATCGGTGATCACCCTGGTGATCTGGTCAGTCGTGTTGCTAGGCATGTAAGACAAGCCCTTCGGTCATTTTGATCAAGGGCTACTAAATAGCCGTTGTCCCCCGCAGATTCACGTCGCCCGCTTGATGTCCGCGCGAATGGACCTGGCCGCCCAGACGAACAACAGGGCGCCAAGCGTGGTCGTGACCGCGGCCGAAAGCAGCGAATAGCGCACGGCATTGACGCCGTAATCGTTCTTCAGCGCATCATTGATCATGCCGACCGCCAGCGGGCCGACGCCCTGGCCAAAACAGGTCGCGGTCAACAGAATGATCGCGGAGGCCAGCGCCCGCATGCTGGGGCGGGCGACGGTCTGCGCGATGGCAAAGATCGGCCCGAGATGGAATCCGACCAGAAACGAGGTCAGCGCCAATGCGGCGACCATGGTCGCGAAGTCTGACGTCAACATGCACACCGCGAACACCGGTCCGGCGAGGCCCGACGTGATCGCCGGTGCCCACAGTTTCCAGCGATCGTCGCGGCAGCTGATCTGCGCCACCATCAGGCCGCCGACCAATGTGCCCGCCATCCCGAACAGGCCCTTGAAGGTGCCGGCATAGGTTCCGATCTCGGCGCTGCTCAGATGATGCACGCGCGCCAGAAAGGGCGGGATCCAGGCCGCGGTGGCGTAATTGGTATAGGTCGTCAGGCAAAAGCCGATCAGAACGATCACGAAGGTCTGCTGCGAGGCGAGGAAGCCCAGCGTCGGCCCGATCGGTTCAGGCGTGAAGGTTTCCGCCATGGCGCCTCGCGCTGGCTCCGACACCGTCAGCCACAACACCGCGGCCAGCGCAATGCCGGGCAGGCCGGCTGTGAAGAACGCCATTCGCCAGCCGTAGTGCTGATTGACGTAGCCGCCGATGAAATAGCCGAGGAACACCCCGAGATAGGTGCCGATGGCGTAGACGCCGAGCGCGCGGGGGCGTTCGTTCTTGTCGAAGAGATCGGCGACCATGGATTGCGACGCCGGGGTGCCGGCGGATTCGCCGATGCCGACGCCGATTCTGGCGAGAGCCAGCGTTGCCACGCTCTGCGCCATGCCGCACAGGAACGTCATCGCGCTCCAAAAGGCGAAGGCGAGGGCCACGATATTGCGCCGGTTGAGCCGGTCGGCGACCCGCGCGATGGGGATGCCGAGCAGCGAATAGAACAGCACGAAGCCGAAGCCCGCGAGCAGCCCCATGGTGGTGTCGCTGAGCGTGAATTCCTTCTTGATCGGCTCGATCAGGACGTTGAAGATCGTGCGGTCGAGAAAATTCAGCGCGTAGACCACGGTGAGCAGCCCCAGCACGTAGTAGCGGCGGGCAGATGGCCTCGCCGATGCGTCGGCCTGCACGGCGACCTGCGGCGCGAGATCGACCATGTTTCCCCCCGAGCTTCTTTTTGGAACGAGACGCCGTCGCTCACGCGTCGCGCGTGAAATTTCCAGCCTCGAATTCCACCGGTGACGCGTTTTGGTCGAACGAGACCCCGACGGGATCGCGCCCGACGGCCATGGCGTCGAGCTGATCAGCCAGCATCCGCCGGATCATCAGGATACCGCGATCGCTCTGGCCGAAATGCTCCTCGGAATGCAGCGTTACCGGTCCCTGGCCGACCTGCGCCTCGTAATCGCCGGGGAATTGCTGATGTTCCTGTTCGGTCATGTCCCACCAGAACTTGCCGTTGAACTTCGAGCGCATCCGTCCGATATCGCCGGGTTGCTTGACCCGGCCAGCGACGTAGATACGGAACGAGGTGTCGTCGATCGGCAGTGTCCAGCCGATCGACTCGACGCGGGCGAACTGCGCGACCCGCGGATTGGGCACCACGCGCAGGGTAGGAAGAACAGCTTCGGTTACGCGGTAGAAGATCTTGCCGTCGTCCTGGTTGCGGATCGAACGCACGGTGACGCCGCGCGGCGACATCTCGAATTTCACTTGCGGCATCGAGGCCATCATGTTGGTGAATTGCGGGCCGCTGAACGATCCGTGCAGCACCGGGACGTGGTAGGGATCGACCACGTTCTCGAAATGCTGCAGCCAGTTGCAGGGAATGACGGCCGGTCCGCCGCCGCCGATCGAGCTGTCGTCGGCTTCCACGAATTCGCCGTCGTCCATTTTCTCCAGGGCTTCGTAGCGTGGCAGCACCGGCATTTTCTCTGATGGGCCCATATAGGCGAAGATCAGCCCATAGCGTTCGGCAACCGGATACCAGGGCTGGCGCACCTTGTCCCGGAACTGGCCGCCATCGGGTTCGCAGGGCTGTTCAAGGCAGCGGCCTTCGGTATCGAACTTCCAGCCGTGATAGCAGCAGCGGATGCCGTCCTCCTCGACCTTGCCATAATAGAGCGTGGTGCC
>Ga0137403_10007851_pt1 | contig 11979 bp, 10 predicted proteins | sample CZOMad2_1_16fung_FD_122057 | JGI IMG/M metagenome (GOLD analysis project Ga0137403, IMG submission 122057) | Vadose zone soil fungal communities from Angelo Coast Range Reserve, California, USA - CZOMad2_1_16fungal (Hybrid Assembly) | ecosystem: Environmental > Terrestrial > Soil > Vadose zone...
TCGACCAGAAGACGCGGATGGTATCCTGCATCGGTTGGCCTTGCTCGCTCAGCACTTCGAGCGTCCGTCGACTCACGGCACCCACATCATAGGAGCCTTTGAGCACAAGATCGACGACCGCCCGCTCATCAGAGAGCGCACTCGGCTCGCGATCCTCGGTAAAGGTACAGGCGGCCAAATCTCGCTGCGGATCAAGGCCTTGTTGTTTCAGGAAATAATAGGGCAGCAGACCCGCTTGCGCTGAGCCGCGACTGCCGAGGGCCACGCGCTTGCCCTTCAGGTCTGCCAACGTGCTGATGCTCGAGTCGCGGCGGGTGAAGAATTGGCTGCTGAAGTTGACGTCGACATCACGCATGGCGACGACTCGGCAGGGATCGTTCAGGCGTTGTTTGATCTGGACGTACGAGATCGGACCATTCCAGGCCAGGTCGATTTCTCGGGTCGCAAACGCATCGACGAGTGCGTCGTAGTTGGAATACAATACCCAGTCGAGGTCAATGCCCTGTTGCTGGAAATGCGTCTTCAGGCCTTTGAACACCGTGATATGCCCGGCTGATGCTACCCCTCCCATTCTTATCATGATTTATCCTCCTTATCCCTCGCCCTCGCGCGGCGTGGGAGCATGCACGCATCTAGAATCGACTGGTTGTGGCCTCTGGTTGGCTCGCCTGTGGGTTAGCCCAGCAACGCACCGCGCGTCCTGGTTGGCAACCGGTAGACGCTGGTGCGTGCGGTCAGGAAGAGGACGCTGCCATCCTCACCCCAGGACAGATTTGCCGGCAGCTCCGGCAGGACAATGCGCCCCAGCCGTTCGCCATTGGGGCGATACACCCACACTCCGCCCGGTCCGGTGCTGAACACGTTGCCTTGCAGGTCGACCTTGAAGCCGTCCGCCACGCCCGGGTCATTCGACGGCATCTCGAATGGGATCCGACCGTTGGTGAGCGTGCCGTCCGGACGCACATCAAACGCCCGAATATGCCCGTGGGCCGAATCGGCGACGTACAGAGCCGACTCATCAGGGGAAAAGGCCAGGCCGTTCGGCAAGGCAAAGTCGTCGACCAGCAAGCGCAGGGTACCGTCCGGGTTAAGACGGTAGACGCCATTGTAGGGCAACTCCTTGCCCGGGATGGGCGCGGTCCACCATCCTGGAGGCCGCGGCATGCCAGGGGTGCTGGGCTGGATGGCGTAGGGTGGGTCGGTGAAGTAGATGGAGCCGTCGGACTTCACCACGATGTCGTTGGGGCTGTTGAGCCGCTTGCCTTCGAAGCGCTCCGCCAATACCGTGCGGGTGCCGTCGTCCGCAACACGAGTCACGCAGCGGCCGTCGTGACCTGCTGCCACCACTTGTCCCTGGCGGTCTAGCGTCAGGCCATTGGACATCCCCGTGGCGTAGGTGGTCAGCTCCGGGCCCTCGGGTAGGCGGCGCCAGCGCACGATACGCTTGTTGGGAATATCGCTAAAGAGCAGGTACGTACCACGCCATACCGGTCCTTCCGTAAACCCCAGCCCGCCGGCAATGCGTTCGATGGGAGCGTCGGGGGCAATCAGATCGTGTAGTCCAGGGTTGTAGACTTCCAACGGTGCCATCACTCCTCCTCATGTTGCGGCGTGATCAGACAGCTCCACCGACCGTGTGACCCATCGTAGGTATCAGCCCACCCATGCTCCGCACCCGATTGGCCCGTTCGGCCTAACGTGCGGTGGGTGCCGTCGCCCAGTCCACGCCATTCAGCACCAGCTGCTGAAACGCCGGGGTCTGAAAGCTCCGTCCATCATGGCCGAGCAACAGCACGAAGACTTTGCCATCGCCGTACTGGCGCGTCCACCCCAGAGGAAAGGTACCACCGGGCATGGACTTGGGCTGCCGCTCCGGACCCCAGGGATGGGTGCCGTCCGCCGCGTCCGCGGTGATAAAAACATCATTGCCCGCGGTGAACGCCAGGCCCATATACAATTCATCGGGGGTCTTGAAGTCCGACACGCCCTGGACGCCAGGATGGCCGGGCGTGCTCACGTGGACGGTGAACTCCCCGTAGGGTGGATGGAAACTCGTGCCGGTGATCCATCCCCCGCCGGTGACCTCATGATAGGCCGGCCAAGCCTTGGGCAGACACGTGGAGATGTGCAGACAGATAAACGCCTTGCCCGCACGGATGAAATTCTTCAGGCCGTCTTGTTCGGCCGTCGACAAGGTCAGGTCTGGCATCTCCGGGAGAGCTTCCCGGCGCGTATTGAAGACCACCGCATCGTATCCCGCCAGGTCTGCGGCCCGGCCCAGGACCGCGGCGTCTTCGGTGATGGTCACCTCATGACCGGCCTTGCTCAGAAAATCGCCCAGGATCGGGGTGGATTCGTGATACGGGTGTCTGCCTCCAGATAGGACGAGGAGCTTCATGGGTTGGTCCCTCCTATGGTTGTGTGAGAAGAATAGGTCGGGCACATTATACGCGAGTCGTAGTGACACTGGAAGAAAACACTCCGTCCGTCAACTATCCCTCGGGCCGGAAAGCGGATTCGAGCACTTGCTCGGCCGTCCAGGGGCACGTGGGGGAGGTTTCTGCCGTCAGTCCACCCGCTACCGTTTCGGAGTCGGCACGGGTATACCCGCAATCTTCACGTTGACTGCGCCTAGGTGGTTCCTGCCGGTGAAATACAGGGTTTTCCAGTCATCGCCGCCGAAGGCGAGGTTGGTGGTGGCGGGCGCCCCGTGGACGATGCGGCCCAGCTTCTTGCCGTGCGGATCTATGATCCAGATTCCGCCCGCTCCGCCACAATAGACGTTGCCTTCCACATCCACCTTCATGCCATCGGGGACGCCAGGCTCGTCGCCCCGCAGGTCGGCGAAGATGCGGTCGGTCTGCTTCGCGAGCATGCCATTGGGCAGCATGTCGAAGGCCCGGATGTGTCCGCGCCGGGAGTCGTTGATGTAGAGGACGCTTTCATCGGGGGAGAAGGCGAGCCCGTTGGGCTGGACAAAGTTATCGACCAAGAGGCTCATGGTGCCGAGATCGGGCGTGACGCGGTAGACGCCGGCAAAGGTCAGGTCCCACTGCTCGGGAACGATGCCAGCGTTCGGGTCGGTGAAGTAGTAGCAGCCGTCGGACTTGACCACTATGTCATTAGGCCGGTTCAGCCGCCGCCCCTGGAAGCTGTTGGCGACTACGGTGAGGCTACCGTCGAGTTCTTGCCGGGTGACGCGTCTGGTCTCATGCTCGCAGGCGACCAGCCGGCCCTTGAGGTCGCGGGTCAGCCCATTGGCTCGGTTCGTAGGCTCCTGGACCGTGGACACACCTTGGCCAGGGACATACTTCATCCGCCTGTTGTTATGAATGTCACTGAACAGCAGATAGCCGCCTTCCTTCCACCAGACCGGTCCTTCGGCTGGTCCCAGGGGCCCGCCGAATCCCTCGGCCAATTCCTGGATAGACTCTGACGGGGAGATGATCTTTTCCAGCTCCGGAGCCAATTGCTCGATCCGCTTTGACGATTGGGAGAATACGCGAGTGACACCACTAGACATCGCAAGCCCTCCTATCGCAACAGCCATGCCCAACACGTGTCGGCGTGAGATGCCGTTCTGAGCGTTCATGATGACCCCTTCCTAGAGATGTGTTGCGCCTAACCAAGAGCCTGAGCTGTGCAGTATGACAGGATCTGCGGATAGGCATTTTAAAGCATGCTTTCCTCAGTGTCTACCCGCAGCCCGCGCCTCCAAGTTCCTCGGCGGTTGTGCCGACGAGGGTCTGGAGCTCTGCTCGATGGGTCATATATCGAGCGAACCCACTCGCAATTGTTGACCACGGTTGTAGGCTTGGGCGTGGTCGTGCTTCGCACGATCTCCACTATTGCCTCAGCCCCTTCGCTCGCGCTATGATACGCCATCCCATAAGGAGCCGCAGGACTCCAAAGGCAGATGAACTGATCCCAGCGCCACCTCGTTGGAGGGTAATGAGCATGCTCGATCGTTTCAAAGTTCCACCGGCAGACCAGATACGCGTCTCAGAAGCGGCGTTACGTCGGGCAGTTACTGCCATTTTTGAGCAGATGCACCTCACACCTGAAGACGCGGCGCTTGGCGCGGACGTCCTGGTCACAACAGACCTACGGGGGGTCGAGAGCCACGGCGTATCCAACATGTTGCGGTCCTATGTGCAGAGCTATCAGAGGGACGCAATCAATCCCCGGCCGCAGTGGCGTATCGTGCGGGAGTCGCCCAGCACCGCGACGATCGATGGCGATGGTGGCCTCGGCATCATCCTCGGTCCGAAGGCCATGCATATAGCTATCGATAAAGCCAGGACAGCTGGCGTAGGCATCGTCACCATGTTCAACGGGCGTCACCTGGGAGCCGCAGGCTACCACGCCATGCTCGCGGCGCAGGCAGATATGGTGGGGATGTGTATGACCGCCACGCAGCCCAGCGTGGTCCCGACCTTTGGCGCCGAAGCGCGCTTTGGCACCAATCCGATCGCCATCGCCGCGCCGGCGAAAACGCAGCCACCGTTCTTGTTTGACGCCGCGACCAGTTCGATTGCCGCCAACAAGGTGCAGCTGGCCGCCCGCGTGGGCTCGAATCTGTTACCGGGCTGGGTGACGGACAAAGAGGGCAATCCGATTATGACCGAGACCCCACCAGCGGCAGTACGCAGCGACTATCTGTTGTTGCCGCTAGGGGCCACCCGAGAACTGGGATCGCATAAGGGCTATGGCCTGGCGCTCATGGTCGAAACCCTCGCCACCCTCTTGTCAGGGACATTGCCGTTTGGGCTCGATCGGAGCACGGGCTATAAGCACTTCTTTGCGGCATACAACATCGCGGCGTTCACGGATGTCGACGTCTTCAAGGCGAATATGGACGAGACGCTCACGTGGTTCCGGGAGACCAGGCCCGTTCCAGGGCAGGAACGCGTCCTGTACCCGGGACTCCTGGAGTACGAAGAATCCGAAGAGCGACGGGCGCATGGGATCCCCCTCCACGCAGAGGTGATACAGTGGTTTGGGCATATCACCCAGGAATTGGGCCTCCCGAACCTGGTCACGCTCGAGCAGTCGGCTGACACACGAGGGTGACCGCCCAACGCCCCCAAAACCCCATGGATAAGACGCGAGGTGTGCAGCGATGACCGCAGCCGAGCAATACGCAGGCAGTGTGGATGCCGTGAATGCTCAACGCACCCGCCTCCATGGACAGCAGCTCCCGGACGATCGGTGGGGTGGCGAGACGGCGCAACGCTACCGCTATGACCCACATCGCAGCCTCGACGCCAACCTGGAGGTCATCGCGTCCTATGTGCAACGGGAGGACGTGTTGATCGATGTGGGTGGAGGGGCCGGTCGCGTCTCGCTCCCCCTGGCCCTGCGCTGCCGAGAGGTGGTCAACGTGGATGCCTCTACAGGCATGCTGGCAGCGTTCGAGGCATTAGCTGCCGGGGCAGGTATTCAGAATGCGCGTGCGGTGAAGAGCGACTGGTTGGCAGCAGAGGGCATCCAGGGGGATGTTACCCTGGTGTCCAGCGTGACCTACTTCGTGCGAGATATCGTGCCCTTCGTGCGGAAATTGGAGGCCGCCTCCCGCCGGCGGGTGCTCATCCTTGTCTGGAGCGAACCGCCACCTAACCTAAGAAGCAGGCCCTTTCGCCTGGTCTACGGAGAAGAACTGGCGCCATTGCCTGGACATCGAGCGTTGCTGCCGGTCTTGTGGGAGATGGGCATTCTGCCCGATGTCCGTGTGCTGCCGATGCGGCCCACACCGGCGGGCTTGCCTCCACACGTCAGATATCCCCAGACGTACGAAGAGGCGATGGCATATACCCTTGTGGGACAGTGGCTGGCCCCCGGAGACCGTGACCGCGCCCGAGGGGTGATGGAAGCACACTTCCAGGAACTCTTTGAGCGAACTTCCGAGGGTTTCCGTCCTCGCTGGCACATGGACACGCGTGAGATCCTGATCACCTGGGAGCCGCACCCGCAGTAGTGGATCGGGACCAGGAGGTGACGGCTCGACGAACCCACAACGAAGGTTGGCGTCAGCGATGGCATAGGCTGGCCCACGAGCCCCAATGGTTCACGACTGTCAGCGAGGCTAGGGAGGTTGCGATAATGGCGTGCTCCGGTTTATGCAAGGCTAAAGGAGTGGTCCTCGTTTCCTTATTGCTCCTCCTGATCTTCGGTGTTGCTCATGCGCCAGCAGCCACTCCGACCCCAACTCCAGCGCTGGAGGGGCAGACCTTTTCCTTTCCTTGGCCGCCGGAATGGGTCGCCCGGGGGAAGTATCAGAAGATGGTCCTCCGGGGCATCATGGGCTTCAACCCAGGCCAGTGGGATGTTCACTCTTGTGGCTCCCTCCCCGACTGCCTCATGCCCTCTTCCCCTCGGTTCAACGGGCTAGTGTATCATAATCCCGTCAACCCCGACGAAATCGTCTGCGACCTGTGCGACAGCTGGACAGTGAGTCCGGACGGGAAGACCTACACCTTCAGGCTACGGCAGGCGCAGTGGCATGACGGTCAACCCGTCACCGCCGAGGACATCAAATTCTCTCTAGACCGGATCACCGAGCCCGGGGCCATCAGAGTCAGGACGGGGGTGTTACGGACGTTCTATGAACACCAGAGTGCCCAGGTGCTCGACGACAAGACCATCAGGGTGCCGATCAAGTTCACTAGCCCCCTCTTCCTGGAGAATCTGGCCTCAGAGTATATGAAGATATACCCAAAGCACGTCGCCCAAGGCCTCTCACCGGAGGAGGCGCAACAGCCGGGAAAGTTGATCGGGTCCGGTCCCTGGAAGCTCAAGGAATTCAAGCCACACATTTCCATTGAATACGAGCGCAACCCCAACTACTTCAAGAAGGGCCTGCCGTTCTTCGATGGCATGATGTTCACCATGATCCGGGACTATAACCGACGTCTGGCGGCAATGCAGGTCGGACAGGCCCAGACCACGGAGGGGCCGACCATTGGCACGTATGGGAATGAAGACCCCATGCGGATACAACGCGAGACCAAGGGCAAGGTGAGAGGCATCTACATTCCCGACGCCGTCCAGACCTATCTGGTCCTGCACATGAACAAGCCTCCCTTCAATGACCCGCGAGTGAGGCGGGCGGTCTTCCTGGCCATTGATCGGCAGGAATTGGTGACTATCGTGCGCTGTGCGGAGCCCTTTGGCTGCTTTGGCTCGGTTGGGACGTTCCTGCCCAATAAGGGTGGGCAGGTCGTCGAGTCTCAGGAGGATCTCGCACAGGTGAAAGGGTGGCGACAGCCCAAGGACCAGGATATCGCTGAGGCCAAGACCCTCATGGCGGCGGCTGGCTACGCCCATGGCCTGAAGGCCACGTTAAACCTGACAACGGTGCCCGCTACCGTCCGAATTGGTGAGGTGATTGCTGAGCAGTTGAGGAAAAGCCTCGGCATCGAGTTTACCCTCGAGGCTGTGGATCGCGCCACCAGCGTCGACCGCACCATCCGTGGCACGCACCACGCGTCATTAGACTCATCTGGCGTCATTATGCTCGATCCGGCCGATTATCTGAACCAGCACTTTCTCGTCATGGGCGGCCAGAAGAACCCTGATAGCTGGAGCCATCCCAGGCTGACCGAGATCACCGAGGCCCAGGCCAGGGAGGCGGATCCGGTGAAGCGTCTGGCCTTATTTAAGGAGGCGGTCGAGATTCTGCGGCAGGGGGAGAGCCACGTGGTCCCCCTCACCTGGGGATATTCCGGGGGCATGATGGACTATCGGCTGCAGAACTTCCATGTCCCTGGTTCAGAGCAGATTGTGAAACACTTTGAGCATATCTGGTGGGACCCCGACGCCCCACTCCCTCGGGACTGACCGGATCAAGACATCTCTTGACGCTTTAGGCAAGATTGCACCTCATCGCGACCGGAGGACCAGGTCTGAATTCGGGAGAGAGGTATGGGAGAGTATGCCATACGACGGGTGCTGCTCTTTATTCCCACGCTGCTGGTGGCGACCGTCCTGGTGTTCACACTCTTCTGGATCGTCCCTGGAGACCCTGCCTTGACGATCCTGGCGGGTGGGGAAGGCGACAGCGGGTCGGTGTCCCAAGAACAGCTGCAGCAATTGCGGCAGGCGCTGGGTCTCGACCGGCCAATATACGTTCAGTACGGGAGCTGGCTGTGGAATGTGCTCCGGGGGGACCTGGGCACGTCCCTGTGGTACAAGACCCCGGTGTGGGCTCAGTTGAAGGACAGGTTTCTGGTCACCATGGAGTTGGCGGTCATGGCGATTCTCCTGGCCTTTTGTGTGGCCGTGCCCCTGGGCGTCACCTCCGCCGTGAAACAGGACACCGGGTTCGATTATTTCAGCCGCGTCTTCTCCGGCATCGGCATCGCCCTCCCGACCTTCTGGTTGGGCATCCTGATCGTGTACGCTCTTGCCTCCTTCTTCCAATGGTTACCTCCCCTGGGCTATGCCACGCTGTGGGATGACCCGCTCCTAAACCTCCAACAACTCATATTTCCGGCCCTGACGCTGGCGTTCCATGATCTCGCCTTTACGGCCAGGGTGACGCGCTCCTCGATGTTGGAGGTGATGCGGGAGGACTACCTGCGGACCGCTCGCGCCAAAGGGATGATGGAGATCTTGGTCATCGGCCGACATGCGCTGAAAAACGCCCTCCTACCAGTGGTGACCATCTCAGGGTATCAGTTTGGTCGCCTCTTAGGAGGCGTGATCATCGTCGAGTCCATTTTCGTGGTGCCCGGCATGGGAACCCTGTTGATTGACAGCATCGTGCACCGGGATTTCATCGTGCTGCAGGCCATCGTCCTGCTCATTGCTGCGGTCGTCCTGATCCTGAACTTGATGATTGACCTGTTGTACGGCGTGCTCGATCCCAGGATCCACTACCAGTAAGGCGATGCCGCAGGGGGAGTAGATGATGGTGGACCGGGAGACGACGGCTGGGAGCACCATACCCGACATGCGCATTGACTGGCGCGCACTCCTAGCGCCGGTGATGGCGGTGGCCAGGTTTTCGATGCGGAAACCCCTGGGAGCCATGGGTGGTTTCATTGTCCTGGCACTACTGGTCATGGCTCTTCTGGCTCCCGTGCTCGCCCCGTATGATCCTCGCCAGATCATCAGAGAGGCGAACCATCGAGTACCCGTCTATGTGGCGCCGGGGCGGACCTATCTCCTGGGCACCGACCATGTCGGACGAGATATCCTCAGCAGGATCATCTACGGTGCGCGGATCTCCCTGTACGTTGGGGGGGGCGCCGTGGTGATCGGGGTGACCGCATGGTTCGTCGTCGGGATGGTCTCGGCCTATGCTGGGGGCGCCGTGGACCTCATCGTGCAGCGCATCGTGGACGCGATGATGGCCGTCCCGGGTCTGATCATCGTCCTGGCCATTATGGCTGTGTTGGGCCCCTCATTGAACAATGTCATTATTGCCATCGTCATCGGCATGCTCGCCCCTGTGGTCCGCACCGTTCGGTCCCAGGTATTGTCAGTGAAAGAGATGGAGTATGTCGTGGCGGCCAGGGCCATTGGTGCTCCTTCGGCACGCATCATTGCGCGACATATCATGCCCAACTGCCTGGCCATCTATCTCATACTGGCCACCTATTATTTGGGTTTTGCCATTATCGTTGAGGCGTCCCTGAGTTTCCTTGGCGTCGGCGTTCCTCCAGATGTCCCCAGTTGGGGTGGCATGCTGACGGCAGCGGCTCAGGGGCACGTGACAAGGGCGCCGTGGGCGGGTATATTTCCCGGACTGGCCATATTCATCGCCGTGCTCGGGTTTAACCTGCTCGGCGATGCCCTGCGGGATGTGCTGGAGCCCAGGCTGCGGGGAATGGGTACTACAGCCAGGCTTCTTTCCCGTGGATGAAGAGCCTGCTGGCCGAGTGTGCGCTTGTCTTGCGCGCTGAACACATGCGGGCGTCTTGGAGAGATAACACGCGCTTGGAACTCCGAAGGAGGCCATGCCAATGCGGCGTACACGTGTGAATGACGCGTTGAACAGTCAGGCGCCCATGGAGCAGATTCTGGTGAAAGGATGGGTCCGGACCCGTCGGGACGCCAAAGGAGTATCGTTTTTGGAGCTCAACGACGGCTCCAGCCTGAACAATCTGCAGGCGGTGGTCGCTGAATCGGCGCTCGCCGATGGGAGCCTTGCTGGAGTCTCCACGGGTGCCGCCGTCGAGGTCGAAGGCACCCTGGTCGAATCCCCCGGCAAAGGGCAGCGGTGGGAAGTCCAGGCAACTCAGGTACGCCTGGTAGGAGCGGCCGATGCGGACACATACCCGCTGCAAAAGAAACGGCATACCGATGAATTTTTGCGGAGCATTGCCCACCTACGTCCGCGCACCAATAAATATGGGGCACTGTTTCGCATCCGTTCAGAAAGTGCCTTTGCTGTGCACTCGTTTTTCCGCGATCGAGGTTTCTATTATCTCCACACCCCCATCATTACCGGGTCGGACTGCGAAGGCGCCGGGGCCATGTTTCGCGTTACCACGTTGCCTCCTGGGGTGAGGGAGCCTGCACCCAGCGCACAGGTTTACGCCGACGACTTTTTCGGCCAGGAGGCCTATCTCACCGTGTCGGGACAATTGGAGGCGGAGCTGTTTGCTTGCGCCCTCGGCGATGTGTACACCTTCGGCCCCACCTTCCGGGCCGAAGACTCGAACACCCCCCGGCATGCCGCGGAGTTCTGGATGATCGAGCCCGAGATGGCGTTTGCTGATTTGCAGGACAACATGGACTTGGCCGAAGCGTTGGTCAAGAGCCTCGTCGCCCATGTCATGGAGCATTGTGCAGCGGATTTGGAGCTGTTCGCCCGCTTCGTCGATCCAGACCTCATGCGCAATCTCGAGGTCATTGCCAAAGCCACGTATGTGCGACTGCCCTATACCGAGGCGATTGAGCTGTTACAACGCTCGGGGAAAAAGTTCGAGTTTCCCATTCACTATGGGGCGGACCTGCAGACGGAACACGAGCGCTACCTGACCGAGGAGTACATTAAAAAGCCCGTGATTGTGTACAATTACCCCAAAGAAATCAAACCCTTTTATATGCGCTTAAACGATGACGACCGAACCGTGGCCGCCATGGATTTACTGGTGCCGCGGGTGGGAGAGCTCGTCGGCGGCAGTCAGCGTGAAGAGCGCCTCGATCGGCTCGAACGGCGGATGCAGGAAGCGGGGATGAATCGAGAGAATTACTGGTGGTTTCTCGACATGCGACGTTTCGGCACCGTCCCGCACGCCGGTTTCGGCCTGGGGTTCGAGCGCTTCTTGATGACCGTCACCGGGGTGGCCAATATCCGTGATGTCATTCCCTTCCCCCGGACCCCAAAGCATCTGGAATTTTGAGTGGAAACGTCCGGCGAGAGGCGGTCTAGACTGCACCCCAGTTCGGCGCCAGTTCTTCCTTAGGCCATCGGTTCCTATTTTCCCCGCAGCCTCAAATCGTGATCGTAGTGCCGTCGAACTTTGTGAGGGTAAAGCTGCCGCCCTCGTTGTAGGTCGCCTGCTGTTCCTCGAGCACGTGCGCACACCCGACGCGCCGCGGCTGGCCCGCTGGCAGGATCGCCTCGAGCGCCCGTGGGGCTGGGTTGCCGGCGGCTGCCATCCGAACCGCGACACGATCGCCGCGCTCGAGGCGTCGCAGCTCAGCGTGAAATCGGTCGAACGCGGCGAGATGCCGAAGGCGCCGCCGCTCGTGAAACCGCTGGTCGCCGGCGCGGCCGTCCGCGACTCCTCCTAGGAGCCGTCGCGCACGGCCATCAGGCCGCCGATCCCGCCTACGTACTCGGTGCCGTTGGGTGTGAGATCGTCACCGAGCATCCCACTACATCGAGCGCCGCCGCAACGGCTCCATCTGCAGGACCGTGATGCGGCGACGCTCCGTGCGCACCCAGCCCAGGCCGCGCAGGGCGTGCAGCGCCTTGCCCACCGCCTCGCGCGAGGAGCCCGTCCACCCGGCCAGCTCCTCCTG